>ERZ773237.2247-NODE-2247-length-13334-cov-13.412380_pt1 | contig 13334 bp, 10 predicted proteins | sample MGYA00580990_ERZ773237 | MGnify/ENA primary metagenome ERZ773237 (study PRJEB29015, sample SAMEA2737749) | human gut metagenome | biome: human gut; feature: human-associated habitat; material: faeces | place: China | collected 2012 ...
CTTCATTCATAGATGATGATTGGAACAGCCGGTTCGTGAGAATCGGCTGTTTTTTGTTGGGTTTGTTTGCATATCAACAGCGGTAATGTTACTTTTGCAAGAAAGAACCCATTTAGTCAATGAAGTATGAAACAAGGTAAGAAATACATTTCTCCGGGAGCATGGTTCTCTATGGTTTATCCGGCAGACTGGAACGAATTTGAAGACGGGGAAGGCTCTTTCCTGTTTTATAATCCTAACGAGTGGACCGGTAATTTCCGTATATCGGCTTATAAGGGAGATACTGCATACGGCAGGGAATCCGTTAAGCAGGAACTCAAAGAGAATACTTCGGCCACACTTGTGAAAATAGGTCGTCTGGATTGTGCGTACAGTAAGGAGATGTTCGAGGAAGAAGGAACATACTACACTTCCCATCTCTGGATAGCTGGGATAGACGATGTTGCTTTCGAATGCTCGTTTACGGTGCGTAAGGGAGAGCCGGTGGCAGAGGCCGAAAGCATCATAGCTTCATTGGAAATCCGTCGGGTCGGCCAAAAATATCCGGCAGAGATAATTCCGGTGCGCCTATCGGAAATTTACCGGATAAACGAAGCATACGAGTGGGTATGTACCACTGTAAAAGAGCAGTTGAAGAAAGACTTCCAGGGACAGGAAGAAGATATAGCCAATATGCAGCAGGTCATAGACAGCGGCAGCATAGGCGCCAAGAAAAAAGAGATATGGTTGTCGCTAGGTATTACGCTTTGCGTGATTTTGGCTAATGAAGTAGACGGCTTGGAATGGCGCACGCTTATCGATGGCAATCGTGAAGCCCCTGTTCTGACGAGTGTTGCGGGCGATACCGTGATAGACCCGATGAAATTGGTATGGAGCAAAGTCAAAGCCGGAGAGCCCTGCAATCTTGCAGAGGTTTACCGGAATTTACTTTCATGACAAGCCATTGCCCGATTCATATTGCCGTCTGCATGGCAATTTCTCAATTTTAATTCTCAACTCTCAATTTAATAAGTTTTGGCAGCAGTAAATTCAATCCTTCAAGTGGAAAACCTGACTAAGTCGTTTGGCGACCTGGTACTATTCGAGAATATATCCTTTGGTTTGTCCGAAGGGCAACGGGTGGGGCTTATTGCCAAGAATGGCAGCGGCAAGTCCACACTGCTTAATATCCTTTCCGGAAAAGAAGGCTATGACGGCGGTACAATCTCTTTCAGACGTGATATACGTGTCGGCTATCTGGAACAAGACCCTCAATATCCGGAAGAGCTGACTGTGTTGGAAGCATGTTTTCATCATGGCAACAGTACCGTAGAGCTGATAAAGGAGTATGAACGTTGCATGGAGACGGAAGGGCATCCCGGTTTGGATGGAATTCTAGTGCGCATGGATCATGAGAAGGCCTGGGAGTATGAGCAGAAAGCCAAACAAATTCTTTCCCAACTCAAAATCCGCGATTTCAATCAGCAGGTGAAGTCTCTGTCCGGTGGACAATTGAAACGTGTGGCGCTTGCCAATACGCTTATCACCGAACCCGATCTCCTTATATTGGATGAGCCTACCAACCACCTCGACCTGGATATGACCGAATGGCTGGAAGATTATCTGCGCCGCACCAACCTCACTCTGCTGATGGTGACGCACGACCGCTACTTCCTCGACCGCGTCTGCTCAGAGATTATCGAGCTAGACAACCGCCGTATATACCAGTACAAGGGCAATTACAGCTATTATCTGGAAAAACGCGAAGAGCGCATCGAAGCCAAGACCGTAGAGATAGAACGCGCCAATAACCTGTATCGTACGGAGCTTGAATGGATGCGGCGTATGCCGCAAGCCAGAGGGCATAAGGCACGTTACCGGGAAGACGCTTTTTATGAATTGGAGAAGGTAGCCAAGCAACGTTTCAATAACGACAATGTAAAGCTGGATGTAAAGGCATCCTATATCGGCAGCAAGATATTCGAGGCAGACCACCTCTATAAGTCCTTTGGCGACTTGAAGATACTGGATGATTTCTCCTACATCTTCGCCCGCTATGAGAAGATGGGCATCGTGGGGAATAACGGTACGGGAAAATCCACCTTCATCAAGATACTGATGGGACAGGAGTTGGCGGATAGTGGTACGCTGGACATCGGCGAAACCGTCCGTTTCGGCTATTATTCGCAGGAGGGTTTGCAATTTGACGAGCAGATGAAAGTCATCGATGTGGTGCAGGACATCGCGGAAGTGATAGAGCTGGGTAACGGCAAGCGTCTGACGGCATCACAGTTTTTGCAACATTTCCTCTTTATGCCTGAAACGCAGCACAGCTATGTCTATAAGCTGAGCGGTGGCGAGCGCCGCCGTCTCTATCTGTGTACGGTGCTGATGCGTAATCCTAATTTCCTGGTTCTGGACGAGCCTACCAACGACCTGGACATCGTTACGCTGAACGTACTGGAAGAGTACTTGCAGAATTTCAAGGGATGTGTGATTGTAGTGAGCCACGACCGCTACTTCATGGATAAGGTGGTGGACCATTTGCTGGTGTTTAACGGGCAGGGAGACATCCGCGATTTCCCCGGCAACTATACGCAGTATCGTGACTGGAAGGATGTGAAAGCCGCCCAAGAGAAGGAAAAGGAAAAAGAAGCGGCTAAAACTCAGGAAGAAAAGACTGCGAAAGTGCGTCTGAATGAAAAGCGCCGTATGTCTTTCAAGGAGAAGCGCGAATTTGAACAACTCGAACAGGAGATTGCGGCATTGGAAGCCGAAAAGCAATCCATTGAAGAGGCGTTGTGCAGCGGTGCGCTATCCGTAGAGGAATTGACGGAGAAGTCGAAACGCTTGCCGGAACTGACGGACTTGATTGATGAAAAGACCATGCGCTGGCTGGAACTGAGCGAGATAGAGTCGAACTGAGAAACCGTTCCGGTTTCTATCGGCAGACTGATGAGATGCCGGAATAAGAATCTAATTAAAATATACGAGAATGAGCAGAAGCAAGAATCTGACGAACTATCATAGTCACAGCCTGTATTGTGACGGACGTGCCGGCATGGAAGATTTCGTGCGGTTTGCCTTGAGCGAGGGATTTACTTCGTATGGCTTTTCATCCCATGCCCCGTTGCCTTTTTCTACGGCATGGACTATGGAGTGGGACCGTATGAACGACTATCAGGCCGAATTTCATCGGATAAAGGAAAAGTATGCCGGAAAGATAGAACTTTATCTCGGCTTGGAAATAGATTATTTAAATGAAGAGAGTAATCCGTCTGCTGCCCGTTTTCGTGAACTGCCGCTGGATTATCGCATCGGTTCCGTGCACATGCTGTATAATGAACGGGGCGAAGTGGTGGATGTGGATGTTCCGGCCGATGTTTTCAGGCAGATAGTAGATAAGCAGTTTGGCGGCGACTTGGAGCAGGTGGTGCGCTTGTACTACGGACGGTTGAGGCGTATGCTGGAGTTGGGCGGGTTCGATGTTGTGGGACATGCGGACAAGATGCACTATAATGCTGCTTGCTATCGTCCTGGTCTGCTTGACGAGGCTTGGTATGATACGCTCGTGAAAGAGTACTTTGAAGACATTGCCGCACGAGGCTATCAGGTGGAAATCAATACCAAGTCTTACCATGATTTGGGCACTTTCTATCCCAACGAACGTTATTTCCCGTTATTGCGCAGTTTGGGTATCCGCGTTCAGGTTAATAGTGACTCTCACTATCCAGAGCGGATTAATAGCGGTCGCCCGGAAGCATTGCGGGCATTAAAGCAGGCTGGATATGAAATTGTGATGGAGATGTACAACGGGGTATGGCAGGAGATGCCGATAGTGTTATAAGAATCCTGCAAAACGGGAATCCGGTAGTTTGTTCCTCAAAAATTGTATTAAGACGTGCACCTGATGCTTTTTTTAGGCACAGATTTCACGGATTTCCCGTGCCTAAAAAAAGCACACAGTGAGCATTCTCTATTTGGGCATATTCTCTTTACTTGTATATGCTGTTATTTCTTCAACAGGAACTCATCGATAGCCTTTTTGTAGGTTGCCTTGTCGGCAGCTCCGCGGAATAACCGGGGTTCGCCCTGCATTGGAATAAAGACAAACAGAGGAATACTGGTGGCGTTGAACAAGGCTGCCAGTTCTTTCTCCTTATCCACATTGACTTTGTATATTACGATTTTCCCGGCATATTCTTTCGCCAGTTCCTTCATGATAGGCGCTGTCATCCGGCAAGGTCCGCACCAGTCGGCATATAAGTCGATGATGGCGGGTTTGTCGCCTTTATATTTCCACTCTTTGGACTTCTCGTAATCGAATATATCCTTGATGAACATGGCTTTGTTCATTACGATTACGCTACCGTCCTGGGCAGTCTTTTGCGTTTCAGCTTGTTTCTGTTCGGCTCCACCGGTGCAAGCATAAGTCAGCATGCTTGAGAAGATGAGAACCGCCATGGTTATGATTTTCTTCATGTTTCTTAATTATGAGTTTTGTTCGATAATGGCTTTAAGTTCCTTACCGCTGATTACCCCCGAATGACGCCACAAGGCTTCACCCTTTCTGAACAGGATAAAGGTAGGAACCATCTGTATACGATAGCTTGCAGCCAATTTTTCATGCTGGTCCACATCGATTTTTGCGATACGCGCTCTGTCGCCGATTTCGCTTTTCAATGCTTCCAGTACGGGGTGCATGGCTTTACAAGGTCCGCACCAAGTAGCAAAAAAGTCCACTAAAACAGGTTTCTCCGATTGTATTAATTCTTCAAATTTCTCCATAATCTTTGTCTTATATATAGTTTATGAATATATAACGGATAAACGAAGAAATTGTTCACCGTCAATTGCAAATTAGTAATAACTAATTACTTTTTGCTATGTCCGGTTCCGCTTCGCTAATCGTCAGTTCCTTGATGATGTGTGAAGCACCGGCATACTTGTCTATGATAAACAACGTATAGCGGATATCCACACAGGCGGCACGTTGCGAAGATGGACGGAAAGCGATGTCACCCGTCAGACCCTCGTAGTTGCGGTCGAAAGCCGTACCTATCAGTTCGCCTTTGGCATTGAACACCGGGCTGCCGGAGTTTCCGCCCGTATTGTCCGTGTTCACGATGAAGCATACGGGCATCTCGCCGTCGGGCATGGCATATCGTCCGAAATCTTTTGTCTGGTACAATTGCTTCAGTTTGGCAGGCACCACAAACTCCCAATTGTCGGGGTCTTCCTTTTCCATTGCCCCCTTCAGGGTGGTGTAATACCCGTATTTCACGCCGTCGGCAGGTTTATACGGCAATACGCGTCCATAGGTCAGGCGCAGGGTGGAGTTGGCATCGGGGTATATAGGTGTGCCGGTTTCCCGCTTTATGTCCATCATGCCTTTTACCCATACCTTGTGAGCGGCATTATAGTTGCGGTTGGCATCCATCATGGCAATGGTAGTTTGCAACAGACCGTCGGTGATGGAGTATTTGAGCAGTGTCATCCAGTCGTTGCCAATCTTATACAAGCTGGGTTTGCGGATGAACTTGGCGAAATTCTTCTTGCTGCCGAAGATGGAATATTCGAAGCAGGCATCGATAAAGGCATCGCTGTCTCCCTTGAAACGCTTGTCGATAACTTTGAAAATACCGATGCGCTGTTCGGCAGGAATGTATTTCATATAGGTCTGTAGCATCTTCTTGCCTACAATCCGCTCCACTTCGGGGAAGGGGACGGAGGCGAAATACTTGTCGGCGGCAACTTGCAGACTGTCGGCGGCAGCTTTTATCCGGGCTTTATCCTTGCTTTTCAAGGCAGAAACCAGGGCAGCGGTACTCGGAATCCGCATGAAGTCGAGTCCCATAACCAATGCTTCCTGGATGGCCTGCTGATGATAGAGGGCATTGCGGCGATGTTTCACGATGCCACGTATTTGGTCGAAAGCCTTTTGATAAGAGCTGTCGTTCAGGGCACGGCCGCGTGCAAGGAGCTGTTCCTGCTGTGCGCGTTTCGTATTCAGTACTTTCAGGCGGACAAGCCCTTCGTTCATACCGATGGCATTCTTCCAGTAATTGGCGGATGAGGCGTATTTGCTTGCATAGTGGATGCGCACGGCATCGTCTTTCAGCATTTGCTCCATGAGGGCTTTCTGGCGGACGTCGCGCACGTGGTGGCGCATAAAGTTGGTGGTTTGCATGCGTTCTTCCACTTCGTCGGAAATCATGTAGCGCCAGTTGCGTCCGGGAAATCCCATGACAAATGTGAAGTCGCCTTCACGATAGCCGGCGAGGCTGATGGTGAGGTGCTTCTTTACCTGCAAGGGCACATTGTCGGGGTTGTAAGCGGAGGGTTGGCCGTCCTTGCCGGCATAGATGCGGAATAAAGAGAAGTCGCCCGTGTGGCGCGGCCACATCCAGTTGTCCGTATCGGCTCCGAATTTGCCGATGGAAGAGGGAGGAGCACCTACCATGCGGATGTCGCTGTAGGTTGTCTTTAGGAACAAGTAATATTTGTTTCCGCCGTAGAATGCTTTCAGTTCCGCTTTACGGCCGGATGTCAGCGTGATGCCTTGCGCGGACAGGAAACGGTCGGCTATCATGGCAAGGTATTTGGGCGATAGGTAATTCGTGCCATTCGGGTCAGAGTCTATCTGCAACTGGTCGTTTATGTAGTCCGTCACGTCCATTATCTCATCGATGTAGGTCACAGTAAGTCCCTTGCAGGGCAGTTCCTCGCTGCGGGACATTGCCCAAAAACCATCGGTCAGGTAATCGTGCTCCACGCTGCTGTGTTGCTGGATGGCTCCATAGCCGCAGTGATGATTGGTCAGTACCAGCCCTTCTGCCGAGATAACCTCACCCGTGCAACCGCCGCCGAAATGCACTACCGCATCTTTCAGGGCTATGCCGTTGGGGTTGTATATCTGTTCGGCAGGGATAAGCAGGCCGAGCTCTGTCATGGCAACCTCGTTCTGCTGTTTGAGGTCGGTAAGCATCCACATTCCTTCGTCGGCGTGTGCCGAAAGGATGCCGGATATAAGGAATAATGATAATATGATTTGTCTCATGTAACTATGCGTTAGAAGGTGTTCTGAGAGAGGGAGATTCAATATACGACTAAATAGGATTCAGTATACGAGTGAATGGCATTCAGTATACGACCGAATGCCATTCACTTTCATACCCTTTTGGGGATGGGGTTCCCATTACTCAATGATGTTCATTTCTTTTATCAGATGTCCGCAGTCTCCCAGTTTTTCCAGAATGAAGAGTACGTAGCGGATGTCCAGTGCGATGCAACGTTGCAGGTTGTTATCGAAATTGATGTCACCGCTCAAGGATTCCCAGTTGCCGTCGAATGCACAGCCGATAAGCTGTCCTTCGCCGTTGATGACGGGACTGCCGGAGTTACCGCCGGTAATATCGTTGGTAGTCAGGAAGCAAACGGGCATTGTGCCGTCGGCCATGGCATAGCGTCCGAAGTCTTTATTGAGGATAAGCTCCTTCAGTTTGGCGGGCACTACAAATTCGCGGTCTTCGGGGTTCTCTTTTTCAAGAATGCCATCTGTGGTGGTGTAGTAATTGTAGTGTATGGCATCACGCGGGCTGTATGCTTTCACATTGCCGTAGGTCAGACGGAGCGTGAAGTTAGCGTCCGGATAAGAGGGTACGGGCAGTTTCATCTCGCCCAGGCCGCGGATATATGCTTTATGCAGCAACTCAAGACCGTTGCTCAGTGCCTTTTCTTCTATGGAAACGGCTTTCAGCTTTTCTATCTTCGAGCGGGAGTAGGCTGTGGCAGGGTCTTTTTCGATGGCCTTTACCGTAGGTTTCTTCATGAATTTATCGAAGTTGGTGCGGTTGGCAAGGATGGAGTTGTCGTACATATCATCTACGAAAGCATTGTAGTCGCCTTTGTACTTGCTTTGGATGGTCTGGTAGAAAACGGGCAACTGTTCAGGTTGCAGTTTTTGGGCGAGAGCGGGCAGGATGGCTTTGGCTACGGCACGGTCTACTTCGTGGTCGTAGTCTTTGTTGTGGATGTCGTTGAACACCTCTTCCAACTGTGCTTTGGAAGCAGTAAGCAAGGAGTCGTTTTTCTCTTTCAGCGCCGTCTTTATCTTATACATAATCATGTACGGGCTTCCGAATTCGATGGCGCCGCTCAAGGCTTCGTACAAGTAGTTGAGTTGACGGGTAACCGGCATTCTCTTGGCAATGATTTCGTCGATTCTCTCTACTACACCCTCGTATTCGGTTTTACCTTTGGCAAATTCGGCAAAGTTCTTTTCCTGTTTCGCTTTTGTGCCCAGTACATCGTTGTCGATGATTGCCTTGTTCATACCGATGGAGTTTTTCCAGTAGTTGCTGCTTCCGGCAAATTTGCTGGCATACTGGATGCGGGTTTTGTCGCTGGCATCCATGTACTTGCGCAGTACATCGAGGCGGACACCACGCATGTCAATCATGGCCTGGTTGTCTGCTTCCATGCGTTCTTTCACTTCCGACCGGGTGAGGTAACGGCTGGTGCTGCCAGGGAATCCCATAATCATGGCATAATCGTTTTCTTTCAGTCCTTTGATGGAAATGGGCAGGAATTTCGGAGTCTTCAAAGGTACGTTGCTTGCATTGTATTCGGCCGGTTCTCCGTTGGCATCGGCATAGATGCGGAACATGGAGAAGTCGCCCGTGTGACGTGGCCACATCCAGTTGTCGGTTTCACCGCCGAACTTACCTACCGAGGAAGGGGGAGCGGCTACCATACGCACGTCACTGTACACTTTGTAATAGAACAGGTAGAATTTATTTCCCGCATAGAAAGGGAGTGCTCTTACCTCGATGCCCGGTTTACCTTTCAAATCACTCTTTTCCAGTTCTTCTTTGGCAAGTTTGCCGAGGAACGGGGCGGTCAATGCATCGACTTCCGTCACTTCTCCGGCTTTGACTTTCGCGTTTACGAGGTCGGTGATGTCTACAATGCGGTGTACGAAACGGAATTTCAATCCAGGAGTAGGCAGCTCTTCATTGCGGTTTTTTGCCCAAAAACCGTCTGTCAGGTAATCGTGTTCCACTGAACTGTGCTGTTGAATAGCACCGTAGCCGCAGTGGTGATTGGTGAGAATCAGTCCTTCGGGTGAGATGATTTCGCCCGTACAACCACCGCCAAAGATGCCGACGGCATCCTTCAGCGATACTCCGTTCGGGTTGTATAAATCATCGGCTGCAAGTTTCAGTCCTTGTTTCTTCATCATGTCGATAGAGTTCTGCTGCTTCATCAGTTGCAGTAACCACATTCCTTCGTCTGCACGTGCCGAGCAGACTGTCAGTACGGCGACCGCCGCAATCAAATACTTCGTTACTTTCATCTTTTTTGTTGTTAATTTACTATATGATTTTTAATTGAATCTTCCTTCCCGGATAGCGTCCATGATGTTGGCAGGCGGACGCTGGTTCATCAGCTCCTGCTTCATGAAATCCATGTAAGGAGCCACATGCTTGAAGAATTTCCGGTAGCCGGCGCACAGGTAGTTCAGTCCGGGTTCGCCGTCGGCAGTATATGCAAAGCGGTTTTTAGGGCATTCACCGTTGCAGGCAAACAGCCATTCGCACTCCCTGCATTGGGTGGGGAGCGACTTTTGTTTCATCTGTCCGAAGGCTTGCTGACGTTCGCTGTACATCATTTCCACCAGTGTTTTCTGATAGATGTTTCCCAGCTTGTATTCCGGAAATACAAAGTGGTCGCAGGCATATACATCACCGTTGAATTCCATTACACCGGCATGTCCGCAGGTTTTTGCCATGGAGCATACGCCCGGCTGTTCGCCCATCCAGTTGGCAAGGGTGGAGTCGAAGAGCTGGATATAGTAAGTACCTACATCCTGTTTTACCCATTCATCGAACAAGGTGCAGAGGAAGTTTCCCCATTGTTCCGGGCTGACGGAGAAGTCCGCCAGTTCCGTAGCCTTTTCCTTATCGGCCAGTGAGGCCAGATGGCGTCCGTCCTGATGTGGCATGATGCGTTCTACGATAGGAGCAAACTGGATATAATGAGAACCGATTTCTTTGAAGAAATGATAGAATTCAAGGGGATAGTCGGCGTTGAAGTCATTCACTACTGCCATCGCGTTCCATTCCACTCCGTGCTTTTTCAGCAGGTTGATGCCTTGCATCACTTTGACAAAGGATGGTCTTCCAAGCCTGTTTTTGCGGTATTCGTCATGAAACTCCTGCGGCCCGTCGATAGATACGCCCACCAACCAATTGTTCTCTTTGAAGAACTCGCACCATTCGTCGGTGAGCAGTGTGCCGTTGGTTTGTATGCAGTTGTCAATCGTCCGTCCGTTGGCGTATTTCTTTTGCAGTTCCATCGCTTTTTTGTAGAAGGTCAGCGGGCGCATCAGGGTTTCTCCGCCGTGCCAGGTGAACAATACCTGAGGCATTGTTTGTGAATTGATATATTCTTCAATGAACTTCTCCAGCAGTTCATCGCTCATCACGTGTTTTGGATTGTTTACATACAGTTTGGACTTCTCCAGATAATAACAATAATCGCATGCCAGGTTGCATACAGCCCCTACGGGCTTGAGCATTACATAAAGAGGTTTGGCAAAAGGAGCGTAGGTTGACATGTATATTTCTCCGTTTTTTATATTTATGATTGTGCAAAAATACGTAAACCAAATGAAAATTCCTTTCTTTCTATCCCGTTTATAAGGAATATTAATACCTTTGCCACGTGTAATCCATAAATCGTTTCCTGCATGATTAGAATGAGTGTAAATCGTATTTTGCCTCTTTTGCTTTTACTCGTGTTTTTCACTTCTTGTACCCGAAAGTACAAGGTGGAAGGCAGTTCTTCCGTGACAAGCCTTGATGGAAAAATGTTGTTTCTTAAAACTCTTCAGAACGGGCAGTGGGTAGCTGTCGATTCTGCGGAAGTTATTCATGGACTTTTCTCAATGAAAGGTCCTGTAGACTCTGTGATGATGGTAACTCTCTATATGGACGATGAAGGGATTATGCCGCTTGTACTGGAAGACGGTAAGATAGAAGTCTCTATTTCAAATACGCAATTGACGGCTAAAGGGACATTGCTCAATGACCGGTTGTATGAGTTTATAGAAAAACGGAATGCACTGGAACTGCAGATAGAGGAACTCGACCGTAAGGAGGCGCGTATGGTGCTGGACGGAGCCAATTTGGAAGATGTCCATAAGGAGCTGGCGAAAGAAGGGGAAACTCTTGTCGAAGAAATGAATAATTATGTGAAGCAGTTCATTATTGACAATAATGAAAATGTTCTGGGGCCAAGCGTATTTATGATGATGTGTAGTACATTACCGTATCCTGTCATGACTCCGCAGATAGAGGATATTATGCGAACCGCTCCATTGACATTCAAGCAGAATCAGTTGATAAAGGAGTTCCTTTCAAAGGCGAAAGAAAACATGCAGTTGATTGAGGAACATCAGCGTGTCAGGCAAAACGTCTCAACTGATACTTCCGCCAATAAACCGTAGGCAGTGCGGATGAAAGACTTCAACGGTCTTGATCTTCGTTTTTAACCATTCCTTTAAACTTCTCCGGAAGGCTGCTTTCTACTGCCGTATAGGCTTCTGCCATAGTTGCCTTGATGTTCTCCGCCCCTTGTCCTTTAGGGGCAATAGGTTCATGAATCGTCAGTATCATGCGGTGGCGGTGTATCCACTTGCCCGTGCGGGGAAGTATCTCAAACGAACCGTCGATAGTAACAGGCACTACCGCCAGTTGCAGTTCGTCAGCCAATTGAAAGGCTCCTCTCTTGAAGTATCCCATGTGTCCGGTGAATGTGCGTGCTCCTTCAGGGAATACCACCAATGATACTCCATCTTTTAAGGAAGCCTCTGCCTGGCGCATGGTGGCCAGCACTTTTTTAGGGCTGGAACGGTCTACGAAGATATGTCCCGCGCTTTCGCATGCCTTGCCTACGAACGGAATCTTACGCAGGCTTTTCTTCATCATCCATTTGAAGTTTCTGCCCAGGAAGCCGTAAATCAGGAAAATATCGAAAGATCCTTGATGATTGGGGACAAACACATAAGAAGTACGTTTGTGAAGCTTCTCGCGTCCGTTTATCTTTACTGGAATGAGCAACAGGTAGCAAATCAGTTGTGACCATATTTTACCCGGATAATATCCCCAGAAATGGGCGCCCCCCAGTAACGAACCGATAATTGTGACCAATGCGGTAAGGACAGTCAGCACCAATAAAACAGGCAGTGCAAAGCAAATCTGGTAAATATTGTAGAGTATCTTCATGGGTTGTGGATTTTATTGCCACAAAGATAGGTCTTTTTTATATTCTGTCACTCTTTCTCGCTAACTAATTTTATGACGGTGACTTCGGGCCATGCGCCGAAGCGGAAAGGCAGGCCTACGTATCCTATACCGACATTTACATACAGGGCGCGTTTGCCTTCGTAGTACATACCGCTCCATTCAGGATAGATGAGAGAAGATAACGAGTGTCCGAATATTTCCATCTGCATGGCGTGCGTATGTCCGGAAAGGGTTAACTCTATATCCGAATCAGGCAAAACTTCGCGTCGCCAGTGCGTAGGGTTATGGCTGAGCAGTATACGGAACATGCCTTCCGTGCCTTGCATGGCTTTGGATAAATCGGCGAATTGTGAGAAAGGCGGTTCGCCGTCGTTTTCAACACCTATCAGCGCTATGCTGTCGCCCTTATGATATAGGATGTAATGCTCGTTATTCAGCATTTTCCAACCCATATCTTTTTGCTGTCCTATTAGATACTCCAAGTTGGCTGCTTCCTCTTTTCTGTTATGCCAGCGGTAATATGTCCCGTAATCGTGATTGCCGAGGATAGAATATACTCCGTCGGGAGCATGAAGCAGGGAAAGTGTCTCTTTGAAACCGTCCAGTTCGTGGCTTTGCTGATTGACTAAATCACCGGTAAAGACAATGAGGTCCGCTTGCTGTTCGTTCACCAGCGTAACCAGACGCCGGATAGCTTCCGGATTTCCTAACCAACTGCCTATATGTATATCCGATAGCTGAAGAATGCGGTAACCGTCAAAACCTTTGGGAATGTTGGGCGAGCGATATTCGACATTCTTTACCTCAAAGCGCGTGATACCGGCAATGGCTCCGTAAAGGATATTGGCAAAACCGATTATCCCCAATATCAATCCGAGAAGTGTGTAAGGAAGCCGGTGGGCAACGAAAGGAAAACGGGGATTCCTGAACGGCGTATGGAAAATGATGAATGACAAAAGGCGGCTGATTCCCCGCATCAATATGCCAAACAGCGAACAAAGCATGAATACCGTCTTCGGGACGGCAAACAGCATTACGGTCACT
>ERZ773237.2251-NODE-2251-length-13320-cov-9.983490_pt1 | contig 13320 bp, 8 predicted proteins | sample MGYA00580990_ERZ773237 | MGnify/ENA primary metagenome ERZ773237 (study PRJEB29015, sample SAMEA2737749) | human gut metagenome | biome: human gut; feature: human-associated habitat; material: faeces | place: China | collected 2012 ...
AGTAGGAGGATTTATATGAATTCAAAAAAAGGATTTACGTTAGTAGAATTATTAGGAGTTTTAGTCGTTTTAGGATTGATATCTGTTATAATTGTACCAAAAGTTATTGATTCGATTACAACTTCTAAAGAAGCTGCTTATCAAACACAAGTAGAAACAATAGAAAATGCTGCAAAAAAATATGGTATTTCAAATGATTTACTTTATCCAAAAGAAGGAGAAAAGAAATATATTGCAGTAAAAGATTTGATTGCTGTTGGTGAATTAAGTGATAAAGAAATTATTAATCCAAAAACAGGCAATAAAATGAATGGATATGTACTTGTTGAATATAATAGTGGTTATCAACAATATGAATATACATATGTTGAAGAAATAGATGAAAATACGTTGGGAGCTATGGGACCAACATATGAAGTAAAAGATCCTACAAAATGGACAACAAGTAAGAACGTGACTATCATTTATCCAAAAGGAAATGGTAAATATGAAATGATTTCAGGACATAGAAGAAAGAAAGCGTCAGAACTAGCAAATAAAGAAACAATACCGTGTATTATTAGAGAACTAAATGATGATGAAGCAACAATTTTTATGGTTGATAGTAATATGCAAAGAGAACTTATACTCCCAAGTGAAAGAGCATTTTCCTATAAACTTAAAATGGATGCTTTAAATCATCAAGGAAAGAGAAATGATTTAACTTTGTGCCAAGATGGCAGGAAGTTGTCTACTGCTGAAATAATTGGTAAGAAACTCGGTGATAGTGAAAGACAAGTTTTTAGATTTATAAGATTAACTAATTTGATACCTGAATTGTTAAAAATGGTAGATAATGATAAACAAAACATATCACCAAGTATTGCCTTAAGTCCAGCTGTAGAATTATCATTTCTAACAATTAGTGAGCAAAAATTATTATTAGAATGTATGGAATCTTTAGATTGTACTCCATCAGTATCTCAAGCAATTAAATTAAGAAAATTAAGTGAAAAAGGAAATTTAAACTTAGAAAGAATTGAAAGCTTGATGGGGCAAGAAAAACCAAATCAAATAGAAAAATATAAATTTAGTGCTGTTAAACTACGAAAAATACTACCAAAAAATTTAAACAATGAACAAATCGAAGATTATGTTGTTAAAGCAATAGAATTTTATAACAAATATCAACGCAAAAAAATTCAAGAAAGATAAGGGATGGGAGTATTAGTTCCTAAAAAAATCCCTCTTTACAAAACTCCCTAATATATACTAACTATAAATACTAACTGAAATAATATATTATGTAGTATAATAATAGGAGGAGTGTATGTTTGCGAACCAGGTTAAAAATGTAAGAATACAATTAGAAATGAGTCAGAAAAAATTAGCGAATGCTCTGGGAGTAAGTTTTGCTACCATTAATAGGTGGGAAAATTCAAGAAATGAACCGAGTCAACTAGCTAAAAATTCTTTTTATGAATTTTGTGAAAGCAATTTTATTGATATTAATGAATTGAAAAAGCTTTGACGATTTTCTTGTTTATTTATAAAACTCGATTGGAGGATGTAAAATGGCCAGAGCAGATTTACTATGCGAATTAATTAAGGCAGGATTGCGAAAAGATGATATGACTTTCCGTAGAGCAACGCAAGCAATTTGTGCCGAAGAACGGACAAAACAACATGAGATATTAGCGAATAAAATAGAGCAGCTTCTAAAGGAAAATCCTGAACAGACAATTTCTACTCCGAGGAATACGAATATGCACACTATAAACAGTATCAATAGTATTCCAAAGCATTTATTTGAAGAAAAAATGCCAGAAAAAAGATTAGAGCAGCTATTACTTCCGGATAATGTTGTTGAAACATGTAGAGCGATTATTGAAGAACAGATGAGGGCAGATTTGCTTAGATCTTATGGGTTGGAACCAAGAAACAAAATTTTGCTTATAGGCCCCCCTGGAAATGGCAAGACATCTTTAGCGGAGGCAATTGCTGAAGCTCTTATGGTGCCACTTATTACTGTACGATATGATACAATTATTGGAGCATATTTGGGAGAAACTGCATCAAGGCTTTCAAAATTATTTGAATATGCTAGTACGAGGCAATGTGTGTTGTTTTTTGATGAATTTGATACAATTGGAAAAGAACGAGGAGATCAGCACGAGACAGGTGAAATAAAAAGAGTCGTTAGCTCACTTCTTTTGCAAATTGATTCCTTGCCAAGTTATGTTGTCGCAATAGCAGCAACTAACCATGATGCTTTATTAGATCAAGCTGTTTGGAGAAGATTCCAAATGAAATTGGAATTACCAAAACCGACACGAGCCAATCTAGAAAAGTGGTTTGTGCTATTTGAAAAGCGTATGAATTTTTCCTTTGGACTTGCAACAAGTACTTTGGCAAAAAAATTATATGGAAAAAGCTATGCGGAGGCAGAGGAGTTTGCATTATCTGTTTTTCGCCAATATATTTTGAATGGACCGAGTGCTAAAGCAAAAAATATTACTAATATGCAGCTTCGCCTTTGTGGATATCAGACAGAAGAAAAATAAGGAGGGATGAGTCATGCCAGAAAGACCATTAGTGTTGTTTGCAGCCCCAACAGTTGCTGATAAGGAAAGAAGATATGGTGGTGGATCAAAGTATTATCTTCCATCACATTCACGACAGGTATTAAGATTGACCCCTCAGTTTAATGTGCTTCAGCATACAATAAATAGTGGAAATATATATTTTACTAATTATGCCACAGGCGTTGATCCAGAATATACATTAGTATTTGAGACAGTAGGAGATCCACGTGATTTTTACAAAGCAGTTAATAAATTGAAAGAGGAGTATCCTACAGTTGAATGGTTAATGGAGTTATCGGATTCTAATTTGAATAATTCAGATGATTTTTATGTTATGGATAGTCAGGCAGCTCGTGATGATTCAAAAAAACTAACAACGAAATTATTTTGCATCATGACTAATCAAGTGGCATTGAATGAAATCATATCGCTATGGAATTATTATCAGACTGATGAATATTTTAAGTTTCCTAAAGGAATGGCTGGTTTCAAGCAATTGTTCAGAACATTGTATGATGTGCATAACTGGGGAATTGAGGAAAGGTTGGAAGATACAGGATTAATAGAGATATGGGAAGAAGAATTGCAAGATGCATCGTTGGAAAAGGTAAAGGTTCAAATTGAATTATTCTTCCGTTCATCAATTTCAAAGCGTCAAGAAGTAGAAGGCAATATTAAAAATATTGTTATTCAAACGGGAGGAGAAATTCTTAGTTGTTCGGTAATACCAGAGATTGAGTATCATGCCATTTTAGCTACTATTCCTCGTGAATATGCTCAAAAAATTATAGATAGAGAGGAAGTAGCACTTGTAATAGCTGAACCAATTATGTTCCTAAAACCATGTGTTCAAGCGGTGTTTTCAAGTGATAATAATAACTTTTCGGATTCAAATAGTTTTAGTGTCCCAACAAATGTTATCGAGGAGCCTATTATTGCTTTGTTTGATGGTGTTCCTCAAGCCAATCATCCTCTGTTAAAAGGAATGTTGATGGTCGATGACCCGGATGGATTTGAAAGTTTTTATGAGGTACGTGAGCGTGTTCATGGGACTGCCATGGCATCACTTATTTTACGAGGACAGGATATGTCTACTATTGAGGACGAAATAAGAAAAGTATATGTACGTCCTATTATGAAACCGGAGACTTGGAATAATAAAGTTACGGAATATATTCCAGATGATTTTTTATTAGTAGACAAAATCCATGAAGCTGTTCGTAGATTATTCGAACCAGAAGCTGGACAAGTGGCTTCGAATGTTCGAATTATTAATCTATCAATCGGAATACGTTATAGAGAATTCTATAATATTATTAGCCCTTTGGCACGATTGTTAGATTGGTTGAGCTATAAATATAGAGTTTTATTTATAGTGAGTGCGGGGAATCATCCAGAGGCAATTGATACAGGATTGGATTTTAATGATTTTAAGAAATTAAGTGATGAGGATAAAGATGCAATAATAATTAAATTCATAGATCAGGACATTCGAAATAGACGTTTGCTGTCTCCGGCAGAAAGTATGAATGCTTTGACGGTAGGAGCAACTTTTACCGATAATAACGATGAAAATCCAATTGGTCCTTTAGCAAAGTTGTGTTCTGATAATATACCTGCTGTTTATGGTTCGTTTGGAAGTGGGATTAATAATGCAATTAAACCAGATATTTTCTTTCCTGGCGGAAGAAATTTTGTTCATGAAGATTATATGCATAGAGGTGTGGTTAGATGGAGGGAAAGTTCAACAAGGGCACCGGGCATTTCTTCAGCAGCACCAGGATTAACTACGGGAGCAATTGTAAATAAAGCGTTTTCTTTTGGAACCAGTGATGCAACAGCTCTTGTTACCAATAAAGCGCAGGAATGTTATGCTGTGTTAGATGAGATTTTTATGAAAGAAACGGGAATGGGAGTTCCTAATGAATATGTTGCTGTATTGATAAAGGCAATGCTTGCTCATGGAGCATCTTGGAATGGCTGGGATCGATTGTTTCAAGGTATCTTAGGTATATCTGGTAATAGTGCAAAGAATGCATTACATAGATATTTGGGATATGGGGAGCCTGATGTTGAAAGAGTTAAGGAATGTACAAAAGAGCAAGTGACGCTTATCGGATTTGGAGATATCGCCCAAGATAAAGCGTTTATTTATTCAATACCGATACCTATTGAATTTCATGAGAAGAGTTTAAAGAGAAAATTAACAGTAACGCTTGCATATTTATCCCCTATACATCCTTCCTCTATTAAATATAGAGAGAAACAAGTTTGGGTAACAATAAATAATGGAAATAGCTTGATTGGTTCTAGAGCGGAATATGATTATCATGCTGTACAAAGAGGTACTCTTCAGCATGAAATATTTGAAAATGATAGTATAGAGGTATGGGATATTGATCAATCCATAGAATTAAAAGTTAATTGTCGAGGATGTGCATCAGAGAATAATCCTGAAATGCTGATACCATATGCACTATTTGCAACATTTGAAATGGCTCCAGATTGTGGAGTGGATGTATATCAAAAAGTTGTTGATAAAGTTCAGGTTAAGAATGCGATTAAAACGGTGTAAAATTAGCGGGATACATTTGCACTTCACTTCTGAGCATTTTAAGCGAATGGTATAAACTGTTTATGTCTATAAAATGACGGAATGTTGATATTTTAGAAGGGATAAATGCTATCCACCTAAGTGGGTATGAACCTTTTCGCAAAAGGTGACGGTTTCGCTATTTAGTATAAGAAGAAACTTTCACCGCATGTGGAGACTGTTTGCTTACTATCGCGCAAAGCTCAAGTTTAAGCGGGTTTGTGGCCTATTTTGAAGGAAACATATCGACAAAAATAGGTTTAAAAATATGTGCTTGTATTGAAAAATTGAATACGGGTGTAGTAAAAATAGACCTTTTGGCGTAGTTGGTATCAGGTGCGCTGAAAGGTTATTTTTATGGAATTTTGTACGCGGAGAGGTAATGGGCTGTACGCAGAAATATGTATAGATTCAGATTGATTTTCGGCGTCTCTGCGCTTATAATAAAAGGTAGAGTAAAATGTCGTATTTTATAACTTTATTGAGGTAAGAAATATGGAATATATGACAATTAAAGAAACAGCAGAAAAGTGGAATCTTTCAGTGAGAAGAGTGCAGACAATCTGTAACGAAGGAATGATAGATGGGGCTATGAAATTCGGTAATATATGGGCCATTCCAAAGGATGCTGCGAAACCGGCAGATAAAAGAATTAAGTCAGGGAAGTATGTCAAATCCTGTGTTTGATAGGCGAAGATTGTTATACATATACAAGAATGGTTTGGAACAGAAGTTAGTATTGAATCAGCATTTATAAAACAAGAAATTTGGTGAAATAATGGAGTACAGTTTTTTCTATGACGAAACAGAGCATAGTCGGAAGATAAATATTCAAACGGTTACAGCAGATAACTATTATGATAACTTTTCTACTGCAATAATCGGTTGGAAAAAAGAAAACGAAGATATAATTATTAAGCAATATGAAGCTTTTGAGGAAAAGTATACGTATAGGAAGAAGAATGGCGAGTTAAAAAGTCAGACTATGAAGCAGAAAGACCTTAAATATGGCTTTGCAACTTTAAATAATCATACTATTGGTTTTTATGAAGATTTGCTTTTGACGTTTAATCAAAACACAGTAACATATATATCTATTTTTAGTAAGGTGGAATATTTAATACAACAAGTGTTTAGAGACTATCACAATTCATTTTTTGTCGATATTGATTGTATGAAGTATTCAATTATTAAGGCAATTCTTGTTTATCATCCATGCAAGGTAATGGAGGCAATGTATCGCAAACCGGAGGATTTTGTAGATGAGTTGCGAGCTTTTTTCGTCGAAAGAATATGTTTAAACGAAGAAAATATGGTATTGAAAGAACGCGAAAATATAGCATTTAAACAAATCCTTTTGTTGTTGGACAGTGTCGAGCCAATAATCAGCATAGACTGGGAATATTATGCATCATTTAATGGATTTGCAAAACTTCTTCAGGAAATGAACATAAAGCATTATGATTTGATTATTGATGAAGAAGGAGATTTACATAGTACGCTGAAGGCGGCAGAAAAAGAAGGCTTAGTAAATTTAAAAGAGGCAAATTCTCAAGAATATGTCGGCATTAGAATGGCAGATATGTTTATAGGATTAATTTCAAAAGTTATGCAGTCTTTGAAAAAAGCTTTGACTAATGATTATGCGAATGAAAGAATTGAAAAAACTTTATTAGAACCAGGGTGGTTTATTCTTGATGATAGGCAGTTGGGCTTATATAAGAAGTTGTATCAGATAATTTGTGTGGATAATAAATATTGGTACAGTACGTACTCGGGTATATATTCGGATGATTTGGTGGTATTTATAGCTTTGTTACAGTTTATGTCTCAATTTGAAAATGCAGAAGCTTTAAGAAATGAAAATTATGATATTTTACCGGAACACTTTAATGCATTTGTTTGTCAAGCATTACAAGAAAGATATGCTGTTATGGGAAATAAGTTGCCAATAGAGTTTGTTCAAAATGCTGGGGATGATTTTTTCCTTAATCAGCGAGGTGCAAAGGTATTTTATGATGAATCAAGACAACCACTATTGCCCATAGCAAAAGGTAAGAATGTGTACAAAGTTTTATCGATTGGATTTGGTAATACAGGTACTCCTATGGTTACTATCGAAAGTGGTAGGGAGACGGGGTGTTATAAACTTCCGTATGAATATTCAGAGTGGGCAATGACTGTGGTGGGATGTGCAAATATGGGAGAAAAACTTGTTCCTGGAGAAGTGGTCTTCTCGTTGGAGAATGGGAAATATTATGCAGATATTCTATAAATAATAGATGACAAAATAAGAAAAACTTGGAGGATACTATGAAACAGGCGATTGTAAATTTTTGCAAGTCAATGGATACGGGATTGTTCTTGTTGGATATGCCGACTGGCTTTGGAAAAACATATAGTGTATTGGATTTTATGGTCGACAATTATGATGCGCCTGAATTCAAAGATAAGAAGATTTTCTTTGTTACAACCCTTAAGAAAAATTTGCCGGATAAGGAGTTGCGTGAACATTTTGCAAAGCGCGGTAAAGCAGATGATTATGATAAATATTGTTTGCGAATAGAAGCTAATGCAGATATGGTTGTAGAAAAATTGGACGAGTTATATCGTGCCAGAAAAATTCCAGCAGCAATCACTATGAAACAAGAATTTAAGGATTTACATGGTTCAGTAAAACTATTAAACGAATACAGAGATAAAAAGCGTGAATTAAAAGGAACCAGTAAGGACATTATAAATGTTTTATGCAAGAACGCAGAGGATGCAATTCGCAAGCAGCAGGAAGGTGCCTTTCGTAAGGTGATAGAAAGCGAGCTGAAGCAGTTCAAAACACCAAAGGAAAAGTTAAAGAATATCGCTAATAATCCGGAATATCATTGGATAGGAGAATTGTATCCGGCGGTATATACGAGAGCGAAGCGAATATTTTTTATGTCAATGGATAAGTTTTTCTTGGGAAACACTACTATTATTGAACCTACATATAGCTTTTACAATAATGATATTACAAAAAATGCAATTATTTTTATAGATGAGTTTGATGCAACAAGAGACAGGTTACTTAATCAGATCATAACAAGAGGCTTAGAAAATCATATTGATTATTTAGGTCTGTTTCATCGTGTATATGCATCTTTGAAGACGAGAGATTTTCCGGCAGAGCTTACTACTGCATCGAAGTTACAACAAACATATCTTGATGAACACAAAAACGCGAAAAATCCTATGGAAATTATAGAAAAATTTGGTGGTGTGTTTGATGAAACATATGACCGTTTTGCGATGCAATATAGCTTCAAAACAGAAGAAGATGGTAAGGGCGATAGAAGTCGTAATTTTATTTTCAATGACTTACAGTTTCATTCGGTATTTGAGGGAGAAAATGCTTTTATTGATATAGATACCGATATGAAGGCAAAACAGAACTGGTTGCGTTTTACAAAAAGAAGACCAACAGAGAAAGATGGTGGCGTATTAAGTTTGCTTGCCAGTGTTAAAGGCTGCTTGACTTATTTTCAGAACGGAGCTAGAAATCTTTCGTTTAATTATAAGCATCATAAGGATGAGGATAAAAGGCCGGGTGACGATGATTATACGTTTGAAAATGCAATTGAGTCAGTGCTGACAGAGTTTCATTTATCAAGAGAACAGATAAGGTATTTGAAGCCTATCGTAATGGGAGGCCAGGTAAAGTCGAAGAAAGATAAAAAAGACAGCAATGGAAAAATGTCGTTAAAGTATTTTGACCGCTCTGTCTATGATAGAGGATTTCGCTATTATGATTTTATAGATGATCCTAATCATAGTATGCGTTCGGAGATTCAGTTATTTGATTTTCAGGATTCACCAGAGCGTATTTTGCTTCACTTATCTGAAAAGGCACAGATTATAGGCATTTCAGCTACAGCAACACTTGATACGGTTATTGGTAATTATGATTTGGAATATCTTCAAAGGATGTTGCAGGACAAATTTTATGTGATGCCAGAAGTAGATAAGTGTAGATTGCAGGAGTCTTTCCGGACGTTTGTAGTCAATTATGATAAAGTGAATATTCATGTGAAACCGGTTTGTTATAGTACGGATGATACAGCTGAATTAGCAGAGATATTTAACGGAAACGAAGCACTTATAAAGAAGTATGCGGAAAAATTATCAATATCATTTGAGCGCGTTGAATATGCAAAGAATAACTTTATTCGTGTTGTAAAGGTAATGAAGGCATTTATCTTAAATGATTCGGTTAAATCCTTCTTGTGTCTTAATAATAAATTGCCACAGGAGAATAAGGGGCTTTTTGATATTAAATTATTAGAGGAATTTGCAGACGCTATTATTAAGCTTTATGGTATCAAGGGATTAAAAGGTAAAGACCTGTTATATAGTATAAATAGTGAAGATTATGATGCTAAGCGTGCGGAGTTTATACAGAGATTGTCAAAGGGAGAAAAACTCTTTGTCATATCTTCCTATAATACAGTTGGTGCGGGACAAAATTTGCAATATAAAGCACCGGGGAATGCTGCTATCGTGGCAGTTAATGATTACGATAGAGGAGATATGGAAAAAGACTTTGACTGCATATATCTTGAGAAACCAACAAATCTTCTGGTGAATGTGGATAGCAAAAAGGGGATTGAAGCTGAGGATTTAATTCGTTTTGTATATCAGATGGAATTCTTGATGGAAAGAGGAGAAGTTTCTCGTAAAGATGGTATTGCGGTAATCAAAGATGCTTTTATATGTTTCAGCGGTGGCTATACTTTTTCAGGAAAAAAGGGAGAACCATATAAAACAGATTCCGTAAATAATTATGCGCTTCGAACATTAATACAGGCGGTAGGAAGAATATGTAGAACCGGTCTCAAGAATCCGGATATATATATTTATGTGGATAATACCATTCTAACAGATTACGATTTGTCTATTGTGGAACAACGAATGTTGAATCCTGAATTTGCGGAATTAGTTAAAGTGGGTAAAATATATTATAATGGTCAGGCAAATGAAAATTTGGATATTGCCGTAATGGAAAATCGTGCCGGAACATTAGCACTGAAGGCAATGCAGATTATAAATGAGCTGAAGCGCAATTGGACTGATGATAGCATAGACTATTGGAAAGCATTGCGTGAGCTATGTCTTATGAGGCCTACACTAAGCAGAAAAAACGTAGAACAGAATTCGCAATATCAGCTTGTATATATATGTGCGCCGGGAGAAATTACAGCTTATTCTTATGAGCAAGAAGGAGACTATAATAAAAATATAAATATCAAGTTTGACGGTAGTCTTCCACAAAAGATGTCAGAGGATGAGGTGCATTTGAAAGAGATTATGCAAATCCCAGGAGTGAAAGCATTGTTTGAAAAGCATGGATATGCAACGAGCTTTGTTCCTAATGAGTTTATATTGACGCCACCTATGTTTAATAATATTTATAAAGGTGCCTTAGGCGAAGTTGTTGGTAAATATATTTTAGAACAATATGCAGGAGTAACGTTGCAGGAAATGCCGCCGGATTTTTTTGAATTGTTTGATTATACCCTAGGTAATGGCGTGTATGTTGATTTCAAGTTATGGAAAGAAACCATGCTAATATCTGCGGAAGAAGAAAAGAAAAACGTCCTGGAAAAGCTAGATAAGTGTGGAGGAAAGAGAGCGGTAATAATCAATATTATGCTTGATCACAATATGCAGATTACGTCTAGTGATAATGGTAGAATTATTGAGATACCATATTTATATCGGTTGGATAGAAAAGAAATAGGAACTGAAATTATAGCTAAAATAAATCGGGAGGGATATTTGCAATGAGTATAAAGAAACTTTATTCGAATGAACTCCTGGCTTCGTTTGAATATTCCAACATTGACAAAGATTATGATTTTTATTATGTTACAACATCGGATAAATATATAAAAGGTGGAGCTACTTTTCTGGATATTGATGATATAAAGATATCAGCTCTGCAATTTGAAAGTGGAAAGAGTTTTTGGGTTATGCTTCCTAAAAACGCTATTTCCAGAGCTGAGTTTGTACGTTTGTTGAATGCAAAAGAGGATGGAGATAGCTTGTCTATAAAATCTATGACAAGTAGCAGTATACCGGAGTATTTGTTGACACAATTATTTTTGAATGCGTTAACGAGTCCGGTTGATGAAATGATATCCTTTAATAATCTGTCTGGGAAATTATTATGTTTTCGACCTTCATGGCTGAATAAGGATAAGGAGAATTTTATTTGGGGTATGCAGTGTCTTGAGGTGAAAGTCGGAGATGATATGTGTGTAAATTTGGTAGCACATAGGATGACATCACTGGCACTTAAGAAGCAAATGAAATTTGAAAAAAGAAAGCTACAGGATTATCCGCAATATGAGTTCAGTTATAACAATAATACTTTAAAACGAGTATCTAATGAAAATAAAGACCGTAGAGAAAACTTTATTATAAAACCCGTAGATGGTGAAAGGGGTAGCATTACATTCTTTGACTTTACGGATTATGAAACGTTTTCATGTACCAAGATGGGTGTTTTATATGATATTTTGAATGCCTTACATGATGAATTTGGTAAGTATATTCGCGTTAAATTTAAACAATATAGTATTGACGAAGTTTTGGAATATAAGCGTGCGTCATTGGAGTTATATAAGGATATTGTTAAAAAGGAAGTTTTGAATTCTGAAATTAATATAGTGGATGCTGTACACTCTGAAACTTCTGAAGATTATTTGCAGGATGTAGCGGATGGTATTAATAAAATTATTCCAAAGGCAAAATGCAGCGTTGGTAAAAGATTATCAAAGAAGAAGCTTAACGTACGATATATACATGATAAATCCTTCTATTCAGATTCGGAAGTGGACCCGCATCAAGAAAGCATGGAGGATTATGTTGTTCAGCATATTACAGTAGAGAATTTTAAACACCAATCATCAGCGGCAGTTTATAATATTCTGAAAGAGCTTGTAATTAAGAGGGACATTGCTACTGGTAAAATTACATTGGTGGATTGGAGTCAATACGGATATAAAGCAGACTGGTTATTTGGTGTAGTTGTAGACGGTACATATTACTTCATGACCATTCATCCGGACGGTTCATTTAAAATTGAAGCATTGAAACGAAATCTTTTTACCATGACAGAGTATGATAAATACATGGATTATTTCGGTTTGAATGAAGAGAATAAAAATGATTATAGAGGTGTTATAGGTTTAGTAAAAGATGCAGAGGGTAATATTAATCTTATAAAGGATACCAATATGTATTCTATGCCTGATTATACTGCGATGGGTGATGTGCTTAAGAATGTAGCTAGTGAAGGTAGATTTCCAGGAAAAGACGTAGTAACTTGGCTTCGTCTAGTAATGGATACAACAGATAAAATAAAAGTACAGGCAGAATTGGATATAGTTATCCCGCATATCGACGTGAATGCAGAATACACGAAAGCCAATGTAATGGGATTATTCAAAGGAATTACAACAAAGAAAGAAGTTGTGCGCTATGTTTTTGAGAATACCGGTATTATGCTATATGCCTACCTGCGTGGAGAAGAAGAGAGACGCGAGTATCTTTCCGGAAATATAGACATTAATTATTTTGATTATGATGATACGCATGCAAAATATTCAGTTGGTGAAATTGGTAATGGAATGAAATACACAATTGAGAGAGCCAGCGTAGTGCGTGAGATACAGGCGGTAGAAGGCAGCAAGTTAATTTTTAAAAAAGTGTTGCCACTTATGGGAGTAGAGTTTGTAAGATATGGAATGTTAACTGTTGTTCCGTTTCCGTTTAAGTATTTAAGGGAATATATTGTGAAAGAAGAAAAGAGCGTATAAACAATGAACCATTGGGTTCCCTTAAAAATGGGCATAAGAAAAGCACCTACCATTTTTGATAGATGCTTTCTGAATTGCTATTCTGTTTTTAAAATCTATTTTTTGAATAGTTCTGAGTGCGTACCAAGCCTGTAAAGCATGAGTACTAAAACGTTGTTCTTAATCTCATAAATGAGCAACCAGTCCGGTTCGATGTGACACTCACGCGTGCCTTTGTAGTTTCCTGTAAGGTCGTGATCCCTGTATTTTGCTTCCAGCGTACCGCCATTCGCCAGAATATCGATTACCTCAAACAGCTTATCAAGAT
>ERZ773237.2261-NODE-2261-length-13294-cov-3.131430_pt1 | contig 13294 bp, 11 predicted proteins | sample MGYA00580990_ERZ773237 | MGnify/ENA primary metagenome ERZ773237 (study PRJEB29015, sample SAMEA2737749) | human gut metagenome | biome: human gut; feature: human-associated habitat; material: faeces | place: China | collected 2012 ...
CAAATGTCTTACTTTTTTTTTAAACACACAATTATTTTGTGCATTTTTTTTCTAAATAAACAATCAAAAACCTTGAAAAAGAGAGATTTGGTTTGATTAATAAGAAACTTTAACCTTTATATAATTCATCTTAGAAACTGAAATCTATACATAACGCAAGTTGTGAAAGAAAAACGTACCTTTGCAGCAAATTTAAATAATCGTCAATGAGAGAAACTCTAAAAACATATTTCGGTTACGATAGTTTCCGTCCCTTGCAAGAAGAAATTATCCGTCATATTATGAGCAGGCAGGATGCACTGGTATTAATGCCCACCGGCGGAGGAAAGTCCATCTGTTACCAACTGCCGGCACTGCTTTGCGAAGGCACGGCTGTCGTGGTTTCTCCCCTCATTTCACTGATGAAGGACCAGGTGGAAGCATTGCAGGCCAACGGCATTGCCGCCGGAGCGCTGAACAGCAGCAACGATGAAACGGAAAACGCCAACCTGCGCCGCGCCTGTATCGAAGGCCGCCTGAAACTGCTTTATATATCACCGGAAAAGTTACTGGCAGAAAAAGACTATCTCCTGCGGGATATGCATATCTCACTGTTCGCTATTGACGAGGCTCATTGCATTTCCCAATGGGGACACGACTTCCGTCCGGAATATACGCAATGTGCGCTTTGCCGTAAAAAGGAAGAAGGTGATGCTCGCACATGGAATAGAACGTAATATCTTTTTCTACGACCATATCGCTGTTTTCCACATGAAACGTCTTACAAAGATGCTCTTTTGCATCTTCTTCGTAACCTCCGTATATTTCCTCGCACATTCTGGCGATCCTATCCGGTGTTTCGATCAAGCCTTCTCTGTCGGCATCTTCTCCGATCCCCTCCAATAATAATCTGACTGCTTTCTTTACTTTTTCCTGATCTATCATCTTTTCATCCTTTATCTTTTTCTATCAATACATCTGTCGCTTATCCTGTTCTTTTTCAACCGCTTCCTTTACTTTTCCCAAATAGGACAAAGAGCCAAACGCAAGGATCACGTCGTCTTCGTCTGCGTTTTCCAGCGCTTCTTTTACCGCCTGCTTAATCTCGCCGACAGCATACGCGGGCACATATTCAGACTGTGCTTCAACAGCTTCTTTTAGTTTCTGCGCGCTTAGCGTACGTTCTTTATTCGGAAGATCGACCGTATATACGCATTTTGCATACGGAATCGTCAAACGGATGATCTTTTCATATTCTTTATCTTGAAACACACCCATTATGTAAATAAGCTTCCTCCCCGGGAAATACGCTTCTATTGATTCCCGCAGTCTTTTTGCCGCATCTTCATTGTGTGCTCCGTCTACGAGAAATACAGGCCGCTCCGAAATACATGTAAACCTTCCGAACCATTCTGTATCGAAAAAACCCGTCTCGACCGCTCTCTTTTCCTCTTTTTTCAGCAGCCCCGGAACATGTACTGCCTCCCATGCGGTAACAGCGTTTATGAGCTGATATTTTCCCGAAAGACGGATGCTTATATTTTCGGAATCTTTATAAGAAAACCGCATCCCGCGATAATCTTCTTCCAAGACAACTGCTTTTTCCGGCTCTGCATAAATAATCGGACAGCCAAACTGTCTTGCTTTTTGTTCTAAAATTTCTCTTACTTCCTGCTTCTGGGGCGCTGATACAACGATGCATCCCGGTTTTATGATCCCCGCCTTATTTTCGGCGATCTCGGAAAGTGTATTACCGATCACACCGATGTGATCCATACTGATCGGCGAAAACACGACGCAGACTGTATTTTTCACAACATTCGTAGCGTCTTCCATCCCTCCCAGCCCTGATTCTAAAACGACAAAATCGCACTTCATTCTTTTATAATATAAAAATGCTATCGCCGTTTCAGCCTCAAAGACTGTCGGAAGCTGTTTTCCCGCTTCCTTTAACCGAACGATAGCATCCTGAACTTTTTCTGTCTCTTCTGCAAAAGCATGCTTTGATATCATTTCTCCGTCAACTTGTATCCTCTCACGGTATGAGACAACTGTCGGTGATACATAACGCCCGATCCTGTATCCTGCTTCACTTAATATTGTGGAAGTGTAGGCAAGCACAGATCCCTTTCCATTCGTTCCTGCGATATGTATGAACCTTAAATCATCCTGAGGATTCCCAAGTTCACGCAGCAGACCTCGAATTGCATCTAAGCCAAGTACACTTCCGTATTTAGACAATTCATCTAAATATACCCTCGCTTCTTTATAGGTCACACTTTTGTTCCTTTCCTGAATCAATTTCATTTTCCGCCCTGCTTTTTGCCGAGCAGACTTATCATAGCACTATTCGTTTCATTGTACAAGCTTCATATTTGCAACAATTCTTACTTTGTATAGACATTTTCTCCTTTCTGTGTTACGATAAGTGTACTACATTAAATAATACACTTAATACACTCATTTTAAGGAAGGGACAATTATGATTACGATTGACTATCAAAGCAAACTGCCTTTATATGAACAGATTGCTAAAAGATTTCAGACGCTCATCTTAAAAGGCGCGCTTCCACCCGATTCGCAGATGCCTTCCGTTCGTTCCCTCGCAATGGATCTTTCCATCAATCCGAATACGATACAGAAAGCGTATTCGCTTTTGGAACAGGAACGCTATATTTATCCGGTAAAAGGACGCGGAAATTTCGTTTCCGATACGACGCTTCTCGTTGAACAGACAAAGAAAACACTTCTCGAGAACGTTTCTCGCCTTATCGCAAACGGAAAAGAACTCGGAGTAAAGCGCGCAGAATTCACGCAGCTTGTTGACCGGATCTATCGAAAGGAGGATTCTCATGATCGAGTTAAAAACGCTTGATAAAACATTTCAGATGATCCATGCTTCCGACCACATCACCGCTACTATCCCGGACGGTATGGCATTCGGACTGATCGGATCAAACGGAGCCGGAAAAAGTACGCTTCTGCGTATGATATCCGGTATTCTCAAACCGGACGAAGGAGAAGTTCTCATTGACGGAGAATCTGTTTTTGAAAATCCTTCCGTAAAATCACAGATCTGCTTTTTATCGGACACCCCTTACTTCTTTCCGAATGCAGATATCCAACAGATGAGAAATTATTACATGCTCTGTTACCCGTCGTTTAACAGAAAACTGTTTGACTCTCTTACAGACAGATTTAATCTTGATCCAAAGCGAAAGATCAGCAGCTTTTCAAAAGGTATGAAAAAGCAAGTTTCCATTTTGCTCGGTCTTTGTTCAGGAACAAAATATCTCCTCTGTGACGAAACGTTCGACGGACTTGATCCGGTCGTTCGCCAGGCTGTTAAAAGTCTTTTTGCCGCAGAGATATTGAATCGGGATTTCACACCGATCATTTCTTCTCATAATCTGCGGGAGTTAGAAGACTTCTGCGACAGCATCGGACTTTTGCATCAGGGACAGCTTCTGCTTACCCAAAGTCTGGATCAGATAAAGTGTTCCGTCTGCAAACTGCAGTGTGTCATTTCAGATCCACATAAAGAACAGCAGTTTCTGTCTTCTATAAAGATATTAAAAATGGAGCGTTCCGGTTCTTTACTTACGCTCACACTTCGCGGAAGCCACTCAGATATTCTTTCTGCGGTACAGACTTATGATCCTGTTTTTGCAGAAGATCTTCCGCTTACACTCGAAGAAATATTTATAAGCGAAACGGAGGCAGCCGGTTATGATATCAAAGATTTCTTATATTAAACTTATACGAGAGGACATACGGCACAGAGGATGGCTCGCCGCCCTTTCCGGCGTCCTGTTATTTCTTTCAATGCCTGTTTACACACTGATCTACCTTGACAGTTATTCTGAAGATCCTGAAGTATTAAAAGAGTTCGCGGATACATTTTCCGGATTCATTAACGGATATAATTCCGCTTTTCTCATCATACTGATCGGAATTCTCGCTTTCGCAGTCGGAATAAGCGGGTTTCAGTTCATGCATAAAAAAGAAAAACTTGATTTTTACCACGGACTTGCGCTCAAACGTCATCAGTTGTTCGCAATCTCTTATTTGGCAGGACTGTTCCTCTTTCTCATCCCATATATAGTATGTACTGTATTGACGATCCTTGTCGGCGCTGTAAAAGGAATTATGACTCTTTCTCTCGCCGGAGAATGTTTTCTTACAATGGGGACGGGAATCCTCGCATTCCTTCTGATCTATCACACATGTATTTTTGCGGGAATGCTGACCGGACGAAGCGTAACGATGTTCCTCGGAACACTTGTCATCGGAGTCTATCCAAGCCTCGTATTGACACTGCTTCCGTCGCTGCGAGATGCGTTTTTCCAGACAACTTATAACGTACACGACAGTATACCTGAAAAACTTTCGGAATATCTTTCGCCATTTCCGTTGTTCATCCGCATGCTTGAACAAAATAATTCTTACTCGAATGTGTTTATGATCACCGCTGCTCTTGTTTTGATCGTTCTTCTTTTGGCGGCCTCGATCATGCTGTATCGCATTTATCCTTCGGAATCAGCCGGAAATGCCCTTGCGTTTAAATTTACACCGCCTGTATTTAAAGTACTGATCAGTATTCCGACCGCAGTGTTTATCAGTCTTCTTGTAAAATCATTTATCGGAGCTTCCGGCACAAAATGGATCATTATCTTAAGTATGCTCGCCATTGTCCTGCTATGCGGATTGATCGAGTTTATTTACTGGCAGGATCTGAAAATGCTATTAAAAGGATGGCGTTCTTCCGTAATTGCCATCGGGTTTGTAGCCGTTTTGCTTGCAGTGTTTCAATTTGATTTTACCGGATATGACACATACCTTCCGAAAGAAGAAAAAATTGCCCGGATCGGAACGCTTCCCGATTCGTTCGCATCCTATTTCTGGTATCCCGAAGACTATACTTCAGAGGATGACAGGGAAAGTTTCGTTCTTTCCGATGACGTTGACGTTTTATACAATCTTGCGCAATCGGGAATCGAAAACGTGAAAAAAGGCATTACTCCAAACACGCTTTACTCCTCTCAGACATCGATGCAGACGGATAAAGATTCCGACAATTATATATGCGCCGCATTTTGCTTTGAACTGGAAAGCGGGAAGAAAGTTTATAGAAACTACTGTGTTTCCTATAATGAAACGCTTGAGGCATTCACAAAGCTCTGCCAAAAAGAAGATTACCGCAAGGAACTTTTCCCGATCTTCCATGTGGAGAAAGAAAACGTATCTTCTGTCTCGCTTCAGGATATTTATATAACGCCCGAAGAATTACTTCTGACTGCCGAACAAAGAACAGAACTTCTAAGCGCATATGAAAAAGACGTATTAAACACAGATATCCGAAAACTCGGAAGCGAAGTTCCGATTGGAGAATTTTCCCTTACGATCCGCCATGTTCCTAACAAAGAGACGAATACGAATCAGCCTTTCCATTCATGGGTGAACGGAACGCGTGAATGGAATGCTGCAGTCAATACAGCTTTTCCGGTAACTTCCTCCGAAGATGAAACCAATTACAAGACGTTTTCGATCGGATCATTGTACATTTACGAAGACTATGAAAATACACTTTCCTGTCTTGAAAAATACGGATACAAAATAAAAAGACTTATCCGTGCAGAAGATATCGACTCTGTCACTCTATACTTAAGCGGCGACTCAATGAAAAACAAAAAATGGAACGATCTTTTAGCATCCTTTTCTTCTGCCAAAGATGAGAACAATTCCGATCCGGATAAAGCTGCTTACGAACAATCAGATGAAAAAGATGCAACGTCAATGTTCACGATCACAGCTCCCGAAGATTTCCGGCTTCTGGCAGAACATCTTTACCTTAATCCTTCTGATTTTCTCGACAGGGGAGGAACGTCACGTGATTATGCAGAAGTTACATTTAAAAAAGAAAACAATACTTTCACTTATCTTTTGAAGTAAACATTTTTGTCTGATATTTCTGACAAAACCGGCATTGCATCCAACAGCAGACTCTTTTCTTCATCTGCCCACGGAAGCAATGCCGGTTTTTTCTTTTATTCTTTTTATTTCCTGCTTTTTTACTTCCTGCCTTTCGGAAAATATTTTAATAATACTTTACTTTTACTCTTCTTCCCATTTTTTCTGCTGTAGAAACAAGCTGTTCTACAAGATTCTGCCGCATACTCAGATCAAAGTTCAGTTCCGACTCTCTATGGGCGTCATTCACAGCCGTTCCTACAAACAGATTCAGTTCCGTACATTCTTCAATCAAAAGTTTTGCCAGCTTAGACGCTCCGTTTTCCGCATCAAGCTCATCAAAAAATTCTGCATCGAACTCATCTCTTACATATTTTTTCAAAAGCTTTATGCATTTTCCGAGAGTAAGCACTCCTTCCGTCACAAGATCGATTCCTTCTATAACTGCCATCGGAGGAATATCGGGATTACGGCTGTCCACCTTTGTGACAATCTCTTTTCCGAGGATACGCGCCGCAATATTAGCGCTCGTTCCTCCTGCCACAACTTTCTTTCCTTCCGTATGCATAAACTCATACATCATCCGCTCGTCATCTTTTTTCTCTTTCGGCGGTCCTGTAAAAACATTTACAATTCTTCTGTCAATCACGCGTGCAACCGCAACTGTCGTATCGTCTCCCGGTTTTTCTTCATACAGTTCGTCGCATGCCTGACTTAACATAACTGCCAGACGGGACGCAGACATCGTCTTTTTCGTACATTTAAGCGTATACTCCGCCATCGCTTCCCACGTCCATCCCTGAAGGTTCAGAATCGATCCCGCTCCGGCATAGATCACACCGTCGCTCATCAGGACAAAGCAATCGTTTTTCTGTACTTGAAACCGATATTCATGTATCTTTTTTCCCTCGATCTCGCGGGTTTCATATGCATAGTTCACAATCTTCCCATCACGGATAAACACACAGGACGGATTGTCAAACTCTACAAGATACGCCTCACCGCTGTGAAAGATCTGCAAAACAGAAAATGTCGCATACGCCACCTTTCTCACCTGACATATCGGAAGCGTTTTTGCAATCGTTTCTACACACGACTCCAACGCCGCCCCCTCATATAACATCGTTCCGAGAATTTTCGACGTCAATGTCGCCAGAATATTCGCCTTCACACCGCTTCCCATCCCATCTGCAAGGATCAGTATATCGGAATCTTCCGTCTTTAACACTTCTACTTTATCTCCGCACAATTCTTCGTGATGTTTATTCAAACTCTTCCAAGCTACATCAATACTTACACTCATGAACCTCTCTCCGTCCTACTTCTTTTTTCTGACTTTCATCTGTTTCATCTTTAATCGTAACAGTTCAACCGCGCCATTCGTAAAACCGCACTACGTGCTTATCATGGCTGAACTGTTACCTTTAATCTTCTTCATTCAATATCGAGTCTCTCAATTTCGTCAATGTAACTTTCGTCTCTGCCGTTGTCTCGCCAAGCAGCCCCGCGATCTCCTGGGCGACCATCATCTGCTTTTCGATCACTTTCTGCGCCATTTCCACAGTTCCGACTTTCAGCTTATAATGCTGTTCCCTCACTTTTTCTTCCCGCGTCACATCTTGATATGTCACCAAAGCGGCATCCAGATTGTCAATGTATACGATCGTCTCTTCCACTGTCAGCCTGTCATTATCAATCTTGATCTTTTTATGCATCACCGGTTTTTTCGTGTCCAGCACTTCTTCAATATCCTCTGTCTCGATAAATTCAAAAATATACCGTTGTACCGCTTCCTCCCGTCCGACTCCGAGAAGATCCTGCCCTTTCCTGTTGCAGTCTAATATCTTCATATCGCTTCCGATGACAAAGATCATATTCGGCGTCACATCCATCACGACATTAGACATCGACTCTGCCTGTGTCAATGCATAAGGCATACACATAGACAATTCCGCTTTTCCCTGAAAGACTGCGACCGCTTTTTCCCTGCATGTAGAATATCCGCATGCCCCGCAGTTCAGTTCGTCTTCCGCACAATATTTTCCGGTAGATTTCAAAATATGACGGATCTGTTCTTCGGACGGCATCGCATCTGAAAGACTACAGTCTTTAAACTCTTTGTGCAGTTCTTCCGCCGTCATATCCGGAAGATCACGCGCCGCCTTATAAGAAACTCCGTTTTCTATTTTTACTTTTGTCTTTACATAAGATGTGTTCCAATGTGCCGACGCAGGTCCTTTCGCACATCCGCCTTCACAGACGTTCGCCTCGATAAAGCAATGATCCAGTTCTCCCTTTCCGAGACATTCCAGCATCTCCATACAGTTTTCCAGTCCGTCTACAAATACTTTATGATATCCGTCTGCATCTTCCTCTGTGATCACAGACTGGATCACCCCTCCGCTGACAGGATAGAGTCTGTTGATCTTAGGATCAGGGTTCCCCATCGGTTTCTCTTCGCATTGATGAAGATCAATCCCTTCTTCGGCGAACCAGTCTGCCAGCTCTTCAAATGTCAGGATCGCATCGACCGCGCCGAATACTCTCTCGTCTCCGATCGCCTCCTGCTTCTTCGCGATACACGGACCTAAAAATACAACTTTCACATCCGATCCGTATATTTTCTTAATATATCTGCCGTGGGCTACCATCGGCGATACGACAGGAGCCATATACTTCGCGCAGTCGGGATAATATTTTTCGATCAGATCGTTCACACTCGGACAGCATGTCGTAATAATATTCGGCATCTCATTTTCCCGCACAAGTTTTTATATTCATTTGTCACAAGAGCCGCCCCTTCCGCAGTCTCTCTCACCTCATAAAATCCAAGTTTCAAAAGCGCGTCCACGACCTGCCCCGGCTGATCAAAATCAAGAACTCCCGCATAGGACGGAGCGATCGATATGATCGTTTTAAACCCTTGTGCCAAATATCCTTTCACTCTTTCCAGATCGCTTGCAAATGTTTTCGCGTTCTGCGGACAGACTTCCAGACAGCGCCCGCAGTTGATACAATGATCGACCATAATGCGCGCCTGCTCGTCTTTGACACTGATCGCTTTTACCGCGCAGTTTCGTACACATTTATAACAATGACGGCATTTTGCATCTTTAAAATCAATGACTTTCATTCCTCATACCTCCTGTAGGACGTTCCCTTTTTCACAAAAACGGTTCCATAAATATCAGCGTCAAAAGCATCAGCCCGTTCAACAGATTATAACCGATAAAGATCACTGCCGAAGGCGTTGTAAGAGCATTAAGATAATAACTCCCGGGCGCAGCGTTTTCTTTCAGCCAGCTAATCCACTCTTTTCTTCTTATAATCAGAAGAACGAAACCGATCACAAAACCGATACCTAAAAATACAGTAAACGCAATCCCTTCCACATCATCGGGAAGCAGCCCGAACAAGCCGCCGATCACATCTCCGAGAATAAAGTTATTCGCGATGTGAAGGATGATCGACCATTTTATCGAATATTCGATTGCTATATATCCTAAAATAAGTCCCACGAGCGTTCCGAATACGATCTGAAGCGGATTCCCGTGCATAACACCGAACAAAACTGCCGAGACAATAACCGCAAATCCTTTACCATATTTTTCAAACCGTCTCATAAGAAATCCTCTGAAAACGAGTTCTTCCACAACCGGTCCGACGAATCCGGCATAGATCATCATCATAATCCCCATATCAGAACCGACCGAAGCAAGCTCTGTCAGCGTATCCATCGAAAGCCCCAACTGATTCAAAATCAGTTCCGCTGCTGCTGCGATCAACGAAAAGACCATCTGAGCCATGATCATGTAGATGCAAAATCTTGAAAATGCGCCTGCTGTCATCTTTCGTTTCGATTTTTGGAAAATATCGATCTTTTCTGCTTTTGTACCGTCAATCTTAAAAAGACAGAAAACTCCGATCAAAACTCCTGCGATCATCCCTGCGGAAGCTGCCGTTCCCGTCACCTCCGAAATAAGCGACTCTGACGAACCGCCTGTCTTCGTCAATGCCGAAACCATTGCGGAGACCATCTCTGTCACAACCGACATGATCAAAGTGTACCAGACCAGATTTCTTGTCGCAAATGCCGTATCTTTCCGAAACTTATGCCAATCCCATCCCATATTCCGTTCCCCTTTCCCGATAAACCGACCGGCAAAGTCACATTGTTCACAACTTTTTGTTTTATCTTCATTTCCTGTCAGTTATCTTTTTAATAAAACAGCTTTTTATAATTATAACACAGGAAAATCTAAAAGACTTCCCTGTGTTATAAAATATTTGACATATAGTAACAGCGCGGTCCATAACAACTAAGATCAGTTGTTTCTCGGACTTTTTAATTCACTGTACGTTTTACATATGTTGTATGAAGAATATGATGCGCTTTCTCACTTCCCGGTTCGCCGAGATATTCGCTGTAAACCCGTTTGATGGACGGATTCTCATGAGATTTTCTCAATGTTTTTGCGGCATCGTTATCATAAAGTACCTTTGCACGAATTGCCTTTACATCTTCAAAATTACGCACATCCGCATGCACCTGAGGCTGACCGCCGCCGTTGACACATCCTCCAGGACAGCACATGATCTCAACAAAATGATAGTCCGCCTCTTTAGCTCTTATTTTATCCATGATAATCTTCGCATTGGAAAGTCCGGAAGCAACGGCGACTTTCACATCCATTCCTGCTACGTTGTAAACCGCTTCTTTGATTCCCTCTGTTCCACGAACTTCTGTAAATTCTACTTTCTCAAGCGTCTCGCCTGTCAGTTCTTCCACTGCGGTACGAAGAGCCGCTTCCATAACGCCTCCTGTTGCGCCGAAGATCACTCCCGCTCCTGTAGATTCTCCGAGCGGATCGTCGAATCCTTCATCCGGAAGACTGCGGAAATTAATTCCGACTTTACGGATCAGGCGTGCAAGTTCCCTTGTCGTGATCGAAATATCTACATCAGGAACGCCGCCTGCGTCCTGATCTTCTCTTTGGATTTCAAACTTCTTCGCCGTACACGGCATCACGCTGACGCAGACAATATCTTCAGGCGCAATGTTCATCTTTTCCGCATAATATGTTTTCGTAATCGCTCCGAACATCTGCTGCGGTGATTTGCAGCTTGAAAGATGATCGAGCTGATCCGGATAGTAATGCTCGCAATATTTTACCCATCCGGGTGAGCATGACGTCATAAGCGGAAGGACTCCTTTGTTTTTCACTCTGTCTAAAAATTCATGAGCTTCTTCCATAATCGTAAGGTCTGCACTGAAATTTGTATCGAATACTTTATCAAATCCGATCCTTCTAAGAGCCGCAGCCATCTTTCCTTCTACGTCTGTTCCCATCGGATAACCGAATTCTTCGCCAAGAGCCGCCCGCACCGACGGAGCAGGCTGTACTACAACATGTTTTGTCTCATCCGCAATAGCGGCAAGAACGTCGTCGATATTGCTCTTTTCGTAGAGCGCGCCCGTCGGACATGCCGCGATACACTGTCCGCAGCCGACGCAGCTTGTATCTCCCAGTCCCATCTCGAACGGAGAGCCGATAAACGTGGCAAATCCTCTGTTGTTCGGTCCGATCACTCCTACGCTCTGCACTTTTTCACAGACGGCAGAACATCTCCGGCAAAGGATACATTTGTTGTTATCCCGCACCATATGAACCGCGCTTTCATCCAATTCATAATGTGTTGTCTCGCCCTCGAAGTAATTTTCATCTGTCACTCCGAGTTCCTGACAAAGCTCTTGAAGTTCACACTGCCCGCTTCTGACACAAGACAGACATTTTTTGTCATGATTCGACAAAAGCAGCTCTAATGTTCTTCTTCTCGAATCAAGAAGTTTCGGCGTATTCGTCTGCACTTCCATCCCTTCTGCAACCGGATGTACACAAGATGCCACGAGATTTCTTGCGCCTTTTACTTCCACGACGCACATACGACAGGCGCCGATCTCATTGATCTCTTTTAAATAACACAAAGTCGGTATCTTAATTCCCGCAGCCTGTGCCGCTTCAAGGATCGTAGAGCCGGCAGGCGCTGTCACATTTAAACCATTGATCTTTAAATTCACATTTCCCATCTTCTCTGCCCTCCTTATTCTTTGTAAATTGCTCCGAAGCGGCATTTTTCCATACAAGCTCCGCACTTGAGACATTTTTCAGGATTGATCATATGCACTTCTTTTACTTTACCGATGATCGCATCTGCCGGACAGGTTCTCGCACAGAGCGTACAACCTTTACATTTATCCGGATCGATCTTATATTGAAGGAGATCTTTACATACTCCGGCAGGGCATTTTTTATCTACAATGTGAGCAATATACTCGTCTCTGAAATATCTCAAAGTCGAAAGCACCGGATTCGGAGCCGTCTGTCCGAGCGCACACAGAGAATTTGATTGGAGATGATAGCACAGTTCTTCCAGCTTATCGAGATCTTCCATCGTTGCCTGACCTTTTGTGATCTTCTCAAGGATTTCAAGCATACGGCGTGTTCCGATCCGGCACGGAGTACATTTTCCGCATGACTCATCTACCGTAAACTCAAGGAAGAATTTCGCGATATCGACCATGCAAGTATCTTCATCCATGACGATCAAACCGCCGGAACCCATCATTGAACCGATTGAAAGCAGATTATCGTAATCGATCGGAATATCTAAATGTTCTGCAGGGATACATCCTCCTGACGGGCCTCCCGTCTGAGCAGCTTTGAATTTCTTTCCGTTTGGCACTCCTCCGCCGATCTCTTCTACGATCTCGCGAAGCGTCGTTCCCATCGGAATTTCTACAAGTCCTGTATTATGGATCTTTCCGCCGAGAGCAAATACTTTCGTTCCTTTTGATTTTTCCGTTCCCATCGAAGCGAACCACTCCGGTCCGTTCACAATAATCTGAGGGATATTGGCATACGTCTCCACGTTATTTAAAATTGTCGGTTTTTGAAACAGGCCTTTCAGCGCCGGGAACGGCGGACGCGGACGCGGCTCTCCTCTGTTTCCTTCTATAGAAGTCATAAGAGCCGTCTCTTCTCCGCAGACAAACGCGCCTGCTCCAAGCCTTAATTCAATATCAAAGTCAAATCCGCTATCGAAAATATTTTTTCCGAGCAGACCGTACTCTCTTGCCTGTTCGATCGCAATCTCAAGACGCTGCACGGCGATCGGATACTCTGCACGAACATAAATATAGCCTTGGGATGCTCCGATCGCATATCCGGCGATCGCCATTGCTTCAAGAACCGCATGAGGATCTCCCTCTAAGATCGAACGATCCATAAATGCTCCCGGATCTCCTTCGTCCGCATTACAACAGACATATTTTTGATCTGCGTCA
>ERZ773237.2262-NODE-2262-length-13292-cov-3.587067_pt1 | contig 13292 bp, 8 predicted proteins | sample MGYA00580990_ERZ773237 | MGnify/ENA primary metagenome ERZ773237 (study PRJEB29015, sample SAMEA2737749) | human gut metagenome | biome: human gut; feature: human-associated habitat; material: faeces | place: China | collected 2012 ...
GCGTTTCGGCGCTGATGCCCAGCCCCTTGCGCTGGCCGATGGTGTAGAAGTGCGCCCCGCCATGCTCGCCGATTTTCTTGCCGTCGCGGACGGTGTAGCGCCACGGGGCGGCCAGTGCCGCGAGCTGTTCGGTCGTAGGGGGTACGTCGGCCGCGTGCTGTCCGCCCGGGGAGTGGGGATTGTCGTCCGGGCGTTCGGCGGACGTGTTTGCGGGGTGTCCGTCGGCCGGGGATGGGATTGCTTGTCCGGCATCGGGTGTGCCCGCCGGGATTCGGGCCTTGCGGCCGTATTTCGGCCACGTGGGGAGTATCTCGTGGACGTTGCCCCTTTTCGAGGCCAGCTTCTGTTGCAGGAAGGCCGGAAGGTCGACCTTGCCCACGAAGCAGATGCCCTGCGAGTCCTTGCGCTTGGCCGTGGCCAATCCCTGCTCGGCGGCGATGCGCCGCACCTCGGGTTTGAGCAGGTCGCCGACGGGGAACAGGGCGTAGCGCAACTGCTCCTGCGAGAGCTGGCAGAGGAAGTAGCTCTGATCCTTGTTGGGGTCGGTGCCCGCGAGGAGTTTATAGATTGTCCGTCCGTCGGGCAGCGTCTCCTCGGCCTTGCGGCAGTAGTGCCCCGTGGCGACGAAATCGGCGCCCAGCCGGAGCGCTTCGCGCAGGAAGACGTCGAATTTGATTTCGCGGTTGCACAGCACGTCGGGGTTGGGCGTGCGTCCCTTTTCGTATTCCGAGAACATGTAATCGACCACGCGGGTGCGGTAGTCCGCCGAGAGGTCGACGACGTGCAGCGGGATGTCCAGTTTTTTGGCGACCAGTTCGGCGAAGACGCGGTCGTCGTGCCACGGGCAGTCGCCCTCGAGCGTTCCCGTCGTATCGTGCCAGTTGATCATGAACAACCCCACGACGTCATGCCCCTGCTGTTTGAGCAGGTAGGCGGCGACCGATGAATCCACGCCGCCCGAAAGTCCGATTACGACACGTGCCATAGTAATATTGTTATTTACAGGTCGAGCAGCCCTTCGGGCAGCACCAGTTTCATCGTGCGCCCCCCGAAGTCGATATGGGCGATGAACTCCTCGGCGGCGGGGACGAGCACCGTGCGACCGCCGATCTCCAGCTCGAAAAGCGGGTTGGCGTCGCTGTCGTAGTAGTCCGTGACCGAACCCGTGAAGGCGGCCGCTCCCTTTGCGCCGTCCGCGCCCGCTTCGGTGCAGGTCACGGCGAAGCCGATCAGGTCTTCCAGGTAGAATTCGTCGTCTTCGTCCTCGTCGCATTCGATACGGAATTCAAGCCCGACGAGTTCCTGAGCCCGGCGCTCGGTGTCGAAATCGGCGAATGAGGCCACGGCGCCCGAGGTGCCGCGGCGTTCGAAGCGCTCGCAGTAGAGCGGCACTTCGAGGGCGTCGATCGTGACCAGCAGCGGGGTGCCGGTATCGAATTGCGCCGGGAAATCGGCATAGAGCGACAGCATCACACCTCCGTCGGTGCCGAAAAGCCTGTTGATCCTGCCTGCGGGAATAGTAACGCTCATATCGGTTCGTTTTTTCTCTTATGTCCGTATCGCGGTGCGGAACGGGGGAAGCGGGTATCCCGGCCGCTCCGTTACACCCGGCTCCGCTGTGCTGCCGCCTCGTCGTGCCGTGCAGCGCCTCGCTGTGCCTTGCCGGACGATTCCCGCACGGGATGCGCCCGCATGGGAACTATCTGCAAAAGTAATGAAAAAAAACCGGTAAACCTCCCGTTGCGGGAAATTTACCGGGATTCCGGAAAGAAGCTTTCCTGGTGTTATTCTGCAGCAGGAGCCTCTGCTGCGCCCTCTGCGGGAGCCTCGGCAGCTTCGGCGGCGGCAGCCTCCTCGGCCTCTTTGGCGGCAGCTGCGGCAGCGGCCTGCTTCTCGGCGATGGCCTTTGCGCGTTCCTCCTTGATTTTGGCTTCGGCAGCCAGGCGTGCTTTCTCGGCCGACTTGGCATCCGTGGCGAGCTTGTTGCTCTTGGCCTCGATCTTGCCGGCCTTCTCGCTCAGCCATTTGTTGAAGCGGGCTTCGGCTTCGGTCTCCGAGAATGCGCCCTTGGCGACACCGCCTAACAGGTGCTTCTTGTATAATACGCCCTTGTACGAGAGGATGGCCCGACAAGTATCCGTAGGTTGTGCGCCTTTCTGTAACCAACCCAATGCTTTCTCGAAGTCGAGGTCGATCGTAGCAGGATTCGTGTTGGGATTGTAGGTTCCCAACTTTTCGATGAATTTACCATCACGTGGCGCTCTGCTATCTGCGGCAACGATGTGGTAGAAAGCGAAACCTTTCTTACCGTGGCGTGCCAGACGAATTTTAACAGCCATTTGCTATAAAATTTTGTTGTAATTAATTAAAAAACGCTCACCCACTTTGGGCTTTTAAGCCTGCAAATGTAGACAAAATATTCCGCCCGGCAAAATAATTCGCCGAAAAATCGGTGCGACAGGCTGTTTTTCTGCCGGATACGGTGCATGGCGGGCCGCGGCGGGAACTGCCGGAAAAAGGGCGGGCTTGTGGCGGGGCAGGGTCGTGCCCCTAATCGGGTTCCCGCGGGGTTGCAGGCCGTTGTACCCCTGCGGAAAGTGATATTTTTCGTTCAGCCGGGGGCTGTTGTGAAAAAAATTCCTATCTTTGCGGCGCAAATCGTCACCGCAGGGTGCGGTTTTGCCGATGGTTCCGTAGCTCAGTTGGATAGAGCAGCAGCCTTCTAAGCTGCGGGTCGCGCGTTCGAACCGCGCCGGAATCACCCGGAAAAGGGAGCGCTGGAATCGAATCCGGGCTCCCTTTTCGTTTTCCCGCCTGCATCTTCCTTCGCCGGGTTTGGCGTCCTGCGGACTTTTTCGTAAATTTGGGTCGAATCCGATATTTTCAGGCATGGAACCGCTACCGGGCTGCAACATAAAGTATCTCAACATCAGCCGCAACGACGAGGCGTGGGGGCTGGTCGTCACGACGGCCGGGTACCAGGCGGTCGCGGCGCACAGTTCCTACCCGCAGGCGCAGCATCCCGAATCCCATATTTTCGACCCCGGCAAGGGGCGCGTCCTGAAGGAGTACCAGTTGGTCTACATATCGCGCGGGGAGGGTTATTTCGAGTCCCGTTCGTGCCGCCGCCAGCGGATCAGGGCCGGGACGATGATCTTGCTCTTCCCCGGGGAGTGGCATACCTACGAGCCCGACAGGGCTACCGGGTGGTTCGAACATTGGGTGGGATTCCGGGGCGGTAGCGTCGATGCGCAGGTCGCCAACGGGTTCTTTTCGCCGCGCAACCCGGTATTCGACTTGGGGTTCAGCCAGACGATCATCGGCATGTACGAGGAGATCGTCGGCTATGCGCTCCGGGAACAGGCCGGTTACCAGCAGGTCGCGGCGGGGATCGTGCAGTTCCTGCTGGGGGCGGTCTACTACAAGCACCGGAATATTCTGTTCGACGATTCGCTGGCCATCCGCAAGATCGACGAGGCGCGCGCGATCATGAAGCGCGAGGTCGAGGACGGCCTCACGCCGCAGGGGATCGCCGAACGCCTGTCGGTCAGCTATTCGTGGTTCCGCAAGATGTTCCGGCAGTATGCCGATACCTCGCCTGCGCAATATCTCTCGCAGATCCGGTTCCTGCGTGCCAAAGAGCTGCTCGATACGACGGAGCTCACCGTCGCGGAGATCGCATACAGGCTCCGGTTCGAGACCCCGAGCCACTTTTCCACATTCTTCCGCAAAAGGGAGGGCGTCCCGCCCCAGCAGTACCGCCGCGAGCGGAGGCAGCCCGGGCGGTAACCCCCTCAGCAGACGACCGTCACCGGGATTCCGAGCAGCGCGGCGTATTTGCGGATCGCTCCGGCGACATGTCCCACACCGATGGCGCAGTGGTGCGAAGGCCCCGCCTTGCTCCAGCGGTCGATGAATTCCCGCGCGGGAAGCGGGAACCTGTAACGGCTGTTGATGTTGCCGATGTTCAGCACGGGGCCCGGCACCGATTCGCCTTCGGCCAGCAGGAACGAAATTCCGTCGCGTCCTTCGACCACCGACAGGAGTGTCACCGGGCCGTGTTTCACGGACATCTGGATCGACAGCCCCTTGCCGGGTTTGCCGTGGTAAACGGGAAGCGGCACCAGGCGGGCTTTCTCTTCGCCGAGCAGGAAGTGCGCCGGGCCGTCGTGCCCCAGCAGGATGACGTCGTCGGTGAAGTCCATGCCGTAGAATTCCGAGAAACAACCCCCGCAGTGACATGATTTTCATGGCCTGCACGTTTTTCACCTCGTATTCGCCCGCCACGGGGATGCCGCGCCCCGTCAGCAGCGTGTTGCCGGCGATGACCGACGTGACAATGTCTTCGTAGGCGTTGCCCGCCGCCCCCGCGTAGTAGTAGGCCAGGGAACCCAGCCGATGCGCCTCTGCGAGCTTGTCCAGCGCCACGGAAGTGCGTGCGGCGCGCTCGAGTTCCTCCCGCGTGCAGCCCTCGTCGATGACGAACGCCTCGCCGAACGCGGCGACCCTCGCGTCGGCCTCGCGCTGCGTCACCGAGCGGCGGAATTCGTGCAGTTCGCACATCTCCAGGATTTCGGCATGGGTGCCGAAGACGGTGCTCTGCAGCCTGAGGTCGGAGTAGACGTCGACCATGCCGCCGTAGTAGTTGCCCAGCAGCCCCATGCGGTTGCGGCGCATGCCGGAGGCGACCTTCGCCGCGTCGATCCACCCGTAGATCTCGGCCCAGGCCTGCGCGTCGTCGAGGTAGCCCGTCACCACGTCGTATTTGGTGCCGGCGCGGTTGAATACCGAACAGAATTCGGGCAGCGAACAGGCCTGGCAGTTGGCAAGCCACTCGCCCGTCATCTCCCCGCGGTCGGACATGCCGTTGAGCCGGGCGTAGTCGATGGCCGGGGCGGGTTGCAGGTTGAGCAGCACGACCGGGATGCCCTCCCCGAGGAAGGGGATGAGCGTGGACGAAAGGGCGTAGGTCGAGATGAAGATGAACAGCACTTCGGCTTCGTCGCGCCTGAAAAGGGCCGCGGCTGCGTGAGCCTTGTCCACGTCGTCGACCATGCCTGCGTCGGCGACGATCTGCCCGCCGTAGGCTTCCATTTTTTCCTTTATGGCGTTGCGGTAGCCGTCGAGCCTTTCGCGCAGTCCGCCGAACTGGTGCCAGTAGGTGTTCAGCCCTACTGCGATCAATCCTATTTTCATGGTTTGTGATCCGTTATTTTGTCATGACGATTTCGAAATCTTCCAGCAGGCCGTAGTCCCGCTGGTCGTAGTCGCTGCCGGGCAGCTGTTTGGGCACGTTGTTCCAGTGCCACGGGCCTGCGATACCCTTGTCGGCGCTGTAATGGGGGCCGAAGAGGTTTTTCAGGCTGCCCACCACCTGCACTTCGACGCGGTTGCGTCCCTTGTGCAGGTAGGGCGTGAGGTCGAACGCATAGGGCTGCCAGGCGATGATGCCCGCTTTGCGGCCGTTCACGCAGACCCGTGCGAGCGTCCCTTCCCAGGCTCTCAGCCGGAGCGTGTAACCGGCCGCGGGGTCGTCGATGTCGTAGTCTCGGCCGTAGGCCATGTCCCACGAATAGAAGGGGAGCCCCTGCCGTTTCCAGCTTCCCAAGGCCGGCTTCCCGGCGGGTTTGCGGACGATCCATCCCGCCTCGGCCGATTCGAGCGCGAAGTCGCCGAAAAGGTAGACGGGGGCTATTTCGGCATAGATGCTCATGGGCGAGACGCTCAGTTCGACGGTGTTCGTCCCCCGCCGCACCAGATTGCCTACGGGGTAGATCCCGAAGCGGCTGTCGAGCAGCGTGTCGGGCGCCGCGGCTTCGACGGGCGTGCCGTTGAACTTCATGTTCCAGATGCCGGGTTGTTCGGCGACCAGTTTCATGCCGCGCGTGTCGAAGTCCCCGGCCACGACGAAGTGGTAGCTTACGCGGATGTCGCCCGTGGTCAGCGTGTCGCGTTCGACGATAGTTTGCCTGTACTGGATGGCCGAGTCCCACGGGTTGCCTGTCCCGTAGCAATGGTTGAAGAGTTTGTTGCATGCCTCGAACGTGTAGAGGTTGCGCTCGGTGCGCCCGTCGACCGTCAGGTCGCAGAAATCGAGGTTGAGGACGTTGTCCTTCAGGCGGGTGACCTCCAGCGGGCCGGCGGGCTTCAGTTTGACGCTCTCTGCCGTGGGACGCTCGGTGCCGGATGCCGCCCGGGAGGTACGTGCAAGGGCGCTCCGGCCCGAAGCCGGGGCGAAGAGCAGGAGACTCCCGGCGGGCGGCAGGCTGAAGTCCGCGCTGACGCTCTTCCCGTCGGCGGTGTGCGGGTAGGGACGCATGTCGCCCGTGACGGCGTCCAGTTCGACCAGCTCCCCGGCCGGGAGGCCGACGCTGCCCGTGGCGGTGTCGCTTAGCGAGGAGTTGACCAGGAACAGGAGCTCCCCGTCCTCGTAGGTGCGCCGCTGGTGGTAGAGGTCGTTGCCCCTGACGTTGCAAAAACGGATCCTGTCGTCCGCGAACGATTCGGCGATCGCCTTACCGTCCAGAGCCGTGTAACGGCGTATCCGGGAGGCGTTGCGGTCGAGGAAATCCGCCAGTTCGGGGCTGGGCCGCCCGTCGACGAGCGTCGGTTGGGCAAAGAGCACCAGTTGCCCGCCCGCCTCGACGAATTGGCGGATGAGGCTGAAAGTCCCGGCGTTGAGGTTCTCGGTCATGGGCGGGATCACGACCTTCGCATAGGCGCGTTTTCCGACGACGAATTTACCGCCCCTGACCGAGCCGCGATCCTTGATGATGTTCTCCGAGCCCAGGTCGTATTCCGCCTGCGCCTTTTCGAGCGTGGTGACGAAACGCTGGAATGCGCTGCCGATCTCCATGCAGCGGGGGTCGTTCATGACATAGGAGTAGTAGAGCCAGATCGTCGTGGTCGGTTCCAGGACGAGGATGTCGTTCATCTGTTCGCCCTGGCTGAGCACGAGTGACAGGCGGGCGAAGTAGTCGTTCAGCACCTTGTAGTCCTCCCACCACGGCGAGAGGCGGGTGAAGACCGGCGGATAGTCGTATTTGCGGGCGCCTACGATGGTCATGTGCGAGAGGTGCTGGTTCATGAAATTCACGCCCAGCGCATATTCCCAGTCGCCCAGCCGCTTGAAATCGCGGAACGTCTCGTCCCAGCCCCCGCCGCCGTAGGTTTCGCTCAGCGTGCGTACGCTCCCCGTCTGGTTGGCGGCGCTGCGCAGCTCCTTCACGGCGCGGACGTTGCCGAACTGCGCCTGCGGGCTGTCGTCGTTGTACTGGTTGAAGAGCATGTCGATGGCGGGCATCTGGTGCCACGCGTACATGGCCATATTGTCGCCGCCCTGGTACATGCTCGGCCAGTCGTGTTCCCAGTAGTGCCCCGTCCAGAGCATGCCCTTGCGGTCGCAGTAGGCCGACATGGGCTTCGCCCAGCGGTCTACGAACATTTGCGTCAGCGTTTCGAGGTAGTTGTGGCGCACCCGTTTCCAGTCGCCCGTCTGCTCGGAGAGCAGGGGCAGCGAAGTTACCAGGTCGTAGCCCCACTGTTTGCGGAACACTTCGAACAGGTCGGGCGTCCAGCGCACGCCGCCCGAACTGGGAATGCACGGTTCGTCGGAGAAAAGCCCCTTGATGACCGGGCCCAGCTCCTTGCCGAAGGTCTTTTCGTAACCTTCCATGGTGACGCCCTCGACCAGCAGGTCGACGTACGAGTAACTCCCGTGCCAGCCCGAACGGCCGTAATAGGTCTTTTCGTAAAGGTAGTATTCGCCCGGGACGTCTTTGTAGCGGCCCGTGTCGGCGGTGATGTCGCGGAACGTGCCGCCCTCCTTTTTCAGGCAGAGGAAGTATTTTCCCGCATCGGCCGGGGGCAGTGCGGTTTTGGTGAGCGCGAGCCCCTGTCCCTGGTCGTAGGATTCGGGCATCTGCGCGGGAACATGTCCGCCTGCGAAGCCGCTCGGGTAGGAGTTTTCGTCGTAGATCCAGATGTCGAGCCCCAGTTCTTTCCCCTTTTCCACACTGTATTTATAAAGGTCGAACCACTCGTCGGAGAGGTATTCGGTGACCAGCCCCGGCCGCGGGTGGACGAAGGCGCCGCCGAAGCCCTGCGCCTTGAAGTCGCCCAGCATCCGGTCGATGTCGGCGCGGGTGACCTGTGTGTTCCAGACCCACAGGGGCGCCGGGCGGAATGCCCGCGGGGGATCGGCGAATTCCTTTCGGAGCTTCTCGAATTTCATTTCCCGTTTCTGGGGGGCTGCGGCGTAGCTGGCGAGGCACGATGCCGCCAGGGCGGCCGCCAGCAGGCTTTTGATTACGGAGGGTTTGGTTTTCATGATCGTTCCGGGTTGTGTTTGCTTTACAAAGGTAAAGGTTATGCGCTTCGGGCGGTAACGAATCCTGATAAACGACTTTTCATTTCTGATAAAGCGTGCGGAGGATGGCGTGGGCGAACCGGGCGAACCGGGAGGTTCGGGGCGGGATGCGGAGCAGGGAGTAGGGAGTAGGGAGTAGGGAGTAGGGAGTAGGGAGTAGGGAGTAGGGAGTGACGGTATGGACGGGGATGCTGCCGGGCCGGGCAGGCGGGAACGTTAGGAACGGGGGCTGTGGAATCGGGGAATCGGAGGATCGGAGGGCCGGGTAACCGGGAGAACGGTGGGGCGCTGAAAGCCGGCGGAAAAAACACGGCGAGCCGGGGACGGGTGCCCAGCACGGCCGGGCAGCGGATGCAGGCGGGGTTACCTGCGCGGCAGGATGGCGACGATGCGCGTCCCGCCCGTGTATCCGGAGTCGATGTATATCTCCCCGTGCAGGTGGGTGACGATCAGGCGGCAGAGGTAGAGCCCGAGGCCGTTGCCCTGGCTGAAGGGGTCGAGTTTGGTGAAACGCTCGAAGACATAGCCGTGCTTCTCGGGCGGGATGCCGCAGCCCGTGTCGGCGACGGCGACGAAGACGCGGTCGTCGCCCAGACGGTCGCATTCGAGGCTGATCGTGCCTGCCTGCGTGAATTTATAGGCGTTGCCGAGCAGTGCCGAGATGAGTATCGCCAGGTATTTGTCGCTGGTGTTGAGCGCGATCTCCGCGACCGGGATTGCGCCTTTGTAGACGATGCCCGGCTTGGGGTACCTCACCTTCATGATCCGCAGTTGTGCCTGGCATACGGCGCAGAGGTTCGTATACTGGCACGGCAGCGGTGTGTGCAGGTTTTCGAGGTAGGCCACTTCGAGCATGTCGTCGAACAGGAAACGCAGCTGGCGGCGGTTGTCCCGGATGATTTCGCAGTATTGGACGCGGGATTCCGGGGTGACCTCCTCGGCGCAGAGCAACTCGGAGAACCCCAAGATGCAGTTGAGGGGCGTACGCACTTCGTGGCAGACGGAGTTGACGAATGCGGCCTTTTTAAGCTCGCTTTCGTGGGCGTGCTTCATTTGCAGGAGCAACTCCTTCTGCAGTCGCCGGGTGCGGCGGTTGCCGACATAGATCGCACCGACGACCGCGGCGATCACCAGCAGTGCGAGCGAGACGTAGACCAGGGTCGTTTTGTGGTGGTGGGCCGTGAGCAGCGCCGCGTCGAGCGCCATCCGGTCGAGTTCGTACGACTCCTGCTTCTCGCGGATGACTTCGCCCTGTTCGAGCCGCAGCAGCGAATCCTGCACCTTCACGGCACGGGCATAGGCCATGCAGGCCTCGGAATCGCGGTGCAGCTTGCGGAACATGCCTGCCCGCTCCTTGTAGCAATCCGTGAAATGCACGCCCGCCATGGGGTGGCGTTCGGCGGTGCGGATCAGCGAATCCGAGAAGGACAGCGCCCTGGCGTACTCCCCGTGCCCGACGGCATCGAGGTAACCTTCGCGGTAGTGGCGCATGCGGGCGAAGTGGAGCCGGTCGGCCTGGTGCGTACGGATGAACCCGCTTTGCAGGAAAAGGTGCATGCCGGGCGTACCCCCGAATTCGTTGTCGCCCTCGGGTTGCAGCGGCTGTGCCGTCGCGGCGCAGAAAACCGCGAGCGCCAGGCACAAAGCCGGGAAGAGTATCGGTCGGCGTATGCTCATGGCTTGGCGGGGATTGTGAAGGTGAAACGTGCGCCGGCGGTATATGCCTCGTCGAGGGATATGTTGCCCGAGAGGTGCCGGGCGATCAGGCGGCATAAAGCGAGACTCAGCCCCGGCGTCGCCTTCGAATCGTCGGAGGGCATGCCGAAGATGTCGTTGCGTTTTTCGGGCGGGATGCCGCAGCCCGTGTCGGTCACCGTAACCCGCAGTTGGTTGTGGCGCGGGTCTATTTCATAGCGGAGCGTGACGGAGCCTTCCCGGGTGAATTTGCGGGCGTTGTCGAGCAGCGCGCGCACCACGAACGAAAAGTATTTGGCGTGTGTGCGGACGGTGCCCGGGTTCTCCGGGGCTTCGATCGTGAAGGCCACCCCGGGATTGCAGCTAAGCCGCGAAGCGGCGAGCAGTTCGGCGCGGCACACCTCGTCGATGTTGGTTTCCTCCAGCCGCAGGGCCTCGGTCAGGCTGTCGAGGTTGGCGGCTTCGAGCATGTTGTCGAGCGCCGAAAGCAGCAGGTCGGCGTTGACGCGGATGGATTCGCAGCAGGCGTTCCGCTCGGCAGCGTCGATGTCCGACAGCATCAGCCGCGAGGCTGCGGTGTCGATGGCGTCGAATGCGGGGCCGATGCCGCGGCAGATCGTGTTTACGAAGACCGATTTCATGTGTTCGCTCTCCTGGGCCTTGCGGCTGTGGCGGAGGATGTCGGCCTTCAGCCTGCGGTTGCGCAGCAGCGACCGCAGGAGGTAGATCCCCGTGCCGGACATCAGCAGCACGATGACCACGATCGAGAGGCTCGTGGCGGCGCGGTTACGGATCAGGGCCCGCGTTTCGGCCAGCTTGCGCTTGTCCAGGTCGTGTTGCCGGCGGATCGTTTCGAGGCGTTCGCGGCGTTCGGCGGTGAGGATCGAATCCTGCACCTGCATCGTGTGCTCGAAGGCCTCGAAAGCCTCCGGGTAACGCTTGGCCTTGGTGAGCAGGATGCTGCGGTCGCGGTAGGCCTGGTAGACCTTGTTGGGCAGCATGCTGAAATAGCCCTTGCCACTCTCGATCAGGCGGATCAGCGAATCGGAATACTGGATGCTTTCGGCATAGGCGTCGGTGTTGGCTTTCCAGAGATAGCCCATTTCGTAGAGGTAGCTTTTGTTGCGCAGCAGGTTTTCCCCTTCGGCCGCGAGCATACGGTTGCGGAACTCGTTGAAGTACAAGGCTGCGTAGTCGTTGCGGCGGATGTTGAGCGCACATTGCAGCAATTGCTGGTAAGGCCGCACGTAGCTGTTGTCCTTGTAGAGGTAGGGGCGCCGCCCGAGGATGCTGTCGGCGGAATAGTAGCGGTCGAGCAGTGCGATCTGGTCGTTGGTGAGCGCGACCTGGTCGTCGTGGCGGTAGCTCTGGTTGTAGGCGCCGCTCAGCACGTAGTAAATGATGTTGGCGAAGCACCTGCGGATATTGAGGTTCGGCATTTGCCTCGTCAGTTCGTAGGCTTCGCGCCACGTGTCGGTCTGCGGGATGTAGGCCCGCTGGTTTCCGCCTTCGTAGTAGCAGAGCGTGATGTTGGCATAGCCGCGCAGAAACAGGCGTTTGGTGCGCTGGTAGATGTTCTCGGGTTCTTCGGGCGGGGTATTGCTCCAGTCGTAAACCTCGTGTGCCAGCCTGAGGTTCTCCGCAAGGTCGTACTGGTGTCCCAGGCGGTAGAACCCGATGCACATTTCTGCATAGGCGTCGGCACCCTCTTCGGGTGTGCCGGGAGTCAGGTCGCGGAGCGCCTGTACGTAATAGCGGAGCGTATCTTTCTTTTCGGTGTAAATCGAATACCGGCTGAGGATCGGGATGATGGACACGGACATGGCGTAGGTGTCGCGGATGGCCGCCGCTTCGCGGAAAAGCTGGATGGAATAAGGCAGGTTGAGGTGCGTGTCCTCGTTCAGGTCTTTGAGGTTGAGCAGCAGTTGCACCCGTTCGCGGGGATCGGACGTATGCGCCAGTCTGCCCTGGAGGCTGTCCGTGACGGAGGACGGTGCGGCCATAAGGGATACTCCTGTGCCGAAGACGACGCAGTAGATGCATGTAAGCAGGCGGACAGGGGACATGTGGGTGTAACGCAAAATTGGGACTAAGGTAGTAAAAAAAACGGGCCGGACAAAAAGTCCGGCTCCGTTCTGTGGAAAATTATGGGGATCTTATGCCTTTTTCAGGCTCATATCCAGATACATTTTCAACTCCCGGGGCATTACCGGCTTGGTAATAAAGCCGTTGCATCCTGCTTCCTCGGCGATGCGGCGATCCGTGTCGAAGGCATAGGCGGTCTGCATGATAACGGGTAATTGGGTGGTATGCCGGCGTATCTCCTTGAGTGCCTCGATACCGTCCATTACAGGCATTTTGATGTCCATCAACACGGCATCGGGATGATGCTCCAATGCATAGTCGACGGCCTCTCTGCCATTTTTCGCCCATAGCAGCTCATACTCTTTTTTGAGTATTATTTCCAGCAATTTGTAATTGCTTTCAACGTCTTCCGCAATAAGTATCAGCGGTTTACGTGCATCTGGATTGTTGTATGTCATTGTTTTTACAGTTGGGACGAGTGCAAATATAAAAAAATTTTCCGGAAAACAAATAGGATTACCGGCGAATTGTTCCTTCCCAGCAGGCCGTATTGCCGCATGCGTCGGTCAGGGTGAGCCGGACGCTGTGGCTTTTGCGGGCCGGGGGTTCCTCGAACAGGTGGATCAGCGTGCCCTGCATCGGGAGACGGTCGCAGGGAAGCCATTTGCCGTCGATGAACAGGGTGCACGAGGCGATGCCCGAGAAGTTGTCGCCCACGCGGAAGCGCATGGCCGGGGCGCGTGTGAGGTCTGCCCCGTCGGTGAAGAGCGGGCGTATGCGCGGCGGGATGGTGTCGGCCACGACAAACAGTTCGCCGGTGGTGCGAGTCGTGGCCGTGACGGCGCCGTCGGCGTATTTCCCGCCTATGCAGGTGAGCCGTCCCTTGGCGTTGCGGGCGGCCAGCACCGTGTGGGGATGCAGGTTTTCGGGGACGAACGCCCGCACGCTGACCGTCATTGCCCGGTGCAGCGGCGTGGTGACCGGGAGGATGCGGTAGCCGGACGTGAGGACGAGGAGCGTCGAATCGGACGCCGGGGCGGGGCAGCGTTCAGCGCGGCAGAAAACCGGTTCGTAGAGCGCTCCGGCGGGGATGCGTGCCGTGACTTCGCGCCCGAGGCGGACGATGCCCGTCCGCCTCGGGCGC
>ERZ773237.2277-NODE-2277-length-13188-cov-3.856773_pt1 | contig 13188 bp, 4 predicted proteins | sample MGYA00580990_ERZ773237 | MGnify/ENA primary metagenome ERZ773237 (study PRJEB29015, sample SAMEA2737749) | human gut metagenome | biome: human gut; feature: human-associated habitat; material: faeces | place: China | collected 2012 ...
AATGTTCGGCCATCGTAAGACGATATTCCTTGATGATATCAGCCGGTGACTTTTCGGTAATCGGTTTCAGTTTCCGGTAGAATTGACGGGTGCTGTATCCCAAATCACTGCTCAATAATTCGACGGACAAGTCGGGATTGGTGATGTTCTTCTCTATGGTTTCTATTACTTTATCCAGAGATTCCTGATCTTCCTTATGGATGCAGTTCCCATTTTCTACGGTGAAGGAACTGAATATGGAACTGTAATATTCTTTTAAGTCCGATTCGCGCTGAATCAATCGATAGACCACTTTTTCCAGGTATTTCACGTTGAAAGGCTTCGTTACGTATACCTCCGCACCGGCTTCAATACCTTTCACCTGATCGTCTTCGTGATGAAGCGCGGATAATAAAATAAGTGGAATATGGCTCCATAACTTATTTTGCTTGATTTTCTGGGCGAAAGAAAGCCCGTCTGTTTCAGGCATCATCACATCTGAGATAATCAAATCCGGTTGTTTCTGTTCTAAATTAGCCAGAGCCTTTTGGGCGCTGCCGAAAGATAGTACATTGTATTTATCCACAAATATCTCCGATACAAACCACAGCATGGAAGGATCGTCATCAATGATCATAATCGTGTGTTTGGAAGTATCGAAATCGGTGGCGGTCTGTTCTAACGTCATAGGCTCCGTGAGGGCGCTCACAGGAGTTGTTTCGTATTCTTTCCGGGGGATATCTGTCTCTTGCGTAGCGGGTGATAGTTCTGGTAAAGTAACTGTAAATGTCGTTACTTCGTTTGGGATACTGCTGACATTGATTTCTCCGTTCAACAAAGTAGTCATGCTCTTGCAAATAGCCAATCCGAGACCGTTTCGTGAATTCTTCCCATTCATTTCAAAGGAATCCAATATCTTGTAGCGGTCGAATATCTTCGAAAGGTTTTCTTTCGCTATGCCTTTTCCGGAATTGGATATGCTAAGGGTCAGATGTTGATTCTCTGTCTTCATGCTAACGGTAATAGTGCCTTCTTCCGGAGTATATTTAAAGGCATTGGAGATCAGATTATTGGCTATCTTGTTGAAACAACTGATATCCGTATTCCATTCAATATCCGGTTCGATATCCAATTGATAATTCAAGTTCTTATTCTCGGCCAGTTCACAGAATGATTCTGCAATATTCCGGAGCTTGTCCGATACCGGTAATCTTTGGATGGAAAGTGCCTTATGGCCGGTTTCCAGCCTGCGGAATTCAAGCAATTCCAGAATCAAGCTATTCAGTTTCTCCGTATTCTGTTGTATCATCTTTCCGTACTTGCGGATATATGAGTCTGATTGCGGGTAAGCAAGTATTTTTTCGCATGGACCGTAAATCAGTGTGAGCGGTGTACAGAACTCGTGTGTAATGTTGGTAAAGAAGCGAAGTTTGGATTCGTAAACTTCTTCTTTCTTTTCCCGGTTCAGCTTTTCGATGATGCGGTGTTGTTTCCGACGGTATTGACCGATAATCCTGTAGACAGCAAGAATACAGAGCAAAGCTATGATTATGAAATAGAAGATATATGCCCAGGTACTTAAATACCATGGTGGAGTGATCTGAATCAGAAGAGTCTGAGGTTCAGACTCTTTCCCATTCATGTTATTTCTGTATTTTACTAACAGCGTATATTGTCCGGGTGGAAGATTGGAAAATACGGCACTGGCTGACGTTCCACTTTCTATCCACTGGTTACTAACCTCATCCAGTTTGTAAGAATAAGAATAGTTGTTGCCGTTTATGTAATCGACTGCCATAAAATTAATGCAAAAGAAATTCTGGCTGTAGTCCAGTTGGAGTATTTCCTTTTCTTTCTTTTTATGAAGAAAGTCATATATATTATATTCTTTTCCGAAGATAGACAATCCTTTCAGGCTTATCTGAGGCATATAGTCTGCCATCCTGTATGTATTAGGCTTGATGGTTACAAAGCCGTTTGTACCTCCGAAGAATAAGATTCCGGTTCGTAAGTCCTTATAAAAAGCTCCATCACTGAATTCGGTGACTTCCAGGCCGTTTTCTCTGTCGTATGTCTGTCCGGTGTTTGTCTGCGGGTTGAATCTTACTAACCCTTGATTCGTACTGATCCAGAGATTATTTTGCTGATCCTCTAAAATACCGTGTACGGTATTGTTTGAGAACAGGTCCGCCCGGTCATGTCGATGAGAGTAATCCTGATTCAAGTGCAGCAATCCTGAACTGGTACCTAACCAATATCCCTTTTCATTTTTGTAAATAGCGAATATATCATTGGCAGTCTGACTTTTCACAACATCATCAAACTTGTAGGGAGTCATTTCACCGGTTTCTACATTGAGCCGGTAAGCACCGTAGCCACGATTACCAAACCAGAGTATGGAGTCACTTTCCTGGAAAGAGGTAAAGAAGTAATTGGATGCCATGCGCCCTTTATCCAGAACAATCCTGGTGGCTGATTTAACGGCTGGCGAGCTTCCGTTATTATTCAGAATTACCTTTACGATACCCTCACCAACGGTAGATACCCATAAAGTAGTATCATTCAGTTCATTGATAGAATGTACGTATTTCACTTTCTTATTATCGGCAACGACTGGAAACTCCTTTAGTTGTTTGCTTTGGTACGAATAATAATTAATGCCGTTTTCGGTACCTATCCATAGTTTGCCTGTAGTGCTGGGAGCAAAGCAATAGACGGCATTATCAGTCAGCGTACTGTTAGCAGCAGAAATACGGTTGAAGGAAGTTAGCGGCTCCTTATCAGAAGAATAATTATTGATACGTACTATGCCACCTCCTTTAGTTCCTATCCATAATGTTTGTTCCTCATCACAGTAAAGTGCGCGTATAGGGTTGTTAATCTGGTAAACAGGGGTATCCAGCAGCGTGTTTGTGATGGAAAAAGCATCGTTAAAGTACATATATACGCCTTGACCGTCTGTTCCTATCCATACGATATCCTGAAACTTGTCTTTCATTAGGCAGAAGATTCCTGAATGTATTTCGGTGGATTGCATCTGGTACTTCACTTTCTGGTCGGCCATGTATTTTAATAGAATCAGTCCGCTGCTTTTGAAGCCGATGTAATAGTCGTTCTGTTGCTTGATAATAGAAGATACCTCTCCGCGTGATTCGATTTCGGTTTTAAGATCGGCTATATAGTACTCTTGTTGATTGTTGAAATTATATTCGTATAATGAGTAAGTATCGTCAATGAAATAGACTAAGTGATCTTCTGCAAAAGCCCATAGCAGTTTTCCGGTATGCTTGAACAGATTGTTAGGAGTTAGGGTCACTCCCTGATCTGTTTTATGAATCTGGTAGCTACGGGTATCATGATCTGATGTGAAAATCCAGAGAATATTATTTTCATCGATAATCGTGGATAATACATGTTCAAAAGCAACTGGGGGAACCTCCAACTTCCGGAAATCCTGTTTTTCCCGTTGGTAATGATAAAGATATCCGTCATCTTTCACGATGAAGAGTTCGTTATCGTCACTTTTGGTGATGTAGTTATTGTCTTTAAAGTCCGGGAAACTTTGGCAGATTTGCTGTTTGGTGTCCAACCTGTCCAACCCGTAATTGGTTTGTATCCACAATACGTTCTCTTCGGCTTCCATGATATGGTTGATCAGATTTCCCGAAAGCAATGTTTCTGAAGAATAGACTGGGGTATATACCTGTATGCGGGTGCCATCGAAAACATTCAGACCGTCACATGAACCAATCCAGATGACTCCTTGATGATCTTGGTAAAGAGATAGGATAGCACTATTGGATAGTCCGTTTTTATTGGAGAACTGTCGTAGGCTATATGCGTAATTCGCCAAAGGGAAACAACATATAAAGCATGAAAGCAACCATATAAACCGGAATACTTTGTGGATGTTTCTCATATTCATATATTCGTTAGACGTCACAAAGATAAGGAATAATGGCAGGATATTGTCTTATAGTCGGACTTTTATGTCCGAAGTCTGTATATCTTTTCTTCTGGAGAACGCTTAATTTTGCATCTGAAAATTAGTAGTATAAATTTAGAAAACAGATCGATATGATAAGAGTCTCTTTGGGAGTGGCAATGATTTTATTGCTGGCATTGACTGCTGTATGCAAAGCAGGGGATTTCAGAAAGGAAACAGATCAGACAGTTGGGTATACTCAGAAAGAAGTCTGGATGGCTTATGACGGATTTAATAAAACCTTTCTGGATTCAAACAAATATATCTATAAAACGGATACCTCCTTCGAACAGGCGATTGACCGCGGTAATGGTGCCGCAGCTATCTGGTGTCAGCCCATTTATTGGGAGATGGCTATGAATGCATATAAGCTGGCTAAATCGGAGAAAGATAAAAGTAGAACTAAAGAGATGAGAAAGCTTTGTGAGAAGATTTTTGCTGGAAACAAAGCACATTATGCACATTTTGATTTTGATGATAATAATGAAAACACAGGTTGGTTCATTTATGATGATATAATGTGGTGGACTATTGCTCTGTCGCGTGCCTATGAACTATTTGGGGAGGAAGAGTATCTCCGACTGGCAGAAGCCAGTTTTAAGCGGGTATGGTATGGCTCGGATAAGGTAGGAGACACAGGATCTTATGATGAAGAGGATGGAGGTATGTTCTGGCAATGGCAACCTATACGGAATCCGAATCCCAATAAACCCGGAGATGGAAAGATGGCCTGTATCAATTTTCCCACTGTAGTAGCCGCCCTGACTCTCTATAACAATGTACCGGAAGGAAGACCGGAGCAAACCGGACAAATTCCGGAATGCCAGTCCAAGAGCCAATATCTGGCGAAGGGTAAAGAGATTTATGAATGGGGAGTTGAGAATCTGCTGGATCAGAAAACGGGTCGTATTGCCGATAGCCGTCATGGTAAGGGTGCTCCGAATTGGAAAGCACATGTTTATAATCAGGCTACTTTTATCGGAGCCTCCGTTTTATTGTATAAAGCTACAGGTGAAAAACGCTATCTGGATCATGCGCTCCTGGCAGCTGACTATACTTTCAATGAGATGTCTTCTGCGGAACATATACTACCTTTTGAGCGTGGAATCGAGCAAGGTATTTATACTGCTATTTTTGCCCAGTATATTGCTATGTTGGTATATGATTGTGGGCAGACTCAATATCTTCCATATCTGCACCGCAATATTTGTTCCGGTTGGTCCAACAGGGATGAAGTACGTGGCATTTGTGGCGGTGAGTATACCCAAGCACTGTCAACCGATGTAGTAGTTGACAGTTATTCCGCTTCAGGCATACCGGCGCTGATGCTTTTGTTCCCTGCTATTCGATAACAGCAGCGAAACCGCCATTCCGTACAAGACGTATGCTGATTTTCTCTCCCTTTTTCAGCGTACGTTCTTTTTTGCGATAATCCATAGCCTGACGGTCGGCATTGATTCCATCTTCAAAAGAAGTCATACGATATGTTTTTCCTTCTTTTAAGAAGCTGAAGTCCAAATCGAAAGTTCTTTCTTTCTGTTGGTTATTAGTCATGCCGCCAATGTACCATTTGTCTCCTTTACGTTTGGCAACAATGGCGTATTCACCGGCTTTAGCTTCCAGAGCGATGGTTTCGTCCCAAGTCTGTGGAACCTGAGTAATGAACCGGGTACATTCTTCGTTACGGTAATAAAGTGTCGGATTGTCTGCCATCATCTGGAGTCCGCTTTCAAAGATGACGAACAGGGCCATCTGATAAGCGCGTGTACCTATGCTGGCGGAATTAGGACGTTCGCAGCGATATACTTCCGGCTGCATGCTGAACATGGCTCCGGGGGTATAATCCATCGGACCCACTGCATTTCTCATGAAAGGCAGGTAAACACTGTTATCCGGTTTACATCCGCCCATTTGTTCCATACCTCTTACGCCTTCATATGACAGTACATTAGGATACTTATATTCTAATCCGGCCGGTTTGAATGAACCATGGAAATCAACAAATAAATGATGTTTTGCGGCTTCCTTAGCCACTTTTTCATAGTAGTTAACCATCCATTGGTCACTCCGATCCATAAAGTCGATTTTGACGCCTTTTATTCCCCAATTTTCAAAGGTTTCAAAAAGCTCGAAGTTATTCTCTACTGCTAGCCAGGTCAGCCAGAGTACAATGCCCACATTTTTCTCTTTGCCATAGCGGATAAGTTCGTGCAGGTCTACGTCCGGGTTGGGAGTATACGGATCTTTTGTAGATTTTGCCCAGCCTTCGTCCATGATGATATAGGGCACTCCGTAACGGGAGGCAAAGTCGATGAAGTACTTGTAGGTGTTCAGATTACATCCGGCTACAAAGTTTACGTCCGGACCGTAAGGAGTGGCACCATTCCACCATTCCCAACTGGCTAATCCGGGTTTAATCCAGGATGTATCTTCCAATAGATTCTTGTCTGCCAGCTTATAGGTCATCGTATTTTCTATCAGTTGCCTGTCATCCTTGCTGATGACGAAGTAACGCCAGGGAAAATCACGTTTTCCATTTGTCTTGGCTATATAATCCGCTTCTTTGAGAATTTTCAGGCTACGGTCTCCGTCTTCTCCAAATTCAACCGGTACCTTCGGAAACACGGAATACATTCCATTGTTATTATTGCTTTTGAGGAATAGGGCAGGATAGTCCGTCAGATTCGATTCACTGATCAGGATTTTATAACCTTTTTGTGTATCGATCAGGATGGGCAATAAAGCCATCTTATCGGTTTCTTTCCAATCTTTGCTTTGTATGTGTTGATAGGCTTCTTCATAAGCTGTTTTGAAACTACCCGGTTGTTGGGTATGGAGTAAGTAATTATCCGGGAAATGCACTTGGAATGTCTCATTCTTTACCTCAACAATTCCTTTTTTGTTGGTGATGAAACGATAGGCAAGTCCGTCATTAAAGGCACGGAATTCCACAGAATAATCTCCCTTGAATTTCAATATGAGCTGATTGTAATTGTTGGAGACGGTTGAATACTTAAGTGGTACAATAGGGGTTAATTCTTCCTGAATGCTTTTGGAAGTTGCTTTTAACAGTTTGGGGTTAGCTCCCAATTGCAGGTTGCCTATTTCCATTTGCAGACTACCTTTTTCCAGTAGTGTTTCATTCTGGTAGGTAATGTCGTAGTCGATTTTATCCGAAAGGCTTATGGATATACCAATATTCTTATCCGGGGATGACAACTTATATATCTTTTGGCTATGACCATATAAAGATACACAAAATGCACAAAGCAATAACAGGTGTTTTTTCATGGTAAATAATTGTTTTATGTTTCGGCGTAAAAGTACTGCGTTGTGTAGATTATCCTTTATGTATTTGTGACATTTATGTGTGTTTTTTGCGACATTCGAGTTTTACATACAATAATGTCATATATCCGTATACCGGATGACCTCGTGACGCCCTATCTTTACCTCACACTAAAAACATTAAATGCGAATGCTATGAATTTGAAACAATCTCTTATGGTATGTGGTGCTTTTCTGGCACTGACAAACGGAGTCGTTTCAGCCCAGACTACTGCTACGAAAACAGCAAAAGTATATACTGTGGCTGATGCTCACCTGGATACCCAATGGAATTGGGATGTGCAAACCACCATTAAAGAATATGTGTGGAACACATTAAACCAGAACCTGCTTCTACTGAAGCAATATCCCAATTATATTTTTAATTTTGAAGGAGGTGTAAAGTATGCCTGGATGAAGGAATTTTATCCCCGGGAATACGAATTGATGAAGGAGTATATCAAAGAAGGACGTTGGCATATTTCCGGTAGTAGCTGGGATGCCAATGATGCTTTAGTACCTTCAACCGAATCTTTCATCCGTAACATAATGCTGGGACAGGAATACTATCGGAAGGAATTCGGGGTGGAGAGTACCGATATTTTTCTTCCCGACTGTTTCGGTTTCGGCTGGACCTTACCCACTATTGCCGCTCATTGTAGCCTGATAGGTTTCTCCTCTCAAAAGCTGGATTGGCGTGTACATCCTTTCTTTGGAAAGAGCAAACATCCTTTCACCATTGGAGTATGGAAAGGAATAGATGGTTCTTCTATCATGCTGGCTCATGGTTACGATTATGGAAAAAGATGGAATGATGTAGATTTATCTGAAAATAAAGAACTGATGGAGTTAGCGGAGCGTACTCCTCTGAAAACTGTTTACCGTTATTATGGAACAGGTGACATCGGCGGTTCGCCTACTGTCGGTTCCGTACGTTCCGTAGAGAAGGGGGTGAAAGGTAATGGTCCATTGCAAATCATAAGTGCTACGAGCGACCAACTGTTCAAGGATTATCAGCCTTACAAAGAACATCCTGAACTCCCCGTATACGATGGTGAACTATTGATGGACGTACATGGTACCGGATGTTATACCTCGCAAGCAGCTATGAAACTCTATAACCGCCAGAACGAACTTTTGGGTGACGCAGCCGAACGTGCGGCAGTAGGTGCCGAGTGGCTGAATCTTGCAGATTACCCCGGTACTTTCCTGGCTGATGCCTGGAAGCGCTTTATATATCATCAGTTCCATGACGACCTGACGGGAACCAGTATTCCCCGCGCCTATGAATTCTCCTGGAATGATGAATTAATTTCTCTTTCTCAATTCTCAGATGTGATGACATCCTCGGTACGCGGCGTTGCCAGCCAACTGGATACTCGCGTAAAAGGTATTCCTGTAGTACTTTACAATCCGTTGGGCTTCTCTGCAAAGAGTGTGGTGGAAGTGGAAGTCAGTATGCCGCGCGCCCCCAAAGGCGTATCTGTTTTTGACGAGGCCGGAAAGAAAGTAGCTTCCCAGTTACTTTCCTATCAAAATGGAAAAGCAAACTTGCTGATCGATGCTGTAGTACCTCCCGTGGGTTACGCTGTATATGATGTCCGTACTTCCGGTGAAAAGGCTACAGAGCTCTCTGCACCGGTCCGTGAAGGCGAAAACTACCGGGTAGAAAACTCCGTATACAGTATGAAGCTGGATGCTAACGGAGATATCATTTCTTTGCTGGACAAGAAAAACGATAAAGAGATTGTGAAGCCCGGAAAGGCTATCCGTCTGGCTCTCTTTACGGAGAATAAATCTTATAGCTGGCCGGCTTGGGAAATTCTGAAAGAAACCATAGATAAAGAACCTATTTCCATTACGGATAAGAACGCTGAGATTACACTGGTGGAAAACGGTCCGCTACGTAAAACAATCCGTATCAAGAAGCAGCATGATGAATCAGTTTTCTGCCAATACATCCGGCTTTATGAAGGAAGTCAGGCACCTCGTATCGATTTCTATAACGAAATAGAATGGCAGAGTACCAACGCCCTGCTGAAAGCAGAGTTTCCTCTGAACGTTTCTAATGAGAAAGCGACCTATGATTTGGGTATCGGTAGCATACAGAGAGGCAATAATGTCCCTACAGCCTATGAAGTATATGCACATTATTGGACTGACCTGACCGACAAGAATGAAAGTTATGGAGTTTCTATATTGAATGACAGCAAATACGGATGGGATAAGCCCAATGACAATACGATTCGTCTCACGCTATTGCACACACCGGAAACAAAGCGAAACTATGCTTATCAGAATCGTCAAGATTTTGGTTTCCATAGCTTTACTTATAGCTTGATAGGTCATGACGGTAAGCTGGATAAAGCGGAAACCGTTCAGCAAGGAGAATTGTTGAATCAACGCCTGAAGGCTTTCCAGACTGATAGTCATAAAGGTACATTAGGTAAAACTTTCTCTTTCGCTTCATCTGATAATCGGAATGTACTGCTTAAAGCATTGAAGAAAGCTGAAAGTTCTGATGAATATGTGGTACGTGTGTACGAAACTGAGGGTAAGCAGGAACAGAAAGCTACTCTGACCTTTGCCGGAGAGATAACTGCTGCCTGTGAAGCAGACGGAACAGAGAAGAAGATAGGTAATGCTTCATTCGCAGGTAACACCTTGCAGGTTTCTTTAAAACCCTATTCTGTCAAGACATTCAAGATTAAATTGAAACCTTCCGGTTCAGTGGCTGCCACATTGGATTCCGAATATCTTGCGTTGAATTATAACAGTAAGTGTGCTTCATGGAACGAATTCCGTAATGAAGGAAATTTTGAATCCGGCTATTCCTATGCAGCCGAACTGCTTCCTGAATCATTGACTGTGAATCAGATTCCTTTCAAGCTGGGTGAGAAGGATGCTGCCAACGGTATGACTTGTAACGGAGATACTTTGCAAATTCCTGTAGGCAAGGGATATAACCGTATCTATTTCCTTGCTGCTGCCACCGATGCAGATTATGAAGCTACCTTTACCACCGGTAAAATACAGCAGAAAGCCTTTGTTCCTTGCTATACCGGATTTATCGGTCAATGGGGACATACGAATCATACGGAAGGGTATTTAAAAGAAGCTGAAATAGCCTATGTAGGTACTCACCGCCATGGAGCTACCGAAGATCTTCCTTATGAATTTACCTATATGTTTAAGATAGGCGTAGATATTCCTAAGGGTGCCACTACGGTTATATTGCCTGCAAACGAGAAGATCGTTCTTTTTGCCGCTACTGCTGTAAAAGAAACAATGGAACCGGTGGAAGTAGCTACCCAATTATTCAGGACTGCCGTGAAAGGTTCGGTTACTGTCAAGGAAGCTACCGTTCCTAAGGAGAACATCCTGAAAGAAGCCCATGTGATGGGTTGGTCAGGATATACACGTGAAGGTGAACATCCCCGTTTAATGGTGGATGGAAATAGCGAAACAAAGTGGTGTGATACCAGTATATTACCCAACTACGTGGATTTCGACCTGGGTGAAAACAAGACTATCAGCGGCTGGAAATTACTCAATGCCGGACAGGAAAGCCAATCCTGGATTACAAGTGACTGCTTCCTGCAGGTGAAAAATGCTGTTAACGAAGAATGGAAGACGGTAGACGGAATATTTGGTAACTCAAGTAACGAAGTATCCAGAAATCTTTCTCAGCCGGTAGAAGTACGCTATGTGCGTCTGTTGGTAACCAGACCGACACAAAGCAAAAATGGAAATGCAGTGCGTATCTATGAATTTAATGTGTATTAAATAAAGGCGTTTGAATTAAAATCCCCGGTATCCTTCTTCATGACGGGATATCGGGGATTTTCTATTTGAACCCTATCTGAAACATACTTGCTTCGTACCATTGCCGTACTTTCTCCACTCAGAGGTACCTCTGGATGGAGAAGGTACGGAGCAAGTGTGCTTCAGATAGGGCTCAGGTATGGTGCAGGAGATACTTATTTCTCCTGCATTTTGTCCATCAGTACTTTTATCCAGTAACCTCCGATTACAGAACGAGCCTTAAAACCAACCCAGGTACCTGTATCGGTATAGTGCCAGTCGTTCATTGGTACACGGGAGATTGTTTCATTGGCATATTTGTAAATGGGATCAATGAACTTTTCAAATGTAGCCTGGTCGGAAGCCATGGCGGCTGTCCACATAATCCAATCGGACTTGCTGTAAGTCTTGCGGTTATCCAGCGGCAGACCGTAAGCATTCTGTTTGGTCAGGTAATATTTGATTTCCTTTTCAGCAACACCGGGGAACAGGTTCAGATTCCACATCTTGTCCCATATCATATTATACTTCTGGCTCCAGGTGTTTTCACGGTCGAAAGCCAGACGATAGTGGTCACCTTCGCGTGCCATTTCTTCCCATTTTACGGCCATCTTCTTTGCAGTTGCTGCGTATCGGTCGGCAACATCATTCATGCCAAGCATACGGGCCATTTCGCTATAAGCAGCGATGCCCATGATTGCTTTTACGGACAGGTTGGCATTGTGTGCCCAGTGTCCGGCAAAGTCATCCGTACATAATTGGTTCTCGGGATCCTGACCGTATTCTGCAAGGTAGTCAGTCCAGATAGTCAATATATCCCAGTACCGTTTGGCGTAATTGGCATTACCTTCTGCTTTGGCAATGGCTGCTGTCAGGATTACCATATTGCCACCTTCTTCAAGTGGCATATCGCCGCCGTACACCTGACCATTGGCTATGGGGTAGGTACCCAGATCGTGAGCAGGGAATGGTTTATTCCAACGTCCACTTGCACTGTATTCGAAGATACTGGTCATCATTGCTTTCTGGAGGTCGGGATTATATATCAGAAACAAGGGGGCGGAAGGATAAGTCAGGTCGACCGTATTGACACATCCGTTACTGTTATTTTCTTTAGAAAAGAACAGCAAATTGCCTTTTTCATCTTTAAACAGTTTATGAGCAGCAATCACCTGGCGGTAAGCTAATGCGCAGAGTTCGGCATATTTGCGGCCACCAGCCTGTTCGGCGTCATTCAGAATCATGGCATCGTAGGCACGGCAGCGTTGCATGATGCTTTCATAATTCTCTTTGGCACGTTCGAATGCATCGAATATGCTCACTTTACCATCGTGTTTCCAGTAAGCCATACGACGCTGGTACATGTATTCGATGGAATAAATGTCGTCGTAACCTACCATCATGAATCCGGACTTTCCGGTTGCAGATACCATTCCCAGATTGTCTGTATATGCCATGGCAGGCATTAGTTTTGCCTGGCGTGTAACAATCTCCCCTTTGCTGGGAAGTAACTTTCCGCTTGAAGCAAATGTCGATTTCATTTCATTGTAATCGCCCAAACTGACTGCTGTGGTTGCATTCATATTACCTGCAATGTAAGCATATCCCCAGTCTATACAAATCAGGTCGCCTTTGTGAGCTGTGACGGGTTGATCTATTGTTCCGGCTTGTATATAACTCAAACCATTACGGCGGATCACTTTAGCAACTGTGGGTTGTATGGGTTTGTTTACTGCCAGTTGCGGAGTGGTTTCTATATATACCTGTACATCGTGTTGTTTCTTGTCGATGGAGCGCACTTGATAAGAAATGTAATTGACCGGAGTAGAGATAAGGTCCAGATCATCCAGCATCAGGGGTGCTGTAAACACGACATTCAGTTCTACGGGTCCACAAGCGAATGTGTAATACGTCTGTGTGGGTAACACGGAAACAGATTTCTGTATGGCAAGATTTTCAAAGGCAGTCGTTTGGTTGTTAGGCACGAATAACCCGAAATCTACATAGGCACCTCCGGTAGTATTGTGACAGTGGGCTGCAAGATATATAATTTTATAATACATTGGTTTACTGCAACTTATAGTGTATTTTAA
>ERZ773237.2278-NODE-2278-length-13186-cov-2.532785_pt1 | contig 13186 bp, 7 predicted proteins | sample MGYA00580990_ERZ773237 | MGnify/ENA primary metagenome ERZ773237 (study PRJEB29015, sample SAMEA2737749) | human gut metagenome | biome: human gut; feature: human-associated habitat; material: faeces | place: China | collected 2012 ...
AACCCCGGCAAGCCGGTCGTGCTGGTCGTGGCCTCCGGCCGCGAAGCCGAAGAGACCGTGGGCTCGCTGCGCTCCTGGTATGATGGCGACCCGAACGACATCGCCCAGCTCGAAGCCTGGGAAACCCTGCCGCACGAGCGTCTGAGCCCGCGCGCGGACACCGTGGCCAGCCGCATGGCCGTGTTCCGCAGACTCAAGCATCCGAGCGATACCGATTCGATGTTCGGCCCGATTCGCATTCTCGTCATGCCGATCCGCTCGCTCATCCAGCCAGTCGTCCAAGGACTGGGCGATGTCGAGCCGCTCGTGTTCACCGTGGGGGAGGACCTGCCCCTCGACGAAGCCGCCAAACGTCTGATCGAAAACGCCTATACGCGCGTGGACCTGGTCATGGACCGTGGCGAGTTCGCGGTGCGCGGAGGCATTCTTGACGTATTCCCGCCCACCGCACCGCACCCGGTGCGTATCGAATTCTTCGGCGACGAAATTGACACCATCAAGGAATTCCACGCCTCCGACCAGCGTACCTACGGCGACGGCCTCAAGACCATTTGGGCCACCGCATGCCGTGAACTGCAGCTGACCGACGCCGTGCGCACCCGCGCCAAAGCCTTGGTCGGTTCGATTCCCAATGCTGAGGACATGCTCGAATCCATCGCCAACGCCATTCCGGTCGAAGGCATGGAATCCCTGATGCCCGCACTCGTGGACCATCTGGAACCGGTGGGCTCCATGCTTCCCAAGCACGCCGTGATCCTCCTGAGCGACCCGGAGAAACTACGCCGCTCCGCCGAAGACTTGGCAAAAACCGCGAACGAGTTCCTGGCCGCCAGCTGGCATGTGGCCGCCTCCGGCCACGGCGCCGGCGCGCCCATCAGCTTCGACGAAGCCAGCTTCCTCGACTATGCGGAAACCATCAGCTCCCTCGAATACTCCGAACATCCGGTGATTCGCCTCACCAGTTTCGGCGTGGACACCACGTTGACCGGCCATGTGCAGCTCGACGCCCAGAACCCGGCCGAATTCCGAGGGGATGAGGCCAAGGCCTCCCAAGGCATCGAAGGCCTGCTCGATGCCGGCTTCCACGTCACCATCACCGCCGCTGCGGCCGGCACCTTGGCCAGGCTCAAGCGTGCGATCAACACTACCGGCATCGCCAATTTCGACGTCATCCGCTCTCAGGCCATCGACGGCTTCGTGGACAAAGCCGCCAAAATCGCCCTGCTCACCGAACGCGACCTGACCGGCCGCACTTCAGCCGTGGCCGTGGCCAAAACGCCGAAACGCCGGCGCAAGGCCATCGACTTGGTGGAGCTCAAAAAAGGCGATTACGTGGTGCACGAGCAGCACGGCATTGGCCGGTTCATCGAAATGCGTCAGCGCACCATCGGCACCGGCGCCAACAAAACCACTCGCGAATACCTGGTCATCGAATATGCGCCTTCCAAGCGCGGCGCCCCGGCGGACAAACTGTTCATCCCCACCGACCAGCTCGACCAGGTCAGCAAATACATCGGCGCCGAAGCCCCCAAGCTCAACAAGCTCGGCGGCTCCGACTGGGCGGCCACCAAGGCCAAGGCCCGCAAGCACGTCCACGAGATCGCCGACGACCTGATCAAGCTGTACTTCGCCCGCCAGCGCGCCAAGGGCTTCGCGTTCAGCCCGGACACCCCATGGCAGAAAGAGCTGGAAGACGCCTTCCCCTATCAGGAAACCGCCGACCAGCTCACCACCATCGACGAAGTTAAATCCGACATGGAAAAGCCCGTGCCGATGGACCGCCTCATCTGCGGCGACGTGGGCTTCGGCAAAACCGAAATCGCACTGCGTGCCGCCTTCAAGGCCGTGCAGGACGGCAAGCAGGTGGCCGTGCTCGTGCCCACCACGCTGCTTGTCCAGCAGCATTACGAGACGTTCAGCGAACGATTCGAGGGTTTCCCGGTCAATGTGGCGGCCATGAGCCGATTCCAGACCACCAAAGAGATCAACGAGACCATCGAGGGGCTGGAAACCGGCACGGTGGACGTGGTCATCGGCACGCACAAGCTGCTGAACCCGAAAATCAAGTTCAAGGATCTGGGACTCGTCATCATCGATGAGGAGCAGCGTTTCGGCGTGGGACACAAGGAGACGCTGAAAGCCCTGCGCACCAACGTGGACGTGCTGTCCCTGTCTGCCACGCCTATCCCGCGCACGCTGGAAATGGCCGTGACCGGCATTCGCGAGATGTCCACGCTCGCCACCCCGCCCGAAGACCGGTTGCCGGTGCTGACCTATGTGGGCGCCTACGAGGATGCGCAGGTCACCGCAGCCGTACGCCGCGAACTGCTGCGAGGCGGCCAGGTGTTCTATGTCCACAATCGTGTGCAGGACATCTCGTCCATCGCCGACAAGATCCACACGCTGGTGCCCGAGGCGCACGTCGGCATCGCCCACGGCAAGATGGGGGAGAAGCAGCTCGACCAGATCATCCGCGACTTCTGGCATCGCGACATCGACGTGCTCGTGTGTACCACAATCATCGAGACCGGTCTTGATATCTCCAATGCGAACACGCTGATCGTCGACCATGCCGACCGTTTCGGCTTGAGCCAGCTCCATCAGCTGCGTGGCCGCGTCGGTCGCGGCCGCGAGCGCGCGTACGCCTACTTCTTGTACGACCCGTCCAAGCCGATGACCGAGCAGTCCCATGACCGGCTCGCCACCATCGCGCAGAACACGGCGCTCGGCTCCGGTTTCGACGTGGCCATGAAGGACTTGGAATTGCGCGGCACCGGTAACCTTCTGGGCGACGAGCAGTCCGGCCATATCGAGGGCGTGGGCTTCGACCTGTACGTACGCATGGTGTCCGAAGCCGTGGAAAAGTACAAGGAGCCCGAAGAGAACGTCGAGCCGGTGGCCGTGTCCATCGACCTGCCCATCGAAGCGTCGATTCCGATCGAGTACATTGATTCGGACAAGCTGCGTCTGGAAGCGTACCGCAAGCTCGCCTCCGCCCGCAACGAGGCCGATCTGAAGGATTTGGAAGAGGAACTTACCGACCGTTACGGCAAGCCGCCGGTCGAATTCGAGACCCTGTTCGACGTGGCCCGTCTGAAGTTCAAGGCCCGCAAGCTCGGAGATTCTCGCGCAATCCAACCGCGTGCGCATCGGTCGCATCGACCCGCCCGAATCCATCCAGATGCGTATGGGCCGTATTTACAAAGGCACCCAATACCGCCCGGTCACCCACCAACTCATCGTCCCCACCCCGTTCACCGGCTCCCTGGGCCAAGGTCCCATGAGCTCCGACCAGGTAGTCCTCTGGACCAACCAGTTACTTGATGATTTGGCATGGACCCCGTCGTCAAGCAAACGGCAGAGCCGTTTGTAGACGGGGTGCGAGGCGACAGTCGAGCCAGCTATGGCTCACCGGGCAACCTCCGGTGAGCCATATTCATATTCATGCCGTCGTTTGTGACGATGATTCACCCCAGACGGAATCGTTCCGACTGTCCAGCGAGCGAGATTAAGTGACTGCTATGAGCGAAACGACTACGAGCCGCACGAACCAGAGCGCGACCACGGCAACACTTGCCGGCTATGAGATTCCCCGCCTTGGCATGGGCACGATGGCGCTCGCCATCGAGGGGCGCCCCTCCAACCGTGATCAGGCAATCGAGACCATCCATGCCGCGCTCGATGCCGGAGTCCGTTATTTGGACACGGCTTGGTCCTATTATCTGCCCAGCGCACCCGGCACCGACGAACCGGAGGATATGGGCTATGGCGAATATCTGGTCCGCGATGCTCTGCACTCGTGGCATGGCCCCAAAGATCAGGTGCTCGTAGCCACCAAAACCGGCTGGCTGCGCACGCTTGACGGCAACGGCAACTACGGCTGGCAGGCCGACGCCCGACCTGAAACCATGATCGCCAATGCCAAGGAATCAGCCCGCCGCCTCGGTGTCGATACGCTCGATCTGCTCTACTCGCACTGCAATGATCCGCAGGTGCCGTACGAAGACCAGATGGGCGCACTCAAGCAGCTCGTGGACGAAGGTGTGGCCAAAGCTGTCGGCATCTCCAGAATCGACAACGCGGACATCGAAACCGCCCGCAATATTTTGGGCGATCGTCTCGTGGCCGTCCAGAACCAGTTCTCCCCGGTCCACCGCGACCCTGAACACACGTTGGAAACCTGCGAAAAGCTCGGTTTGGCTTTTGTCTGCTGGTCGCCACTCGGCGGATTCCTCGACCCGTTCAACGAGCATCTGTTCGACCGGTTCCGCGAAGTCGCCAAGATTCACGACTGCTCCTACCAGCGCGTCACGCTCGCGTGGGAACTTGCGCAATACCAATATCTGTTCACGATTCCCTCGGCCAGAAACCCGCAGGAGATTCAGGACTCGTTCAAAGCCAGCGAACTGAAATTGTCCGACAGTGAGATCGGCTACCTCAATGGCAAGGACGTTGACTGAGCGATTTCGTCCGTACTGCCTTGCAATCAGGCGGCACACTGGCATTGTGAGCGCTAACGCTAAATTTTGGGCGTGTTGTTCACAACGTCCACAAATCGCACTACTCTTAAGAATGTCATTCAAGATACACAACCGTTTTAAGGAGTAGTTGTGGCAGTAATTGAAAGCGTGTACGCGCGTCAGATTCTCGATTCCCGCGGCAACCCGACCGTTCAGGTCGTTCTGGACACCGAAGACGGCGCCGCCTGCAGTCGACATATCCCAGCCGTTCACCGTGTCAATCGTGCCGTCCAGATAGGAAGTTGCCACCTTGAAGGTACCCCCTGCCGCCGGAATATCCGCGCCGATCGTGAGACCATAGCCCTCGACCTGGAAGCGTTCCGTTTTTGCCTGAGACAGCGCAAAATCTTTCGAGGAAATACTGTCGATGCTGTTCAAATCGGCATTGTCAAAATACTGTGCCCCGGCATAGAGTTTGACAACCTTGAAATCGTAATTGCCGCCCACCGTCACCGTCAGCGCATCATCGACCGGATTGCCCCAGCCTTGGCCGTTCCACTTTGTGGTTGAAAAGTTCGTTTGGTCAACAACGGCAGCCAGGTTAAGGGGGCCGTTGGCATAAGTTAGACCCATCGCGTAATAGCGGTCGACCGACGACTTCCCTTCCACGCCGTGCAGGCCTGCACCGTCGTAGTCATCCTTGGTGTCGGTATCAAACGAATACTGGGCGTAAACCTTAAAACCCGCAAAGGCCGGCGTTGCATAGGTGACCGTGTTGTCATAGCGGTCAAAACCGCTCATCACGGTGCTCGCGTTGGCCGCATACTGGCCCCAGGAGGTCCCGAAGGGCGACATGCTGCCGAGGAGGCCAAAGGTGCCGTTGCCGCTCGCAAGACTGCCCATCCGGCCGAAGGCAACGGTGCCGAATGCGCCCGACAGGTTCAGCTGGGCTTCACGGCCAAAGAGGCGGTTGTCCTGCGTGAAGCTCCCCGTGTCCGAAGAGAAACCGTTTTCGAGAACGAAGCCGATCTTAAGCCCATTGCCGAGGTCTTCCGTACCCTTGAGGCCAAATCGTGAACCAGCGGTCACGCCGGACTTCATCTGGAAGGTGTCAACCGTATCGACACCCTGCATATCAGCATCGGCATGCTGGAAAACCAAACCGGTATCAATCACGCCATAAAGGGTCACATCAGCAGCCAAGGCTGAACCAGCGAAAGCTCCAAGAACGGAGAGTGCAGCAAGTGTTTTTTTCATTTGAAAGGGTTTTATTCAAAAAGAACGGCGCTGCTGCCTAAAGGCAGCAAAGCGCTGCGTAATCCCTGCGCGAAGCTTCGTCAAATTCTGTCTGATATTGCGAAAACAAAATCTTTTTCGATGTTTCATGCAACCCGGATGGGTTTAGGGGCCGCAATCATCATGCTTTGCCCCCGGATTCCCTGCAATCCAGTCTTTTTCCGGCAAAACGGCAATGCATTGTTTTTTAATAGAAAGCTAATAATGTATGTTTGTATTGCATCTAAGATATACACCACATATACGGTGTTTTCGCTCTCCGATTCCTCGAGAGCAAGGCTGCGAACGCCGATTGACCTTCACTGCTCCCGTGCGAGCCAGATAAGGAAGAGCATCACCGAGAGGCAGTCTGCTGCGCCGCCCGGCGACAGACGTCTGGCGACGAACTCGCGGTCCACTGTATGGAGAGCATCACGCCACGAGGCTTGGCACAAAGCGCCGGACTCGAGCAAATCCCGAGCACAGCGCTTCACTGACTGAAGTGCCTCTATACCGCCCCGACGCACCAATGTCGTATCGTCGAGCTCCCTCATGATTTCAAAGAGCGCCTCCAGCAGTCTGCGGGCATCCAGATCCGCCTCCGGCAGACTGCAGAGCGCGAGGAGCGGCGTCTGAATGGACGGAAAACCCGCCGCGGCTTCACCGCGAATGCCCGTGAGTCCATAGTCACGATGCGCTCGCATACCCGGCGTCTCTTCAGAGGGCCTTCCAGTGAAATCCGCGAGGGTGAGTCTCCCGAGCTCAGCGGTCTTATCCAAAATGTTTTCGATGAAAGTCTTTTCACCAGGCGCATCGAATGCGCCGCGCTCTGCCGCACTCACCTCACCTGCCGCGCCGAGGACCAGGCCGAGCGAAAAAATGAGCCCTTTATGCGTGTTGACTTGGCCCGTCGCTTCATACATGGCTTCCTCGGCTTCGAGTCCGATGAGCCTCAGCACCGCGAGCAGAAATGCCGGGTCGTCGGCGATGAGTTCGCCCGCCGCGAAGAACCGCGGGAAAAAGGAAGAAATCGCCGCTGCGCTTCTCTGGAACGTGAAGAAGTCCATGTCCTCGTGGGAGCCCGAGTGTGCAGGATCCACTAAACCCGGTTTTGGCTGGAGTCCAACCTCATAAAGTGCCGCACGCAGCGCCAGTGCGCCCGCACGACGGGCGGCCGCAGACACAGTGAAGGCGGTTTCATACGCCGCGAATCGTGCCAGCCGATCGGTCACGCTTTGCGCGACCTCTTCGGCCGAATGGCTTTTTTCCCGCATGCAAAGCGCTGCCGGCCGGCTGCAGACAAAGCATGTGCGGCCCATCCCGTGACGTGAAGCCAGAGAGACCGTCATGCCGCCGGCATCATAGACATCAAAGTCAAAAAGCCTTGACCACGGATGGAGGGCCTCTAGCTCCGCGGTCCCCTCCTTGACGCTCTGCGGCGCCTCAGCTGCCGCGAAGAGTGCCGAAGGACCCGCTGAAGCATTGGTGAGCGCGCACTCGGTGAACTGCGGGAACCGCAGGGCAAACTCAGACATGCCGCTCGCGAGCAGCCGCCGCAGCAGCGCAGAATCCTTGATTCGGCCGGGGATATTGAGCGCAAGCTGAACTACCGTATCTCCGGCGTGACGCCGCGCAAAGGCCTCCCGGCGCTCGACGCGCGCCTCCTTCTCTTCGAGATAAGCGGCAAGGCGCTCCGTCTGAGGGGCGTCGGGCGAATAGCAATGCCTCCCCGCGCTCATAACGCCTCCCTGCGGAGCGCTTCACAAAGCGCAGTCCCTTCGGGAGACTTGAGATAGGCAAGCGTCGACGCGGGCACCCACTCCTCAACCTCGTCCATTCGGCCGGCCGTCCAGGCCGCACGCACCCGCGAAGCGGAAATCGCGCCGACTCCGTCTTCAATGCGCGGCACTTCCACGAGTTCGAGCGCGTACTTTTTGAAGACGTCTTTCAACGCTTCGTTATATGCGCGGGTGACCGGGTCCGTCGGCTCCGTCCCGACGAAGCGCTTGGTGATGCCGAACCCCGGGGCAAGCAGATGCGCAAAGATGGTTCCGTCAAGATGCGTTTGAGCCGGCAGCCGCTCGTTTTTCTTTAAGAAATAGGAGGGAAAGGTCCCGGCAGAAATAATGTACGGGCCGCTAGGCACTACGCGGACATTGGGCAGATCGGCAGTGCCTGCGCTCACGAGCGCCAGTCTGACGTCAAACGGAAAAACCGACTGGTTTTCCTCAACGACAAAAACGATGCACTGCTCAGCATCGCGCGCCGCGAGCTCAATCAAAGCCTTGTGCCCGAGCGTAAATGGATTGGCGTTAACAATAACAGCCGAAGACCGCGCATTTGGGTTCACGCCTCCCGCGCAGATGCGCCGGATCCACTTCTGGGGCGAACAGCTGCCGAATTCGAGAAGGCACGCGTAGGGCGGAACATTCTCCACGAGCCGAAAGCCCGCGCCGCTGAAAGCTTCGGCATTTTGAGACTTCGTAAAGAGCTGCAGGTAAAAGATGCCGCGCTCGCGCGCCTCTTCGATCACCGCGGTAAAGAGCTTCTCGACAATCCCTTTGTGACGCATTTCGGGGTCGACCGCGGTATTGCGCACAACACTGCCCGACAGAATGACCGTGCCGACGAGCCGGCCGCCGATAAAAGCGCCGAAGCACGCATCCGCATATTCGCGCCGCACCGGCAGATCTCGTTCTCGAAGAAATGCCGTCACCTTCTCCCACTCTGAAGGATTAGCAGTTTGTATTTTCCGGATCTCTTCCATAGCGCACCCGCTTTGCGGAGGTTTAACTTCATTTCATTATCTGCGCAAATCTTTTGATCTTTCAGATTACTTTAATTACCAAACACCCTCACATTCAGACTGCAAAGATACAATTAAATTTGCCCTGTCTGCGCTCGTAAATCAGTGTCAGGCAATTATGAAAACACTTTTTACAGGAATGCCGGCCCTTCAATAAACACTGTCCGGTCTCTTGAATATTAAATGCGCCTGCAAACAAAACTTCTTGCATTAACGGCAGCATTGTTGTGCCTGATGCTTCTCGTCATCCTGAAATTCATTCAGGTTTACGAGGGCGACTTCGTGCATGAAGACGTCTCGAACCGCGCTCAGGCGATCTCTCGGCTCGTCGCCTCCAATTCAAAGCTGCAGGACTGGATGGCGCGTTCGCCGCTCACCCAGGAAGGTCTTGAGGGCATCCAGCGTTACTCCGAGCAGGTGCGGCTCGCTACCGGCGTGGAATTCATTGTCATTTTTGACAACCACGGCAAGCGCCTCTCGCACCCCAATCCCGCGAAGATTGGTCTGCACATCCAGGGGGCTGATGAGAGCGGCGCTTTGCGAGGAGAGGAATACATCTCCGTTTCGATCGGCACCCTCGGCGAGTCCATCCGCGCCTTCACGCCGATCTTTCATGACGGCCGGCAGGTAGGCGCTGTCGTCACCGGCATTACGACGGCCAATGCCAAAACGCTCACCGAGGCCCGCATGACGAAGATGCTGGGCGGCATCTCCCTCGTGTTCCTCGTGGGCTTTCTCGCCATCATCATCTTCTCGAGAAAGCTCAAGAAAACACTCCTCGGCATGGAGCCCGAAGAGATTGCGCTGCAGAACACCATCAGCAGCACGGTCTTAAAGTCCGTGCGCGAAGGCGTGCTCGTCATCGATGCTGCCGGGCGGCTCCAGGTCGTGAACGATCAGGCGCGCAAGATCCTCGCTAAGGCCCATCTCCCTTCGGATGTGCTGGGGCAGCCCGTGGACAGGACCATCCCGCACACGCGCCTCTTAGAGGTGGTGCGCACCGGACGCGCGGAAAACGATGCCGAACAGAATCTCGGCGGCGTCGTGATCATCACCAACCGCGTTCCGCTCGTCGTGAGGGGAAAGGTCATGGGCGCCGTCGCAACCTTCCGGGATTTAAGCGACATGATGGAGCTTGCCGAAGAGCTGACTGGCGCCAAAAAGTGGATCGAAGCCTTGCGGGTTCGGGCCCACAACTACCGCAACACGCTGCACGTCATCAACGGACTCGTGAAGAACCAGCAGTACCCCGAGCTCGAGCGCTACGTCGAAGAGCTGCGCATTGCCGATGAAGTTCATAACGGCCGCATTGCCCGCCTGATCAAGGATCAAGTGCTCGCGGCCTTCCTCCAGAGCAAGGTTGCCCGCGCAGCTGAACTCGGCATTGAACTCGACGTGGAACCCGATTCCCATGCCGACGAAATCCCTGACGCTCCGTTCCGCCAGGCCCTGCTCTCCGTCGTCGGGAACCTCCTCGACAACGCCATGGATGCCGTGAACGAATCCGAAGAACGGTGCGTGCGCATCCGCATCACGAGCGGCCAGCCAATCTGGTCCGTCGAAGTGTCCGATTCCGGGTGCGGCTTTAAGGGCGACCCAATGCAGTACTTCCGCAAGGGCGTCACCACCAAGGGCGAAGGCCACGGCTACGGTCTTTATCTCGTTGCACGGGCCGTGCACGCCTATAACGGCTCCATCGAAATCGAAAGCAATTACCCGGCCGGCACCGTGCTTAAGATTGTGATGCAGGCTGCGGGGCCTGAATAAGGAGAAAGAAGTGATCCGCGTGATGATTGTTGAAGACGATCCGATGGTGGCGAGCGTGAACGAAACCTACCTCTCCCGCCTGCCTGGGTTCTGCGTCATTGCAAAGGCGGCCGACGGCCTGCAGGCGCTCGAAAAGATCAAAGCGCTGTCCGGGAGCGTCGATCTGGTGCTCCTTGACGTCTTCATGCCGAAAATGGACGGACTCTCTTTTCTTGAGCACTTGAAGAACCTTGCGCCATCAGTCTCGGTGATCATGATCACCGCCTCGCAGAATAAGGAAAGTCTGCGTACGGCACTTGCTCACGGCGTCGCCGACTACATCATCAAACCCTTTACCTTCGAGCGCTTCAAGGCGGCGCTTCTCACCTTCGCCGAACGCTGGCGGCTGCTCCATGAAGCCGAAGACTTCGACCAGTCCGACCTTGACAACATTTTTCACCGCGGCGCCCCGCCGCAGCAGTTTTCCAAGGGCATTGATGCGGACACCTTGGAAAAAATCCTCGCCTCGGTCAATGCTGCATCAGTGCCCGTTTCCACTCAGGAAGTTGCTGACGACGTGGGACTCTCTCGAATTTCCGTACGCAAATATCTTTCTTATCTCGAAGAAAACAACCGTATTCAGGGTGAACTTTCATACGGCGGGAAAGGACGGCCCGTAAAACTTTATCGCGCGCTTTAGCAGCACTTTTATCAATATTGAATTGATCCGCTTTTAGCCGTACTTTCAAAACTTACATAATCGATCTACTTAATCTCCTAAGCGAGACTTCTGAAAAACCTATTTCCATAATGAAAGTGCTCTTATTCCGGAGGCCCATTATGGAAACCACTTCCAAAACTTTCTGGCAGACCGCCTGCGAACTCAAAATCGGGCCCGTGCCCGCGCCGGTCTACCTCGTACTCGCCGTCATCGTGGCTGCAGCAACGATTTTCGGCCAGCTGCCCGCCGACATGGTTGGCGGCATTGCCATCATGATGGTGATGGGCATCCTGCTCGGCGACATCGGCCTCAAGGTGCCGATTCTCAAGGATATCGGCGGCCCGGCCATTCTGTCGATCTTTATTCCGTCAGCGATGGTTTACTACGGCCTCTTGAACAGTGACGCCATCAAGGCGATCACGGCCTTCACCAAGGGTGCGAATTTTCTCTACTTCTACATCTCGTGCCTCGTTGTGGGCTCCATTCTCGGCATGGTGCGCACCGTGCTCGTGCAGGGGTTCCTGCGCATGTTCGTTCCGCTCGTGGTCGGCACGGTTGTTGCGTCGATTCTCGGCTGCATTGCCGGCATGCTCTGCGGCGAAGATCTCTATCACACGTTCTTCTTCATCGTGATTCCGATCCTTTCGGGCGGCGTGGGTGAAGGCATCCTTCCGCTCGCAGCTGCTTATTCGGAAATTCTGAATCAGTCCGCCGATCAGTTCCTCGTGCACTTCGTGCCTGCTGCGATGCTCGGCAACCTCTTCGCCATCATGTCCGCCGGCTACCTTAAAAAGATGGGCGAGCGCTTCCCGAAGCTCTCGGGCAACGGCACCCTTGTAAAGTCGGGCGACCTCTCCGACATTACGAACGCCAAGGCCGAGGAAGCCCCGCTCGACGTCAAGATGATGGGCGCGGGCCTCGTCCTCGCCTGCTGCTTCTTCTGTGCGGCCAAGGTGCTCGCCCTCTGGATTCCGATCCCCGCGCCGATTCTGATGATCATCCTTGCCGCGCTCATCAAGGTCCTTAACATCATGCCGACCGTGATGGAGCAAGGCGCCAAGCAGTGGTACAAGTTCGTCTCCGGCAACCTCACCTGGGCGCTTCTCGTCGGCGTGGGCGTCATCTATACGCCCTGGAATGACGTTCTCGCAGCCATCACGCCGGCCTACATCTTCACGATCATGGCGACCATCTTCGGCATGGTTGTTTCGGGGCTCCTCTGCGCTCGGTTCATGAACATGTACCCGATCGAATCCGCGATCGTCACCTGCTGCCACTCGGGCTTGGGCGGCACGGGCGACGTCGCCATCCTCTCGGCAGCCAACCGCATGGGTCTGATGCCCTTTGCGCAGATTTCCACCCGCTTGGGCGGCGCCTGCACGGTGATTGCCGCGACGATTCTGATGCGCGCGCTTCAGTAAATCGCTCTCATCCCAAGCACTTTGCTCTGCCAAGCTCTTCATTCATGAGGCACATCATGCGACAAGGACAAGCCGGAACACTCGAAAGCAACGACGCGGTCATCACGGTCGCCGAAGCCCCTGCGGGCAGCGGGATCATCATCGACCTTGAAAGTTCCGTGAAAGCCGCCTACGGCGACGCGATCGAAGCCGTCATTCGGGATGCGTGCCGAGAGGCCGGGATTGAGGACGCCGAAGTCGACGTCCGCGACAAGGGCGCGCTCGACTGCACCATCCGCGCCCGCACCCTGACGGCCATTACCCGCGCCGGCCTATAAACCAGCCAAAGGACAACTCATCATGAGACGTACGCTTTTGTTTCTGCCGGGAAACAACCCCGGCAATCTGCAGTCCGGCGCAGTTTTCGGCGCTGACGGCATCATCCTCGACCTCGAGGACTCTGTGTCGCCCGCAGAAAAGGACGCGGCGCGCCTTTTGGTTGCGAGCGCCTTAATGAGCGTTGATTACGCGGGCGTAGAACGCGCCGTGCGCATCAACACGCTCGCGACCGGCGGCGAAGCGGACATTGCTGCCGTCGTGCCCTGCTGCCCGGATGCAGTCATGCTCCCCAAGACCGAATCGATTGACGACATCCGTGCCTGCGAAGCACTGCTCGAAAAGGCTGAGGCGGCCTGCGGCGCAACGAAGAAGACTCTCATCATGCCGCTCATTGAAACGCCGATGGGGCTCGCCCGGTGTCTCGAAATTGCCTTGGCGA
>ERZ773237.2280-NODE-2280-length-13171-cov-4.166743_pt1 | contig 13171 bp, 11 predicted proteins | sample MGYA00580990_ERZ773237 | MGnify/ENA primary metagenome ERZ773237 (study PRJEB29015, sample SAMEA2737749) | human gut metagenome | biome: human gut; feature: human-associated habitat; material: faeces | place: China | collected 2012 ...
TTAACAGGGGTCAAATTACTGTGAATTAAGGGGACTACTTTGAGTGGATTTTCCAAATAGAACAAGAGAAACGGGAAATCATGGGATTACTTACCCCTATGGCTATAAGGAAATGCAATTCAAAACCGTCTAAACCCGAATTCAATCTTAAAAGTTTCCCGACTCCGACTTGAAGTCTCGCTTCATGGAGGAAAAAGGGGGTGGAAAATTTGTGCTTTCCGCAACAAATTTATACATTTGTCTGCAAAACGCAAAATGCCTGCCCCGATCGTTCGCACGGGACGGTCGCCTGCGGCACGATCCCTGCGGGCGGATGTCGCGGCGGACGGAGGCGGACGCCGGCGACGTGCGCGCCGGAGGCGGAAAACAACGAAGAGCAATTATGAAAATCGTCATAGCAGGAGCCGGAGAGATGGGCAGCCATCTGGCGACGATGCTGAGCGGCAACGGCCACGACATCACGGTCATCGACCGCGACGCCAAGGCGCTCGAAGAGGTGGGGACGCTGGCCGACATCATCACCGTCGAGGGGGACTCGACCACCTTCGAGGCGCTGCGCAAGGCCTCGACACGCAAGTGCGATCTCTTCATCGCGGTGAACCACACCGAAAACGACAACATCGTCGCGGCGGTGATCGCCAAGCAGCTCGGTGCGCGCAAAACCATCGCCCGCATCGACAACAACGAGTATCTCGAACCCAACAACAAGGAGATTTTCATCGAAATGGGAATCGACTACCTTTTCTATCCCGAAAAGGTCGCGGCGGCCGAGGTGGTCGATCTGCTGGGGCACACCTCGACGACCGAATACGTGGATTTTTCAGGCGGACGGCTTTCGCTGTCGGTCTTCAAATTGGAACCTACCTCTCCGCTCGTCGGCAGGGAGCTGGCCGGCTTTTCGGACAGCGACGCCGAGCTGAGCTACCGTACGGTGGCCATCACGCGCGACGGGAGGACGATCATTCCCCACGCCGAGGAGCGTTTCGAGGAGGGCGACACGATCTACGTGATCGCCCGTCAGGATGCGGTGCGCGAGGTGAACGACCTGTCGGGGCAGTCGCACATCGAGGTGAAGAACCTGATGATCCTGGGCGGATCGCGCATCGGCGTGCAGGTGGCTTCCGAGTTGCAGAACGAGGTCAACATCAAACTGATCGACTACAACGCCGAGAAGGCCTACCGGCTGGCCGAGACGCTCGACAAGACGCTGATCATCAACGAGGACGGCCGCAACACCGAGGCGATGATGGAGGAGGGGCTTTCGAACATGGACGCCTTCGTTGCCGTGACGGGGCGCAGCGAGACCAACATCCTGGCGGCGATGCTCGCCAAGCGCATGGGGGTCAAGAAGGTGATCGCCGAGGTCGAGAATCTCAATTACATAAACCTCGCCGAGTCGATCGGCATCGACACGATCATCAACAAGAAGCTGGTTACCGCGTCGAACATTTTCCGCTTCACGATGTCGACCGACGTGCAGGCCATCAAATGCCTGACGGGGAGCGACGCCGAGGTGCTGGAGTTCATCGTGAAACCCAACTCCCCGGCCACGAAGGTGCGGATCAAGGACCTCGGGCTGCCGGAGGATACGATCATCGGCGGCATCGTCCGCGGCGACAAGGTTTTCATCGCCGTCGACAACATGGAAATAATCCCCTACGACCGCGTGGTGGTCTTCGCCATGCCCGGTTCGGTGGGGAAGGTAGGGTATTATTTTAATTAAGAATTCACAATTCAGAATTCACAATTCTGAATTGCAGCGCATCATGTCTTTTCGAAACATAATTCTCAAAGCCTGGTTCTCGCAGCGCGAGCGGGCCATCGACCGTTTTCGCCGCCGTCCTGTCGAGACGCAGGCGCGGATGTTCCGGCAGCTGCTGCGCCGGGGACGCTTCACGGAGTTCGGCGACCGCTACGACCTGCGGCATATCCGTTCGGTGGAGCGGTTCCAGTCGCAGGTGGAGACTTTCGACTATGAGACCTTCAAGCCCTATATCGAACGGATGATGGAGGGCGTGCGGAGCGTCACGGCTCCGGGTCGGGTGTCGCTGTTCGCCCGTTCGTCGGGCACGACCTCCGACAGGAGCAAATACATTCCCGTGACGATGGAGTCGCTGTGGTGGAACCATACGCTGGGCATGCGCGACGTGGCGACGGTCTTTTCGGCCAACAATCCGAAGACCCGCGTTTTCGAGGGCAAGACCCTGACGCTCGGCGGGTCGTGCAGCCGCGAGGGCCGCAACCTGGTCGGCGACCTCTCGGCGCTGCTGATCCACGAGACGACCTTCTGGAGCGGCTGGTTCCGGGCGCCGCGGACCGAGACGGCGATCATTCCCGATTTCGACGAGAAGTGCGCCGCCATCTGCCGCCAGTGCGTCGGCGAACCGATCACGGCCTTTGCGGGCGTCCCGTCATGGAACCTCGCGCTGATGCGCCGCGTGCTGGAGTATACGGGCCGGAAAAATCTGCTGGAGGTGTGGCCCGGGCTGGAGATGTTCGCCCACGGAGGCGTGGAGTTCGCGCCCTACCGGACGTCGTTCGAGGAGCTGATCCCTTCGGAGAAGATGAAATACATGGAGACCTACAACGCTTCGGAGGGATTCTTCGCCATGGCCGACGACCCGTCGCGCAGCGACATGCTGCTGATGCTGGATTACGGAACCTTCTTCGAGTTCCGCAGCGGGACGCAGATCGTGCCGCTCGAAGGCGTGGAGTGCGGCAAGGTCTACGCCGTGCTGATCACCTCGAACAACGGCCTGTGGCGTTACGAGATCGGCGACACGGTGGAATTCACCTCGACGAATCCCTACCGCATCCGCTTCGCGGGCCGCACGCGGCAGTATATCAACGTTTTCGGCGAGGAGCTGATCGTAGACAACGCCGAGCATGCGCTGCTGGCCGCCTGCCGGAAGACGGGGGCCGTCGTGAGCGAATACAGCGTCGCGCCGTGCTACATGTCGCTCCGCGAACGGGGCGCGCACGAGTGGATCGTGGAGTTCGAACGCGAGCCGGACAGCCTCGAACGTTTCGCCGAGGCGCTCGACGGGGAGTTGCGGGCCGTCAATTCGGACTACGACGCCAAGCGGCGGACCACGCTCGAACGCCAGCGCCTGACGGTCGTGGAGCGGGGGCGGTTCCTCGCGTGGATGCGCGCGCGGGGTAAAAACAAGGTTCCGCGGCTGGTGAACGACCGCCGCGTGGCCGACGAGATACTGGCTTTTCAGACCGAACAGACCCTTTGAGGCTGTCTGTCCGCATTTTGGCCGCGCTGCGAGAAGCCCCACCCGAGGGCCGTTTAAGAAACGGCTTTTGGGAATGGAAGCGTGGAATTGAGTCCGGGTGCAGTGACTTTGCATCGCCCCTGAATCCCGGCTTTTAGCCGGGTGGAGTCAGGCTTGTAAAACGAGGCCGAAGGCGGCGGGATATGCGCTTCGGAGACCGGAAAACGAATGAGAAACGTAAAATAACACCTATACTGCCATGTACATAGCCATAGCCGGAAACATCGGGAGCGGCAAGACGACGCTTACCCAGATCCTTACGAAGCGCTACGACGCCAAGTGCTACCTCGAGGAGTGCGACAATCCCTATATCGGCGACTTCTACGAGGATATGAACCGCTGGGCGTTCAATCTTCAGATTTCGTTCCTCGGGAGCCGCATCCAGCAGACGATGGGCATGATCTCCGACTGCAAGTCGGGGGTGATCTTCCAGGACCGCACGATCTACGAGGATGCGCACATCTTCGCCGACAACCTGCATGAAATGGGGCTGATGGCCACGCGCGACATCGAGACCTACATGAAGATTTTCCGGCTGGTGACGACGCTCATTCCCAAACCCGACCTGCTGATCTACCTCAAGGCGAGCGTCCCGACGCTCATTTCGCAGATCCGCAAGCGCGGCCGCGAGTACGAGATGAACATCGACGAACTGTACCTCAAGCGGCTGAACAACAAATACAACCACTGGATCGACACCATTTACGAGGGCGAGGTGCTCGTCGTGGACAAGGATCACGAGGATTTCGTCTCGAACCCTGCGGTGCTGGAACGGATCTGCGCGCGCCTCGACGCGCTCAAAGCGAAGAAATAGCGCATGACGCTGCCTGCGAAATTCGTGGAGCGGGTCCTGCGCGACCTCGGCGGGACGGAGGGCGCGGCCCTCTGCGCGGCGCTCGACGCGGAGCCGCCGGTATCGGTGCGGCTGAACCCTGCCAAGACCGGGGCGGACACGCTTCCCGCCGGACCTGACGCCGGGCTTCCCGTTCCGGAGGCTGCGGGGCTTCCCGCTCTGGCGATCGCCGGGCGCGTGCCGTGGAGCCGCGACGGGCGTTACCTCGCCGTGCGTCCCTCCTTCACGCTCGATCCCGACTTCCATGCCGGGGCCTACTATGTCCAGGAGGCTTCGTCGCAGTTCGTGGGACACCTGCTCGCTGCGGTCCGCACCGAAGGGGCGCGCATCCTCGACCTGTGTGCAGCTCCGGGCGGCAAGACGACGCTCTACGCCTCGCTGGCCGGACCCGACGGGCTGGTCGTCGCCAACGAGATCGACCGCCGCCGCGCCTCGGTGCTGGCGGACAACGTGCGCAAGTGGGGTACGGGCAACGTGGCCGTCACGACCTGCGAGCCGCGTGCGCTGGGCGATTTCGAGGCGTGGTTCGACGTGGTGGCCGTCGATGCCCCCTGCTCGGGCGAGGGGATGTTCCGCAAGGACCCCGACGCCCGCGGCGAATGGAGCGAAGGCAACGTGAAACAGTGCGCCGCGCGGCAGGATGAAATCCTGCGCGAGGCGTGGCGGGCCTTGAAACCGGGCGGGACGCTCGTTTACAGCACCTGCACGTTCAACCGCGACGAGGACGAAGGCGCGCTGGAGCGGATGGCGGCGTGGGCCGGCGACGAGATCGCCGAGTCGGAAGAAACGGCTGTGGAAGATGCGTGGGGCATCGTTTGCGGGCGTGTCGGAGCGTTCCGCACGTTCCGGTTCTATCCCCACCGGACCTGCGGCGAAGGGTTCTTCGCCGCCGTGGCCCGCAAATCGTTCGACGCCGGGGGGCGCGTGCGTGCGCCGAAGGCGCGTCGCACGGTATTTGCGGCCGTGGACCGGAAGACCGCCGGCGAACTGGCCCGCTGGGTGCGGAATCCCGGCGGTATGCGCTTCGCAGCGGTGGCCGACACCTGCTATGCATGGTACGCCGCGCAGGCCGACGCCGTGCGGACGCTCTCCGAGGCGTTGCCCGTGATCTATTCGGGCGTGGCGCTGGGGCAGGTGTTCAAGGGAGTGCTGAAACCCGATCCCGCGCTGGCTTTTTTCGACGGGCTGAACCGCGGGGCGCTGCCTGCGGCGGAACTGGACGACGAAGAGACGCTGCGCTTCCTGCGCCGGCAGGACATCGCCGCCGGAGGGTTGGCCGAGGGGATGAACCTCGTCTGCTCGCGGGGGCGTGCGCTGGGATTCGCCAAACGGATCGGTGCACGGGTGAATAACCTGTATCCCAACTCATTGCGAATTATAAAACAATAGATATGGCCGATAAACTTTTTTATTCGATGGGCGAGGTGGCCGAGATGTTCGACGTCAACACGTCGTTGATCCGCCACTGGGAGTCGCAGTTCAGCATTCTCCGCCCCAAGCGCAACAAGAAAGGCAACCGCCTCTTCTCGCCGGAGGACGTCGAGAACCTCAAGATGATCTACCACCTGGTCAAGGAGCGCGGCATGACGCTCGAAGGGGCCAAGAAGGCGCTCCGGAAGGCGCCCTCCGAGAGCGGCGTGGACCGTGATGCCGAACTGATGGAGCGGTTGCAGCGTATCCGCGCCCTGCTGGTCGAGGTTCGCGAGGACCTGAAAGCCGGGGAGGGTGAGATCGTGACTGCTTCGGATGCCGATATGACCGATGCCGATGCTGCCGCCGATGCTGCTGCCGCCGATGCTGCCGCCGCCGATGCCTCCGCCGAAACGCCCGTGCGCCGCCGCCGGGCCAAGGCCGTGGTGAAGATCGACGAACCGTCGGACGATGCCGCCGGGAAAGCCGCCGGGGATTCCTCGGCGCAGCCTGCCGTCAAACGCAACGTCCGCAGGCCCCGCCGCAAGAAGGAGGAGGCCGAAACCAAAGAGCTGTTCGCGTTTTACGAACAATCCTTATTTTGAGCATTGTCCGTAAAGACGTTCTCGATCCGCGCGGGGTATTGTTCAAGGATTCGCGGCTTTACCGGGCGTATTCACGGTGTGCCGCCGTCTTCGCAAGCCCCCGCCTCGGCGGGGCGTAATGCCGCGAAGCGACAGACCGGCTAAAAGCGCAGGTGCAGGCGGCGAAGAACTCCTGAATGCTGTATAATATAATTAACTCATATGATTATCAAACAAATAACCGACATTATCGAACGCTTTGCCCCACTTGAGTGGCAGGAATCGTATGACAATGCGGGACTTATCGTCGGCCGCCCCGACGACGAGGTGCACAAGGCCCTGCTGGCCGTGGATGTTACCGAAGAGGTGCTGGACGAGGCCGAAGCCGAAGGGTGCGATCTGGTGATCACACATCATCCGATCGTCTTCCGCGCGCTCAAGCGGTTCAACTCGGCCGATCCCGTCGAGCGGTGCGTCGAGCGGGCCATCCGCAGCCGGATTGCGCTCTACGCCTGCCACACCAACCTCGACAGCGCCCCCGGGGGCATGAGCTGGCGGCTGGCCGAAATGCTGGGCGTGGGGAACCTTCGGGTCCTCCAGCCTTCGGAGACCGGGGACGGCGCGGGGTTCGGCGTCGTGGGCGAACTGCCGGAAGCCATTGACACCGTGGAATTTATGCGGATCATCCAACGGCGGCTTGAGGTGAGCGTCATACGGTACAGTGACATAGCGACATCCGGGGTGCGCCGCGTGGCGGTCTGCACCGGGGCCGGGGCCTCGCTGATCGGCGAAGCGCGCCGTGCCGGGGCCGACATCTACATCACCGCCGACATGAAGTACAACGACTTCATGGCGCCCGACAAGGCCCTCACGGTGGCGGATATAGGTCATTTCGAAAGCGAATATTGCGCAATTCAATTAATATTTGATATTTTATCGAAAAATTTATGTACCTTTGCGGTTCGCAAGAGTGAACGCTCGCGCAATCCGGTAAACTATCTGGTTTAAGTCTAAACTATAAAGACAACATATGGCAACGCAAAAGAAGACGGCCGACGTCGATTATTCGATGCAGGAGAAGATCATGGCGCTCTATGAGCTGCAGAAGATCGACAGCAAGATCGACGAAATCAACAAGGTGAAAGGCGAACTGCCTCTCGAGGTTCAGGACCTCGAGGATGAGATGGCCGGGATGAAGACCCGCATCGAACACATCAACGCCGAGATCGAGGAGCTGAACACGCTGACCAAGCAGCGCAAGCGCGAGGTGGACCAGGCTAAAATCATGATCGGCAACTACAAGGAGCAGCAGAACAACGTGCGCAACAACCGCGAGTTCGACGCCATCACCAAGGAGATCGAGTATCAGGAGCTTGAAATCGAGCTGGCCGAGAAGCGCCTGAAGGAGTATTCCGCCGGCGTGAAGGCCAAGAAACTCCAGCTGGAGGAGGCCGAGAACCTCTCCGTAGAGCGCGCTGCCGACCTCGCGGCCAAGAAGGCCGAACTGGAGGGCATCGAGGCCGAGACGGCTCCGCTGGTGGCGGAATACGCCGCACAGGGCGAGCGTGTCAAGGAGAAGATCGACGAGCGTCTGCTGGCGGCTTACGACCGTATCCGCCGCAACGTCCGCAACGGACTGGCGGTGGTGACCGTCAAGCGCGACGCCTGCGGAGGCTGCTTCAACCGCATCCCGCCCCAGCGTCAGGTAGACATCCGCCAGGGCAAGAAGATCATCATCTGCGAATACTGCGGCCGCATCCTCGTCGCCGATCCCGACGAAACGCAGGAATAGAGACGATACGAACAGCGAAAAGGCTTCCGGAAAACCGGGAGCCTTTTTTGTTTTTAAATATTTTTGTAAATGCGGGAATGTTAATTTATTAACATCGAAAATCTTTCCGACTTTTGCAAATAATCCTTAACTTTGCAAAGTTGTAATTTCCGGACTTAAATTATTCGCATGAAAATAGCCATAGCTCAGCTGAATTACACGATCGGAGACGTGGACGGCAATGCCTCGAAGATCATCGACTCCATTCACAAGGCGAAAGCGCAGCATGCCGACCTGGTGATTTTCGCCGAACAGGCCGTGAGCGGAACCCCCGCCTTCGACCTGCTGCGCAAGACGACCTTCCTCGAACTCTGCGAGGACGCTCTGGTCGAAATAGCCTCGTGCTGCGACGGCATCGCCGCCATCGTCGGTCTTCCGATCCTCACGGCGGACGGCACGATCAGCGCCGCGGCGCTGATCCAGGATCGCAAGGTGCTGCGCTACATCGGCAAGAAATACATCACGGCGCGCCGTGAAATGGGTTTCCTGGTCCCTTCGAAAGGCTATGAATACGCCACGATCAAGGGCCATAAGTGCGCGATCATCGTGGGCGACGATTTGAGCCGCGAGCGCGACTTCGACCAGTCGGTCGAAACGGTCATCTCGATCAACGCCCGCAAATACGGCAAGGGAACCATGACCTACCGTTACGAGATGATGCGCAACCTGGCTTTCGTCGAGAGCAAGAATCTCGTGCTGGTCAATCAGGTGGGCGGTTCGACCGACATCGTCTACGACGGCACGTCGGGCGCGCTGAACAGCCGCGGCGAACTGGTGCTGATGATGAAGAATTTCGAGGAGGATTTCCAGATTTTCGATACGAAGGCGTCCGCCCGGCCGATCACGATCCCCTCGACCTACAACGACCGCACGCGTCTGGTCTACGAGGCGGCACGCTGCGGACTGCGGGACTTCTTCCGCAAGAACGGCTACCGGAAGGCTTCGATCGGCCTTTCGGGCGGCATCGACTCGGCCGTGGTGGCCTCGATCGCCGCCGATGCGCTGGGGGCGGAGAATGTCCGCGCGCTGCTGATGCCCTCGCCCTTCTCGTCCCTCGAGTCGGTGGAGGACGCCAAGGAGCTGGCGCGCAACCTCGGCATCGAATACAACGTCATTCCGATCTCGGAAATCTATACCAGCGTGGTGAACACCCTCAAGCCGGTCATCGGCGGCACGGAGTTCGACGCCACGGAGGAGAATATCCAGACGCGTATCCGCACGGTGCTGCTGATGGCCCTCCAGAACAAGACGGACTACATCCTGCTGAACTCCTCGAACAAGAGCGAGAACGCACTGGGGCTCTGCACCCTGTACGGCGACACGGCAGGCGCTTTCAGCCCCACGGGCGACCTTTACAAGAGCGAAATGTACGACGTGGCACGCTATATCAACCGGACGCAGGGCAACCCGATTCCCGAAAGCATCCTGACCAAGGAACCTTCGTCGGAACTGCATCCCGGACAGAAGGACAGCGACATTCTGCCGCCCTACGAGGTGGTGGACGCCATCCTGTTCCGCATGATCGAGGAGGGGCAGCACCGCGAGGAGATCGTCAATGCGGGTTTCGACGCCGAGGTGGTGGAGAAGATTCACCAGATGCTGATGCGCAACGAGAAGAAGCGTTACCAGTTCCCTCCCGTATTGCGGCTTTCGGCCTGCGCGTTCGGTCACGAACGCATCCTGCCGCTGACCAACAAGTACGGCGATTAGGCGGCGATGACGCGGCCGATCGAACATATCGCCACGGTTGTACGCGCGGGCGATGGAGTCGTGGAGGTGGAGCTCACGGCGCAGAGCGCCTGTGCCTCCTGCCACGCACGTATGGCGTGCGGTATGGGCGAATCGACCCGAAAACGGATCGAGATCGCGACGCCCGAGGCCTCGGCCTTCACGGCGGGGGAGCGCGTAACGGTCTCGGTGGAGCGGAATATGGGCATGACTGCGGTCCTTTGGGCCTACGTCGTGCCCTTCGTCGTGTTGTTGGGGGCGCTCGTGGCCGCATCGCTGGCCGGCTGGGGCGACGGTGCGGCCGCGCTGTCGGCTGTGGGCGGCATCGCTCTCTATTACGGGGCGCTCTACCTGCTGCGGGAGCGGTTGGAGAAGAAAATTCATTTCAAAATTCATAAACAATAATGGAAGTATTGCTTTATACGATCCTGACACTTTGCGTGCTGGGAGTATTGGCGGCGATCGTGCTCTATTTCGTCGCCCGGAAGTTCCGCGTCGAGGAAGATCCTCGCATCGATGTGGTGGAGAAGATGCTGCCCGGTGCGAACTGCGGCGGCTGCGGCTTCGCCGGCTGTCGGGGAATGGCCGACGCGCTGGTCAAACGCGAGGATATTTCCGAGTTGTTCTGTCCGGTGGGCGGCGCCGAGGTGATGAAGCAGTGCGCAGCGTATCTGGGCAAGACGGCTCCCGAAAAGGAGGCGCAGACCGCGACCGTACGTTGCGGCGGAACGTGCGCCAAGCGTCCCCGCACGAACCGGTTCGACGGTGCACGGTCATGCGCCGTGGCTGCGTCGCTCTACGTGGGGGAGACGGGCTGCGCCTACGGCTGTCTGGGTTTCGGCGACTGCGTGAGCGCGTGCGCTTTCGGTGCGCTCTCGATGGACCCCGAAACGGGACTTCCGGTGGTCGACGCTGACAAGTGCACCGCCTGCGGCGCCTGCGTCAAGGCCTGTCCGAAGGGGATCATCGAACTGCGCAAGAGGTGGCCCAAGCACCGCGCCGTCTATGTGTCGTGCGTCTCGAAGGACAAGGGCGCCGTGGTGATGAAGGCCTGCAAGGCGGGCTGTATCGGCTGCGGCAAGTGCGTAAAGGTCTGTGCGTTCGACGCGATCAAGGTGGAGAACAACCTGGCTTACATCGATCCGTTGAAGTGCAAACTGTGCCGTAAGTGCGTCAACGAATGCCCTACGGGCGCGATCCGTCTGGTGGGCATGGAGCCGCTGCCGCGCGAACCGAAGGCCGCTCCGGCCGCCGCCGTGAAACCCGCGCCGGCGAAATCTGCGGACGGCGAGTCCCCGAAGAGTGAATAATCAAACAGGAAAGAGTTATATGAAGACATTTCCCATCGGCGGTGTCCATCCGTCGGATAACAAATTGTCGCGGGCCGTGGCCGTCGAGCGCTTCGCACTGCCCGACGAGGTGCGGATTCCGCTGGCACAGCATATCGGCGCGCCGGCCGTAGCGAAGGTCGCCAAAGGCGACAAGGTGCTCGCGGGGCAGTTGATCGCCGAAGCCGCGAGTTTCATGTCGGCCAACATCCACGCTCCGGTTTCGGGCACGGTGACGGCCGTCGACCTGCAACCCAACGGGCAGGGGTTGCGTCAGATGATGATTACGATCAAGCGCGAAGGCGACGAGTGGGTGCCGGAGGTCGATCTTACGCCCGATCTGGTGCGCGAATGCACGCTCGAACCCAAAGAGATCCTCGACCGGATCAAGGCGGCCGGCATCGTCGGCATGGGCGGTGCTACGTTCCCCACGCACGTGAAGCTGTCGGTACCTCCCGGTAAGAAGGCCGAATTCCTGATTATCAACGGAGTGGAGTGCGAACCTTACCTCACCTCCGATCATCGCACGATGCTCGAAAAGGGCGAGGAGCTGATGGTTGGTACGACGATCCTGATGCGTGCGCTGGGCGTCGGGCAGGCGCAGATCGGCATCGAGAACAACAAACCCGACGCCATCGCGTTCCTGCGCGAGTTGTCGAAGCATTACGAGGGCGTGCGGGTCACGCCGCTGAAAGTGCGCTATCCGCAGGGCGGCGAGAAGCAATTGATCGCCGCCGTGACGGGGCGTCAGGTGCCGCCTCCGCCGGGTCTTCCGATCGACGTGGGCGCCGTTGTATGCAACGCTTCGACGACGGTGGCCGTCTACGAGGCCGTGCAGAAGCGCAAGCCGCTCGTCGAGCGGATCGTGACGGTGACGGGCAAGGGCATGAAGACGCCGTCGAACTATCTGGTGCGCATGGGTACGCCGATCGCGTCGCTCGTCGAGGCGGCGGGCGGTCTGCCCGAAGGCGACGTGAAGGTGCTCAACGGCGGCCCGATGATGGGACGCGCGATGGTCGACCTGTCGTCGCCCGTCACGAAGGGCTGTTCGGGCATTACGGTGCTCGGCGGCGCCGAGGCGCAACGCGGCGCGGAGAGCGCCTGCATCAAATGCGCCAAATGCGTGCAGGCCTGCCCGATGGGGCTGGAACCCTATCTGCTCTCGAAACTCTCGCGCAAACAGTTGTGGGAGCGTCTCGAAGGCGAGGAGGTCACCTCGTGCATTGAATGCGGATGCTGCCAGTTCACCTGTCCGGCCGACCTGCCGCTGCTGGACTACATCCGGCTGGGCAAGCAGCGGGTCATGGGGCTGATTCGCGCCCGTGCGGTGGCCAACGCTCCGAAAAAATAGAACGAAGAAAACAAAAACGGATAATCTATGGCAAATCAATTTTTTGTCGCGCCGTCGCCGCATGTCCACAGTGCGGAGTCCACGACGAAGATCATGCGCGACGTGGTGATCGCGCTGCTGCCCGCGCTGGTCGTCTCGGCGCTGCTCTTCGGTTGGAGCGTGCTGGGCGTTACGGCGCTGTCGGTGGTGTGCTGCGTCGTGTTCGAGTATCTGATCCAGCGGTTCATGCTGCGCGGCGCTCCGACTGTGGGAAACCTCTCGGCGGTGGTGACCGGCGTGCTGCTGGCCTTCAACCTTCCGGCGTCGATTCCGTGGTGGATCGTCGTGATCGGCGCTTTCGTGGCCATCGCCATCGGCAAGATGACCTTCGGCGGTCTGGGCAAGAACCCGTTCAACCCCGCGCTGGTCGGGCGTGTCTTCCTGCTGATCGCCTATCCCGCTCAGATGACGTCGTTCCCGCAGCCGGCCGGTGCCGTGGCCGATGCCTTTTCGGGTGCTACGCCGCTGGCGGCGGTCAAGTTCGGGGCGGTGTCGGCCTCGGCGATCGACTATCAGGACATGCTCTTCGGATCGATTCCCGGCTCGCTGGGCGAGGGGGCTGCGCTGGCGCTGCTGGCGGGTTTCGTCTATCTGTTGTGGCGTCGGGTCATCACGTGGCATGTTCCGGTGACGATTCTGGCCACCATGGCCCTGTTCGCCTTTTTCGTGGCTCTCGGCCGCGGCTGGACGGGCAGCCTGCTCTACGAGTTCCCCGCTTTCCACGTGCTGGCGGGCGGCGCCATTCTGGGTGCGGTCTTCATGGCCA
>ERZ773237.2301-NODE-2301-length-13083-cov-2.916488_pt1 | contig 13083 bp, 10 predicted proteins | sample MGYA00580990_ERZ773237 | MGnify/ENA primary metagenome ERZ773237 (study PRJEB29015, sample SAMEA2737749) | human gut metagenome | biome: human gut; feature: human-associated habitat; material: faeces | place: China | collected 2012 ...
AAGAACACAAATCTGACCGTCCGCTGATTGAATCCCTGATTGACAAAGCCCGTACGGCCAAAGGTCTCACGCACCGTGAAGCCGCCGTGCTGCTTTTTTGCGATCTTGAAGACTGCAATGAACGCATCTTTTCAATCGCCCGTGAAGTCAAGGAAAAAATCTACGGCAACCGCATCGTTCTCTTTGCGCCGCTCTACCTCTCCAATCACTGCGTGAATACCTGCACCTATTGCCCGTATCACGCTAAAAATAAGAACATCGTCCGCAAGAAGCTCACGCAGGAAGAAATCACCCGCGAGGTGGTTGCCCTTCAGGACCTCGGTCACAAGCGTTTGCTGCTCGAGGCTGGCGAGCACCCCAAGTACAACCCCATCGAATACATTCTGGAGTCGATTAAGACCATCTATTCGATCAAACACAAGAACGGACAAATCCGCCGCCTGAACGTCAACATCGCCGCGACGACGGTTGAAAATTACCGCAAGCTTCATGATGCGGAGATCGGCACCTATCAGCTCTTCCAAGAAACCTACCATCCGGAGGAGTACAAGAAGCTTCATCCAAAGGGACCCAAGGCTGATTACGCTTGGCACACAGAAGCGCATGACCGCGCTATGGAAGGCGGCATTGATGACGTCGGCCTCGGCGTTCTTTTTGGTCTGACGCTCTACAAGTACGATTTCGTCGGCCTTCTGATGCATGCCGAGCATCTTGAAGCCGTCTGGGGCGTGGGGCCGCACACCATCTCCGTGCCGCGCATCTGCCCGGCCGACGATATTGACCCGCACACCTTCAGCAATGCCGTGCCCGACGCGATCTTCCTCAAGATTGTGGCGCTGATTCGACTCGCCGTTCCCTATACCGGCATGATCATGTCGACGCGCGAAAGCGCCCGCATCCGTTCTGAAGCGCTTGAACTCGGTATTTCGCAGATTTCGGGCGGTTCTCGTACATCCGTAGGCGGCTACACCATTGCCGACATTCGCGACATTGAAAATTCCGCTCAGTTTGAAACGAATGACCGCCGCACGCTTGACGAGGTCGTCCGCTGGCTCCTCGAGAATCACTACCTTCCGAGCTTCTGCACGGCCTGCTACCGCGCCGGCCGCACGGGTGACCGTTTTATGGAGTTTGCAAAGAACGGCGCCATCGCCGACTTCTGTCAGGCCAATGCCATCCTGACGATGAAGGAGTATCTGTGCGACTACGCTTCCCCCAAAACGCTGATCGAGGGTGAACAAGTCATTCAGCTCGAACTCCCCAAAGTGAAGAATGAGAAGTTCCGCAATGCGAGCGTAAAACGTCTTGAACGCATTGCTCAGGGCGAACGCGACTTCCGCTTCTGACGTCTGGGCATCCAATCCACCCGTGCTTTATGTCGAATGCGCGGGTGTCCAATATGCTGTGCCGTCAGCACTGACAAATGAGCCTCCGAAAATGCAAGTCATCTCGGAGGCTCTTTTAGTCATTTGAAGGATTGGAATTTAAGTCATTACGGTTTCGACGGCAATCCGCTCGAGGCAGTGGCACCGTTTTTGGCGCCATCGACGATCTTCATTGCTGAAGTGATCATGGTTGACAAATCCCCCATATTGCCCGGCACGATCAGCGTATTGTTGGTGCGGGCCAGCTCCCCGAACGCTGCAACATACTTTTCGGCCACCTGCAGGCTGACCGCAGTGGCGCCGCCCGGAGCCTGAGTAGCTTCAGCAATGCGGCGAAGTGCTTCAGCAGTAGCCGTAGCAATAGCGAGCGTTGCAGCTGCCTGACCTTCTGCTTTGTTGATTTCAGCCTGCTTGTCGCCCTCCGACTGTGCGATGGCTGCTTCTCTTGCACCGGTCGCGAGGTTAATCTGCTCAAGCTTGCGGCCTTCAGATGCCGCTACCACGGCACGCTTTTCACGTTCAGCCGTAATTTGCTGTTGCATTGCCTGCAGAATCACCGCCGGCGGAGTCAAATCCTTGATCTCATAGCGCAGTACCTTGACGCCCCAATTGAGTGCCGCTTCGTCAATCGCGGAAACAACCGACTTATTGATTAAGTCTCGTTCCTCAAAAGTTTTATCGAGCTCCATCTTGCCTACCACGCTGCGCAGCGTTGTCTGAGCAAGCTGAGTGACAGCAATAATGTAGTTCGAGGTGCCGTAGCTCGCCCGCTGCGGATCGGTAACCTGAAAGAAAAGCACGCCGTCCACAGTGAGCTGCGTGTTGTCGCGCGTAATACAGACCTGACTCGGCGTATCCAGCGGAATTTCTTTAAGCGAGTGACGATAAGCCACACGATCAATGAAAGGAATGATGAAGTTAAGACCTGGACTCAGCACGGCATGAAATTTGCCCAGGCGCTCTACTACCCAGGCGGTCTGCTGCGGCACAACCTTGATGCCCTGACTGGCAAACACGACCGCGACCAGCACGATGATGAGTGAAAGGATGAGAAATCCAGTGATTTCAATGGGCATGAGACTGCTCCCAACGATGTGCTGAAAAAATGTCGAAATCTGTCTTAGAAACGGCGGCCGAGCACGAGCTGCGTGCCGTCGACTCGGGCGATAGTCCAGCGGCCAGGCGTAAGCGGCTCATTTCCCTCTGGTCGGGCAACCCACGGTGCACCGCGGTATTGAACAACCGCAAGGCCGTCGCTGCCCACCACATCCACCGTCACCCATTGACCGCTGTCCAAGTGCTGCAATTTGGCAGACGGATCTTTTCTCCCTGCATTTCGCCGGCGCACGGCGATGACGGAAAGGCACCCGCCAGCGAGCACTGCTGCGCAGACGACAAGCTGCATGGTGAAGTCAAGACCGACGGCAGCTCCAGCCGCCGTCGCTCCAAAAGCAAATGCAACAACCAAAAGATAAGCGGTGCCGAGGAAAATCTCCGCTCCGAGAACGGCGATGCCGGCAATGAGCCAGGCGATGGCAGGAGAAACCGAAAACATGTTTGTCTTAGAAAAGTCTTTCGAAAAACATGCCTAAAACGAGGCATCCGGACAGCGTACCGACGCTGCGCCGTTAAATCGCTCAGCGTTATCCGCATGTACGGAATCGAGTCTAGCACGCGTTGCCGATCGTTCTTCACAGGATCGTATAAATATGAAAAATCCCTTGAACTTCATGAAATTCAAGGGATTTCATAGACTCTGTACGCCGGCCGAAACCGGCGGATCAAGTCAAAAATGCGCGCGGCACTCGTCGATTATGAGCCGCGAGCCAGGCGACGCCAAGTATCCACCACCGTATCGGGGTTGAGCGAGATGGACTCGATGCCTTCATCCATCAGCCACTTGGCGAGATCCGCATGGTCGGAAGGTCCCTGACCGCAGATGCCGACGTACTTGCCCTGAGCACGGCAGGCACGAATAGCCATCGAGAGAAGCGCCTTCACAGCCGGATTGCGTTCGTCAAAGGTAGCGGCCACGAGACCGGAGTCACGGTCAAGACCCAATGCAAGCTGCGTCATGTCGTTGGAACCGATCGAGAAACCGTCGAAATATTCGAGGAACTGTTCGGCCAAAAGCGCATTGCTCGGGATTTCGCACATCATGTTGAGGCGCAGTCCGTTCACGCCGCGCTTCAGACCGTGCTGCTCCATAATTTCCGTGACGCGGCGGGCTTCTTCAACCGTACGCACGAACGGAATCATCAGTTCGACGTTGGTAAGCCCCATCTCATCGCGCACAAACTTCATTGCACGGCATTCCATTGCGAAGCATTCCGCAAAGGAGTTGGCAATGTAGCGGGAAGCGCCGCGGAAACCGAGCATCGGATTTTCTTCAACCGGTTCGTAGTTGGCGCCGCCGATCAGCTTGCGGTATTCGTTGGACTTGAAGTCTGAAAGACGAACAATGACCTTCTTCGGATAGAAGGCTGCAGCGATCGTAGCCACGCCTTCAGCGATCTTGCGCTCGAAAAATGCCTTGGCTGACGGATAGCCCGCGGAAAGGCGTTCAACGGCATCGCGAAGCTCACCCGGGACATTCGGGTATTCAAGCACCACCTTCGGGTGGATGCCGATGTTGTTGTTGATGATGAATTCCAGACGAGCAAGACCCACACCCTGATTCGGAATGGACTGGAAGTCAAAGGCAAGCTGCGGGTTGCCGACGTTCATCATGATCTTGACGGGGATCTCAGGCAAAGCGCCGCGCACAACCTGTTCCGTCTTGACCTCAAGAAGGCCTTCGTAGATATTGCCCGTATCGCCTTCAGCGCAGGAAACCGTAACCTTGTCGCCTTCCATCAGGCGTTCAGTGGCATCACCGCAGCCAACGACAGCCGGGATACCGAGTTCACGAGCGATGATGGCGGCATGGCAGGTACGTCCGCCGCGATTCGTCACGATAGCGCTGGCGCGCTTCATCACCGGTTCCCAGTTGGGATCCGTCATGTCCGTTACAAGGACGTCGCCCTCAAGGACACGATCCATTTCTGAGGCGCTCTGCACAACGCGCACGACGCCCTGACCAATCTTTTGTCCGATAGCACGCCCCTGAACGAGCAGGCGGCCTTTGGAGCCAAGCGAGTATTTCGTCTGAACTTCCACGGACTTCTGCTGGCTCTTAACGGTTTCCGGACGAGCCTGAAGAATGTAGATCTTGCCGTCGGTGCCGTCCTTGCCCCATTCGATATCCATCGGGCGGCCGTAGTGCTTCTCGATGATGCGGGCAAATTTGGCGAGTTCGATCACGTCTTCGTCGGTAATGGCGAAACGGCGGCGATCTTCCGGATCCACATCCACGGTACGAACCGTGCGGCCGACGGAGGCATCCGTTTCAAACTCCATGCGGATCAGTTTGGAACCAAGCGTCTTGCGGATGATCGGGAACTTGCCGGCATCAAGCGTGGGCTTAAAGACATAGAACTCATCGGGATTGACAGCGCCCTGCACGACGGTTTCGCCGAGGCCGTAGGATGCGGTGATGAAGACCACCTGGTCGAAGCCCGATTCGGTATCGAGCGTGAACATCACGCCGGCAGCGCCCTTGTCGGAACGGCACATGCGCTGCACGCCGGCAGAAAGCGCCACTTCAGCGTGCGTAAAGCCTTTATGAACACGGTAGGAAATGGCGCGGTCGTTATAGAGCGACGCGAAGACTTCCTTCATGTGATGCAGGACGGCATCAATACCGACCACATTAAGAACCGTTTCTTGCTGGCCGGCAAAGGAAGCGTCCGGAAGGTCTTCAGCTGTGGCAGAGGATCGTACGGCTACTGAAATATCACGGCCTTCACGCAGCCATTCGTAGAACTCGCGAATTTCCTTTTCCAGCTCGGCGGGGAACGGCGCACTTTCAATCCAACCGCGGATCTCAGCACCGGCAGCGGCCAGGGCCTTAACGTCGTCAACATCAAGCTTTGCAAGACGCGCGTGAATACGGTCTTCAAGACCGCCTTCCTTCAGGAAGAGACGGAAGGCTTCTGCCGTGGTGGCAAAACCGTCCGGAACACGAATGCCCGCGCTCGTAAGCTGGCTGAGAAGCTCGCCCAAAGAGGCGTTCTTGCCGCCGACGCGGTCAACATCCGTCATGCGAAGCTGACTGAAAGGGAATACGTAACGACCCTGTACCATTTTTATCCTCTGATCACCCGCTGAACAAGTCCTTCTTGCTCTCTTTGGCGGGCGCTTGTTTAGAAAACATGCGCATTCTACTCGGGCTTGCGTCCGGCTTGGTAGTCACACAAATATCGTTTTTTCTAAACAACAGCTTCAGCCGCACGATTACGCTGTTTGAAGGTTAAAATTTCGGCGCTTTTAGAAAATCGCCCATTTCATTCAGGTTTGACATGACTGACACGGAAAAGGCCAAGAAGACCCGACAGATCTTCATCGTGAGCGACGGCACCGCCATTACGGCTGAAACGCTCGCGCACTCCATCCTCACGCAGTTCCCTGACCTGCACTACCACCAAACGCGCATCCCGTTCGTTAACTCTGTCGAAAAAGCTGTCGACACGGCCCGCCGCATCAACGCCGTTGAACGCGAGGAAGGCCTGCGCCCGATCATCTTCACCACTTTCGTTGAGCCCGACATCATGCGTACATTCAACGAATTGGTCTCCGGCCACATCATCGACCTCTTCCGCAAATTCGTCGGTCCTCTGGAAACGGAACTCGGCATGAAGAGTGAACACAGCATCGGACAGACGCACCGCATTCGCGATGATGAGAAGTATCAGCGACGCATCGCGGCAATCGACTACACGCTGCAGCACGACGACGGACAAACCAACCGCGGTCTGGACGAAGCGGATGTAATTCTTGTCGGGGTCTCCCGTTCCGGCAAAACGCCGACATCGCTCTTTCTTGCCATGCAGTTCGGCATCAAGGTTGCAAACTATCCGCTCATTCCGGAAGATTTCGACCGCGGAACACTTCCCGAAGCGCTTCTGCCGCTGCGCAGCAAACTTTTTGGTCTTTCCATCGCGCCCGAACGCCTTTCCGAAATCCGCAACGAACGGCGCCCGGGCAGCCGTTATGCAAGCCTGCCCAATTGCCAGCAGGAGATTCATGACGCCGAAGATCTCATGCATCGTGAAGGCATTCGCTGGCTCAACTCAACGACAAAATCGATTGAAGAAATCTCTGCGACAATCATGTCTGAACTGGGTCTGGACAAGCGCAAAGCTTAAGACTGGAGCCCGCCGCAACTGCTGCACACCGCATGCAATATAAAAAATCCGCCGAGCGTTCATTCCGGCGGATTTTTTTTTATTTGCGGTCTGCGGCATGCTTTTTCATGAGAGGAGCGTAAACCCTGCCAGCCCAACGAAAATAACGGCTGAGGTTCGGTTGAGTATTTCTTGAAACCGGGCGCTGCGGAGCCGATCTGCCAGCGCACCTGCACCCCAAGCAATAGCACCAAAAACAATAATGGTGGCAAAAATAAAGGTTACCCCCTGAATCACCATCTGCAGCACAAGCGGCCAGCCTGTCACGCCAGCGGGTACAAACTGCGGGAAAAAGGCAAGAAAAAAGATCTGAACTTTCGGGTTAGTAATGTTCATTACTACACCGCGGCGCCAAAGCGCCAGTCCGGAGAGCTTCACCGCATCATGACCGCGCGCCGCATCCTTGGCATGAGTCCAGGCCTGCCACGCAAGCCAGAGCAAATAAGCCGCCCCCAAACACTTGATGGCCCAGAAGAGTGCCGGAACCGCCGCCACCACTGCAGCAATCCCCAACGCAGCCGCAAGTGTCTGCAGCAGCAGCCCTGTTGCTAGGCCAAGGACAACAATCATACCGGCACGAACCCCGAAGACGGCCGACTGCATCAGTACGAAGAGATTATCAGGACCCGGCGCAATCGCCAGCAGAAATAGAGCTGACAGCATCGGTAACCAATCGCCAGCAGCAAACTGGCACCAAAGAAAGCCAGCCAAAGAGAGAACGCCATCGCCAGATCCTCCGCTTTTCGTCACAATCAAGGTTTCAAAAACGGATCCAGCCCCGCCGCGCTCACGCCATTCGGGCGAACAGCAAAACTCGTCATCACAAAGCGCAGCCAGCGTCCGAGCACCCAATTCATCAGCAGTCCGGCTGGCAGCGCCGTGTCGCTCAATACCAGTCTCATATTCTCACTCCGCCTCTCGAAGCGTTTGGCGCAGCCCCATTTCAAGCTTGTCGTAAAGATGCGTCATACGTTCGGTGAGCTTCGGATCCTCTTTCATCAGAACCTGTCCCGTCATTACGCGCGTCAGACCAGGATTGGCATCGGAAAAGTCGAGCATTACAGACACCATCATCTGCACGCGCCCAATCTGCGTGAGCGCATCATCGTCACGGATCTGCGCAAAGAGATCGAGCAGACTCGACTCGATAAAGCCAATCAGCGCATCGAACATGGCGCCTTTCGACGGGAAGCTGCGGTAAAGCGCGGCTTCCGAAAGCTTGAGCTTCTTGGCAATCAGCGCCGTCGTAATGCGATCACATTGAGGATCCTCGAGCAGCTTTGCAAGCGTCTGCAAAATGTCTTTGCGGCGGCTGCCGACAGCTCGTCCGGAACGAGGCACGCGCAGAGTGACTGGGTCTTCGCCAACCTCCTTCACGGGAGCGACTTGAGCGGGTTCAAGAACGGGCATCTTCTTATTTATGAAATTTTAGAGGGATGAGTGGACGGAACTTTAGCGCAAACCGATGATGGTCTGCCAATCGACGCCACCTTCTTCATGGTACGAACTCGTCAACAATTCAAAAATGGTAGCAAATTGTCGATGTATTCAATCCGAATTTACCCTAGAATAGCAGTCTTCCTCATAAATTTTGCCGGCTAACAAATGGCCGCTTCATCTAACAGTCGCATTTTTTTGCTGCTCTTCCTTGCCACGCTCGCCGCCTTCGGTCCCTTCGTAACAGACTTCTATCTGCCGACGCTTCCAGAGCAAACAACGGATTTCCACACCTCCCCGGCCATGGTTCAGCTCGGGCTGTCGAACATCATGTGGGGACTCGCTGCTGGTCAGCTGCTGGTCGGACCGATTTCCGACCGCCGAGGCCGCAAAAAACCGCTTTTTTGGTGTCTGGTTCTTTTTGCCGTCACGACAGCAGTGGCTGCAGCTGCCACTGAAATACATGTTTTTCTCGTCATGCGTTTCTTTGAAGGCCTCGGAGCAGCCGGCGCAATCGTACTTTCACGCTCCATTGCCGCAGACCGCTACACAGGGCGCGAGCTCGGAAGCTTTATGGGCGTGATGGGGGCCATTCAAGGCATTGCCCCGATCACTGCACCGATGCTTGGCGCATTGATTGCAGATGCTGCCGGCTGGCGCGGCATTTTTTGGATTCTCTTTGGCACGGGTGTGGTGCTCGCCTTCATCACACTGTTTGTTTTCGTTGAGACGCTCCCACGCTCGCGAATTAACAGTATCGAACGTTCAAGCAACAGTACTCAGCGAGAAAGCATCCGTGAAAGTTCTGCCAAACTCATTGCGGATCCTGTGTTTTGCGGCATCGTGTTTCAGCAGCTCCTTGCTTCAGGCATTCTCTTCGGACATATTTCTTCGTCGCCCTTTATTTTCCGGGGTCACTTTGATCTTTCGCCCGAACTCTATGGTCTTACATTCGGTCTCCTGGCACTCGGCATTACTGCCGGCGCAGTCATCAGTTCGCGCATCGACCCTTTGAAGGCGCTCGGTGTCGGCGCTGTCGGCATGCTGGTCTGTGCAGTCTTTGTGGCCGTTTGCTTCATCACAAATCTTTCACTTTGGGCCGTTCTTCCCTTCTACTTCTTTTTGATGGCATTCCTTGGGCTTACGCTTCCTGCCGCAATGACGGCTGCTCTTACGCTGCACCGTCAGCGCGCCGGCTTTGCAGCTGCGGTCATTGGTTCAGTGGGGTTTGTGGGCGGCGGTCTTGTCGCGCCGCTCACCGCAATCGGTGAAGTAACGAGAACCGCAAGCATCATCTTCGTTGTCTGCGGCGTACTGCTCGTTTTGATTTCATTCTGGCTCAACCGCCGTATGAAGCTTATTCGGGGTGTTGAGCTTAAGCTTTAAACACAAAATACCAACCGTCAAACAGCCTGGCGCCTGCTCGACCGATGAAGAGTCGCAGGCGCCTTACTGTATCAACGATATCTATCAATCTAAGCACTCTTTCCTACAGCAGACCTGCCGACAGCGCATTTCATTTAAATAGTTCAAAATCCCAGACAAGCAGCGTTTTAAACTTTACTGGTTTCACGTTCTCGACAGCATTCAATTACAAAAACCTCATGCTTGAAGCCTTCCTCAATTCACTTGGCTGCGTGTTGACGATGTCGCTCCTTGCTGGGGCTGGTTACTACACCGCCTCTCGCGGTTGGTACGACCAGAATTCTCAGCAGCTCATTGCCCGCTTGGTAACCTTTCTTTCGTTGCCCTGCTATCTCTTTGCCAGCGTATCCGAACGACTTACCCACAATGAACTTCTGTCGCTCGCGAGTGCAATGATTATTCCCTTTGCCTCAATATGGCTCGTCTTCTTCACGAGCCGCGCTGCTGCACACATCTTCCGGATAGAAAGAGTTCATTCCGGTGTTTTTTCCTCGGCCTACACCGCTTCGAACAACATGTTCATCGGCCTGCCGGTTTCCATTGCCCTTTTTGGTGAAGAAGCGGTGATTCCCACACTGCTTTATTTCTTTGCCAATACGACATTTTTCTGGACGATGGGCAACTACATGGAGTCCATTGACGGTGCGGTGCATGATCAGCGGCAGATTCCCAAGGTTTTTTCACTGACGACCATCAAACGGGTCTTCTCGCCCCCGCTGTGCGGCTTCCTGCTGGCGATTGTTCTGCTTCTGCTCGACTGGCATATGCCCGCGCCCATCATGAGCGCAGCGAAATACATGGGCGGCATCACCACACCGCTCGCATTGGTCTTCATTGGCCTCATGATTTATCGCATCGGCATACGCAACATCGAATTCTCCAAAGATCTAATGGTGGCATTGTGCGGGCGCTTCGTTATCAGTCCTTTGGTGTGTCTGAGCTTCACGATGCTCTTGCCGGTTGGACTGCCTGAACTTTATGCCAAGGTGTATGTCATTCAGGCCGCACTGCCCTGCATCACACAAATTGCAGTCCTTGCAAAATATCATCACGCAGATGTCGAATACGCAACAACCTGCGTAGCATCAACGACGTTATTAGCTGCCATAACGCTGCCCATTTGGATGATGATTCTCACAGCGATTTATTAAGCAAAAAAAAATACCAGCGCTTCAAGTTAACATAAGCCTCATTCGCCAGCGCCTGAGCTTAATTAAGCTGACTCTCTCAAAAGAGAAAAACACACTCCTTGGCAAGGCGTTTTCATTTCGTATAAATGAAAACAAACATTATTACTGTATTAGGAAGGAATTCATTAAACATCCTAGATGAGAACTTCTATAGCACCCTCACACATTGGATGTCGCCCATTGATTCTCAGAGTACTCTAGTCTTTAAAAATACAAGTAAATCATTATTTTAAGCCTTACCGAAATCAGGGCGGAACCGATTAATTTATCTATTTCATACTTCAGCCTTCCAGCTTATTATTTATTTTTTGTGCAGTAAAAGAAGAATACACAATCAATACCTATTAACTTGATAAACAAATAATTATAGGAAATTTTGTTTATCTATTACATCAGATTTGATTTTCGATATTCAGATTTCACTGAATTGAAATCAATTCTTTATCGCAATGAAAAGCTCGACAGGTACATTTGACTTGTTTCTAAACAGGGGGCTTTTCAGGCATGCCCAGTGCAGTCACCATCAAACGACTCAAAAAAGTTGTCGGCGGTAAATCCATTCTCAAATCCATTGATCTTGCTGTGCGTCCGGGTGAATTTCTCACATTGGTCGGACCTTCCGGCTGCGGCAAATCCACGCTGCTGCGGGTTATCTCAGGCCTCACAGAATTCACCAGCGGCTCTGTCCTGATCGATGACAAAGAGGTTTCCGAGCTTGCACCTCGCGAACGCGGTGTTGCGATGGTGTTTCAATCTTATGCGCTCTATCCGCATATGAGCGTTGCGGAAAACATCGCTACACCGCTCAATATGGCAGAACTGTCCTCGCTTGAGCGTGCGCCTTTGATTGGCCGCTTGTTCGGCGCCGAAAAACGACGCTCCATTGAGGATCGCGTCAGAGCTGCAGCCAGACTTGTTGAACTTGAACCATACCTTCAAATGAAGCCCAGTCAGCTCTCAGGCGGTCAACGCCAACGCGTAGCCATTGCCCGAGCCATGGTACGCAGACCCGGTGTTTTCTTGATGGATGAACCGCTTTCAAATCTTGATGCCAGACTGCGCACCCATATGCGAGGCAAGATTGCCGAGCTGCACCAACGGCTGGGAGCCACCTTCATCTACGTCACACATGATCAGTCGGAAGCCATGACGCTTTCAGACCGAATCGCTCTCATGATGGAAGGCGAGATCATCCAGCTGGGCACACCCGACGAACTTTATGAACGCCCGGACAATATCCGTGTAGCTAAATTCATCGGCAGTCCTGAAATAAATCTTGTGCCGGCTTTAGTGAGAAGCGGTCGTTTGATTTTCAATGGTCAGGCAACCGCTCTGCGTATCGCTTCTCCGGATAGTACCGTCACAATCGGTATCCGTGCACAGCGAGTGCACACCGCAGATGTTGATGCAGACGGACCGCTCATTCAACTGACAGTGCATCGAGAAGAAACGCTCGGCGAAGATGTTCTGCTCTACGGTGAAACCGCTGTCGATGGAAGGTCATATCCGTTTGTTGCCCGAGCATCTGCCAAACAGACTTATCAACTGCGCAAAGAAAGCAGCTCTTGGAACAAACCCATCCTGCTGGAAGCTGCGTCTTCGGGCGTATTGGTATTTGATGAGCAAGGTGAGCGCATTGTCTCCCGTCTGAACGGTATGCAGGAGGCCGCATGAGCACTGTGCTTACAGCTGAAAAAATGCACATTCAAGACGCTCCGCGCAGACTTCGTTTCTGGCGGCCTGATGCTGCGGCAAAGACTTTCACGCTGCCGGCGTGGGCGTTAATCGTATTGACACTGATTGCGCCCATCACGATTGTGATTGTGATGAGTTTCACAGACTATCAGTTAGGCAATACAGAAGTCCGCTGGGTGGGATTGGAGAACTACTCCACGTTGGTTCTTGGAGACGACTTCCTGCGAGCATTAAAAAACACCGTTCTGTATGCCGTACTGACAGTCCCTACCTCGGTCTTTGTCGGACTCATGCTCGCTCTATTGGTCAATCAGGTCAAAATCGGCAGTCGTGTCTATCGAGCGCTCTTCTTTCTGCCTGTTGCCTCCACCTTGGTCGCCATGGCCATCGTTTGGAAATATCTTCTTCACGACGCAATCGGTCCCATCAACCTCTTTCTGCGCTGGCTCGGTTTTGCAGGCATCCCTTTCTTTTCAAGTCCTGAATGGAGCATGTTTTCGCTTGCCATCATCGGTGTTTGGCAGCTCGCCGGCTTCAACATGGTGCTTTTTTTAGCCGGTCTGACCGCGATTCCTTCGGAGATTCAAGACGCCGCCACACTTGACGGAGCAGATTCCTTCTGGCGACGCCTCTTTACCGTAACACTGCCGCTCCTTTCACCCACCA
>ERZ773237.2314-NODE-2314-length-13042-cov-2.588666_pt1 | contig 13042 bp, 10 predicted proteins | sample MGYA00580990_ERZ773237 | MGnify/ENA primary metagenome ERZ773237 (study PRJEB29015, sample SAMEA2737749) | human gut metagenome | biome: human gut; feature: human-associated habitat; material: faeces | place: China | collected 2012 ...
GTCAGATTGGGAACATAGTGGTTATCCATGACGTCAAAATGCACGACATCAGCGCCAGCTGCCAGGGCTTTTGCGGTATCTTCACCCAGGCGGGCAAAATCAGCCGACAGAATTGAGGGGGCAATCAAATACTGTTTCATCCGCTTCTCCTTGAGAATTATTTTTTCGCGGGTGAAACGACTCCTGGTTTGTACAAAGCCAGCAGTTCGTCCACCTTTTTACGTGTGCCGCCGTTGCTGCTTATACTGCGTCGAACTTTGACGACATGCAATTTTGCGCGCTGATACCACTCACGCGTTAACATCGTATCGTGATTGGAGATCAGCACTGGAATATGGCGATCAACCAGACCTTCGGCGATCTCCGCCAGATGCGCTTGTTGTTCAAGCGTAAAACTGTTTGTGTGATACGCCGTAAAGTTGGCGGTCGCAGACAGCGGCGCATAAGGCGGATCGCAATAGACGACGGATGCATCATCTGCGCGCGCCATGCTATCGGCGTAAGACTCACAGTAGAAAAAGGCATTCTGCGCTTTTTCAGCGAAGTGATACAACTCTGCTTCCGGGAAATAGGGTTTTTTGTAGCGGCCAAACGGCACGTTAAACTCACCGCGCAGATTGTAACGACACAGACCGTTGTAACCGTAGCGGTTCAAATATAAAAACAGTACCGCCCGACGGAACGGATCCTGGCTTTTGTTGAACTCTTCGCGGAACTGATAGTAAACCTCGGCGCAATTTGTTTCGGGAACAAACAGCTCGCGTGCGGCCTGTACGTACTCATCAGTACGCATCTTCACAATGTTATAGAGACTGATCAGGTCGCTATTGATATCGGCAAGGATATAACGAGAAAAGTCGGTGTTGAGAAACACCGACCCGGCACCTACAAAAGGCTCAACCAGACATTCGCCCTTGGGCAAATGCCGTTTAATATCATCAAGCAGGGGATACTTGCCCCCTGCCCACTTCAAAAAAGCGCGATTTTTCTTCATGCTGACTAACTAATTACACCTTCTCCGGCTGTGGAGAAAGCTCCGACAGCATCCAGCGCTTCAGGCAACTCCCGCAACGATAAACCATTGCGGGAGATAACCTTGATTACTTCAGATCGGCCTGTACCTGACGCAGTGGTTTCGCCCACGGGTTTTTGGCCTGGACATCGGCTGGCAATGTAGATACCGCTTTTTTCGCCTCTTCTTTCGAGGCGTACACGCCAGAAACCAGGACATACCACGGCTGACCATTACGCGTCGTTTCATAGACAACGTAGTTTTTCAGATTCTCTTTCTTCGCCCAACCGTTCAGGTTGTCGTAGTTAGAGGAACTGCTCAGCTGCAGAGTGTAATGGCTGGACGGTGCCGATTTCAACGAACCAACATTACCTGCGGTCTTCCCTCCAGCGGCTGGTGTTGCCGTGGTTTGCGCCGGGGATGCCGTCTGTACTGGAGCCGTAGTCGCCGTCTCTTTTGGTGCTGGCGTAGAGGTCGCAGCCGGTGCCTTCGTGCTCGCCACAGGAGCAGCTGGTTCAGTACGCTTCGGCGTCTGTGCTACCGGCTTCGGCTCCGTTTTCACGGTTGCTTGCGGTTTTTTCGGTTCAATCACCGCCTGCTGGCGAGCTGGACGCGTAGTGGCCGGACGTTCAGCGGTTTGCGTTTTCGCCGTGTCACGCGATGCATTGCCATTGCGAACAGGCGCGACCGTCGCGGGTTCAGTCGGCAACGTGGAATTGACCGCCACATTATTCAACTGTTGCTGATTTTGTGGCTGGGTCAGCGCATTGTTCAGGTCACCCTGCACTTCAACACGTTGTTGACCATCCGTTGCCGCCGGGGTTTGCCCTTGAGTCGGCGTAGAAGAGATCGGCGGCAGAGAAACATCCTGCTGAGTATTTTCCGCAGACGTGGTTCCCGGCGCTGGCTGCACGCCATTCGCCTGATCGGTCGCATTGCCAGCAAGATCAATACTCTTCTCGCCAGACGCGGTTTGATCGCTGGAAGAGGTCGAGGGGGCTTTTAGCGCAGAACCGATACCGATGATCAACAGCAGGAGAACCAGAATGCCGACGCCCATCATCATATACTGACGAGAAGCGGGTTTACTGGCTGCTTTTTTGCGCTTACGTGGACGACGCTCTACGCGCTCTTCATCCACGGTTTCATCTTCGGATTCGTCAATTTCTTCTTCGAGTTCCGGTTCCTCATTGCGCTCTTTTTGCGCACGAGTCGGACGGCGATCGTCAGTGTCATCAAGTTCAATATCATCAAAATTGATCTGCGGTTCGCCACGTTCAGTACGCTCAGAACGTTCAGAAGATTGACGAGAACGACCAGTACGACGATCGCTGGGATCGGGTTTCAGCTCGTCTTCTGGTTTGAATTCATCCATTTAACACCCCACTAAAAGGTTAATGCTTACCACGTTGCAATTAACCTGAAGCTAATAGACCGCTTGATAAGCGGCCTGACCTTTCTTGTTGTTACGCTGATTGACAATCGGCAATGGCGTTAAGAACAAGCTCGTGCGAAACGCCGCTGCGAACTTCACTCTTACCAATTGCCAACGGAAGAATTAAGCGCATCTCTCCCGCAAGGACTTTCTTGTCACGCAGCATATGCGGTAAATACGCCTGCGCAGACATTTCGCGCGGCCCATTGACCGGTAACCCAGCCCGCGTGAGCAGGGTTATAATACGCTGCGTTTCGGCAGAACTAAACTGCCCGAGACGTTCCGACGTCCGCGCCGCCATCACCATACCCGCAGCAACCGCTTCACCGTGTAACCAATTGCCATACCCCATTTCAGCTTCAATGGCATGACCAAAGGTGTGTCCCAGATTCAGTAAAGCACGTAACCCGGTTTCGCGCTCGTCGGCGGCGACAACTTCTGCCTTCAGTTCACAACAACGGCGAATACAGTACGCCATTGCCGGACCGTCCAGACGCAACAACGCATCCAGATTCTCTTCCAGCCAGTTGAAAAACGCACCGTCAAGAATAATGCCGTATTTGATGACTTCTGCCAGCCCCGACGCTAACTCACGCGGGGGAAGCGTTTTCAGACAGTCGAGATCCACCACCACTGAAGCAGGCTGGTAGAACGCGCCAATCATGTTTTTACCGAGGGGATGGTTGACCGCAGTTTTGCCGCCAACGGAGGAATCGACCTGCGACAGCAACGTCGTCGGGACTTGAATGAAACGTACACCGCGCTGATAACTCGCCGCCGCAAAGCCGGTCAGATCGCCCACTACGCCGCCGCCAAGCGCCACCAGCGTAGTATCGCGACCATGCGGCTTTTGTAACAACGCCGTAAAGACGGTATCGAGCACAGCCAGGCTTTTATACTGCTCGCCGTCAGGGAGGATAACGCTATCGACGTTAACACCCGCCTGTTCAAGTACGCCGCGGACCTTATCGAGATACAGAGGAGCCAGGGTTTCGTTGGTGACCAACATGACCTGCTCGCCCGATTTCAGCGGTAAGAATGAAGCTGGTTCATTAAACAAACCAGATGCGATGGTAATTGGGTAACTACGTTCCCCGAGAGTAACGACAATCCTCTCCATAACGCGACATCCACCTTAATTACTGTACCCGCAGACGAGTGTATATAAAGCCAGAATTAGTTGCTTTCCAGCATGTGAATAATCTGGTTTGCAACCACTTTAGCGCTTTGATCATCAGTACGAATGGTCACGTCGGCAATCTCTTCATACAGCGGATTGCGTTCATTGGCCAACGCTTCCAGAACTTCACGCGGCGGTGTTTCAACGTGCAGCAACGGGCGTTTTTTATCACGCTGCGTGCGTGCAAGTTGCTTTTCGATGGTCGTTTCAAGATAAACGACAACGCCACGTGCGGAAAGACGGTTACGCGTTTCACGGGATTTCACAGAGCCGCCGCCAGTAGCCAGCACAATACCCTGTTTCTCGGTCAACTCATTGATGACCTTTTCTTCGCGATCGCGGAAGCCTTCTTCGCCTTCTAAATCGAAAACCCAGCCCACATCAGCTCCGGTTCGTTTCTCAATCTCTTGATCGGAATCGTAAAATTCCATATTGAGTTGTTGAGCTAACTGGCGCCCAATAGTGCTTTTTCCGGCACCCATAGGCCCAACCAGAAAGATATTGCGTTTCTCTGCCATTTTTTCGGTACTACTAAGACTATTCGTTAATGATAAACCCGCTTCGCTCAGAGAGCGCCGCAGGACATGAACTGAAACCTCATAAGATATTGCGAGAGTCAGACTGAAAATTATCTCAATACTCCAGCGGGTTTGGCAACTGAATAAATCACCCATCCCTCTGCATATCTGGTCGCTGCAAGCGCGCTGCCTTGCTACCACCGCTCTGGCGATAAATCACCGGGTAAGATGAGCGTAAAAAAGACAGCAAAATGCCGCCTGAATGATAAATCATCATCATGGAACGCAGGCAGCGAAGAGCACCAACTCTCAAATCGGTACTCCTTGTATGCTAAATACCTGCGCGCGTCAAATAGATGAAACACGTTCAGCGTAAAAACATTACCGCTTTTACGGCTGTTTACTCACTGGAAACCAGTCGTGGCGTGATAAACACCACTAACTCGCGTCGTTCATCTTCTTTTCCGTCATGACGAAATAATTGCCCGAACCAGGGAATGTCGCCAAGCAACGGTACGCTATCCTGACCCGATTTATTTTTACGGGTAAAAATGCCGCCCAGCGCCAACGTTTCTCCGCTTTTGACCTCGACCTGCGTTTCGATCTCCTGCTTATCAATCGCCAGCACTTCGCCATCTGCCTGCTGTAGCACCTGCCCCGGAACGTTCTGGCTGATGTGTAATTTCAGCCGGATGCGACCTTTTTGTAACACCGTGGGCGTGACTTCCATCCCCAGGACGGCCTCTTTAAATTCCACCGACGTCGCGCCACTTTCCCCGCTGGAAACCTGATATGGAATTTCGCTCCCCTGTTTAATGCTGGCAGGCTGAAGATGTGAGGCCAGCAGACGCGGACTGGCGATAATATCCAGCTGCTGTTTTTGTTCGAGCGCGGAAAGCTCAAGATCCAGTAAACGTCCGTTGATGCGTCCAATGTTAAAACCGATATGCGTTGTCGCCGTCGCTACGGAGAGGTCGCTGCCAAGCGTGGTGACTTGCCCAACGCCACCAGCTTGTTGCGCATCGGCCAGCGTCCATTTCACACCTAACTCACGCAAACTTTTTTCATTAATGGTGACAATATGCGCCGACAGCTCAACCTGCCCGACCGGCAGATCCATTTGCGCTACCCACTGTTCAAGCGCGCTTAACGCCGTTTTGTTATCTCGCAGCAAAAGGCGATTGGTGCGTTTATCGACGGTCATACTCCCTTTGGCACTCAGTAGCTTCTCCCCCGCTTTCGCCAGCTCTCCGGCGTCGGCGTATTGCAGAGTAATATTGCGATTTTCCAGCGGCAGATTTGCCTGCGCCCGCGTCTGCTCCGCCTCCTGGCGGGCGATATTGTCATTCTGCCAGGCAACGGAATGCACCGAGAGAATGTTGCCCTCCTGGCGCGTTATCAATCCGGCGCTTTTCACTACAGTTTGTAGTGCCTGCTTCCAGGGAACGTCAGTTAAATGTAACGACACCGTACCGCTGACGTCTGGCGAAACCACCAGGTTCAACTTCTCCTGTTCAGCCAGCACCTGCAACACCTGAGCTACCGGAACGTCATCCACCATCAGCGTCACTTTTTGCGGCTTTGCCGCCTGTACGCCGGGTATAAGCATCAACAGTAGTGCGGCTATCCATTGCTTCATTTGTATCTCCTTGCCGTTGCCACAACCAGTGTGGCGGTTCGCAGTTTGTCCCGGTTCCCAGCGTTAGTGCGTCTGGCGTCAGCTGTAAGATCGTCCAGCCGTTTTCCAGCACATCGTTTTGCTGCACCCGTCGCCATTTTTTTTGCCCATCTTTTATTACACCGATGATGCGCTCGCCTCTCCCTACCATCCCCTGATAGCGCCACTGGCTAAGTTCGCTAATCCGGCATAGATCTTCCGGCGGTTTAAAAGGGTCACGCATACCGGTTAAAAGGCACAATGCAATGCCTGCCAACAACCAGCGTTTAACCCTCATGCGGCGTCTCCAGTTGTAGCGTGAACAAAAGATCATCACCTTCCACGCTTAACGAAAAACGGCTCACGCTGACGTTGCGCTCTGCCAGCCGTGTAAATGCCGACGGCACTGCTTCCCACAGCGTTTTCAACGCCAACTCACCTCCCTGCGCGGATGGATGCCAGTAAACCAGTTGCGCGCCGGATAACTGAAAATCCAGTGGCGAAAAGGGCAGCGTTTTTTCTTCGCTGAAGGGAGTGGTGTCAACCAGGCGATACAGTGCGGCCCACTGCTGGTGATGACTTGCCCGTAGTCGAATTAATGCGTCGCTCTCTTCATGGAGAGTCGATGACAGAAAAATGAGCGTAACTAACATCAGCAACCAGACTGCCCAGCAAAGCTGGCGGAGGCGGGGTGATGTGGCGAACCACCAGTCAAAGAGCATGTCCATCGCTAACCTTCCTTGTTAACTGATACTCAAATTGCCAGCGTCCCTGCGCATCCTGCTGCGTGGCCCCCCTCTGATTGAGATGAAAAGAAGCATCCTGGCGGAGTGACGTTTCCAGCGCGTTTAACGCGGCAATGCTTGTTGTCAGCCCCTTGATCTCCAGCGTTCCCTGCTGCCAGCTTATCGTTGTCAGCCAGGCATGTTCGGGTAAAAGCGCCGCCAGTGCTTCCAGCCAGTCGCGGGTAAATTGTCGCTGGCGCTGCCTTTGCAAACGCTGTTCGCGTAACTGCTGGCGTTCCAGCAAACGTGGTTTCGTTATCTGTAAGCTGCGGGCGAGTTGTTGTTCCGCCTGAAGCAAAACGGCGTTTACGCGTGCTTCGGCATTGCTTGTCAGACGCAGTATTAGCGTTATCCCGACGGCCAGCAGCAGAGGCGCAACGAACATCAGCAACCAGAAACGAAGAAAAGCAGTCCGGCGTTGCTGTCGCCAGGGCAAAAAATTAATTGGCGGGTTCATCAGTACACCTTCCCAAGCGCCAGCCCCAGCGCGATGGCAAAGTCTCCACCTGGTGGCGGTAGCGGCGGCTGACGAACAGAAACCGCCTCCCAGGGGTCAAATCCGCCTTCGCCACATAGCGCGACGCTTTCGGGATCAACAGATAACGCTGCCGCCAGCTCCTTCGCGCTAGTGATCCCCACCGCCAGTTTGCGCCCCCAGCTATAGCGCGTCGCCCACAGCCACTGTTCGTTATCACGCCAGGCCAGACATTGCTGATGAGAAGGTAAAAAAGGCAGGAATCGCTGTAATGCACTGGCATCCGGAGTGATCGCGCTAACATGAACACGCAACCTTTCTGCCAGAGTAAGCAGCGTTGCCAGCTCTTTGCTTTGCGCGGCAGTCACGTTATAGGCGGGACTGAGTGAGTCTTCGCTGTAATCGAAGCGCAGGGAGTCCGGATCCATATCCAGCTCGCGGGCCATCGTCCCGGACAGCCAGGCCATTTGCTCCCGCTCACCGAGGGACATCGACGGGCGTGGAAATGACCGCTGTAATGTGCGACTGGCGGGAAACGCCAACATAATGTGATGACGCTGCGGCAGTTCGCGACTCCACGGTAACAACGTGTTAGCCAGCCGCTGCGCATCAACAATCCGCCCATCTTTGATAATGTCGTGCGCCAGCGGCAACCGCCACCAGCGTTGCAAAAAGCATTCTTTTGCGCCCCGCACGATAGCAACCGCTACCGCTTCTTGCTGTTGTAAATGCAAACCAATTTGCCAGTTCTTAAATGCCATTGTGATGATCTCCTTATCACCCGTCACTCTGACGGGTATATCAATGCGTCTGGCTTGCCTTTATACTACCGCGCGTTTGTTTATAAACTGCCCAAATGAAACTAAATGGGAAATTTCCAGTGAAGTTCGTAAAGTATTTTTTGATCCTTGCAGTCTGTTGCATTCTGCTGGGAGCAGGCTCGATTTATGGCCTATACCGCTACATCGAGCCACAACTGCCGGATGTGGCGACATTAAAAGATGTTCGCCTGCAAATTCCGATGCAGATTTACAGCGCCGATGGCGAGCTGATTGCTCAATACGGTGAGAAACGTCGTATTCCGGTTACATTGGATCAAATCCCGCCGGAGATGGTGAAAGCCTTTATCGCGACGGAAGACAGCCGCTTCTACGAGCATCACGGCGTTGACCCGGTGGGGATCTTCCGTGCGGCAAGCGTGGCGCTGTTCTCCGGTCACGCGTCACAAGGGGCGAGTACCATTACCCAGCAGCTGGCGAGAAACTTCTTCCTCAGTCCAGAACGCACGCTGATGCGCAAGATTAAGGAAGTCTTCCTCGCGATTCGCATTGAACAGTTGCTGACGAAAGACGAGATCCTCGAGCTCTATCTGAACAAGATTTACCTCGGTTACCGCGCCTATGGTGTCGGTGCTGCGGCACAAGTCTATTTCGGTAAAACGGTCGACCAACTGACGTTGAACGAAATGGCGGTGATAGCCGGGCTGCCGAAAGCGCCTTCCACCTTCAACCCGCTCTACTCAATGGATCGTGCCGTCGCGCGGCGTAACGTCGTGCTGTCGCGGATGCTGGATGAAGGGTATATCACCCAACAACAGTTCGATCAGACACGCACTGAGGCGATTAACGCTAACTATCACGCGCCGGAGATTGCTTTCTCTGCGCCATACCTGAGCGAAATGGTGCGCCAGGAGATGTATAACCGTTATGGCGAAAGTGCCTATGAAGACGGTTATCGCATTTACACCACCATCACCCGAAAAGTGCAGCAGGCCGCACAGCAGGCGGTACGTAATAACGTGCTGGACTACGACATGCGCCACGGTTATCGCGGCCCGGCGAATGTGCTGTGGAAAGTGGGCGAATCGGCGTGGGATAACAACAAGATTACCGATACGCTGAAGGCGCTGCCGACCTATGGTCCGCTGCTGCCTGCCGCAGTCACCAGCGCCAATCCTCAGGAAGCAACGGCGATGCTGGCAGACGGGTCGACCGTCGTATTGAGTATGGAAGGTGTTCGCTGGGCTCGTCCTTACCGTTCGGATACTCAGCAGGGACCGACGCCGCGTAAAGTGACCGATGTTCTGCAAACGGGTCAGCAAATCTGGGTTCGTCAAGTTGACGATGCATGGTGGCTGGCGCAAGTGCCGGAAGTGAACTCGGCGCTGGTGTCGATCAATCCGCAAAACGGTGCCGTTATGGCGCTGGTCGGTGGCTTTGATTTCAATCAGAGCAAGTTTAACCGCGCCACCCAGGCACTGCGTCAGGTGGGTTCCAACATCAAACCGTTCCTCTACTCCGCGGCGATGGATAAAGGTCTAACGCTGGCAAGTATGTTGAACGATGTGCCAATTTCCCGCTGGGATGCAGGTGCCGGTTCTGACTGGCAGCCGAAGAACTCACCACCGCAGTATGCCGGTCCAATTCGCTTACGTCAGGGGCTGGGTCAGTCGAAAAACGTGGTGATGGTACGCGCAATGCGGGCGATGGGCGTCGACTACGCTGCAGAATATCTGCAACGCTTCGGCTTCCCGGCACAAAACATTGTCCACACCGAATCGCTGGCGCTGGGTTCAGCGTCATTCACCCCAATGCAGGTGGCGCGCGGCTACGCGGTCATGGCGAACGGCGGCTTCCTGGTGGACCCGTGGTTTATCAGCAAAATTGAAAACGATCAGGGCGGCGTAATTTTCGAAGCGAAACCGAAAGTAGCCTGCCCGGAATGCGATATTCCGGTGATTTACGGTGATACGCAGAAATCGAACGTGCTGGAAAATAACGATGTTGAAGATGTCGCTATCTCCCGCGAGCAGCAGAATGTTTCTGTACCAATGCCGCAGCTGGAGCAGGCAAATCAGGCGTTAGTGGCGAAGACCGGCGCGCAGGAGTACGCACCGCACGTCATCAACACTCCGCTGGCATTCCTGATTAAGAGTGCCTTGAACACCAATATTTTTGGTGAACCAGGCTGGCAGGGTACTGGCTGGCGAGCAGGTCGTGATTTACAACGGCATGATATAGGCGGAAAAACGGGTACCACTAACAGTTCGAAAGATGCGTGGTTCTCGGGTTACGGTCCGGGCGTTGTGACCTCGGTCTGGATTGGCTTTGATGATCACCGTCGTAATCTCGGTCATACAACGGCTTCCGGAGCGATTAAAGATCAGATCTCAGGTTACGAAGGCGGTGCCAAGAGTGCCCAGCCTGCATGGGACGCTTATATGAAAGCCGTTCTTGAAGGTGTGCCGGAGCAGCCGCTGACGCCGCCACCGGGTATTGTGACGGTGAATATCGATCGCAGCACCGGGCAATTAGCTAATGGTGGCAACAGCCGCGAAGAGTATTTCATCGAAGGTACGCAGCCGACACAACAGGCGGTGCACGAGGTGGGAACGACCATTATCGATAATGGCGAGGCACAGGAATTGTTCTGATTAAAAAGGCGCTTCGGCGCCTTTTTCAGTTTGCTGACAAAGTCACTTGTTTATGCCGGATGCGGGTGAACGCGTTATCCGGCCAACAAAAATTGAAAATTCAATAAATTGCAGGAACTTCGTAAGCCTGATAAGCATTATGCATCAGGCAAACTTCACGCATTTACACTCGCCCCTGCCCTTTCAACCATTCGCGCACGAGGAACAGCGCGCTGACATTACGCGCTTCATTGAAGTCAGGGGCTTCCAGCAAATCCATCATATGCGCCAGCGGCCAGCGCACCTGTGGTAGCGGCTCTGGCTCATCGCCTTCCAGTGATTCCGGGTAGAGATCTTGCGCTACCACGATATTCATTTTGCTGGAAAAGTAAGACGGTGCCATGCTGAGCTTCTTCAAAAAAGTCAGATCGTTCGCACCAAATCCAACCTCTTCTTTTAGCTCGCGGTTAGCGGCTTCAAAGACGCTTTCACCCGGATCAATTAATCCTTTCGAAAAACCTAATTCGTAGGATTCAGTTCCCACTGCGTATTCGCGGATCAGGATCAGGTGATCGTCCACAATCGGCACAATCATCACTGCTTCCCGGTTGGTTGGACGCATTCGTTCATAAACACGCCGCACGCCATTGCTGAACTCCAGATCCACGCTTTCGACGGTAAACAGTCGGGAACGGGCTACAGTTTCAACATTCAGAATGGTGGGTTTTTGTAATGATTTGCTCATCGTGGGATCTATGCTGTGAAATCAGCGGTTATTGTGCGATATAGGACACGCTTTCGGCAATGTGAATTGCATGTTATTTACATTTATGTAACTTAATAAATAATCGTCCTCAAATCAAATTAAAAGTCAATAGGTTGAAATAACTCCAGGAATTTGCTGATATTCCGCCTTCAGAGGGTTTGCTATGATCAGCGGTTACTGTGATGTGCTTAATGATGCTCAAGTTAAACTCCACGCTTGCCGATAGCCAACCGCAGAATCATGTTTTGTGTCCGGTGCGACTGACCACGCCTGACAGACTAAGTAAGATGGGGAAAGCATGAGCACCATTGTGATTTTTTTAGCTGCTTTGCTGGCCTGCTCACTACTTGCGGGATGGCTGATAAAAGTGCGATCCAGACGGCGTCAGCTGCCCTGGACCAACGCCTTCGCGGATGCGCAAACGCGTAAACTCACACCTGAAGAACGTAGCGCCGTTGAAAATTATCTTGAGAGCCTGACGCAGGTATTACAGGTGCCTGGCCCAACGGGAGCCAGCGCGGCACCGATCTCTCTGGCGCTGAATGCCGAAAGCAACAACGTCATGATGCTAACACACGCTATCACGCGTTACGGCATCTCTACCGACGATCCGAATAAATGGCGTTACTACCTCGATTCGGTAGAAGTCCACCTGCCCCCTTTCTGGGAGCAGTACATCAACGATGAGAATACCGTTGAACTGATTCATACCGATTCGCTGCCGCTGGTTATTTCACTCAACGGTCATACGCTGCAGGAGTACATGCAGGAAACTCGCGGCTATGCCTTGCAACCTGTTCCGTCAACACAGGCGTCGATTCGCGGGGAAGAGAGTGAGCAAATCGAGCTACTCAATATTCGCAAAGAAACGCACGAAGAGTATGCGCTAAGTCGTCCGCGCGGGCTGCGCGAAGCGTTGCTGATTGTCGCCTCCTTCCTGATGTTCTTTTTCTGCCTGATTACCCCGGATGTATTTGTTCCGTGGCTGGCAGGCGGCGCGTTACTGCTGCTGGGCGCAGGTCTGTGGGGGCTATTCGCGCCCCCGGCAAAATCCTCCCTGCGGGAAATTCATTGTCTGCGCGGTACACCCCGTCGTTGGGGATTGTTTGGCGAAAACGATCAGGAACAGATCAACAATATTTCACTCGGTATTATCGACCTGGTCTACCCCGCACACTGGCAGCCATACATTGCTCAGGATCTCGGTCAACAAACCGATATCGATATCTATCTCGACCGCCACGTAGTGCGTCAGGGGCGATATCTTTCTCTCCATGATGAAGTAAAAAACTTTCCGTTACAGCACTGGCTGCGCAGTACGATTATCGCTGCGGGCTCGCTACTGGTGCTGTTTATGCTGTTATTCTGGATCCCGCTGGATATGCCGCTGAAATTCACCCTCTCGTGGATGAAAGGCGCGCAGACCATTGAAGCCACCAGCGTGAAACAACTGGCTGACGCTGGCGTGCGGGTTGGCGATACATTGCGTATTAGCGGTACGGGAATGTGTAATATTCGCACTTCCGGTACCTGGAGCGCGAAAACCAACTCACCTTTTTTACCGTTTGACTGCTCGCAGATCATCTGGAATGACGCCCGCTCATTGCCATTACCAGAATCTGAATTGGTCAACAAAGCGACGGCATTGACCGAAGCAGTTAATCGCCAGCTGCACCCTAAACCGGAAGATGAATCTCGCGTCAGCGCCTCATTACGTTCAGCAATTCAAAAATCCGGCATGGTATTGCTTGATGATTTTGGCGACATAGTACTGAAGACAGCGGATCTGTGTTCTGCCAAAG
>ERZ773237.2319-NODE-2319-length-13011-cov-2.430457_pt1 | contig 13011 bp, 8 predicted proteins | sample MGYA00580990_ERZ773237 | MGnify/ENA primary metagenome ERZ773237 (study PRJEB29015, sample SAMEA2737749) | human gut metagenome | biome: human gut; feature: human-associated habitat; material: faeces | place: China | collected 2012 ...
GTCGATGAGCCGCCCGGTGGTTTCCCAGGCTTCGCGCACAGCATCGGACGTTTCGGCATCGTCAAGCCAGCCGCAGCCGTAGACGGCGCGGAATTTATCGAGCAGTTCGGGTTCGATCCGGTAGATGCCGTCCGCTTTCAAAGCGGCCATGCGTGCGGCCGTGCGCACGGGATCCATGTCGTCGAGATAGTAGAGCGCTCGCTCGAGGTTGCTCGAGACCAGAATATCCATCGACGGCGAAGACGTCCGCACGAGATCTCGGCGGCGGTCGTAGACGCCCGTTTCGAGGAAGTCGCTCAGGACATGGTTGGCGTTGCTCGCAACGATGAGGCGGCGAACGGGGAGCCCCAGCGTCTTGGCAAACCAGCCGGCAAGCACGTCGCCGTAATTGCCGGTCGGGACGCAGAAGTCGATGCGTTCGCCCTGACGGATAACGCCGGCTTCTGCGAGCTGGCGGTAGGCGTCAAAGTAATAAACCACCTGCGGCGCAAGACGGCCGATATTGATGGAATTGGCGCTCGTGAGCGTAATGTTTCGCGCGGCGAGCTCGGCTTTGAGCGGCGAAGCGAAGAGCGCCTTCACCGCGCTCTGAGCATCGTCGAAATTCCCGCGGAGCGCTGCAACTTCCACGTTATTGCCTTTTTGCGTTGCCATCTGCAGACGCTGAATGGCGCTCACGCCCCCGTCAGGGTAAAAGACTGCAATGCCGATGCCCGGAACGTCAGCGAACCCTTCAAGCGCGGCTTTCCCGGTGTCGCCGCTCGTTGCCGTGGCAATCACGAGTCGGCGGCCGGTGCCGGCCAAAGCGCGGCTCATGAGCTGAGGGAGCATCTGGAGCGCGACGTCCTTGAAGGCGGCCGTGGGGCCGTGATAGAGCTCAAGGAGGTGCATGCTGCCGATTTTCGTCACCGGAGTGACCGCGGGATCGGCAAAGGTATTTCCGTAAGCCGCCTCCACCGCGCCGGCGATTTCTTCGGCGCTGAAGTCTGAGAGCAGCGTACCGAGCACACGGCGGGCAGCGCCGGCATATCCGCCGGTGAGCGAAGCCGGGTCGATGTGAAGCTCGGGCAGCTCGTCGGTCACAAAAAGACCGCCGTCGGCGGCCAGACCCTGAAGAACGGCCTCGCGGCTGGTGAGCTGCTGATCGAGGCTGCGGGTGCTGTGATAGCGCATGATGCAATGAACTCCTGCTGTTTTCTTTGAGGTGCGGCGGCTTCTTTCAGTCTTCAGTCTGCCGTTTTTTTGCTGCGGTAAGTCTGCCGGAGACGGATAAACGTGTAAAACATGAAAAACAATTTCTTATAGAAGTGTTTTTGTCGCTTAAGATGCTGGGCAGACGCACGCTGATTGGAAATCATCCTACTCAACGCAAACCTCTGCGGGGCGAATGCGGTTCAAAAGGGCGCTTTTGCACAGAATTCTTTGGCCTTTGTCCGTATTCGCGCAGAACATCTAAGGTTTTTTACCGTCATTACTGAGATATTTTCCTCAATGGCACTCAGGTAGGATAGTCCAAAGACGCACGCGAAGCGGCGCTTGTTCGTGAAGAACCCCAGCGCGCGGAATATTGAAGTCTTCCTCCGGCGCACCTGCGGATTCGAATCCGGTCGGCAAGCCTCAGGGGGGAGCGTCAAGCCGCGAGCCTTGAGGCGCTTCAGGATGACCCGCCGCCATCTGTAAACACCTATCCAGCAACCTCAGGCGAAACGCCTGAACATCATCTCAACGTTCAAACGTCAGCGCCGCGCAAAGTGCTTTGCCTCTAGGACGAGCGGCTGCGCGCGATGCGGTGCCGGTTCTCGGAATTCACAAAAACGGGAGCTGCCGATGAATCCTTTGAATCTGACGAGCTTTGGGCGCCCGCCGGCGCGCTTTGACATACCGTCGGATTCGCAGGCCATCGGCTCGGCTGCTTTTGCGATTCCGGATGAGCGACATGAGGACATTGGAACGGAGGAAGACATGCTCAAGATCGGACTTCTCGGCTTCGGGACGGTTGGCCGCAGTATTGCCGAACAGCTCGCCGAGCGCGACTGCGGCATTGAACTGCGCCACATTCTGCGCCGCCCGGGGAAAGCCGGCGGTCCGCTCATGACAGAGCATTTTGCCGAGATCATCAATGATCCTGAGGTTGATGTGGTAGTGGATGTGCTGGCCGGCATTGAACCCTCCCGCACGTATATTCGTGAGGCGCTCCTCGCCGGCAAAGCCGTCGTTACCGCCAACAAGGCTGCGCTCGCTGCCAACTACGAGGAGCTCCTCGGCATTGCGCATGCCAAGGGGCTGCCGCTCCTCTTTGAAGCGAGCTGCGGCGGCGGCATTCCCTGGATTGAAAACCTCAAAAAAGCCGCGCGCATCGACCGCATTGAGTCCATGCACGGCATTCTGAACGGCACGGGGAACTTTATCCTCGACCGCATGGACCGCTTCGGAATGGATTTTGATGAGGCGCTCAAGGAGGCGCAGGCGCTCGGCTATGCCGAAGCTGATCCGACGGCTGACATCGGCGGCTTTGACGTCGCCAACAAAGCCGTTATTTCCGCTTCTGTGGCTTGCGGTGCCCCGTTTAAGGACGATTTTCCGGTGCTCGGCATCGAGAAAGTGACGAAGTCCTTCCTCGACGATTTAAAACGCGAAGGCAAAACCCTTCGCCACATGATGCTTTTTAAGCGCACCAACAACCGCGCTGCCCTGGGCGTTGCGCCTGTTGTGCTTCCGCTCGAATCACTTGAAGCACAGGTGCGCAGCAACTGCAACTGCGTGACGCTTGAGGGCGACCTGGTCGGCAGACTCTCTTTTTACGGTCAGGGCGCCGGCGGCCGGCCGACTGCCGATGCGGTCCTGCAGGACCTGACAAGCATTCGAACACGGCGGGTCGAGCCGCTTCCCGTCGCGGCACCCCCCGTCTATGACGCGGGGCTGCTTCGCGGAGCCGGGCTTACCGCCCGCGGGATTCTGCCCGACCGCACCCTCGAAGAACTCGCCCGTGCTGCCCGCGAAACCGGCGAATTCATGGCCTTTCAACCCGAACCCTGAACCCAACAGACTCTCTAATTATGCTTAAGATCACGAAATTCGGCGGCAGCAGCTGTGCTTCCGCAGAACAATTCCGCAAAGTCAAGGCCATCATCGAGGCCGATCCGTCACGACGCTTCGTCGTTATTTCCGCTGCCGGCCGCAAAACCCCTAAAGACAATAAGCTCACCGATCTCCTCTACCTCTGCCGCGCCCATATTGAATATCACGTGGACTGCCAGCCCGTCTTTGATCTGATTAAGGGGCGGCTCCTCGAGATTAAGAACGAGCTCGGCCTCGATACGCCCATTGAGGAAGAGCTCAGCCGATTCCGCGAAGCGCTCCCCGACCTCACGATTGACGACATTGCGAGCCGCGGCGAATACTTCACCTCCCGTCTGATGGCCGATTTCCTCGGCTTCCCCTTCGTGGATGCCAAGGACGTCGTAGCGATGGAGTTTGACGGCACGTTTAATTTTGAGAAGACGACGGAAAACCTCAAGGGCGTTCTGCAAAAGAACAGCCGCTTCGTTATGCCGGGGTTCTACGGCACGACGCCTGACGGCAAGATCAAGGTGATGACCCGTGGGGGCTCGGACATTTCGGGTTCCATTCTTGCGCGCTGCCTCAAGGCGGACCTCTACGAAAACTGGACGGACGTATCGGGCTTCCTGATGGCCGACCCGCGCATTGTGCCCAATCCGAAGAACATCGAGAAGATCACTTATGCGGAGCTGCGCGAACTCTCCTACATGGGAGCTAGCGTTCTGCACGAAGACGCAATATTCCCGATCCGCGAATACAACATTCCGATTCACGTGCTCAATACCAACCGTCCGCGGGATCCGGGCACGCTGGTGCTCGACAAGATCTCTGACCGCGACACGGGGCCGCTCGTCACCGGCATCGCCGGCAAGAAGGGGTTCCTCTCGATTGAAATCGTCAAGCGCAACATGTCCACCATGGTGGGCATCGTCTCGGGCGCGCTCGACGTGCTCAACAAATACGGCGTTTCAATTGAGCATCTGCCGAGCGGCATTGATTCCTTCAATGTCGTCGTCAACAAAAAGGATGTTGAACACAACCTTTACGAAATCCTTTCGGAAATCAAACAGGCCATTGCGCCCGATTCGATCCGTGTGCCCGAACCGATCGCCCTGATTGCCGTTGTCGGCCGCAATATGAATGCGCGCGTGGGGTCGTCTGCGAAGCTCTTCGGCGCCTTGGCCGAAGCCAACGTCAATATCCGCATGATCTCGCAGGGCTCGAGCGAAATCGACATCATCGTCGGCGTCTCTCAGCAGGACTTCTCGAAAGCCGTTCAGGCGCTCTACAACACCTTCACGAAATAAGCTCAGCGGCGCCTGCTGCGCCGGGGAAGCGGGCTGCCTGCCGGCAGCCGCCTCTCCCTCGAGCGGCAGAACGCGTTTTTTGAAGCTTCACGATGAACTGAATTCAAGCAAACCCAGAGGAATTCCATCATGACCGAACCCAAAGCACTCAAAGTCGGCATTCTCGGCGCCACGGGCGCCGTCGGCGAACAGATGATGATCGTACTGGCCGAGCGCAATTTCCCTGTTGCTGAGCTTCGTCTTTTTGGCAGCTCGCGCAGCGCCGGCTCGAAGCTCGCCTTCAAGGGTAAGGAGTACGAGGTCGAAGAGGCCAGTCTCGAACGCATGAAGGGGCTTGATCTCCTTTTAGGCGCGGCCGACAACGATGTGGCCAAGAAGTTCCTGCCCGACGCCGCCAAGCTCGGCGTCACGGTGGTCGACAATTCGAGCGCCTTCCGGCTGGATCCGGAAGTCCCGCTCGTCATCCCTGAAGTCAACCCCGAAGACGTCAAGTGGAGCAAGGGACTCATTGCCAACCCGAACTGCGCCACGATCATCGGTCTTACGGCCATCGCGCCGCTGCACCGCAAGGCTAAAGTGAAGCGCCTCATCGCTTCGACCTATCAGGCCGTTTCCGGCGCCGGCAAGGGCGGCATCGACGAGCTTGAGGCCGAGGTGAAAGCGCCGGCCGGCACGCCCGCGCCCTGCAAGGTCTTCCCGTATCCCATCGCTTACAACCTCATTCCGCAGATTGGCGGCTTTAACGATGAGGGCTATACGAGCGAAGAAATGAAGATGCAGAACGAAGGCCGCAAGATGCTCCACGACGACAATCTGCTCGTCTCCTGCACCTGCGTGCGCGTGCCGATCATTCGTTCGCACTCCGAGGCGCTTACGATCGAGTTCGAAAACGAAATCTCGCCCGAAGAAGCCCGCGAGCTTTTGAAGGATGCGCCGGGCGTTCGCCTTTGGGATGAACCCGAGGAGAAGCACTATCCGATGCCGCTTCTGACGAGCGACCAGGATCTCGTCTACGTCGGCCGCATTCGCCGCGACCTTTCGGCGCCTAAGGAGAGTTACAACCGTTCGCTCGTGCTTTTCTGCTGCGCTGATCAGGTCCGCAAGGGGGCGGCAACCAATGCCGTGCAGATTGCCGAGCTGGTGTTCGGCTTAGCCCAAAGCGCTTTTTAAAGCGCAGAGCGCTTAAAATCTTTAATGGGCGGGCGGCGGATCTCTTATCCGGCCGCCCGCCGGTCATTTCGGGCGCTCGCCCAAATATGGACGACCGGGCGCACCTTTTAGTTTGTCCCGTTGATTAAATAGTCAAAGATGTGGCGGTTGCGAAGCGCTTCTGCGGCTGCGCGTTCCTTATAGGCGTCATTGAGCGGCCGATTCAGAATGAAAGGAACTTCCATTTCATGGAGGCTTCCGTGAGAGCGCAGGCGATGGCCCGAGAGCCCCTTGAGATCATGTTTGGAGCGGCTGGTGCCGATGCAGACGTGCTCCTTGGCGAGCACCACCACATCCGCTTCGCGGTCCGGATAGAGCTCGAACATGCGCACTGCGCGTTCCTTGTCGACAGCAATGTCCACTTCCGGCAGCGCGGAAATGGTTTCGATAAGCTCTGCTGTTGAAACGCTGCCTTTGCTCCAGACGCGGACCAGACCGCCCAAGGCGCCGTGGTGCGCGACGAAAGCATCCGTGATCGGGCAGATGACCACCGCTTCTCCCTTGCCGAATTTGGCATCGAGAATATCCTGAAGCCAAAGTACATGAGGTTCGAGATTCTCGAGACTCATGTCGCTCATGCCGTGGTCTGCGGTCAGCCCCAGATTGATGTCTTCTGCGGCCAGAAGGCCAAAAAGGGCGTCGAGCTTTTGGTAGAACGAGAGCGCTTCAGGGGCTTCGGGCGCATAGCGATGCTGCACAAAGTCAGTGAGCGAGAGGTACATGACTTCCGGACGGCGGTCACGAAGGAGCTTCAGGCCGGCCTGGAGCACGAAGAGCGAAAGCGCTTCGGAATATTTGCCGGGCTGGGGTTCGCCGACATAGGTGAGCACATTGTCAATGCCGTTTTCTTCGATCGTGCATTGATCCGCGAACTCGGCCGAAAAGGAGATATTGCCGCGCGTCAGATCGAGATCCTTTTGGAGCTGCCGGCGAAGTTTGTCTTTGGCAGTAATGGAGACCACGCGGGCGCCGGCATCGGCAAACCCCGAAAGAATGGTCTGTGCCATAAGCAGCTTGGGATCGGTCATGACAACCGGTTCCCAAGTTTTCGTGTCAAGGTAATAATTGCCGGAAATACCGTGCTGCGACACGGGAACGCCCGTGATGATGGACATGTTGTTGGGGCAGGTGAAGGCCGGTACGGAGGACTGGGCAGTGCCGGCGAATCCTTCCCGGATGAAACGCGCGATGTTTGGGAGCTCCCCGCGGGAGAGGTAGCGCGCGAGATAGCTCGGATCCGAGCCGTCGATGCAGACGGCAACGCAGGGGCGCAGCGGACGGCGATAGTGAATGTGATTGATGGCAAGCAATGACATAAATGAATTCCTGAATCAGAAAGGACTGGGTTTTTTAGGCACGGGTACTGGCCATGCGGTTGGCTTCAATGAGTTTTTGGGTATAGGGATGCTGCGGGCGGTTCATGACTGCTTCGGCGGGTCCGTATTCCACGATGCTTCCTCGATAGACCACGGCGATCTTTGTGGAGATATGCTCGACAACGTCCAAGTCGTGGCTGATGAAGAACATCGCAAAGCGGCGTTCCTGCTGCAGACGGTGCAGGGTGAGGAGGACCTGCACCTGTACCGTCGGATCCAGAGCAGAGACAATTTCGTCACAGATGAGCAGATCGGGGTGCGAAAGGATTCCGCGCGCGATGCATACACGCTGGCGCTGGCCGCCGGAAAGTTCATGCGGGTAGCGGGCGAGAAAATCCTCCGGGAGGCTCACGGACTGGAGCGCCTCCCGGATGCGCTCTTCCGCATGCGACTCTAGATTCATGAGTTCGAGCGGTTCTCGCAGAGCCGCTTCGACGGTGAGCCTGGGATTCAAGGCGCCGAACGGGTTTTGGAAAACAATTTGGCAGCGTTTTCTCAGCGCAAGCGCCATTTTGCGGGTACGGCTGATATCTTCCTCAAACAGCGATACCTTGCCTTGACTCGGCTGAACCAACCCGGCAAGCAGCTTGGCAATGGTGGATTTTCCGCTCCCGGACTCTCCCAAAATGCCGAGTGTTTCGCCCGGATAGATGCGCAGAGAGATGTCCTTAAGCGTCGGCTGAGCGCGGCGGCAGAATCCGGCGGCGGGATAGGCATAGGAGACGTTTGAGAGCTCCCCGACGGGGGAGGCGTTGTTTTGGGCTTCGCAGGCTACGGGTTCAAGGGCGGCCAAATTCTCTTTGGCGCGGATGAGCTCCGCCGTATAGGCCTCGCGGGGATGGGCAAATACCGCTGCGGTGTCGCCCGATTCGGCAATGCGGCCGTGCTGCAGCACATACACGCGGTGCGCAAGAAACCGTGCGGCAGCCATGTTGTGCGTAATAAAGAGCATAGAGAGCGCAAACGCTTTCTGCAGCCGCTCGAGGAGCTTGAGGATTTCAGCCTGCACGCAGGCATCCAGGGAACTCGTCGGTTCATCGGCGATCAAAAGCTGCGGACGATTGGCGAGCGCCATGGCAATCATGATGCGCTGCTGCTGGCCGCCAGAAAGTTCATAAGGGTATTTGCCGGCCGTCTGTTTGGGCTCGGGCAGATCGACCATTTCGAGGAGTTCGAGCATGCGCGCATGCGGATCCTCGTCTGATGCCGAGCCGCGCTTAAGGGCTTCAAGGATCTGTGTTCCTACGCGAAGATAAGGATTGAGGCAGGACATCGGATCCTGAAAAATCATGCTGATCGAGCATCCCCGCCAGCGGCGCATCCGGGCATCGTTTTCAATGGGAAGAGGCTCTCCCAAACAGTCAATGCGGCTCTCGGGTGTCAGGCGGCTCCGCTGCGGCTGCAGTCCCAAAATGCATTGGGCTAAAGTGGATTTGCCGGAGCCGGACTCTCCGATGAGGGCCACGGTTTCGCCCGCGCCGATCGTCAAATCGATGTCCTGCAGAATGGTTTTGTGTTCAATCGACAGTGTGAGATGACTGATGTCGAGTACGTTGGCGGTCATGGGGTCATCCGGGGATCGAAAAGTTTGTGCAGTGCATCAACAGCCGTGTTGATCAGCACCAGGGAGACAGCAATAAAGGACACGGCGGCCAGAACCACCGGGGTATCGCGTCCTTGAATGGCATTGAGGGCAAGGCTGCCGATGCCGGGAAGTCCAAAAAGGATTTCCATGGTTAAGGTGCCGGCAACCAGTCCGGAGAGCGAAAGCAAAATGCCGGCGGCATTAGGCAGGATGTGAAAAACGGCAATGCGCAGCGGCGCCAGTCCTTTGGCTTTTGCCGTGCGGACATAAGGCAGGGCAGCCGATTCTTTGAGCTCTTCACGCAGGGGCTTGACGATGGTTCCGCCGCTGTCGAGCCCCATAATGACAGCGGGCAGGACGAAGCTTCCGATCACCGGCAGCCAATGGAGTTCAATGCAGAAAAGGAGAATGAAAATAACGCCCGCACAAAAGGTCGGCATGGCAATGGACCAGGCATTGAGCCCTTCGACCAGACTGTCAGCGAAGGCTGACTGACGTGCAGCAGCCCAGAGCGAAAGACCGAGCGCGAGGAAGAGCCCCAGCACAAATGCCCAGCCGGCAAGCTGCAGCGTGACGGGAATGGCATTAAGGAGCATGTCCGATACGGATCGGCCGAAACGAAGCGACTGTCCCAAGTCGCCGTGGCTCGCTGCGCTGAGCCAGTCGCCGAACTGAACCAGCCAAGGGTCGTCAAGCTTCAATGCCTGACGAATGGCCGCAGCCTGCTCCGCAGTGAGTCCCCCTTCGAGCCCCAAAACGTCAACTGCGTCGCCGGGAATCGTCCGGCAAAAGAGAAATGTCAGAGCCACAATCAGGACGCACTGCAGGAGACCCTTGCCGGCAGTTGATGCGAGCAGCCATAACTTATGCATGATGAAACCTCCGTTCCTCAGCAGCGCTCAAGCCGCCGTATGGGATCGAGCCTTTCGCGCCATTCATTGGCCAGCAGGGAAAGTGAAAAGGTGAGGAGCACCAAGGCGCACAGGGGAACGATCACTTCATGCGGGGCGCGTTCCATCATGGGCGCTGCGTCGGCAATCATCCTTCCCCATGTCGGCTCATCCGGCGAGCTTCCCAGCCCAAGAAAACTCAGCACCGACTCCGTTACGATGCAGCGCGGCAAAACGATGCCCAGCTGGGTGATCAGCGCGCCCATGATGTTTGGGAGCAGGTGCAGCGTCAGGATGTGCATGCGGCTGCCGCCGAAACTTCTGGCGGCAAGCACATACTCCCGCGATGCTTCGCGCTGATAGACAGAACGCGCGACGTAAGCGACAAGGGGCGAAAAAGCAATGCCGGTGGCCGCCATGAGCTGCCACTGACCGCTGCCCAGCCCCACGATGACGAGGAGCGCCATCAGGGTGCTCGGCAGCGCGCGCGCCAGATCGATAAAGGCAAAAAACACGCCGGCGGCAAAACACCCCATGGAAAGCGCCGTCAAGCCGATGCCGGCGCCGATGAAAAAGGCGATGAAGGTGCCGCCCAGCGAGATCTCCAGCGTAGTTCTTGCCCCATAAACGAGCCGCGCCAGTATGTCTCTTCCCAGACTGTCGGTCCCCAAGGGGTGAGCCGGGGAAAAGGGCTGGTCTAAGTTCATGAGGTCTTGGTCAAGCGGAGAAACATCCGTGAGCCACGGTGCAAAGAGAGCCGCCAAGACGATGCCGCCCAGAGCTGCGTACAGAAGTATCTGCCGCAGGTCTGGAAAGCTTTGAATCTTGTCTGCGCCCGAGGGCGACGCCTTCAGCATGCTGAGCCTCCGTCTCAGGCCTTCAGGTCGGCATGATCCACGCCGCCGTCCGCCCAGTGACAGGCCCAGGTAAAGCCCGTGTGAAAGCCCGTGACGCCCTTGCGGATCGCAATGAGGTCGGGTGTCAGACCGATGACATAGAAGTAGCCCTTTTCCATTACGCGCTTAAAAGCCTTGAGGTAGGCTGTGCGGCGCGCCTGAGCATCGGTCGTTTCTGCGGCCTCGGCAATGAGCTTATCGAGCGTCGGATCCTGAATGCCGCCCCAGAGGACTGGGTTGGGACCTTCGCTCATCAGGCGGACATAGCGCAGATAAATGTCTGAGCGCGGGCCGGAGCTCATGACGGTGAGGTCCCAGTCGTACTGAGACAGCCGCTTTTGCGTGCCGATGTCGTCGAGCGCAACGTGATGCACCTTGAAGCCCAGTCTGCGGATCATCTGCACGGCAATCTGCGCGTAGGGCACCTGCCACGAGACGAATTCAATCGTGTGCTTCGAGGGATCGACGTCGGCCTCTTTGAGAAGCGCCTTGGCTTTCTCAAGATCGGGCTTTTTGAACTCATCGGCCTCATAGAGCGCACGGTCAAAATAGAAGTTGTTCGCCCCCACGAACTGGTTGCTCGTCTGCGCACGGCTGCCGCCCACAAAGTTCATGAAACCCTGCTTATCGATGCAGTGGGCCAGAGCCTTTCGTACGCGGATGTCGTCAAAGGGCTTGCGCGGCTTGCGGTTATTGAAGGAGAGGAAGTACCAGGCACTGTCTTTGAGGCCTTCAATGACCGCGGCGCCCGCGCGCTGCAGATCTTCGGCGGCATCTTTGCTGACATAGGCAACATCCAGGTCGCCCGAGCGGATGGCAAGGCTCTTGTCTGTGCCGTCGCGAAGGTCAAAATGCACGGCGGCGAGTTTGGGGAGCCCCTTTTGCCAGTAGTCGGCAAAAGCCGGAGCGTCCAGACTGACCTTCGGGAGCCATTTGCCGAAGCGGAAGGGACCCGTGCCGATCGGCTGTGTAATCGTGGAGTCCCAGCCCGGGGATTTCGGCGAAAGAATCCAGAGCTCAGCCATGAGCGACATGAAGGGAGCGAAGGGGCGGGCGAAGGCAATCACCACCGTGCCGGGTTCGGGCACCGAGAGGCTCTCAACGTTTTTAAGCGATGAAACGAGCCACCCGCCCTTGATCTTCTCACGGATGCGGTTGATGTTGGCGACAACGTCTTCGGCAGTGAGCACGTCGCCGTTATGAAATTTGACGCCCTGACGAATTTTCAGGGTATAAGTGCGCCCGTCGCTGCTCACCGTCACTTTTTCCGCGAGGAACGGTTTGACTTGGCCGTCGTCGGCAATGGAAGTGAGCGGCTCAGCGTAGCACTGCTGCACCGCAATGCTGCCGGTATGCCGGTGCGGGTCAGACGTGTCGAGACCGAGCGTGGCATAGCGAAGTTCCCTGCGCACTGCAGCGTCGGCCGGGAAGCTCGGCAGAGCCGCGGCGGCAAGCGACGCAAGAAGCAGCGTGCGGCGGTGAAGCGAAAAAGCATTGCCCATGATTAATCTCCAAGAGTGGGAACACCAAGAATTTGCTGAAGAGAGCGCCCGTCCAATCCGTCAAGGGACAGTCCAAGAAACCTCAGAACCGTGGGCGCAATTAGGGTGAGATCCGTGACGGCAGAGATCTCGCTCGGACGGAGGCCGGGATGATTGACAAGGCAGTACGGACTCTGTTCATGAAGACCGAATCCGCCGTGCTGACCGCAGCCGATGGGGTAAGGAGAGCCTGGCACCAAGCAGGCCAGACTCTCACCGGCAACACCGTACGGATTGAGGGCCGCGGGGTCAGACTTGAGGGAGAGGAAACATTCAAGCGCCGGCGCCTGGGAAATGCCATAGAGCTCGAACTGCCGGCGGCAGACGACGTCGCTCAGCCAGTCGGCCTGCCGGAAAAACGCTTCCAGCCGTGCGCGCACGGCTTCAGGAGCCTGCAGATAGACCAAAGCAGCAGTGCCGTTGGGTGCAGTCACAAGCCGGCCCGAGGCAAGTTCTGACTCAAAGCCCGCCTCAGCGAGTTGCTTATCGATGTCGACCAGTCCGGACACGGTTTCGTGCCCATGGTCGGAGCCGGCTATAAAAAGAACGTCCTTTCCTTTTCTGCGGAGTTCATCGACACAGGCATAAACGGCAGAGACATTCTCATCGGTTCGCCGCAGTGCTTCCAAGTGCTCGGGCGAACCCAATGGGCAATGGTGCTGCGTCGTGTCGGGATGCCCCAGCCAGAGGAGGTTCACGGCGGCCAATTGGTTTTCAAGGTCGTCGATGAAACGCTCGGTCATTGCGCGGTCGCCCGCGAGATCCGAACTCACATTGAGCGCTTCGGTTTGCGGGAGTTCCCCGCGCGGACCGAAGCTCCCGGCTCGATGAAAGACATGTCCGCGGTGCGTCGGATCCTGAACATAAGCGGCGCCGGGCGAGGCATTGCCGTACATCCGCAGCCCGCCCGCCGCCTCAGTTCTTTGGGCAAGCGTAGGAACGCCGAGCACATGACCCCGGAGCTCGCGGCAGAGAGAAAAGAACGAGGGTACTCCGACATCGAGGAGCCGGAGCTTTCCATGGTCAAGGAGACAAAGCTTGTTGCCCGCTAGTTCGTGGCGCAGTGGATAGCAGCCCGTTGCGATCGTGGCAGAACAAACGCGCGTGACCGAGGGCGCAGCGGAACGGTGGCGGCGAAGCCACACGG
>ERZ773237.2320-NODE-2320-length-13008-cov-3.212538_pt1 | contig 13008 bp, 9 predicted proteins | sample MGYA00580990_ERZ773237 | MGnify/ENA primary metagenome ERZ773237 (study PRJEB29015, sample SAMEA2737749) | human gut metagenome | biome: human gut; feature: human-associated habitat; material: faeces | place: China | collected 2012 ...
GACCTTGCTAATCTGGATACCACGGCTATGCCGGGTACAAGTTTTTATCAATACGCTTGTGGCGGTTGGGTTGCAGCTCATCCGCTGACTGACGAGTATTCACGTTTCGGAACATTTGATATGTTGCGTGAAAACAGCCGTGAGCAGTTGAAAACATTAATCGCCGAACTGGCTGCAAAGAAAGACAACGCACCGGGCAGTGCCGCTCAGAAAGTGGGTGATCTTTACAATATCGCCATGGATAGCGTGAAACTGAATCAGGAAGGGGTTGCTCCAATTAAAGCTGAACTGGAAGCGATCGACGCCCTCCAAGATAAAGGTGAAATTTATACGTACATCGCCGAAATTCAGAAGAAAGGAATTAATCCTTATTTTAGCCTCTATATCGGTGCTGATGATATGAACAGTTCGATGAATCTGGTTCAGACTTATCAGGGAGGTATTGGAATGGGACAACGCGATTATTATCTGGAGAATGACGAGCAAACAAAGAATATCCGTGATAAATATCAGGAACATATTGCCAAGATGTTTCAGTTGGCTGGTTATGATGAAGCTGCTGCACAAAAAGCTGTAAAAGCGGTGATGAATATCGAAACTCGTTTGGCCAAGTCAGCCCGTTCGCAGGTAGAGTTGCGCGACCCTCATGCTAATTACAATAAAATGGATATGGAGACGCTGAAAAAGAACTTCCCTACATTTGCCTGGGATGTTTACTTCACTACATCAGGCTTAAATGATCTGAAAGAAGTGAATGTTGGTCAGCCGGCAGCTATGAAAGAAGTGGCGGACGTTATTAATACAGTATCCCTCGATGAGCAAAAGCTATATCTTCAATGGAATCTGATTAACTCGGCAGCTTCTTACTTGAGTGATGACTTCGTAGCGCAGGATTTTGATTTCTACGGCAAGACAATGTCCGGCAAAAAAGAGATGCAACCTCGTTGGAAACGTGCTGTAAGTACGGTAGACGGTGCTCTCGGTGAAGTAGTAGGGCAGATGTATGTCGAGAAATACTTCCCGGCTGCTGCCAAAGAACGTATGGTAACGTTGGTGAAGAACTTACAGACTTCTTTGGGCGAACGCATCAATGCTCTTGAATGGATGAGCGAACCGACCAAAGCAAAGGCACAGGAGAAGCTGGCTACCTTCCATGTCAAGATCGGTTATCCCGATACCTGGAAAGATTACTCAGCCTTGGATATTAAAAACGATTCTTATTGGGCAAATATCGAACGTGCCAATGAATGGGGATATGCCGAGATGATTTCCAAAGCCGGCAAACCGGTAGATAAGGATGAATGGTTGATGACTCCTCAGACCGTTAATGCTTATTACAACCCGACAACCAATGAAATCTGCTTCCCGGCAGCTATCCTGCAACCTCCATTCTTTGATATGAATGCTGATGATGCAATGAATTACGGTGCTATCGGAGTTGTTATCGGTCATGAAATGACACATGGATTTGATGACCAGGGACGTCAGTATGACAAAGACGGAAACCTGAAAGACTGGTGGACGGAAGAAGATGCCAAGAAATTCGAGGAACGTGCTCAGGTAATGGTGAACTTCTTTGACAGTATTGAGGTCGCTCCGGGAGTACATGCAAACGGTAGCCTGACACTGGGAGAAAACATAGCAGACCATGGTGGACTGCAAGTTTCTTATCATGCTTTCAAGAAAGCAATGGAAACCGCACCGTTGGAAGTTGTTGACGGATTTACACCGGAACAACGCTTTTTCCTTGCTTATGCAAATGTGTGGGCGGGAAATATTCGTCCGGAAGAAATTCTCCGTTTGACGAAACTCGATCCTCACTCATTAGGAAAATGGCGCGTGGACGGTGCATTACCTCATATTGCCAACTGGTACGAAGCATTCAATATCACCGAACAAGATTCCATGTTTGTACCAAAAGAAAAACGAGTATCTATCTGGTAATAAATTCTGAATAGAAACTGTATGCACAAAGAAGCGTTGGCTTTTCCTCCGGAAGAGTCAACGCTTTTTTTTATTAATTCACACCTTATTATTACGTACGATAAACAATATTTCGTAACTTTGCGCATCAAATACTTAATAAGCAATTCAATGTCAGAGTCTAAAAGAATAAAAACTGCATTGGTATCTGTATACCATAAAGAAGGTTTGGATGAAATTATTACCAAACTTTATGAAGAGGGAGTAGAGTTTTTGTCGACAGGCGGAACTCGTCAGTTTATTGAATCATTGGGATATCCTTGCAAGGCAGTGGAAGATTTGACCACTTATCCTTCTATTTTGGGTGGTAGAGTGAAGACATTACATCCGAAGATCTTCGGAGGTATCCTTTGTCGTCGCGGTCTGGAACAAGATATGCAGCAGATTGAGAAATATGAGATCCCTGAAATAGATCTGGTAATTGTTGATTTGTATCCGTTTGAAGCAACTGTTGCTTCTGGTGCATCTGAAGCAGATATTATTGAAAAAATAGATATAGGCGGAATCTCTTTGATTCGTGCCGCAGCCAAGAATTACAACGATGTAATTATCGTAGCTTCTCAGGCTCAGTATAAGCCATTGCTGGATATGTTAATGGAGCACGGAGCCACTTCTTCACTCGAAGAACGCCGTTGGATGGCAAAAGAAGCGTTTGCCGTTTCTTCTCACTATGATTCGGCTATCTTCAATTATTTCGATGCCGGCGAAGGTTCTGCCTTCCGTTGTTCGGTGAACAGCCAGAAACAACTTCGTTACGGTGAAAATCCACATCAGAAAGGTTATTTCTACGGAAACCTGGAGGCAATGTTCGATCAGATTCACGGAAAAGAAATTTCTTATAACAATCTTCTTGATATCAACGCTGCTGTTGACTTGATCGACGAGTTCGAGGATCTTACTTTCGCTATCCTGAAACATAATAACGCTTGCGGCCTGGCTTCCCGTCCTACTGTGTTGGAGGCTTGGAAAGATGCATTGGCAGGTGATCCTGTATCTGCTTTCGGTGGTGTACTGATTACTAACGGTGTCATTGACAAGGCAGCAGCAGAAGAAATTAACAAGATTTTCTTCGAAGTGATTATCGCACCGGATTATGATGTGGATGCACTCGAAATCCTGGGACAGAAAAAGAACCGCATCATCCTCGTTCGTAAGGAAGCTAAATTGCCTAAGAAACAATTCCGTGCTTTGCTGAATGGCGTATTGGTGCAGGATAAAGATACTAATATTGAAACGGTAGCCGACTTGAAAACAGTGACCGACAAGATTCCTACTCCGGAAGAAGTAGAGGATATGCTGTTTGCTAACAAGATTGTCAAGAATAGTAAATCAAACGCTATTGTACTGGCGAAGGGTAAACAACTGTTGGCAAGCGGTGTGGGACAGACTTCACGTGTGGATGCATTGAAGCAAGCGATTGAAAAAGCTAAATCATTCGGTTTCGACCTGAATGGTGCAGTAATGGCTTCGGATGCTTTCTTCCCGTTCCCTGACTGTGTGGAAATTGCCGATAAAGAAGGAATTACAGCTGTAATTCAGCCGGGTGGTTCAGTGAAAGATGATTTGTCTTTTGCTTACTGCAATGAACATGGCATGGCAATGGTGACTACCGGTATCCGTCATTTTAAACATTAAAAACAAGAATCAAGAATGGGATTATTCTCTTTTACACAAGAAATAGCAATGGACTTGGGTACAGCCAATACCATTATCATCACGAACGGGAAAATCGTGGTGGATGAGCCTTCGGTTGTAGCCTTGGACCGCCGTACGGATAAGATGATCGCCGTAGGAGAAAAGGCGAAGTTGATGCATGAAAAGACCCACGAAAATATACGTACAATTCGTCCGTTGAGAGACGGGGTAATCGCTGACTTCTATGCTTGCGAGCAGATGATGCGTGGTCTGATTAAGCAGGTAAACACCCGCAATCATCTTTTCTCACCCTCTCTCCGTATGGTGATCGGCGTACCGTCGGGAAGTACGGAAGTTGAACTCCGTGCTGTTCGCGACTCTGCCGAGCATGCTGGCGGACGTGATGTCTATCTGATTTTCGAACCGATGGCTGCAGCTATCGGTATCGGTATTGACGTGGAAGCTCCGGAAGGAAACATGATTGTTGATATAGGTGGTGGCTCTACGGAGATTGCCGTTATCTCTTTGGGAGGTATCGTTTCCAACAACTCTATCCGTATTGCCGGTGATGACTTGACTGCGGATATTCAAGAATATATGAGCCGTCAGCATAATGTGAAGGTCAGCGAGCGTATGGCAGAACGTATCAAAATTAATGTAGGTGCGGCTTTGACCGAACTGGGTGAAGACGCTCCGGAAGATTATATCGTTCACGGTCCGAACCGTATTACTGCCCTTCCTATGGAAGTGCCGGTATGTTATCAGGAAGTGGCTCACTGTCTGGAGAAATCGATTTCCAAGATTGAAACGGCTATCTTGAGTGCATTGGAGAATACTCCTCCCGAACTTTATGCGGATATCGTTCATAATGGTATCTATCTGGCCGGTGGTGGTGCGTTACTCCGTGGTTTGGATAAGCGACTGACTGATAAGATAAATATCCCGTTCCATATTGCGGAAGATCCTTTACACGCTGTTGCCAAGGGGACAGGGGTAGCATTAAAGAATGTAGATCGTTTCTCTTTCCTAATGAGATAAAATCACGGACTCTGATTCATGCGGAATTTAATAAACTTCCTTTTGAAATACAATTACTGGTTCCTCTTTGTCATATTGGAGGTAGCCAGTTTTGTTTTGTTATTTCGGTTCAACAATTACCAGCAGAGTGCTTATTTCACTTCTGCCAATACAGTTGTGGGGGCGGTTTATGAAGTTTCGGGAGGTATATCTTCCTATTTCCACCTGAAATCGGTCAATGAAGACCTGCTGGACCGGAATATGTTATTGGAAGAGCAGATCAATAATTTGGAAAAAGCGTTGAAAGAACGTCAACTCGATTCTATCGCGGTGAACAGTATCCGGAAGATGCCTCAGAAAGATTATCAACTGTTTAAGGCACGTGTGATTAAGAATAGCCTGAACCTGGCCGATAATTATATAACGCTTGATAAAGGTTCTTCTTCCGGCATTCATTCCGAAATGGGCGTGGTAGATGGAAACGGGATTGTGGGAATTGTTTACGAAACATCTCCTTCCTATTCGGTGGTGATTTCTGTACTGAATAGCAAATCAAACATCAGTTGCAAGATTGTAGGAAGCGATTATTTTGGTTATCTGAAGTGGGAACACGGAGATTCGCGATACGCTTATCTGAAAGATTTGCCTCGTCATGCCGAGTTTAATCTGGGAGATACCGTAGTGACAAGCGGTTTCTCGACTGTATTTCCCGAAGGAATTATGGTGGGGACGGTGGATGATATGTCCGACTCTCATGATGGATTATCCTATCTGCTGAAGATCAAGCTGGCTACCGATTTCGGCAAGCTTAGTGATGTGCGGGTGATAGCGCGGAACGGTCAGCAGGAGCAGAAAGAACTCGAAAACAAGACAACGAAACAATGATTATTACCTATATACATAGAATCGGTTGGTTTATCGGGTTGGTGCTTCTTCAGGTGCTAATTCTGAATAATGTGCATATAGCCGGATATGCTACGCCTTTTCTCTATATTTATTTTATTTTGAAGTTCAATTCCGGCACTTCCCGGAATGAACTGATGTTGTGGGCCTTCTTTTTCGGGCTTACCATTGACGTGTTTTCCGATACTCCGGGAATGAATGCAGCAGCAACCGTGTTGCTTGCTTTTCTTCGTCCTTCTTTATTGCGTTTGTTCACTCCCCGCGATAATCAGGACAATCTCGTACCTTCTTTCAAGAGTATGGGAATCACTCCTTTTCTGAAATATACTACTGCAAGTGTTTTTATACATAGTCTGGCTTTACTCTCTATTGAGTTCTTCTCGTTTTCCGGCATTTGGCTGTTGCTGCTGCGGGTGGCATTGTGTACCGTTCTGACTGTAACTTGTATTGTAGCTGTGGAAGGCATAAGGAGATAGCGATGGCAAAAGATTATAGACTGGAGAAACGGAAATTTGTTATCGGGGGAATTGCACTGTCTATTGTGCTGATTTATCTGATCCGTCTTTTTGTATTGCAGATTACTACCGATGATTATAAGAAGAACGCCGATAGCAATGCGTTCCTGAATAAAATTCAATATCCTTCGCGCGGAGCTATCTATGACCGTACAGGTAAGTTGTTGGTTTTTAACCAGCCTGCTTATGATATAACGATTGTCCCGAAAGAAGTAGAGAATCTGGATACACTCGACTTGTGCCAGTCGTTGAATATTACTCGTGCTCAATTCCTGAAAATCATGAGCGACATGAAAGACCGTCGCCGGAATCCGGGATATTCCAGATACACTAATCAATTGTTTATGTCGCAACTTTCGGCGGAAGAATGTGGCGTCTTTCAGGAGAAGTTGTTTAAATTCCGTGGCTTCTATATCCAGCGGCGTACGATTCGCCAATACTCTTATGATGCTGCCGCGCACGCCTTGGGTGATATTGGAGAAGTCTCGGCAAAAGAAATGGAAGCCGATGAAGAAGGCTACTACATTCGTGGCGATTATGTCGGCAAGTTGGGTGTAGAGAAATCGTATGAGAAGTATCTGCGTGGAGAGAAAGGCATTGAAATTCTGCTTCGTGATGCGCACGGACGTATTCAGGGGCATTATATGGACGGAGAATATGACCGTCCTTCCGTACCCGGAAAGAACTTGACACTCAGTTTGGATATTGACTTGCAGATGTTGGGTGAACGGTTACTGAAAAATAAGATCGGAAGTATTGTTGCTATTGAGCCGGAGACAGGAGAGATTCTTTGTCTGGTATCTTCGCCGAATTACGACCCGCATTTGATGATTGGCCGTCAGCGTGGAAAGAACCATCTGATGTTGCAGCGTGATAAGATGAAACCGCTTCTGAATCGTGCATTGATGGGAGTATATCCTCCGGGTTCTACTTTTAAGACGGCACAGGGATTAACTTTTTTGCAGGAAGGCATTGTGACTGAGCAGGCTCCTTCTTTCCCTTGTTCGCGCGGTTTCCATTACGGCAGGCTGACGGTGAGATGTCATGCCCACGGAGCACCGATACCACTTATTCCTGCTATTGCTACATCGTGCAACTCTTATTTTTGTTGGGGACTGTTCCGTATGTTCGGCGACCGTAAATACGGTTCACCGCAAAACGCAATTACAGTCTGGAAAGATCACATGGTTTCCCAAGGCTTCGGTTATAAGTTAGGTGTTGATTTGCCCGGAGAGAAACGTGGTTTGATTCCGAATGCACAGTTCTATGATAAGGCTTATCGCGGCCATTGGAATGGACTGACGGTAATCAGTATTTCGATCGGGCAGGGAGAAATTCTGGCTACTCCTCTCCAGATAGCCAATCTAGGTGCAACGATTGCCAATCGCGGATATTTTATCACACCGCATATTGTGAAGGAGATTCAAGATAATCAGTTGGATAGTATTTATCGTACGCCACGTTATACTACAATTGAGAAACGGCATTATGAATCGGTGGTGGAAGGGATGCGCGGAGCTGCCACAGGCGGAACTTGCCGTATGTTGTCGGTAATGGTTCCGGACTTGGAAGCTTGTGGAAAGACAGGTACGGCGCAGAACCGCGGACATGACCATTCTGTATTTATGGGCTTTGCGCCGATGAACAAGCCGAAGATAGCCATTGCCGTGTATGTGGAGAACGGCGGTTGGGGGGCAGACTACGGTGTGCCTCTCGGGGCATTGATGATGGAACAGTATTTGAACGGCAAACTCTCGCCCGAAAGCGAGAAATTGGCGGAGATGTATCAACAAAGACATATCGGTTATGGTACGGCGGATAGATGAAAAGGAAAAAGGCGTGTGGCGTTCATTGGATTGGTGGACCATCCTTATATATATGGCCTTGCTGGCGTTCGGTTGGATCAGCATTTGCGGAGCCAGCTACGATTTTGACATGGAGGGGAACATTTTTTCATTCGATTCCCGTTCGGGGATGCAGATTATCTGGATAGGCACTTCGTTGGCATTGGGCTTTATCCTTTTGATGCTCGACGGGAAGTTGTACGATACCTTTGCATACGTCATTTATGCCCTGTTGCTTGTCTTGCTGTTTGTCACACCTTTTTTGGCACGAGACATCAAGGGCTCCCATTCGTGGATAAAGATAGGACCTTTTAGTTTGCAGTCTGCCGAGTTTGCCAAATGTGCCACGGCATTGGCTTTGGCCAAATTCATGTCTGCTTACGGATATAATATTTCGCGGTGGAAAGACTTTTTGGTGACGTTGGCCATTATTGTCGTGCCTATCGTCCTGATTATTTTGCAGCGGGAGACCGGTTCGGCTTTGGTCTATCTGGCCTTTTTCCTGATGCTTTATCGGGAGGGGATGCCCGGTGCCGTGCTTTTTACCGGGGTGTCGGCTGTGGCTTACTTTGTGGTGGGCGTACGTTTCGAGCACGTCATGTTAGGGCATATCCCCACCAGCGCCGGAGAATTTCTGGTGTTGATGATGGTGATTCTTTTTACGATCGGTATGGTGCATGTCTATTGTGACAAGGTGTCGGTGGAACGGAATATCCTGTTTTATGGTGTGGGCGTGATAGCATTGGCTCTTGGTTTTTCCGGCTTTGTCATTCCCTTCGACATCACTTGGATTTTGATTACGGTATGCGTGGCCATGATCTTGTATTTATGCTATGTGGCTTTGAGCGAGCGTGTCACGCGTTACTTTTATATTGCCTTGTTTGCCTTGGGTTCCATGGCTTTCTTTTATTCGGCCGATTACGTGCTGAACAGTGTGATGGAACCCCACCAGAGGGTACGTATCAATGTGCTTTTGGGCCTAGAGGACGATCCTTCGGGTGCCGGTTACAATGTCAATCAGGCCAAGATTGCCATCGGATCCGGAGGATTACGAGGAAAAGGCTTCCTGAACGGAACGCAAACCAAGCTGAAGTATGTGCCGGAACAGGATACCGATTTCATTTTCTGTACGGTCGGGGAAGAAGAAGGGTTCTGGGGTGCGGCTGGAGTATTGGTGTTGTTCCTGGTGCTCATTCTCCGCTTGATTCATTTGGCCGAGCGCCAACCCTTTGCCTTTGGGCGTATCTATGGCTATTGCGTGATGAGTGTTTTCCTGTTCCATGTGTTTATCAACGTGGGAATGGTGTTGGGACTTACGCCGGTTATCGGTATTCCGTTGCCTTTCTTCAGTTACGGAGGTTCATCCTTGTGGGGCTTCACCATCTTGTTGTTCGTATTCCTGCGTATAGATGCCGGACGCAATCTGGCCAAGAGGGATTAAGGCTTTAGCGGCTGATGAGGACTCCCACATCGTGTATGCCCGGAAGGACTTCCCGTTGCATGAGATGTATGATACGGACTTGTCCGGTTTGTCCGCGGTGCAATGTCATGGGAGGAAGCGGCACGTCGTATTGGTACATATAGATGCCTTTGCCCATACGATGGGTGACAGAATCCATCAACTGGCATTTCACCGTGTCACGATGCAGAGTGTCCGGATGAGAAAACTCCCGTTCCACTGCCAGCCAGATAACGGTGTACGGATATGAATCGGTCGAACGCAATCCCAATGCGAACTGATAGGTCGCTGCTGTCCGCACGGTGTCGATGTCGAATGTGAAGGTATCCCGGCTGTTCCATCCTTGTTCGGGAACGTGGCGGTATGAATGATAGATTACATGCTCATTGCAGCCCGTAAGCGACAAAAGGATACTTACGGCTGCAATGAACGTTGGAGTGCGAAGAATGGTCATGACTATTCCGTCTTTTCGGCCGGTGTGTTTGGGGCGGTCTTAACAGCTTTTTCCGAGCGATTGTCCCTGTCCCGTTTGCGTTTATCCTTGCCGGGGCGGTTCTCGCGGTTGCCGCCCTGTTCGCCTTTGTATTCTTTGTTGTCCCGTCCGCGGTTTCGGTTACGGCGGTCTTTGCCGGCATTCTCTTCCCGACGTTCCGCGCCTTGTGTCTCTTTGGAAGATTGTGAGCCGCGAGGATTACCGTTGTCTTTGCGTTTGCCTTTGTTTTTCCGTCTCTTGTCGAACCGTGTCAGGCTCTCTTGTTCAACGAGGTCAGCCGGTTTGGCCGGTTCTGCAGCTTCCCCGCTTTCCAAACGTTGAGGCTTCTCGCCCCGGCGGTTCATGTTGATGATTTCGAAGACTCTTGCGGTAGTGAGGGTGACTAAGTTGGCAGCCAAATGCTTGTCGGTGGAATAGGTGACTAATCCGGCCAGGATGTCGGCTTTGAAGAAATAATATTCGGCATCTTGGGTTTGCAAAGTGATTTCCTTGCTCGGCAAACGTTTTCCGGCTTCTACGTAAGTGTCCACCTCATAGTTCATGCAACATTTCAGTTTGGCACATTGTCCGGCCAGCTTCTGCGGGTTCAGGGAAATGTCCTGATAGCGGGCTGCTCCGGTGGAGACGGAAACGAAGTTCTTCATCCATGTGGTACAACACAATTCCCGTCCGCACGGGCCGATACCGCCGATGCGCCCGGCCTCCTGCCGTGCACCGATTTGTTTCATCTCGATGCGTACGCGGAAAGTCTCGGCCAATACCTTGATGAGCTGACGGAAGTCCACGCGCCCGTCCGCGATATAGTAGAAAATGGCTTTGTTCCCGTCGCCTTGGTATTCCACATCGCCGATTTTCATTTGCAGTCCCAATTCCTTGGCTATCTGGCGCGAACGTATCATGGTGTCGTGCTCACGGCTTTTGGCCTCTTCGTACTTTTCCATGTCAACCGGTTTGGCTTTGCGGTACACCCGTTTGATTTCCTGTTCCGATTTCAGGTTGGCCTTTTTGATTTGAAGGGGGACGAGGCGTCCGGTGAGGGTGACCACACCGATGTCGTGCCCCGGAGTGGCTTCCACGGCCACGATGTCGCCTTTTTCCAACGGCAGACGGTTGCTGTTGTGGTAATATCCCTTGCGCGTGTTCTTGAACTGCACCTCCACGAGGTCTGTGGCTTCTGCGTTACCCGGGATGTCTGCCAGATAATCGTACGTGTTCAGTTGTTTATTTTGTCGTCCGCAACCTTTGGCGCAAAGTCCCCGGCACGGCCCGTTCAGTTTGAATTTTTCCTCCATTCGTTGTCGGTTTTTTGATATATGTTATTGTATGAGTAGCACAATCATCTTCAGGGCAAAGTCGAAAAATACGATTGGTGGGTTGACATTTTGCTCGATGTCCCGTTGTGCGTCGCTCAGTTCGTCCATGATTTTGATGACGTTCCGCTCGTTGACGAAACGTGCGAAGTTTTTGGCGAAATCCCCTTCCTGTGCCGTCAGGTAGTTCAGTTCCGGCCTGCGGAAGTTATAGATGAAGTTTTCGCGCACCAACCGTTGGCAGTACGTCAGGAAGTTCTTTTGTCTTTCCCGCCCCATGCCGGCAATCTGTTCGCTCCATTTCCGCATATCCTTGATCTTGCGTTGGTAGCTCAACCGCATCAGCATGACGAAGAGGTCGAAGAACAGCAAGTTGTCCCGGCTTGCATCCAGACTTTTCAGTGCTGCGGTATAGCTGCCTCTGGCATTGCGTGCGAGAGCTTCCACGTCCTCCGTGGGATGGGTTTTGCGGAGGGCTTCCACCAAACTTTCGTGGTCGATGCCCTTTACCTCGATTTGTTGGGTACGGCTCAGGATGGTGGGCAGGATTTTCTCCGGCTCGTCACTCACCAAAAGGAAATTCGTTTGTTCGGGCGGTTCTTCGATGAGTTTGAGCAACTTGTTGGCACATTCCGCATTCATTTTTTCCGGCATCCAGACAATCATGGCCTTACGTCCGCCCAAGGTGGATTTAAGTGCCAGTTTCCGCTGTATCTGGGCGGCTTCGGCCGCATAGATGAGTGCTTGTTGGTTTTCAGCCTTCATGTCGCCCAACCAGTCGTTCAAGTCGAAATAAAGCCCGGCTTGCAGCCGCTTGCGCCATGCGTCCAGATACACGTCGCATACGGAACTTTCCGCTGTTTTGTATTTGATGATGGGGAAGACGAAATGGAGGTCTGGGTGTACGAAATGCGTGAAAGTCCGGCATGACGGGCATTCCCCGCAGGCATCGTGCGCCCCCGGACGGTGACACAGCAGGTATTGGGCATACGACACGGCTAAAGCCAGCTTTCCGCATCCCGAAGAGCCGCTCAGGAGCAGGGCATGCGGCACGCGTCCGGCTTGCGCTTCCTGAAGGAGGCGTTCTTTGATGTCTGTTTGTCCTACAACCTGGCTGAACATGGCTTTAGTAGATTTGACGTGCGATTTCGCGAATACTGTCCACGGCCGAAACGGTATAGAAATGGATGCTCGGCACGCCGTGACCGATCAGCTCGCGGCATTGTTCCACCGTCCACTCTATCCCTACTTGTTTGGCTTCTTCGTCCGTTTTACATTTTCCTATTTCCAAAGCCAGAGCCTGAGGCAGGTCGCAATGGAACGTTTTAGGTACTACGTTGAGTTGCGACAGTTTGGCAAAGGGCTTGATACCCGGGATGATGGGGAGGGTGATGCCGGCCCGGCGTGCACGGTCCACGAAGTCGAAATACTTCGCATTGTCGTAGAACAACTGGGTGACGGCATAGGCGGCACCCATGTCGGCTTTTTGCTTGAGCACGGCCAAGTCGGCTTCCGGATTGGGTGCTTCCTCATGTTTTTCCGGGTAGCAGGCTACGCCGTATGAAAATGACGTGCCGAGAGACTTGATAGGCGAACCGTCGACAAAGAAACCTTCATTGAAACGGTTGATGTGTCCGATGAGTTCCGTGGCATGCGAATAACCGTCGCCCGTGGGACGAAAGGCCGGGTCTTCCTTGGCTTTGTCACCGCGCAGCACCAACAAGTCGCTGATGTCCAGGAATTGCAGGTCGAGCAACATGTACTCCGTATCCTCACGGGTATATCCGCTACATAGGATGTGGGGCACGACATGTATGTCGTAATGCCTTTGGATGGCTGCCGCAACGGC
>ERZ773237.2324-NODE-2324-length-12997-cov-3.589785_pt1 | contig 12997 bp, 7 predicted proteins | sample MGYA00580990_ERZ773237 | MGnify/ENA primary metagenome ERZ773237 (study PRJEB29015, sample SAMEA2737749) | human gut metagenome | biome: human gut; feature: human-associated habitat; material: faeces | place: China | collected 2012 ...
GAATCTTCAATCGCACCGGTGGACGGATTTCGGTAGCTTGGATTGGCATTGGCAAGATAAATGCCGTTTTCTGCCGCATATACCGGATTACTGTTTTGTAAAAATACTGCCGCCGCCGATAAAATGCCCACGGTGACTGCCATCAATACTGCCGCTGCATGCTTTGCAAGCCGCTGAGTCTGCATTTTAAATTTCTGTTCCATATCTGTACTCCTGCTTCCTTTTTATATGTGACAAACAGGCACCCGCCCCTTTTGGGAACGGATGCCGTTGTTTTGTCTTTTTTTACAGCTTAGTCTTCTTTTTCTTCCGGTCTTTTCTTTCTTCTAAAGATTGCAAGACCTGCGGCACTTAAAGAAGCAAAGAATGCTGCTGTCCACATGCCCATTGCGGAAGCATCCGCTGTCTTTACGCCGCTGTTGCTGTTGTCTGCCGTATTGGCTGAGCCACCTGCCGTATTTGAATTACCGCCTGCTGCCGAACCGTTATCTGTTGTTGTCTTTTCAACAAGTGCATAATAGCTGAAGCCCTTTGTTGTCACAACATAATAGCCGTTTTCCACACTGCCCTTTATGAGAGTCTTTGAACCGTCATCATTGATACGGTATAAAACAACGTTGTCTGCATTCATGCCTGCCGGAATGAGATACTTCACAACAACACTGCCGTTTGGCTCAACTTCCTGTCCGTCCTTTTCAAAATGAACTTGATACAGTTCAAAATTGCTGCCGACGTCTGCAAGTGCATTTGCCGCCTTTGTATATTCTGTTCCTGCGCCGACCTTTGTTACCTTTAACTCAGAGCCTGCCGGAAGCACGCCCTCTGCGGCTGATACATGAACGCCTGTCTTTTCATCCGTCACATCAACTGCCGGTGACTTTTCTTCTGTCTGGTCTTCTGCCGGTACAAGAGAAGTATCGCTTGTTGCTGTCAGTGCTGACCAGTCGAATCTTAATCTCGCACTCATCATGGTGTCGCCCATTGGTGTATCCGGTACTTTAAAGCTTACATCTGCATAAGTAATATCTGCAACAGATGGCTGTACATCTTCAGGAAGTTCAAATGTTACCAGTCTGATTGCATCGACTTCATTTCCTGCGGAAGTTGTAATCTTTTCTGTCTTATCTATTGTAACAGTTACGCCCTCTACCTCAAATGCCGTAACGGCGCTGTAGATTGATGTTACGGTTACCGGATTCATGGCAATCTGAACTTTTACAACCTTGCCATCCTTTACGGTGATTAAAGCACTGCTGTTCTTTTCAAATGCCGCATTACCCATAGAAGCCTTATCGGATACCGCATTCCACAATGCAATCGGTACATAGTAGTTACCGTCAGCAATCTTATTCTCTGTATCCGGTGTTGGTGTCGGAGTTGGTGTCGGTTCAGGGTCCGGTGTCGGGTCCGGTGTCGGAGTCGGTTCCGGTGTCGGGTCTAGGTCCGGTGTTGGTGCCGGGTCCGGTTCTGCTGTCTTTACCGCATTTGCATAATCCAGTGCCAGATAAGCATCCGGGCTGTAATTCATCGCATCGACAAACATGTTGACATAAACACCGTCATAGCTGTTGTCCGGCAGTGTAAATGTAATCTGTGTCACTCTGCCTTCTTCGTCTGTTGTGTACTGTGCATCTACAGTCTTACCATCTGCTGACGTTCCCTGATAAATCTTCCAGTTGCTTGCGTAAGCTGTCAGTCCCGCAAAGGATACGGACTGTAAATCTACGGTTACAACTGCTGTTCCGTCTGCCGCAACAGTCATCTGTGCACTCTTAATGCAGCCTGCCGCCATAGAATCCTGTGAAATATTTCCGGCATTCTTTAAGCTTGCAGGGATTGAATAAGTACCTGCTGTCAGAGTGGTCTTTGCTGAACTGAAAGTTGTTTTCTTTGTTGTATCATCGGACTTATTATTATCAGATGATGTCTTTGTTAAGCTGTCCCAGTAAACCTTTACGAAGCAGTCTGCGCTGAAACGTCCCTGCTTGAAGTTAATGCCTGAAACGAAGCCGTTTAAATTCTTCATTGCCGGTACATAGATATCTGCATTGGTGTTGTAGATTGCCGCAAAATCACCTTCTAACGGAAAGGAAACCTTTGTTACAACCTTTTCATCTTCACCGAATACATCATCGCTGTACTGAATGTCATTCATTTCGACCGCAGCTTCCTTTAAGCTCTTAGAAGTATCATTGCCTTCATAGTAGCCGTTGAAGCCATAGATATATAACGGTTCTTTTGATGTTCCGTTAATAATGTCTGTTACGAGTGTCATGCTGCCATCTTTGTCAACAACAATCTTTGCCTTTGTCTTGTCATTTTCCACAAGACTGTGCTTTACTTTATCTGTGTAGTATGCAATGTCTACGCTGTATTCGCCTTCTGCAAGCTTTTCTGTCGGAAGGTTAATGACTTCTTCTTCCTGCTTTAGTTCGAGTGCATTTAAAATCGCATCGCGGATTGCATTGGATGAATACGTTGCGCCTGAAACCGCATCAACACCTGTGATTTCCTTTACATCAGTTGCGGACTTATTGATGTAGCTGCCCTTTAAGCCGTTGACTGCCTTTTCAAGCATCATCTTATTGGTTTCAGCATAAGTTCCCGCAAAATTTGCACCTGTTACTTCAATGTCTGTGATAACATCATCTGTAACTGTTACGTTGACAGTAACATCATATTCACCGAACTGTGAAATATGGGCTGTACCTGTCTTTACAACCGGTGTGTTGTCTTCATTTTTTGCTGTCAGCTTTAACTTTAAGTTCGTATCCTTTGACATACCGTCGATAAAGCCTGTCAGATAAATTTCATTGTTGTCTGTCAGGTCGAAATAGTCCGGTACATCTACAACTGCCTTACCCGGATATACGAGTGCATTTTCAAGGTCTGTTGTTGTGGACGTTGCGCTAAATTCTGTTCCGTCTGTTGTGTAGTATACATATCCTCTGCTGTCTGTTACTTCTACAGGTGTCTTATCATATGCCACGCTGTCTGCTTCGGAATTAATCTTGTCTGTATACCAGTCGCTGTAAATTGCTGACTTTAAGCCGCTTGTATCATTCTTCGAGATTGCCTTAAATGCATTTTCCATGCTGTCTGCATTGTATACACGAAGGCTTCCCATATGTCCGTGTAAGCCGAATACGATTGTTTCGCCTAAGTCAAATACGAGCTGTCTGCTTCCGTCTGCCTTTGTTACCAGTGTTGCACTCTTGATTGCATCAATGTTTGCAGGCGGTGTCTTTGTGGCACCCGGTTCGCACGCTGTATAAACAGATACATCTAATGCCTGTGTTGTTTCTTCTCCCTGGTCTGTATCACCGACTTTTTCAATCGTTGAGAAGTCCATACGGAACAATACTTCTGAAATGTAAGCCATTTCTGTGATGTATGTTGTAAATAACACATTCTGGTTTGCATAGTCCGCATCGTTTTTAATGTAATTGATACCGGAGAATGTCAGGTTAAACGGTGCTACCTTACTGCTTGTTGATGAAGCGAGTTTATCCAATGTAACGGATTCTACATTTTCACTGTTATAGAAGCCGCCGACCTGCTTACTTCCCTGCATAACCTTTGTAAAGTAGAAATCGCCTGTGTTTTCTGTCTTTACGTTGGTTGACGGATTAATCTTACCGGTCTTTGTAACGGTTGGTGAAATGGTGTATACCTTTGTATAGTTTTCATACTTTTCGGCATAGTCGCTGGATTCTGCAACGCCTGCATCATCTGCACCCTTAATCTTGCCGTTATCGTTGGCATCCGGTGTCGGTGTCAATGTAATAGGTACTGCCGAATACTGCCTGCATTTTATATGTACCCTCTTTTAAAGAACCGTCTTCGTTGTAATAGCTGCTGACATCCTTGAAGTTTGCCATAACCGTTACAGCTTCTTCCGGCATGGTAAATGTATACTCATGGGCATTTGTTCCGTTAATTGCCTGCGTTGTTGTGGCTTCAACCGTCTTGCCGCTTGCCGTTGTTACGGTTACACTGTCCATTGTGTAATACTTTAAGCGGTCCGGTGTTACGGTAACGGTTACGGTTTCGCCTGATTTTGCCTTATCGGAAGACTTTGTTTCAGCCGTTAATACGCTGACTGTACCTTCGCCGTTGGTTTCTGTTGTAATTGCATAAGAGTCTTGTGCATACTCTGTGCTTACGGTTACTGCGGACTTCGGCATTGTGAAGCTGTAGCTTCCGTCACCGTTGTCTGTCACGTCAACTTTCTTTCCGTCTGCTGTTTCTACGGAAATGCTCTTTACTTTGCAGAATGACTTCGGTGCTGTGTATACAGTTACCTTACTGCCTTCTGCGGCTTCTTCGTCAACGGTTGTTTCGCCGTATTCACTGCCTGTTACGTTTGAAGTGATTGCATATTTCTGTGAAACAACCGTTTCTTCGGCTGCCTTTAATACCGGTCTGCCTGTTGTCTTGTCTGTTTCCCACTTGCAATACTTGTTATCCTCTGTCTGGTTCTCATCAACCCAGCTGTTTAAGTATGTAACCAGTGCAATCCTGCCGACCTTGTTGGTTGTGCTGTCAACAGACATTAAGTTGTCATTTTCATAACCCTCGGCTGTTACCGGTGTGATGTATGTAAAGTTCTGATTAAGAGAATCCAGATTCTCTCCTGTAACAGTCTTTGCAATTCCGTAAATTTGGGCATTTTCAGGGAAATTATTTAATGTTGTACCTGTGTAGCAGTTTGCAGTCTTATCTTTTGCCTGTAAAGTAGCGTCCACACCGTAATAAGATACATTTGCCGGATTTGCATTTTCACCCATGGTAATCTCTGAAATATCATAGCTGTTGACTGCTCTGTCTGAAAGTCCATAATATGAATAATATCCGGTTAAATTTACATTTTCCAGTGTTGTCTTGCCGGTTACCGCACTGTTTACAATTTGTGTTGCACTATTTGTAATAGGGTAATGCAATACCGTACCGCCTGTCGCACCGTCAATGGTCACATTCATATTGTTTACGACCTTGTTGTAAGAACCGCCGCCATAAGCAATACCGCCTAAATAGCAGAATGTGCCTGCAACGGTATGGACTTTTTGTGTTCCTTCAAATGTCAGGTCGTTGATAGTGACATCTGTGAAACTGCCTATCTGTGCGATAAATGCACTTGAATATACCCATGAACTTGATGTTGTTCCTGTCATGCCTTCTACATTCAGTCCCTTAATGGTATGTCCGTTTCCGTTAAAGGTTACTGTATTATTGTAATTTGTATATGTCATCGGCACCCATGTATATGCGCTCATATCAATATCTTTTACAATATTAATGGTTTTATCCGTAAGTGCGCTTGGATTATCACGCATTAATTTACCGACAGCCGCAAGGTCTGTCGCATCGGAAACAATCAGTGTGCTTGATGTTGCCGCATATACATCTGTATCATAATGTCCTTCTTCAAACCAATTGTCCGGTGCAATTACCGATACTGTCACTGCGCCTGCCGGCATTGTAAAGCTCGTTGCAGAGTTTCTTATATATTCGACACTGCCGTCTTCCTTAATCACTTTGATAAATAAAACCTTTTTTGCTTCGTCTGTCAAAGTAATGGTGACATTCTCACCTTCTCTTGCCTCTGTTTTATCCAGTGCAATATAAGACTTTGCTTCATCTGCAACGGTAACAGCCTTTAATTCTTTCTGTGTAATTGCAGAACCATCAAAACTTGTTGTGACACCCTTTGCAGGCATTGTGAATGTAAATTTTGCAGAAGATGTTGTGTTTCCTGCATCTGCTGTTACGGTTACTTCGTTGCCGTCTGCGTCTGTTACCTTTGGCAGTGTTGTACCGTCATAGTAATATCCGTCTTCTGTATTTGTGGAAAGCAGTAATGTTACGGTATCGCCTTCTGCCGCAAGTTCACCGTTTGATACGGTAAAATCGGCACCTTCAATATTTGCAGACTGGTTTGTAATGTTATACGCATCTGTTTCAACGAAGTCTACTCTTAAAGTAACGGCTACCGGGAATTTCTTTGCTACGGTATATGTTGCTTTTCCGCTTGCAAGTGATGATAATTCTCCCGGCTTTACTGTTGTATTTCCCTGTGTACCGGTTACGGTTACTGTATGCTTATAATACTTGCCGTCGATAATGCTGTCTGCTACAACATTCATATTACCACTCATCATCTGTCGGCTGCTGTAACTTACATGGCTTGCAAATTTACTGTCGTCATTGGTTTCTAATGTAATTGCACAATAACGGTTACTCTTTTCTGTGATTGTAACCTTTTTCTCCGGCATTACAAAGGTGTGTACCTGTACAATCTTATCTTCATCAATCACTGTACTTTCAAGTGTTGTATCAATACCGGTTCCGTCTTCATCTGCAACAGTCGGCACATAATTTCTTGTTGAACTGTCACTTGTTGATGTAATCTTTACGGTTTCACCCGGCTTTGCACCATACTTATCTACACTTAAATATTCGCCTGTTGATTTTATCTCATACTGTCCTTCTTCCAGAACCGGTGCAAACTGCACATATATCATAAATGTTCCTACTGAGCCGTAAGCATATGCATCGTCAGGAATTGTGCATGTATACTGGTTCTCTTTGCCGTCTACCTTTGTAATCTTTAAGTCCGGTGTCGTAAAGCTTGATGACATGTACATAACAGAATCTAATGCCCAGCCGTCCTCCGGTACAGCTTCAAATGTAATTGTGCTGTCTTTTTCAGCCGTGTATACTTTTTCACCGTCATCACCGGTGCTTTCTGTCACACCTGAGATTAATTTGATACTTCCCTTTCCGTATGAAACACCCGGTGTAACTGTGTAGGTTACTTTTTCTGTGCTTTCTGCATCTGCTGTTACGAGATTTTCCTCTGCCGGTGCGGCTGTTTCAAAACCGTCCGCTTCTGTTGTCTGTGCCTGCTGTACTGCCTGTGCAAATGTCTGCTCCGGACTTGCCGCCAATACATTGTACGGCATACTGCTCATTGTCATTGCGACTGCTAATGAAGCAGATAATAACTTAAAGCTGGTCTTTCTCATTTTTCTTTCCTTTCTGCTTTGTCCCTGTTTACTTGTTTCTATCGTGCCTTGTTGATTTTACGAATGTACTAATGCTTTGTTTTGTTTTTTGTTTTATGGCATAGTTTTGTTTTGATAACTTCCATTAGTCTTGTCTAACCGTGGCACTTAAAAAAAGAGGCTTCAAAGCCTATCTTTCGTTTGCAGTGGCAGTGTACCACAGACATTTGTTTTTGGCAAGCAGACATTTTTGTTGCAAACCTGCAACAAACAACGGTATTTTTTACCTGTTTTCTTTAACAATCCCTTTGATTTCCTGCTTTCCCAATTTGTTGCGCAAGTGCAACAAAAAAGTCTTATTGATAAATTTTATTGTTTAAAATGAGATTTTTTCAGACTGTTTTTGCGAAATTCCTACTTTGATACTAGGAAAAAGAGATTTAAGAGCTGGGCGGCTTTTTTGTTTCAGATAAAATAAGGATTTTCATGAATTTTCTAAATCTTTTTGGATTTTAAGGGATATTAAACAGATGAACCCATAAAAATGTCAAAAAAAGTGCCTTTTATACACACTCTCCTGTATACAAAAGACACTTTTCCACTAATTTTTTGATTTTTCCTCTTTACTGCGCGGTCTGCTGTGCGGCTTCCACCTTCGTCACTTCATTTAATGACTCGTTTTCATGATATGAAAATGTAACAGTATCGCCTGTATTGTACCGTACAATATCCGCATTATCCGATAACGGCACATCAAAGATACGGGACTGACCCTCTAAGAGTATATAAAAATGCGAATTGCCGTCCAATACCGTCTGCACCATTTTATCGATTCTGCCGGTTATCTGCCTGCTTTCCTTTGGCGTTTCTGCCGCTGTTTCATCTACAATGCCGCTGTCTACCATCAGCTGACGGTAATTTTTCTCACACTCATTGACTGAATCGCCGATTGCAACGGTCTGATACTTCTCGATATTGAGCATGGCATAGGATTTTACCAGTCCCGAGCTGTCCTTTAATGCCATAAAATATGTCGGCTGTCCACCCACATTAATAAGCAGTGGAAATGTTGCCTTGTATCCTAAATGCTGGACCTTTCCCTCTGCCGAAGACATCGCCGAATTTTCCTCTGCACCGGAAATCACATAATAGCGCGTTTCCATTGTCCGCTGGTTCATCAGCACAAAGCCCACATTGGATTTATCCTGTCCGACTGAGGTAATTCCTGTATACACCCACACATCATCGTCCAGTGCAATATAATTGTAGCCGTCTGTCGTTACCAGACAATCCTTCTGGCTTAACACACTGTTAAAATAACCGTGCTTTAACGTACCGTGGTAATCATACAGCGAAATAAGCATATCTGCCGAATACACACGGTCTACCCACTGCGGAACATCTTCCACGGCATAATCCGTCATTTCCCCGGTGACTGCATTACAAAGCACCACCCTGCCAATCGTCACACCGCCAAACAGTCCGATATTATATTTTTTCACCGGACAAATCCAATAAGGTGTACCGCTCTCATCAATTTCAAAGCTGATGTCATCAAACATATAGGTCGGATACGCAAACCTCAGATGTCTGTAAATGTTTCTGCCAAAATGGTCGCTCATCGAATAACGGATTTTCTGCTCCAGACGCACGCATTCCGCTTCCTGTGTCGTCATGTCAATACGGATATACGCAGGAATTCCGTCCCCGTGGTTCGTAAACCATTTAATCAGGCTGCCATACTGAAGCGGTGTCACACGCACCGGCTTATTCTGATAATTAATCTGTGTATACATATCGCTGACTTCAAACTGGGAAACCATATCCACCATTGTTCCCATGACACGGTTGCCGATGGTCGTTGCCGAATCTTTATCCAGCACCGGAATCTGGTCGTAGGAAACCTCATGAATATCATCAGTAAAGCTTCTGGTTTCCACATTTAACAGTTTCTGGTAAGCCGAAGCATTGACAATTTCAGATGACAGCAGTCCGCCTATTAGAAAAATAACCACCAGTGCCGCTGTAAGTATCGCACATAAATAGAAAAAACGTTCTGCCTTTTTACTCTTAAATTCCGGCTTTGACTGCTTCCACTGTCTGCCCGCCCATTCCTTGTAGTATTCCGTCATTGTCATGCTGCAAAGTCCGACAACACCCGTAAATACCGCCGCCAGCACAATGACAAATATCCAAAAGCCCGGCGCGTGGATATTGATTGGCGGAAGCACCACATAATAATAGACAAATGCAACCAGCAGCACTGCCGCCACTGATAACATCCCTGTAAGTAATTTTGCTTTTTTGCTCATAAATTCCTCTTTTCCTGATATTTTATTTTTCGTCCGCTTTCTATGCTTTTATATTCTTTAAAATTGCATCAAAAATACAGCCTGCCACCTCAAATTTACTCATTTTCGGAAATTCCGTACAATCCGTCTTTGTAATCATCGTAATCACGTTTGTATCCGTTCCAAATCCTGCACCGTCTACTTTCAGATTGTTGGCAATCACCATATCCAGATTTTTCTTTTCCAGCTTCTTTCTGGAATTTTCCAGTACATTCTGCGTTTCCATTGAAAATCCGCACAAAAACGGTTTGTTTTCCATCGCTCCGAGCGTTCCGATAATATCCTTTGTCCGCTCCAAGGCAATACTCATCTCTCCGTCGCTTTTCTTGATTTTTTCATCACTGACTGATGCCGGTCTGTAATCCGCAACTGCTGCCGCTTTTACAATAATGTCTGATTCCTTTGCCGCCTCTGTAACCGCTTCATACATATCCTGTGCCGATGTAATATGCACCATTTTAACAAACGGCACGTCAGGAAGGTTTGTCGGACCTGCAATCAGTGTCACCTCTGCCCCGCGCAGCATCGCATTTTTCGCCAGCGCATATCCCATTTTTCCTGTTGAATGGTTGGAAATGTAGCGCACCGGGTCAATCGCTTCCTGTGTCGGACCTGCGGTAATGCACACACGGTATCCTTTCATATCCTTTGTCAGGGCAATATCGCGTAAAATGTATTCAAGCAGTTCAGACGGCTCCGGCATTTTCCCCGCACCTGTATCACCGCACGCAAGATACCCGCTTGCCGGTTCTAACACTTCGATGCCAAACCTTCTTAACTTTGCAATATTATCCTGTAGAATCGGATTGTAATACATGTTGGTATTCATTGCCGGAACGACAATTTTTTTGCATGTACACGCCATAAATGTCGTTGTCAGCATATCATCTGCAATTCCCGATGCCAGCTTGCCAATCACGTTGGCACTCGCCGGTGCAATCATCACAATATCCGCCTTTTTTGCAAGGGATATATGCTCTACCTGAAACTGGAAATTTCTATCAAATGTATCGACAACACATTTATTACCGGTTAAGGATTCAAATGTAATCGGATTGATAAAATTGGTCGCATTCTGTGTCATCATGACATCTACATTACATTCCAGCTTTTTTAAGCTGCTGGCAAGTGTCGCAATTTTATACGCTGCAATACTGCCGGTTACGCCAAGCAGTACGTTTTTCCCTTTTAACATAGTCCTCTCCTATTCCACATTTTTATCGTAAATGATTTTTAAACCTTTTAAAAGCAGTTTATCATCTAATATAATTTCATTGTGGCAGTATGGCACAATCACCCTTGCCAGTCCGCCGGTTGCAATGACTTTGACCTGTTCCTGTTCTGCACCCGTCATTTTGCACAGTTCTTCACAGATTCTGTCAACCATGCCATCGATACAGCTTGCATTCCCGTAAACCGCACCGCTCTGCATACACGCAATCGTATTCTTTCCAATCACGGATTTTGGAGCTTCCAGACTGATTCGCGGAAGCTGTGCCGTCCGGGATACCAGTGAATCCACCGATACGCGGATACCCGGAAGAATCGCACCTCCCACATAATTTTTCTTGTCGTCAACCGCACTGATGGTCGTTGCCGTTCCCACATCAATAATCAGCACCGGTGCACCATATTCATGAATAGCCGCAACTGCATCCACAACCATATCCGTACCGACCTGCTTTGGCTGGTCCATTAACAGATTCAATCCCGTCTTCACGCCCGGTCCTACAATTAACGGTGTAATGCCGATGATTTTTTCGACCGCTGACTTAATCACATTGACCAGCTGCGGTACAACCGATGAAATGATTGCACCGTGAATCTGTTCACTTTCAATATTATATAACTCCAAAACAGTCTTAAAACCGATTGCATACTCTAATTCCGTTTTTGAATAATCCGTGCAGAGCCGCTCCTCAAAATAAATCTTTTCATCGTCTACACAGCCGATTACAATATTGGTATTCCCCATATCAATCGCAAGAATCATGCCTTTTTGATTTTGTCTTTTCATTTTCTTTTCCTTTTGTTTTATTTTTTAAAATATTAACATTTCTATTACCGTCTGATATGAAGCAGTGCTTTTCCGATTGCCGCAGTCAGCACCGCCGCCACAATCGCTTCCGGTACGCCCTGTGTTCCGATAACACCAAGAATCACACCATACAGCGCATCTATGGCGATTCCCTTTGCATTGGCATAACTGCTTCCAAACAAAAAGTAAATGCCGTTCATAACGAGCAGTGTATTCGTAAGCGCTCCTGCCGCGCCGGCTGCCGCCAGTGCAGCAACACTGCTTTTTCCGCTGTTTTTCTTCTTTATAAGCTTTACAATCCCTGTATATACATAATATGCCACAACGCCAATCAGAATTCGCGGCACAAAGCAGATCATCAGACTCTTAAAATTCCCATGCACATTTCCAAGGCTGTAAAACGGTGAAAATACGAAGGAGGTCAGGTTCGGGTTAAATGTATTGTTAATCATGCTGGTCAGTCCGAAAATGCCGCCTAAAAATGCGCCGCGCGCCGGTCCTAAAAGTATCGCTCCGATAATTACCGGAATGTGAATAATTGTTGCATTCATAAAGCCCAACGGGATATAACCTAAATACGGCACAAACGACATTGCAAGAATAATTGCCACAAACATTGCCGTTGTTACCATATCTTTTGTTTTTGTCGTTAATGTACTCATCTTTTTCTCCATTTCCTTTTTACATCATCTTTTCATGCTCTTTATCCGTGCCTTTACTTCCGGCGCCGGATTTCTGGATTCACAGATTTTAGACAATGCCTTATTATATGTAAAATCATCTGTGCCGGATTTTATAAGAAACCGCATGGTCTGTGCCGGAAACATGACAAAACATTCCGCCGTCAGCCACGCCGCCGCCATTTGTGCATAATACCCCTGTGTAAACGGTCTGTCAAGCACTGAAAAAATTTTTTCCAGATATGGATTGCCTGAATCCTCCGGGCTGTCATTCTGTGCCTGTTTTTTTGATTTCCATGCAATATTCTGCATAATATCCGCCTCTGTAATCACGCGCCTGCGGGGGATTTTTCTGCCCGCATCGTCCCATTTTAAAAACTGCGACAGCAATAAGACCAAAGACAGGCGCACTTCAAATTCTTTTTGGGAAGCTAAAAAGGATTGTAAATGTTCCCACCATTCTTCCCGGTATGCTAAAACAATTGTCATGCTGTTACAAAAGCTGTCGCACACCGACCAGTTATCAACAAACGGCACAAATTTATCAAACATCCGCATTGCTTCTTCATTGTCCTGCTCTTTTGCCGTGCCGTAACTGATCAGCATACCGCGCAGCATGGCTTCTTCAAAATAAACATCGTCTGCGCCGTCTGTTTGTACGAGTTCTTTCCATTCTTTATTTTTTACAAATTCCTGCGCCATTTTTCTAAGTGCCGGAAGCCGCACACCTAACAGCGGCTTACATTCGGGAATCAGACCTTTGGAAAAACTCCCGTACTGTGCATCTGCCATCAAAAGCAGGCGTGTCCTTATCTCCTGTGTCATAGTCTCCTCATTCTTTCAACTTTTACATCATCATATCATATTTATCTGTATTTTCATATGGAAATTTCACATCAAATGTACTAAAATGTTACTGTA
>ERZ773237.2338-NODE-2338-length-12926-cov-20.593971_pt1 | contig 12926 bp, 9 predicted proteins | sample MGYA00580990_ERZ773237 | MGnify/ENA primary metagenome ERZ773237 (study PRJEB29015, sample SAMEA2737749) | human gut metagenome | biome: human gut; feature: human-associated habitat; material: faeces | place: China | collected 2012 ...
CGCGGGGCATCGCGTTCCGCCGCGTGCTCGGCTATATGCCGCAGCAGCAGGGGCTATACGAAAGCTACACAGGCCGCCGCTTCCTCGCTTACATGGCAGCGCTGAAGGAAATCCCGTGCGCCGCCGTGCCCGGCGAGGTGGCGCGCGTGGCCGCGGCCGTCAACCTGACTGACGAGCTCGACAAGCGGCTTTCGGCGTACAGCGGCGGCATGAAGCAGCGCCTTTTGTTGGCCGCTGCCCTGTTGGGCGACCCCAAGCTGCTGATTTTGGACGAGCCGACCGCCGGCCTTGACCCCAAGGAGCGCGTGCGCCTGCGCGAGCTGCTGGCCGGCATGGCACAGGACCGCATCATTCTGGTGGCAACGCACGTTGTCTCGGATGTGGAAAGCGTGGCAACAAAAGTGATTTTGCTGCGCGCCGGCAAGATTGTGGACGCTGCGCCCGTGCCCGACCTGATCGCAGTCCACGCCCCCAGCGGCGGGCTGGAGGACGTGTATCTGAACGTATTCGGCGAGGGGGACGGCAAATGAGCCTGTTTTTTGCTGAACTCCGCAAGGTATGGGGCAACCGGCTGTTCCCGCTTTTACTAGCCGTGCTGGCCGCCGCCAATCTGCTGCTGCTCTGGATGGGAACCCGCCCGACCGCGGGGCAGCCGTCCTCCGCAGCCTACCGCGCCGTTGGCGCGCAGCTCGACGGCCTGACAATGGAAGAAAAGGGCGCGTACCTGCACGACAAATATACCGAGATTGAGAGCCTTGTCAAGATCGGCGGCTTCTACCGCGATATGGCCTACGCCGGCAGCAGCTACCTGCAAGCCTACCGCGACGAGAACGCTGCGATGTTCGACGCCTACGAGCAGGAATACAAGGACAAAAGCTATACACTGTTCACCGACAATCTGAACACCGAATATCGCCTGTTCAATCAGCTGCAGAATGAGTACGATACCGTGGCCGCCTACACCGATTTTCTGGACGGCGTGCAGACCAAGGCGACGCAGCTGGCGGGCATCTCGATTTTTCAAAACGACAAAACGGGCTACGACTTAAAGAACATCGAAGCCACGGCCAAGGTGTATGCGGGGCTGACTGCGACCGAGATCGACTATTACCCGCAAAAGGGGCTGTACACGGCAATCTCCTACGCCTTTACCGACCTGATTTTGCTGGCATCTATGCTCTTGCTGGCGCTGATCCTTGTGCGACAGGAGCGCGACAGCGGACTGCTGAGCCTTGTGCGCAGCCTGCCGGGCGGACGGTTGAAAACAGCCCTTGCTAAGCTGGCGGCATTTGCTGCCAGCTTATTGGTCGTTCTTACGGTGCTGTATGGGGTCAACCTTGCCTATTGCTCGGCGTCCTTCGGTTTAGGCTCGCTGAATCGCACCATTCAAAGTGTTCCCGCCCTGATGCGCTGCACGATGCAGATCACCGTCGGGCAATACCTGCTTCGGTTTTTGCTTGCCAAATGGGCGGGCGCGTTTGTGATGGGGCTTTGGGTCATGCTGGCCGCGCTGACCGCGCGCCGCGCCGCCGCGGGCTGGATCGGCGCGTTGGCGCTGCCGTTGGCGATGTACGGCGTGCGCGCGGCTATTCCGGCCACGAGCCACCTCAACGTGGTTAAATACGCGAACCTCGTCAGCCTGCTGCAGACCAACGAACTGCTCGGCAACTATCGCAACCTGTTCTGGTTTGGCACACCGATCGGGCTGCCGCTGGTCGAGTGGACGGCGGCGGTGTTCTACGGAGCGCTGTTCGCTGCGGCGTTCTGCACGGTATTCGCCCGCGCACAGCTGCTGCCCGCCGCCAAGCGCGGCCTTGTGTTGGGGCTGACGCGCAGGACGAAAGCAACCTCTGTTATAAAAGAAGAGGGCCGCAAACTGTTTGTGCTGAACGGCGCGGCAGTGTTCCTGGCAGCGTTCTTGGCGTTCGGCGTGTATCAGGGCGTGACGAGCGAGAGCTACATCGACGCCGACGAAATTTATTATGCCTACTACATGAAGCATATCTCCGGCCCGTGGACGGCAGAGAGCCGCGATTGGCTGACCGCGCAAGGCGAGGAGTTTGCCCCGATGCTGGCCGTGCAGCGGCGCGTGGCGCGCGGAGAGCTGAGCAACGAGGCAATGCTGGCCTACGGCGCACTGCAGCAGAAGTACAATATTTACCAGCAGGTCGTGCAAAACAATATCAACTACTACTTAAAGGAGCACCCCGGCGCGTGGCTGGTGTACGAGAGCGGCTACAAAAAGTTGTTCGGCTTCAGCGGTACCGCTGACGTGCAGGACACGCTGTGGGCCGGGCTACTGTGCGCACTGTGCTTCAGCGGTCTGTTTGCGATGGAGCGCAAGGGCGGCATGGAGACCGTGCTGCGCGCGACGCCCTTAGGTCGCCGTGCGACCGTGCGCGCCAAGCTGCGGCAAAGCAATTTGGCGGCAATCGTGATTGCGGCAGGCACGGTGCTGCCGCATCTGTGGCAGGTGCTGCGCGATTACGGCCTGCCGGCCCTGCTCGCCCCGGCGATGAGCATTTCGGAGTTGGAGGCTGTACCGAAATGTATCACGCTGTCTGATTTGCTGCTGTTCTGGCTGCTTTGCCGCGCGGCGGCCTGCCTGTGCATGGCACGGCTGACGCTGTGGCTGGGGCAGAAACTGGGCAACCTGTTGGCGGCGCTGTTCGTTTCGGCGGTCGGCTACTGCCTGCCCGCGCTGCTGGCGCTTTCGGGCATGAGCAACGGCATCGAATGGCTGGGCTTTTACCCGCTGTTCCACGCCGCCGCACTGTGCCAAACGCAGGGCACGAACGCCGCGGGCGCGCCGTACAATTTGCTGTGGGTGCCGATATTTTTGGTCGTTGTAGCCGCGGCGCTTGCATGGGCCATCGGCAACGATTTGACGGAAGTCTACGAGTGGGCAGGCGTGGATTTGGACGCGTTGTGAGGCTTTGCAGAGGTTTGTAAATCAGTACTATACACGCATGGCTGCTAGACAACGGTCACGCCGGATTTTACGAATAATCAGGTATTACACATGATGAACAACATCAATTTACAAATTGACGCCGCCGCACGGCAGGTATCGCAAAATGGCAAGGCTGTGTACTTGACGCAGACTGAGTTCGACCTGTTGCTGTATCTGCTCGACAACGCCGGTCGCATCACCACCCGCCCCGAGCTGCTGGCGCAGGTCTGGGGCATCACCGCGCCCGTTCACACCCGCACGGTTGATATGCACATCGCCAAGCTGCGCCGCAAGCTCGGCACGCAAATCGAAATCACCTCCGTCATGCGCAAGGGGTATGTGACGAAGAAAGGCTGATCAATGCAAAATCAAAATAAGAGCATCGGGTCCGTCAATCCTCCATTCAGCATTACCTCAAAGTGCAAGTGGTTGCCAGTGCTGTCGCCGGTGCTGCCGACATATCCGAGGGTTTGTCCTGCGGTCACGGTTTGACCGGACGTGACGATAAACGCGGTCATGTGGGCATAGCGGGTGGAAAGCCCTGTGCCGCTGTCGAGCAGCACTTGGTTGCCGTAGCTGTCGTTCCAGCCGCTGACAAGCACCGTGCCGCTGTGGGCAGCTAAGATGGGTGTGCCTTCCGGCGCGGGAATATCCGTGCCGCGATGCCCGGCATTGCCGAAGGCGTCTGCTTCCCCGAAGTGGCAGGATATAGAAGTGTGCCCCGGCAGCGGCCAGCACAGCGTGCCATCGGCAGCGGCAATCCCGCCGCACAGAGCAAGCAGGCTGGGGCGCATTTCCTCGGATAGCAGCTGGTGCAAAATGTCCCGCTGGTCTTGCGTAAAGCGATACAGGTCTGCCAGCGCGTCCACCGATTTGCTGCTGACCGTGATGTGCAGAATGTACTCCGTAACCGGCTCCGGGTCGGGTTCGTCCTCGGTTGGTTCCGGTGTGACGGTCACCTCCTCCACCTCGGCGCAAATTTCGTGCATTTACAGCGTCTGTTGCAAAAAAGCAGGATATTTGCTACAATACTTTTAACAAGTAAAAGGATGGTGAGCGCATTGTATAGGGTGGCAGTCTGTGAAGACGAAGCAATTCTATGTGCAAACCTGTGCGCACAGTGCGAATCTATTCTGGACAAGCTGAAGGTCGAACACAGAATCACATCATTTTCATCTGCCGAAAAACTGGAAAATGCGCTCTTGGCAGGAGAAGAATTTTCGCTGCTTTGTCTGGATATTCTGATGGGCGGAAAAAGCGGCATGAAACTGGCGCAGGAACTGCGGCAGCGCGACGACAAAACCAGCATTCTGTTTATCACAAGCTCTACGGAATTTCTCAAGGACGGCTACAGCGTCCGCCCTATCCAGTACCTGCTCAAGCCGGTTCAGGCGGCTGAGCTGGAACAGGCAATTACAACCGATCTGCGGTTGTACCACCGCCCTTCCACAGTGACCTTTCATGCGGGCGGCAAGACGCTTGTTATACCGACAGAGGATATTTACTATGCCGAGAGCCGGGAACACGGCACGGTTCTTCATATGACACATGGCGAGAAATTTTTGCCGCTGTCGCTGAGCCAAACGGAGGGAATTCTTCCCGGTTCACTTTTTTGCCGCTGCCACAACAGCTTTCTCGTAAATCTTTCCCACATTTGCGAAGAGGGCGGTCGGACTCTGTACCTGACGGATGGCAGCGACCTTGCCATTGGGCGGCGATATATGGAGCATTTTCAGAATCAATTTGTCCGATACCTCAACCAAAACTGAATACATTTGATTTTACCAGTGAAAAATGCGGCATCTCCCGTTTGGAAGGTGCCGCATTTTCGCGCCTTATCGTTTACTGATTTTTCTTTTCCGGCAAGAGCTTCAGAGCTGTCATAACCGTAAATCGGTTTTCGTCATAGCTGATGTCCAGTACGCTGCCATACTTTTTTGCAATAGCACGCATTTTCATCAAGCCAAAGCCGTGGTCGGAAGCATCGTTCTTGGTCGTCAAGAGTTCTCCGTTTTCATCGGTGCGCAGGGTTCCGCTGTAGGTGTTTTCGCAGCGGATGGCAAGATACTGCCGGCGAATCTGCATCGAGCAGAGAATTTCTCCCTGCTCTGTCTGCGCGGCTGCCTCCAAAGCGTTGTCCAACATATTGAAAAGAAGGCTGCACAGGTCATCCTCTCTGATTTGCAGCATTTCCGGCAGAACCGCACTTACGCGGAAGGTGACATCCTTTTTCTTCGCCTGTGCCGCAAAACGCTGAAAAATCGTGTTGACTGTCGGGTTGGCAGTAAAATTCCGGGGCGAAAGCTGTTCCAACTCCCCGTCCAATCGGTCTAGATAGTTCCGAAGCTCCGTCTGATCCTGCCTCTGTGCCAACAGGTGCAGGGCGGCAATGTGGTTTTTCCATTCATGGCGAAACGACGCCGTCTGGCGAACCGATGCCTGCGCCTGCTCGTATTTCTCTTGTGCTGTCTGGCTGTTGATTTCCATCATCTGCATTTGCCGTTGACGAAGCAGCATACTGCGCACAAATTCAACGACTACCTGTACAGCGCACAGCAGGCCGGCAACATTGCACAGCAGCGCATAAAATGCGTGCGGATATCCGCCCAGCATGGATGTTACCGGGTTGCTGAACGGATAGAGTACTTCTACGCCGACATAACGGGTGACACCCCAAATCAAAAACAGAAAGGCCGCAACCGCACACAGGCACCAACTGATTCTGCGCTGCATTTCTTCGTGCGAGAACAGCATCAGAACAATCGCTACGACCAATAAAGAGAAACCGAGCCAGTCACCGACTTTTTCGATGAGAAGCGGCACCGCCGCAAAACTCTGCAAGGCAGTAAGCAGAATATGCAGCAGGGCTGTGGCAGCCAAGCCCCAACGTTTTTTGCCCCGAAGTTCGGCTGCCAAGTAAATGTACAGAAAGTCCATGTGGATCAGGTAGACCCAGTTCAGCAGACCACTGTCGGCATTCAGCCCCGAAGCACTTTCCAGAAAGGTGTTGCAAACGCCTGACACTGCCGCCAATAAAAAGTATCCACTCAAGGGCAATAGCTTCCACAGCGGCTGTCCGGCCTGAGCACCAAGCACCAGCACCAAAAGCAGGCTTAGCGCCAACATAAGCCTTACCGTCACGGCGGTCATACACCAAACAACGCCGGTGGTCTGCACCACGGCATCGGAAAAACGGCTTGCCTGTGAGGGAAACACAGGTACGCGCAGCCCGTTTAGGGACGGCCCGTAGGTGACAATGCGAAGTGCTTTCCCTGCGCAGTCTAGCGGCAGCGGGATGCAAAGCCCGTTGTAGTTAATGCCGGCAAAATCTGCATTCTGCAAAAATACATCGACGCGGTTTTCTTGCTGCGGAAAATCCGTGTAGAGAAGTATATCCTCCAAAAACACCTGCAGACCCGCATTGAAGCAGCTAAACTGCAAAAAGCATCGTTCGCCTGGTTCCTCCATGACGCGCTCCGCTACAACAGGACCGGCGCCTTCCGCCGGTACGCCATCGATGTAGCCACCAAAACCGAACATAGGTTCGGTTTGCCCGGCTTCGGTGTAAAATGTCCAGCCACCCCGATCTGATGCCGTGCAATTCAGAAAGATGGATTGTTGCGCTTTGTCCGGTTGCGACAGACGAAACAAAAATAGCACGACCATTGTTGCCGCTGCGGTCAGCAGCACTCCGGCAGCGCAGAGATTTCTTTTTTGGGTGTTCACCGTCCCACCTCCTTGTTGCCTTAATTGTAGCAAAAACACAGAACGCGCACAAGCAGAGAAGCGCGGCTTCCTGCTAAACGACACGATTTTGCCCCTAAACGACACAGAAAAAAGACGAATAATATAGTAAAATAGATTATAGTAGGTTGCCATTGCGGTCTATGAAAATGCAACGGGAGGATCACAAGATGGACAAAAGATCTATATTCGAGCGAGGGTTTGCCATACTGCTGTCGGTTATTTTGATGGCGGCTTGCTTTCCGCTGTCAATCTTTGCGGAGGACACGACGCAAGGCCCGGATTTTTCGGGTACAAATCTAATGAATCTGGAAAACGTACAGCCCAGCGGCTATACGACGACCACCAACCCCTATGGCTACGATGTGGGGATGCCGTTCCTCATGGTGGAGCAGAACGAGCTGATGTATCTGAATGTCTGGGGAAATAAAGTCCGCCAGGCCTCCTATTTTGACATGGGTACGGAATCCTCTTTGCCGACCTTCGCAAGAAAGAAAAGCGGTGCCAACGGCACGTTTTCCGTTGACACCTACGCCCTGATGGAGGCAGTGGCCTTTGACCCCACCGGCAGCGGACGGAAAGACCATGTGGCCTTTGTGGGGATTTCCAACAAGCGGGGCTATCTGTGGGTCATCGATACCAGGCAGGAGGCGGGCTCCGACCGCAGCGGGCCGGTGGACATCGGTGATTTTACATACATGTATGACGGAAATAGCTTTAAGGTGCCCACCTACGCCAACCGCAGCTTCCTGAACATCGTGGCCGGTGACTTTGACGGCAACGGCAAGGAGAGCATCCTGGTCTATACCCCGGAGTCATACCAGGCCGGAGGCTGCCAGATCCAACAGTGGGACTATAACGGCGGAGGTCTTACCCGGCGGGGCAAGAGCAACAGCCTGCTGATGAGCTACTACAACGAGCACCCTTGGTATGATGTAGAGAACTCGGGAGGCAATCAGCGGCGCAAGCTGGGCGTTTCCATGGCCGTAGGCGACTTTAACGGGGACTGCGTAGACGATCTGGCGGTGCTGTCCTACTGCCACCGGCTGCCCAATGATCAAGCCAAAGTCGACTACTATCTGCCGGAGCTCCAAATCGTCTATGGCTCCAAGGACGGCGGTGCCATTGTCACCAAGTCCGCGGCGCAGAAGGAAATCTTCTGCGCCTACATGGGCATGAGTGGAGGCCGCGCTCGCTACGAGTTCCCCGTAGCTGCCAGCCTTACCTGCGGAGATCTGGACGGCGACGGTGACGTAGACCTGTTCCTGGCCGGTATGCTGGGAAAATTCGGCACCTGGAAAAAAGATGCCAGCATGGTCAACGAGACCATCACCATGTATGCCCCATATATGTATGTGGGAAAGATGACCAACGTCGGCGGCACCTTTGCCAAGTCTACAAACGGCACCATCCGATCCAACGGCTGGACCTACGGCGGCTACCATGATGCGGACAATGTCTGGCAGCGGCTTGCCGTAGAGGCGGTGGCCGTCAACGGCAGGGGCCGGGGGGCAAAGGAACTGGTTTTTGTAAACGGTACTCTCTATGATGTCAGCAACAATAAGCCTGTGGCGGTGTATACCGGAGGATACTTCGGCAGCTCCGATGACGGCGCGAGCAGCACCACCCGCATCTCCAACTGTGACATCCAGTCCATTGCCGTGGGCAACTTCGACGGCAACAAGGCCGGGCGGGAACAGGTGGTGTTTACAATTGCCCTCAAGCACAAAAATAACAACGAGTCCCACCTGCTGACGGGCTATATGCGGGGCATAAACTATAATGATAAAACGGTAAACGGCGAAATAAAGGAGTACGGAACAGCCGGCGGATATGACTGCCTTGTTCCTACGGACAGCTATGTGAACACCAATGCCCAGAATGCGGTCAGCTTTCTGGTTATCCCCGTGGACAAGAACAACGACGGTGTCCTTGCCAAATACCGGGGTGTAACCTACGCCTACACGGACCCGGATGTCAAGGCGGTCTTGCAGGCGGCGCCCCATTTTGATGAGGTAATGGATGCGGGCAATAACGAAACAGAGTATGTCCTGACGGAAAGCTATGAGCTGTCTGACTGGGACTCTGACAGCGTGTCCTTCAGTATAGGCTACAGCACCGAATTCAACTTCCTCGGCGGAAAGGCATCCATTGAAACAGGTTATGCACTGGACTGGACGAAGTCCTTCGAGCGTTCTCTGCACGAGGAGTGGAGTCAGAGCTTTTCCGCACAAGCCTACAACAGTGTTGTTGTCAGCCGTACACCGGTGTTCGTCTACGAATATGACATACAGAAAGCGGACGGCACATGGAACGATAAAACTGTCATGCAGACTGCCATTCCGCAGGGACCTGTGTATGAGCAGCTTTCGGTGGATGCCTACAACAAGTTTGCCACAGAGTATAACAAGTACATGGCCGACCGCAAAAACAACTCGACCTGCTACCTGTTGGAGAAGATCGATCCCGCTGTCAACTGGATGGACGGCAACGAGGGCGACCCCTACCGCTATAACCATGATGGCTGGGGCGCTTTGAATCCGGATATTCAGGCTTCCGCCATCAGCAAATCGGAGTTTGCTTTGGGCTATAACGGAACGCTGGATAAGGTGGCATGGACGAAGGAAAACACCACCACAAAAAGCGTAGAAATGTCCCACGGGTTTTTCTTCAACAGCTCCATAAAATGGGGCAATGAGAATGTAGGAATGCACGGTGTCACCACAAGCCTTGAATATAGCGATGGCAAGGGAAATTCCACCTCCAAAGGCACTGCGGTGGGAGCGAGCTGCACCGTCACCAGTCTGGACAAGCAGAGCCTTGTGGCGGAAGGAATTCCCGCGCCTGTTGTAGACGCCTATCGATTCCATTGGACGCTGGGGCAGTGGCAGCGCCACCTGAGTGGTGCAGCGAACAACAAGACACCCTTTATCGGCTACAGTGTTACCAATCTTTCCTCTCCGCCGCGAGCCATCGACAATTTGGACAAGACAATAACCCGCGGCGAAGGCATCTTTGACCTGAAGCTTTCTTGGACAAAGCCGGACCGCGAAAACGGTCATCCGGAGATTACTGGCTACTATGTTTACAGCAAGGACGAAAGCGGTGCGTATACAAAAGTATCCGAAAAGCTGTCTGCCGAAGCAACGGAATATGAGATCAAAAACCTTGACCTGAATAGCAAGTACACCTATGTAGTGACGACCGTAGCAACGGTAGACAGCAAGGATTATGAGAGCGTTTGGTCCAACGAGGCGCATTATCGCGCGGACGAAGCGCCTTACATCGGTAGCAATGGCAACTGGTGGGTCGGGGGAACCGACACCGGCGTAAAAGCGGCCGGTGACGACGGAAAGCCGGGCAAGGACGGCGAAACTCCGTATATCGGTGAGAACGGCAACTGGTGGATCGGCTTTACGGATACGAAAGTTAAGGCGGCAGGCACCGACGGAACGGATGGTGCAGACGGCAAGGACGGTGCGGACGGTCTGACCCCCAGCATTGGCGAAAACGGCAACTGGTGGATCGGTGAAACCGACACAGGCGTAAAAGCTGCCGGAACGGACGGTACAAACGGCACGAACGGTGCAGACGGTCTGACCCCCAGCATCGGCGAAAACGGTAACTGGTGGATCGGTGAAACCGACACAGGCGTAAAGGCTGCCGGAACGGATGGTGCAGACGGCAAGGACGGCGCAGACGGAACAAACGGTGTCGATGGTCGAACACCGCAGCTCAAAATCGGTGATGATAACCTCTGGTATGTTTCCTATGACAATGGTCAGAATTGGGAATCTCTCAATGTGAAAGCTACCGGAGAAATGGGAGCGACAGGTGCCCAAGGCGAAAAAGGCGACAAGGGTGACCAAGGCGAGCAAGGCATTCAGGGTGTCCAAGGTGAAAAGGGCGACAAGGGTGACCAAGGCGAGCAAGGCATTCAGGGTGTCCAAGGCGAAAAGGGCGACAAGGGTGACCAAGGCGAGCAAGGCATTCAGGGTGCCCAAGGTGAAAAGGGCGACAAGGGTGACCAAGGCGAGCAGGGCATTCAGGGTGTCCAAGGTGAAAAAGGCGATGCCGGTGCCGATGGCGCTTCCGGGCAAAATGGCACCAATGGAATTAACGGAAAAAACGGTGTAAATGGTCAAGACGGACAAAACGGTCAGGATGGCAAGGATGGACAGGATGGTACTGCCGGGCGCGGAATAGACAACGCCATGATTGATAACGACGGCTACCTAATTCTTACAATGACCGATGGCACGACCATCAATGCCGGTCTTGTACGCGACACTTCCGCTGTGGCAAACAAAGAAGCAAATGACTCTGCTACGGCAAAATCGCTTGCGACAGCGGCTGTTGGTCTTTCCGGTGCATCTTTGCTATGGAACATTGCAATGCTTGCACTCTCCATCACCATGAAAAGAAAGCGCACAACTTTCCACAGATGATACAGTATAAACAATAATGAAGCAGTCTTGAAAGTGCCAAAACACTTTCAAGGCTGCTTTTGTCAGGATAACCGATTACTTATTGTTTCTTCTCTTGCAGACAAACCATATCCATAGGATTCACACGCACACCATTCTGCATAACCTCAAAATGCGCTGGCTGACGATGCAGACTTGCATCCAGCAGTCAGCGGGGATGCCCGCGTAGACCGTGCCAAGCTGCGTTAGAATATTCTGCTTGGCCGCGTCACTCTGCATGGCGTAGTTGATGTCGCTGATTTGCCACATCAAACTGAACACATTTTCCGATTGCCAAACACCGTCTGCATAGATTCTGTCGATGGGGATGCTCTGCTGCACCGAACGCGGCATTTTATGGCTGCCGCGCGTTTTTCGCGTAGATGCGTACTCACTTAGTCTCAATGCTTATCACCTTTTTTCTTTTTGCAATATTTGTTGTCGGTTTTCCATAGCCGCCAATCGTTTCTGATAACTGTGCTGTCTATTACAACAAGCAGGAATTTTTCAAAGGTCAGACAGTCATAAGTGAAAAATCCTGCTGCTGCAATCGGCGCAGCGGCCACAATGCAGACCCAGCCCGCCGTTTCATGACCCAACAGCGGGGTCAGCCCCAAATAGACCGCAACTGCCACGGCAATGGCCGCGCCGGAGCAAATCATCTGCCGCAGATTCAGCCCCAAAAAGATTTCCTCTTGGTAATGGCGGATTTCTTTGTTGATTGGTATTTGCATGATTTATAACCCCATCATTTCATGGATAATTCGGTCAGAGCCTTTTATCAGCCCCACAAGTACGAGCATATTGAACACGGTTTCGGCAAGGAAGCTCCACACAATAGTGGTCGCTTCACCGCTGGTTACTGTCGGCGTACTGACAAACGCCGAGTAAATCACACAGGCCAGCACAATGACCGCACCCTCTAAGCACACGCCGACATAACTTTTCAAAAACGATATGCCCACGGATTGTGTGCTTTCCCCAGCAAAAGCCGCCAGCGGCAGCGGAGCCAGCGCTGTGTACATATACAAACGGAAGAAGCGGCCATACACGGTAAGGATCATTACAAAGGAAAGCACCGTAATGAACAAGCTGCCGAGAATCGTTACGAGCCATAGCGGTATGCTGGCGAGAAATCCCACATTTTCGATAGCGGTCTGCATTTCTGCGGGCAGCGACACCATAGCTTCTGAGATACCGCCCATGCTGTCGGCCATATCTGTGACGATGCCGTTACAGATGGAAAACACATTCAGCATAATGTCCATGCCATATCCCACAAGTGCCTTTGCCGCCACAAAGCGGAGAAAGTAGTGGATAGCAGCTTCGGGGCGTTTTAACTCGTGAAAATTCATTGTGTTTTTGCATAGCGATATAGCAAAGAACAGCACGACCAGTGCATAGCCAATGCCAACCATACCATTGTGCAAGGTCTGCATCACACTCCACACTGCGCCGCCCTTAAAAGTTTGGGGGCCGGTTGTCACCAGCCCCCATAACTCGCCCAGCTTTCCATTCCATGTGGAAAATGCGTTGTTCAGATTCTCAACGATCCAGTTTTGATTCAAGTTTTCACCCTCTTTCAGATAAAAGAAAACAGCCGACAGAAAGTCTGCCGACTGCATAGCTTAATTAAAAAAATTGTTTGTTATTAGGGTGTCCATTGTAGAAGCAACTGCATCACACACTTCATCAAAGCTGATAGTGGAAGCGTAGTCGAAATCTTTTCGGTAATTATCCCATTGCCTACGCATAATCTCGCT
>ERZ773237.2350-NODE-2350-length-12877-cov-3.023787_pt1 | contig 12877 bp, 10 predicted proteins | sample MGYA00580990_ERZ773237 | MGnify/ENA primary metagenome ERZ773237 (study PRJEB29015, sample SAMEA2737749) | human gut metagenome | biome: human gut; feature: human-associated habitat; material: faeces | place: China | collected 2012 ...
GCGCAGGGGCGCCATTTTCCGGGAAAAGGCCACCGCATTCTCCACCGGCGGCAACAACAGCTTCTTTTTCTCATTCTCCAGCGTGCCGGTAACAAAGTCGAACAGTTCGTACTCCACCGTCACCGTCTGGCGGGCGTTCAGGTCGTTGAGCACATACACATCGAACCGGTCCTTACTGTCCTCTACCGACACGGACAAAGGCGCGTTAAACCGCCGTGCGCCGTATTGCAGTGCCTTGTAATTACCGTAGTAGTCCAGACTGGACCAGGAGCACACACCCCAACAGTCGTTAAACTGCCAGTACATCGCCCCGTTGCACTGTCCCTTGTGGCGGCGCCAGTGCTCGGTGGCGTCTGCAATGCAGGTATCCTGGGTCACCTGGGACAGATAGATATAATCCCAAAACCGCCGAGGCAAATGGAAACGAGAAGCAATATAATACACCATCTTGTCGTTGCCGCTGGCGCACTTTTGGTGCAGGTTAAATACCGGGCTGTTCAGGGCGTAATCTCCGGGCTTTGCGTACTGGCGAATGGCCTTGGCATCCGGCAGGCTCTCAAAGCCGAATTCGCTGCAAAAGCGGGTCATTCGTTTGCGGTAATACTGCATAGGCTGCAAGCCGTGCCACACGCCCCACAGATGGGTGTCGCCTACATTGTCGCTGTAAACGCCCTCATTATGGGCAATGCCCACCGGCGAACCGGGAGTGTAGGGCGTGTCCGGATCCTCCGTCCGAATTTCCGGCTCCAGGATCTCATAAAAGAATTTTTCCGTCCACTGCACATACTTTTGCATGTGCACCCAGGCCATGTGCATATCCTCGATCTCGTTATTGCCGCACCACACCGCCAAGCTGGGGTGATGACACAGCCGCTGCACCTGGGCGTGCACCTCGGTCTTTACATTCTCCAGGAATTCCGGCAGGAAGAAGGGGTACGCCTGGCAGGCAAAGCCAAAGTCTTGCCACACCAGAAGCCCCCGCCGATCGCAGGCATCATAAAACGCGTCGGATGCATAGTAACCGCCGCCCCACACCCGCAGCATATTCAGGTTGGCAAACTGTGCAGCGTCCAGCAGCGCCTCTAACTTTTTGTCATCAAAGCGGGTAATAAAGCTGTCCGGCGGGATCAAATTAGAGCCTTTGATAAACAGGGGCACGCCGTTTAACCGGAACTGGAAGTTCATACCGTATGGATCCCGCTCCCGGTTCAGCTCAATGGTGCGCAGACCCACACGCTTTTCCGCCCGATCCAGTTCTTTCTCTTTCGCCGTCAGCATCGCCGATACCGTGTACAGGGGCTGGCGTTCCTTGCCGGACAGCTCCCGGGTCCACCACAGCTCCGGCTTCTCAATTTCGAACACAGCCTCGGTGCCTTTTTCCGTCAGCACTGTGCCGTCCGGGCAGGTCACCTGCAAGGTGCAGGTACAGTCACCGTACTGCTCCACTTGGGCCTTGGCGGTAATCACCGCCCCATCGCCTTGCAGCTGCTGGCGCACGGAAAGCTGCGCCACCCGGGCCGTATCCACAAAATCCAGCCCGATTTCCTCGGTAATACCGCTCACCGGCAGCACCGGACCCCAATCCCAGCCAAAGTGGCACTGGGGTTTACGAATATGGACAATGCCGTTCTGCCCGTTGGAGTTTATAGGGGTCATACACTTTTTGTATGCCGCGCTCACATACTCCACCGGTGAATAAAAGCGAATAATCAGGGTGTTCTCCCCTACCTGCAAGCGCTCTTTTACCGGCACCCGGTAAGGCACAAAGCAGTTTTTGCCTTGCAGCACCCGGTGACCGTTAAGCATCACATCACAGATGGTGTCCAGCATATCGCAGCGCAGGTACACCGCATCCGCTTGTAATTCTTCCGCCGTTACGGTAAACTGCTTTTCGTATACCCAGTCGGCGTGGCCCACCCAGCCTACTTCTTTTTCGTTCATCCCCACAAACGGGTCCGGGATCTTGCCGGCTGCCATCAGGTCTAAAAAATTGCAGCCCGGCACCTTGGCCGGCATCCAGTCGCCCTGATCCGCCCGGCGAAAACGCCAGTCCCCGGTTAATGTTTTATACATCGGTATTCCCCCTGTATGTCAAGTTTTGCTATTCCATTATACCTAAGCCTACCAGTAAAGTCAAAGCAGAAATATAGCGCCCGGCGTCGCAACGAGAAAAAGCTCAATTACCGCTACACCTTTGTGACCTACGGACGATTGGCGGGGATTCTGGATCGGGTGCAAAACGGCGCCGGCCAATTTCCGGAATACATTGCCAACTTTATCGTCCAGAACAGCAAAAAAGACACTTTACAGTATGGAATTCACAGCATTAAAAAAGGACCCGTGCCGATGCACAGGTCCTTTTTGTTTTCGTTTTTGATCAGTCAATCTCCACCGCAATTTTCTCGTCGCAGCGGGTGGCGGCAGCGCGCATAACCACGCGAATGGCCTTTGCAATACGGCCCTGCTTGCCGATGACCCGACCCATATCACTCTCTGCAACATGCAGGTGATACACGATCACGCCCTCTTCGTCCGGCTGATCCACCTCCACCGTGACAGCGTCCGGCTGATCCACCAAACCACGGGTGATGGCTACCAATAGTTCTTCCAAGAAAACACCTCCATATTAGTTCTTGCAAACGGGCAAAGAACTAATTATAAAATGCCTTCCTTCTTCAGAATAGCCTTCACAGTGTCAGTGGGCTGTGCGCCGTTAGCGATCCACTTCTTTGCCTTCTCGCCGTCGATCTTTACCTCAGCGGGATCCACCATGGTGTTGTAAGTGCCGATCTCCTCAATGAAACGACCGTTGCGGGGATATCTGGAATCTGCCACAACTACACGATAGAACGGTGCCTTCTTTGCGCCCATGCGGCGCAGTCTGATTTTTACTGCCATTTTTGTTACCTCCGTAAAAATAAGTAATAATGAATTTATATAACCAAAATGCTTTTGGCAATAGATAAAGTTAGAACCCAAAGGGGTTAGAGCCGCCGTTTTTGCCCATCATACGCTGGGCCATCTCCGGGTTTTGGCTCATCATGCGGCGCATTTTCTTACTCATCTTGGGGCCACCTTTGCCGCCGCCGAACTGTTTGACCATCTTTTGCATTTGCTTAAACTGGGACAGCAGCCGGTTCACATCCTCCACCTGCATACCGCAGCCGGCGGCGATACGCCGCTTTCTGGAAGGATTAATGATCTCCGGCTTGGTGCGCTCCTCCACGGTCATAGAATAGATAATGGAGCGGAAGCGGTTAAACGCGCCCTCGTCAATGTCCTCGTCCTTAATCTTGGAGCCGATACCGGGCAGCATCTTAATGGTGTCACGCAGGGAGCCCATGCGCTCGATCTGGTCAAACTGATCCAAAAGATCGTTCAGATCAAATTTATTCTTCGCCAGCTTGCGTTCCAGCTCTGCCGCCTTTTTCTCGTCCAGGCTCATCTCTGCCCGTTCAATGAGGGAGAGCACATCGCCCATACCCAAAATACGGGAGGCCATACGACTGGGGTGGAAAGTCTCCAGCTGGTCCAGCTTTTCGCCGGTGCCGATGAATTTAATCGGTTTGCCGGTCACGGCACGCACAGACAGCGCCGCACCGCCGCGGGTGTCACCGTCCAGCTTTGTCAGAATCACGCCGTCAATGCCTAATGCCTCGTTAAAGCTCTTGGCCACATTCACAGCGTCCTGACCGGTCATGGCGTCGATCACCAGCAAAATCTCGTGCGGGTGAACAGTGGAGCGAATGTTTTGCAGCTCCGCCATCAGCGCCTCGTCCACATGCAGACGACCGGCGGTATCCAGCAGCACATAGTCGTTGCCGTGATCCCGCGCGTACTTTACTGCCTCGCCGGCAATGGTCACCGGGTTCTCCGTGCCCATTTCAAACACAGGCACATCCACCTGGGCGCCTACCACCTGCAACTGCTTAATGGCTGCAGGTCGATACACATCGCAGGCCACCAGCAAGGGTCGGTGCCCTTCTTTCTTCAACTTCTTTGCCAGTTTGGCAGAATGGGTGGTTTTACCGCTGCCCTGCAAGCCGCACATCATCACAACCGTCGGCGGGTGATTGGCAATGGCCAACCGGGACTCCGTGCCGCCCATCAACTCCGTTAACTCCTCGTTGACGATCTTGATGACCATTTGGCCGGGGGTCAGGGACTCCATCACATCCGCACCGATGGCACGCTGGGTCACCTTGGCGGTGAACTCCTTGGCCACCTTATAGTTGACATCCGCCTCCAGGAGCGCCATACGCACCTCGCGCATAGCTTCCTTTACATCGGACTCTGTAAGCTTGCCCTTGGCACGCAGCTTTTTAAATGAATTTTCCAGCCGTTCGCTGAGCCCTTCAAATGCCAAGTTCTACACTTCCGTTCTTTTTATCATTCGCAAAGATAAGCGGTCAGGGCCTTGATCCGGGCCACATTGTCGTTGATCTCCCGGGACAGTGTGTGCGACAGATTATACGCATTAATGGCCTCGGCGCACTGCTCGATTTCTTCCAGTCCCTTCTTCAGGGTCTCGAACTTCTTAGCAAGACCCAAGCGACTCTCCATCTCAAACAGCTGGTTCTCCGCCCGCTTGATGGCATCGCGCACGCCCTGGCGGGTAATGCCCTCATTCTCTGCGATCTCAGAAAGCGAAAGGTCCTCGTCATAATAATACACCAAAAAATCGTGCTGCTTTTGGGTCAACATTTCGCCGTAAAAATCCAGCAAAAAAGAAACTTCCAAATTCTTGGCCAAGGACGCCCTCCCCTTTCTTAGTCTCTTGCGCTGTAAAGTGAAAGCTCTTTACAGCAAGGGGTATTATACTAAAACCGGGCCGCCTTGTCAACCGCTCTCTGCATATTTTTTGCAATAAAATTTACGAAAAAAGCGCTTGACACAAGCTATGGTGCACCGCAAAAGCGCCACCCCACCGGATAGTGGTGCGCGCCGACAAAGCAAAGAACACGATTTGTTTACAAAATCGATACAAATCATTGACAACCTGTCGCCTAATACATTATAATAGTCAAAGTCCAAAAAACACGGAGGTACTGTACATGAATCCATTGCATGAATTTGCAGCGCTGTTCTCCAACTTCGGCAACATTGATCCCCGTATGATCGTGATGTGGGTTGTTGGCGGCGTGCTGGTCTACCTTGCCATTAAGAAGGAAATGGAACCCACCCTGCTGCTGCCCATGGGCTTCGGCACCATTTTGGTGAATCTGCCCCTCAGCGGTGCCATTACCCAACCCGGGGCGGAGGAAGGCCCCATATCCGTACTGTTTGATGCCGGCATTGCCAACGAGCTGTTCCCGCTGCTGCTGTTTATCGGTATCGGCGCCATGATCGACTTTGGCCCGCTGCTGAAGAACCCGTGGCTGATGCTCTTCGGTGCAGCCGCCCAGTTCGGTATTTTCTTCACTTTCTTTGTGGCCGGCTTCTTCTTTGATATTAACGACGCCGCGTCCATCGCCATTATCGGCGCTGCCGACGGCCCCACTTCCATCTTTGTGGCCAATACACTGCATTCCAAGTATCTGGGCGCCATTATGGTGGCTGCGTACTCTTATATGGCACTGGTGCCCATTATCCAGCCGCCGGTGATCAAGGCTGTAACTTCCAAGAAAGAGCGCCTGATCCGTATGAAATACCATGCAGGCGATGTAAGCAAGACCACCAAGATTGTGTTCCCCATCGTGGTAACTGCCGTTGCCGGTTTGGTGGCGCCTAAATCTGTTGCACTGGTAGGCTTCCTGATGTTTGGTAACCTGATCCGCGAGTGCGGCGTGCTCAACCAGCTGTCTGAGACGGCGCAGAACGCCTTTGCCAACATTATTACAATTCTGCTGGGTCTGACCGTTGCTGCCAAAATGCACTATCAGGACTTTGTATCCTGGCAGACCCTGATGATCCTGGGTCTGGGTCTGGTTGCCTTCATCTTTGATACCGTAGGCGGCGTAGTGTTTGCCAAGTTCATCAATCTGTTCCTGCCCAAGGAGAAGAAAATCAACCCCATGATCGGTGCAGCCGGTATCTCCGCATTCCCCATGAGCGGGCGTGTGGTCAACCAAATGGGCCTGAAAGAGGACCCGCAGAACTTCCTGTTGATGTACTCCATCAGCGTCAATGTTTCCGGCCAGATCGCCTCCGTTATTGCCGGCGGCCTGATCCTGACCCTGGTATCGTAAGGAGGATATTATATGCAGACTTTATTTGCTTCTCTGCTGGCTGTGATTACCATGGCCATCAACGCCCAGTCCTGGAAAACCACCCTGCCGGATATGCTCTTCGGTATGATCGGCATCTTTATCGTGATCGGCGTGATCATTCTTGTCACCTATGGGCTGAACAAAGCCTTTTCCAAAAAGAAGAAGAAGGACGACAAGGACGAGAAATAAAAACAAAATGAAACTCAAAGGCGCTCGGCAAGTCCGGGCGCTTTTTCTGTGCAAAAAACAGGGTTGCAAAATGCGACGGTCTATTGTATAATATAGGCAAATTCAAACGCTATGACGAAGAAAAGTAGCGCTCCCCCTGCTGTTTAGAGAGTCGCGGTCCCGGCTGAGAGCCGCAGCACAGCAGCCTGTGTGAAGTTCCCTTCCGAGCGGTTTTGCTGAACCACAGTAGGCAAGAACGGTGTGAGCCCCGTTATCAGGCTCAAAGAGTGTTTGCTCCGATTGGCACTTGCCAACTTGCAAAAAACAGGGTGGTACCGCAGGTAATTCCGACTTGTCCCTATACGAACGGGGCAAGTCGTTTTTTATTTGCACACTGCCGCGAGCAATACAGAATGACAGAAAGGATACGAAGATGAAAGCACAACTGGAACAAATCCGCCGGGCCGCCAAAGAAGCACTGGCATCCTTTGACAGCGCCGAACAGCTGGAAAAAGCCCGTATTCAGTACTTGGGCAAAAAAGGCGAGCTGACCGCTATTTTGAAGCAGATGGGCAAGCTGTCTGCTGAGGAGCGCCCGGTGATCGGCCAACTGGCAAACGAAATTCGCAAGGACATTGAGGACACCATCGCCAACAAGTCCGCAGAGATCAAGAAGGCAGCCCAGGAGAAGCGGCTGGCTGAGGAAACTCTGGATGTGACCATGCCCGGCACCCTGCCCCAGATCGGCTACAAGCACCCGCTGTCCATCGTTCTGGACGAGATCAAGGACATCTTTATGGGCATGGGCTTTGACATTGCCGAGGGTCCGGAGGTGGAGTACGACTACTACAACTTTGAGGCACTGAACATCCCCAAAGATCACCCGGCCAGGGACACCCAGGACACCTTTTATATCAATGACAACATCGTACTGCGAACCCAAACTTCTCCGGTACAGATCCGTGTAATGGAAAAAACGCAGCCCCCCATTCGAATCATCGCCCCGGGTCGTGTATTCCGCTCCGACGCGGTAGATGCCACCCACTCTCCCCTGTTCCACCAGATCGAGGGCTTGGTGGTAGACAAGGGCATTACCATGGCAGACCTGAAAGGCACGCTGGAGACCTTTGCCAAGCGGCTGTACGGCGAGAATACAAAAATCCGCCTGCGTCCCCACCACTTCCCCTTTACGGAGCCCAGCTGCGAAATTGATGTAAGCTGCTTTAAGTGCGGCGGCAAGGGCTGCCCCTTCTGCAAGGGCGAAGGCTGGGTCGAGATCCTCGGCGGCGGCATGGTGCACCCCAAGGTGTTGAAAAACGGCGGCGTAGACCCGGATGTATACAGCGGCTTTGCCTTTGGCGTAGGCCTGGAGCGGCTGGTGCTGTTCCGCTTTAATATTGACGATATGCGTTTGCTGTATGAGAACGATATGCGTTTTCTGTCCCAGTTTTAAGGAGGTGCAAATATGATTTTATCCAGAAAATGGGCCAACGATTATGTGGACCTAACCGATATTGACAACAAGACCTTTTGCGACGAGATGACCCTGTCCGGCTCCAAGGTGGAGGGGTATGAAGTGGAAGGCAGTGCCATTGAGAATGTAGTTGTGGGCCAGGTGCTTTCTATGGAGAAACACCCGGACTCCGACCACCTGTGGGTGTGCCAAGTGTCCGTAGGCGACGATCAGCCGCTGCAAATCGTCACCGGAGCCCAGAACTTAAAGCCCATGGACATTGTGCCGGTGGCACTGGTGGGCGCTACGGTGATCAACCGCAAAGACCATAAGTTAGAAAAAATCAAAAAGGGCAAGCTGCGGGGCGTTGCTTCTGCCGGTATGCTGTGCTCCTTTGACGAACTGGGTCTGACCCAAAACGACTTCCCTTACGCCTGCGCCGACGGCATTTTTGTACTGGGGGACGACTGCGACAAGACCTTGGGCATGGATATTCACAAAGCCATCGGCTATGACGACACCTGCGTTGAGTTTGAGATCACCTCCAACCGATGCGACTGCCTGTCCGTAACCGGTTTGGCCCGTGAAGCAGCGGCCACCTTTGACCGGCCTTTCACCTTGCCGGAGCCGGAAGTGAAGCCCGGCCACGGCAATGTAAACGACCTGCTGCAAGTGCATATTGAAGACGGCGAAAAGTGCTACCGTTACACCGGCGCCGTAGTAGAGAATGTGCGGGTTAAGGAGTCACCCCGCTGGCTGCGGGAGCGACTGCGTGCCTGCGGCGTGCGCCCCATCAGTAACATTGTAGATATTACCAACTATGTGATGCTGGAGTACGGCCAGCCCATGCACGCCTTTGACCTGCGTTACCTGGTGGGCAACACAGTGAATGTGCGTAACGCCAAGGCCGGTGAGACCATCACTACCCTGGACGGCGAGACCCGGGAGCTGACGGAGAATATGCTGGTGATTGCCGATACGGAAAAGCCTGTTGCCGTTGCCGGCGTAATGGGCGGCGAATACAGCGGTATTATGGACGACACCACCACCATCGTATTTGAGTCCGCCTGCTTTAACGGCACCTGCGTGCGCCGCACCGCCAAGGCGCTGGGTATGCGCACCGAGGCCTCTGCCCGGTACGAGAAAGAGCTGGATCCCAACCAAACCATGCGCGCCTTAAAGCGTGCCCTTCAGCTGGTACAGCTGCTGGACGCCGGCGATGTGGTAGACGGCGTGGTGGACTGCTACAAGAAAATCAAAGAGCAGGTCACCGTGGACTGGGACTACCGGTGGATCAATCGGTTCATCGGCTTTGATCTCAGCGAACAGCAGATGATCGATATTTTGAAGAAGATCGACTTTGATGTGCGCGACGGAAAGGTTTACGCTCCCACCTTCCGCAATGATATTGAGCACCTGGCAGACCTGGCGGAAGAAGTGGCCCGGTTCTACGGCTTCCACAACATTCCCAACCACATGCTACAAGGCGCCGCAAACGGCAAGCTGACCCACCGCCAGTCCTTTGAGCGCAAGCTGGGCAACACCCTGCTGGCCTGCGGCTGCACCGAGGTATCCACCTTTAGTTTTATCAGCCCCAAAGCCTATGATAAAATTTGCTTGCCGGCAGACAGCACCCTGCGCAATTCTATTGTGATCCTGAACCCCCTGGGCGAGGACACCAGCATTATGCGCACCACCATCCTGCCCTCTATGCTGGATGTGCTGTCCTTTAACTACAACCACAAGACGGAAGCCGCTTGTATGTATGAGATGGGCACCGTTTACACCCCCACAACCCCGGACAAACTGCCCATTGAGAGTCAAAAGGTCACCATCGGTATGTACGGAGGCGGCGCAGACTTCTTTGCCCTGAAAGGCATTGTGGAGAAGCTGCTGGACTGCCTGCATGTGGATCACTACGATGTGGAGCCGGTAAAAGATAACCCCACCTTCCACCCGGGCCGTACCGCCGCCTTCACCATAGACGGCAAGGTGCTGGCCACCCTGGGCGAGGTGCACCCCACCGTGGCAGAGAACTACGCCATCGGCACCCGGGTTTATCTGGCGGAGCTGGATATGAACACCGCTTATGAGAACGAAAGCGGCACCCGCACCCACAAGCCCCTGCCCAAGTACCCGGCCAGTAACCGTGACCTGGCCTTTGTATGCGACAAGGAGATCCCGGTTCTGAAGTTGCAGCGTGCCATCGGCGAGGCCGTAGGCAAGACCCTGGAGAGCGTCAAGCTCTTTGATGTGTATCAGGGTGAGCAGATTGAAAAGGGCAAAAAGAGCGTGGCGTTTAACATTCGTATGCGCGCCCATGACCGCACCCTTACCGATGATGAAGCCGACGCTGCCATGAAGCGGGTGGTCAAAGCCCTGGACAAAATGGGCATCAGCCTGCGGAGTTGACCGAAAAAACGGACAACTGCCCGGTAATTTGACCGGAATATCGGAATTTTTGCATTTTAATATTGTAATTATTCCAAAAACTGTATATAATGATGTGTACGGAGGTGACTTTACCGTGACAGATAAGACCATGACATTTAGAATCGGTGATGAAAAAGAGGATGTTATGAAAGACACCCTGACCCAGGTGTTTGACGCCCTGCGGGAAAAGGGGTACAATCCCATTAACCAGATCGTAGGCTATCTGCTGTCTGAGGATCCCACCTACATCACCACCCACAACAATGCCCGCAGCCTGATCCGCCGGATCGACCGGGACGAGTTGTTGGCCGCTATGGTAAAGTCCTACTTAGATTAAAACGAAGGAGGCGTTCCCTTGGCGAAGAAAAGCGAATTCTTGGAATACAAAGGCAGACCGCTGGTACGCTGCGGCAACACCATTTACTACGGCAGTATGGCCGACCCGTTCGTTGTGTGCCTGAAGGTACAGAGTGAGAAGAAGCAGGGCGACCAAACCATTGCCGACAAAGTGATCATTCAGCTGCTGAATACGGACGAGCAGATCTCGCCCAAAGAGCAGGTGGTCAAAAAGAGCGAAAAGACCGGCCTGTTCAATGCGCTGGATCTGGGTGCCGTTTGGCTGGAAAGAGCCTTAAAGAAAAACGCGTAATCCCAAGTAACCAAAAGAACCGAGTGCAGTTTGCACTCGGTTTTCTTTATTGCCTGTTTCCGACGGCCTGCTCTTATTGCGGATTGCACAAGGGCGGGGGCGTTTTTTTATGCAATATGTGAATTGACTTCACCGGATCGACAACTTATAATTAAGATAAGGGTAATTTTACGCACTTTTGCAACGGAAGGGGCAACTGGATATGAAGAAGAATTTACGCAGCCTATTGTGCGGCCTGCTGGCACTGGTGCTGGTGTGTTCCTGCGCCGGCGCAGCCTTCGCCAAGGACAACGGCGCCACACCGGTAATCTCTGTGCACGGCATGGGCGGCTCCGGCCTGTACCTAAACCCGGGCACGGAGGATGAGCAGCCAGTGGGCGTGTTTGACGCCAAAAGTCTGATCAGCCGCGGCGGACTCATCCAAAATGTGCTGGCTGCCGTCGGCGGCAAGCAAACGGACCCGAACGCCGTCATTGACCAAATCGCCGATCTGATGAACGACTACCGCAACATCGCCTGCGATGAGGACGGCAACAGTATTTACAATGTAGGCATTGCCAACTACTGGACCGACAGTCTGAAAAACCACCCGGGCTACCTGTCCGGCACCAGCAACGAGCCGGCCATTTGCCGCCAAGTGGCGCAGAATATCGGCGCAGACAAAGTGTATGCCTTTAACTACGATTGGCGACTGGACGCCTGCGAAACGGCTGCCAAGCTGGCAGACTTTGTGGGTCAGGTCAAAGCCAAAACCGGTAAAAAGCAAGTGACCCTGGTCGGCAGTTCAGAGGGCACGGTGATCCTCAGCGCCTATATCGATCAATATGGCGACCGCGGCGACATCCGCCGTCTGGTGATGATCAACGGGGCACTCACCGGTGTGTCCGTCACCAAGCTGTTTTGCCAGGATCTGCTGTTTGACGCGGATGTGGTCAAGAAATATTTAGACCGGGTGACCACCACTTACCATAACCCGGACTTTGACTTTAGCCAGCTGAACCGGCTGGCAAACAGCCTGAATGTGGGCTACCTGTGCGACTTTTTGACCCAAGTAGCAGAGGACCCTGCACTGGTGGAGCGGGTGTATAACGAGATCTTTTACCCGGTGTTCGGCTGCATTCCCATGCTGTGGGAGTTTATCCCCTATGATGATTTTGACGACAGCGTGGATGCCATGACCGCCATTGGCTTTTTAGACCAAAGCAGTGGCCTGTACAAGAAGATCACCCGCTACCATAAGGTGCAAAAGCGCCTGCCCGGCAATCTGAAAGCCATGCAAAAGGCCGGCACCGATGTGGTGATCGTAGCCAACTACGGCCTGCCAAATATTCCCATCAACTCTGCGTATGCCAATCAGACAGATATTCTCATCGACACCAAATACGCCTCCGTGGGTGCCACCACAGCGGACTACGGCAAGACCTTGAAGCGCACCGGCGCCCATGTGTCGCCGGACCGCATTGTGGACGCCGCCACCTGCACGCTACCGGACAACACCTGGTTCTTTAAGGGCGTGGCCCATGTGAACTTCTGGTACGACAGCCAAGCCACCAAATTCTTGGCTGGACTGATCACCAACCCGGAGAAAAAGCAGTCTGTGCAGACAGTCAAAGCCGCCACCGGCAACGGCCAGTTTGTCAATACGGACGAGAAGCAAAACATTGTACCCTTTAGCACCGGCAAGAGCACAAACAGCAGCGGTACAAAGAACACCAATTCCAAGAACACCGCGACCGCAACTGTTAAGTCCCCTGCCACCGGCGCCCATTGGAGCCTGGCAGTGGGCGGCTCCGGTTTGGCCGCCTCCGGCTTGCTCTTTGCCCTGTACGCTCTGTTTGCCAAAAAGAAGAACGACGCAGCTACAAAATAATATCTGTACTTAAACCAGCGCCCCCTTGCATAAGCAAGGGGTCATTTTTTATCCAAAAGCAAAAAATCTCAAAGTACAGAATCACACCGCCGGCG
>ERZ773237.2371-NODE-2371-length-12810-cov-5.739004_pt1 | contig 12810 bp, 9 predicted proteins | sample MGYA00580990_ERZ773237 | MGnify/ENA primary metagenome ERZ773237 (study PRJEB29015, sample SAMEA2737749) | human gut metagenome | biome: human gut; feature: human-associated habitat; material: faeces | place: China | collected 2012 ...
TCGAAGTTGCGGCCCTGGTCGTCGAATCCGTGGGTCATCTCGTGGCCGATCACCACGCCGATGGCGCCGTAGTTGACCGCGTCATCGGCATCGGGGTTGTAGAACGGCGGCTGGAGAATGGCCGCAGGGAAGCAGATCTCGTTGGTCGTGGGATTGTAGTAGGCGTTGACCGTCTGCGGCGACATGAGCCATTCGTCCTTGTCGACCGGCTTGCCGAACTTGCGCAGATTGTCGAGCGTGCCCCACAGGCTCGCGGCCTTGATGTTCTGCCAGTAGCTCTCGGAGGGATCGATCGTGAGCGTCGAATAGTCCTTCCACTTGTCGGGATAGCCGATCTTGACGTGGAACGACGCCAGCTTCTCCTGCGCCTTGGCTTTCGTGGCGTCCGACATCCAGTCGAGAGCGGCGATGTGCTCGCCGAGCGCCGTTTGCAGGTTCCCGACCAGTTCGAGCATCCGCTCCTTGTCCTTGGCAGGGAAGTATTTGGCGACGTACATCTCGCCTACGGCCTCGCCCAACACCGAGTTGGGGATCGACATGGCGCGTTTCCAGCGGGGACGCTGCTCCTCCTTGCCGGCCATCTGACGGCCGAAGAAGTCGAACGAAGCGGCATAGAAGTCGTCGCTCAGGTAGGATGCCGCGCTGGTGAGGTATTGAGCGGCCAGGTAGTAGCGTAGCGTCTCGATCGGGGTCTGTTTGACCAGTTTGTTCATCCCCTCGAAGAAACTCGGCTGTCCGACGATGGCACGGTCGATCCCTGCGACCTGTACCTTGCCCAGTTCATCGAAAAGCACCTCCCAGTCGATGGCGTCGTATCTCTTTTTGAGGTCGGCGACGCTCATCGGATTGTAGCTGCGGGCGATGTCGCGCAACTCGACGTTCGACCACGAGGCGCGGGCCAGTTCGGTTTCGAAGGCCACGACGTCGGCTGCGGCCCGCTTCGCCTCAGCCTCCTCCGTGCCCGAAAGGACGAAGAGTTTGGCGAGCAGCTCCTCGTAGCCTTTTTTCAGGGCGGCGTTCGACTCTTCGAGGTAGTAGTCGCGGTTACCCATGCCCAGACCGCTCTGTTCGAGGTAGAAGGCGTTGGTGTTGCTGTCCATCAGGTCGGCCATCACGCCGAAGGCGAAGAGCGGATTGCCCACGTCGAGCATCATCTCCGTGAGCGCCTTGGTCAGCGTGGGTCCCTTTTCGACCTGCATGATCGCGGCCAGGTCGGCCTTGACCGGTTCGGCGCCCTCCTTGTTCAGACGTACCGAATCGAGCCCCATTTTGTAGAGGTCGGAGATCTTCTGGTCGACCGAACCCGGCGCGGCCTCGATCTTGGTCATCTCCTGAAAGAGGTCGTTGATGCGCACCTCGTTGTTCTCGCGCAGCACGTCGAATGAGCCGAAGCGCGAGAATTCGGGTTTCAGCGGGTTCTTGGCCTGCCATCCGCCGGTGGCGTACTGGTAGAAATCTTCGTTCGGGGCGACCGACAGGTCGAAATTCGACGGGTCGATGGCCGGCGTTTTGGCTGTTTTGTCGTTGCAACTCATCATACAGGCGAGCGTTGCAAAAAGAATGACTTTTTTCATCTGGGTTCTTTGTTTTAAACATGAAAGAGCCGCCTTCGGCAGAAGGACAGCTCTTTCGGACATCAGCGTTCGGGACGCATTATTTTTTGCAGATAGCGGCTACGCCCGGAAGTTCCTTGCCCTCGATGGCTTCGAGCAGCGCGCCGCCGCCGGTCGAGATGTAGGATACCTGATCGGCCATGCCGAACTTGTTGATGCATGCCACCGAGTCGCCGCCGCCGATGAGCGAGAAAGCGCCCTCGGCCGTCGCCTTGGCGATCGCTTCGGCGATCGCGCGCGATCCTTCGGCGAACTTGTCGAACTCGAATACGCCGGCAGGGCCGTTCCACAGAATGGTCTTGGCGCCTTCGATCGCGGCGGCGAAAGCCTTGCGCGATGCGGGACCGGCATCCATGCCCTCCCAGCCGTCGGGGATGTCGTTCACGGGGCAGATCTGCGTATTGGCGTCGTTCGAGAAGGCGTCGGCCGCCACGCAGTCGGTGCCCAGCACCAGATTCACGCCTTTGGCCTTGGCCTTGGCGATGATGTCGAGCGCCAGTTGCAGTTTGTCGTCCTCGCAGATCGAGTTGCCGATCTTGCCGCCCTGCGCCTTGGCGAAGGTGAAGGTCATGCCGCCGCAGAGGATCAGGTTGTCGACCTTGTCCATCAGGTTCTCGATGATGCCGATCTTGGTCGATACCTTCGAACCGCCCATGATGGCCGTGAAGGGACGTTTGATGTCGCTCAGGATGTTGTCGACGGCCTTCACCTCCTTCTCCATGAGGTAGCCCAGCATCTTGTTGCCGGCGTCGAAGTAGTCGGCGATCACGGCCGTCGAGGCGTGCTTGCGGTGCGCCGTTCCGAAGGCGTCGTTGATATAGCAGTCGGCGTACGAAGCCAGCGTCTTGGCGAACTCCTTCTGCGAAGCCTTCATCGCCTTCTTGGCCTCCTCGTAGGCGGGATCCTCCTTCTCGATGCCCACGGGCTTGCCCTCCTCTTCGGGGTAGAAGCGGAGGTTTTCGAGCATCAGCGCCTCGCCCGGTTTGAGCGCCGCAGCGGCCTCGGCAGCCTTGGCGCAGTCGGGAGCGAACTTGACGGGCACGCCCAGTTTTTCGCTCACGGCGTCGACGATCTGGCTCAGCGAGAACTTGGGGTTGACCTTGCCTTTGGGCTTGCCCATGTGCGACATGATGACGAGGCTGCCGCCGTCGGCGAGCACCTTTTTCAGCGTGGGAAGCGCCCCGCGGATGCGGGTGTCGTCGGTGATTTTACCGTTTTCATCCAGAGGCACGTTGAAGTCCACGCGGACGATCGCGCGTTTGCCCTTGAAATCGTAAGAATCGATTGTTGCCATAATGCGTTGAATTTTAAAGTATATCTTAATGCGTTGAATCCCATTCTCTTGTCAAATTCGGGTTTCGAGCCGGCGCCGGAGCCTCCCGCTGCCCGATGCGGCGGAATCCGCAGGCGCTCGCCGTCTTCGTCCGGCGGCTCCGGTCGCGTCCCGCAAATGTACGCATTTATTTTCAGAAATACGCACTCGTCTGTTTGTAAAATAACACTGCGGCGGGATTTCCTTCCCTGTCGCGGCGGTGCGTCCGGTCCGGCTTCGGCTGTTCGGCTTTCCGCACGGCTCGGCCGGGTCGCCGCAGAACTGCTCTATTTGCAGATCGATACCTGCGTAGGAGGCATATTGCGGGCCTCCGCGGGGCAGAGGCTTCGGCCGCGAGGCGCCGAGGCGTCGCAATATTGCAAGGTAAATCGGTCGTTTTAACGGATTGTCGTTTTTCAGTCTGCGGCCGGCGGAGGATGCGTCGGACGCCGCCGGCGGGACGATGCAGCCCTCCGCATGGGGCGGCTGCGGTCTGCCGCTCTTCGGGTTTTGACCGAAGAGCGAATCTTTCGAACATGTATTTTGGTAGGCCTCCGGCCTGCTGGATTACACAGCGAAAACAACCTAATTCTCACTTCGGGAAGCATCCCGCACCTCCGATTGGGCGTTTCCTGCGAGGAGCGGATTTACCACCTTTTGTCACCGAAAGGTGGCGCCAAAAGTGTCCGCAGGGCACCTCCGTCGGGATCGGACGGCGGTTCTCACTGAGCGGGCACAAAAGACTGCGCTGTTTTGCACGCCCGCTCCGGGCGCTCGAACCGCCGTCCGATCTGATTCCTCCTCCGGTGCAATGCGGAATTTGCGGTGCGCTGCGCGCAACGATGATTATTTGCTGGTCTCCTGTTTTAACAGGTCTCCGGCCTGCCGGATCGCACTGCGAAAAGAGCGGAAAGATTCCTACGCTCCACTGCATTCCGCCCGGAATGACAAATCCTGTCATCCTCAGGAGGAAGTCCAAACCAATTCCGACACAGGCATCGCCCCCTGCATCGCCCAGCAAACAGCGGAGAAAAAGGCCGTGTCCGATCGGTTTTCGGCACATTTGCCCGAAAACCGAAAAATAATTCGTAACTTTGCCGGTCAATCTATCAATTGTCGGGCACGAATATGAAGATCAAGCTCTTTACCATTTCCAACCTGCTCACGCTCTCGAATCTGCTCTGCGGGATGATAGCGACGGTGGCGATACTCACCGACGGCGACCTGCATCTGGCCTTCTGGCTGCTGGTGCTGGCGGCCGTCTTCGATTTTTTCGACGGCTTCACGGCACGGCTGCTCCACCAGTCCTCGCCGATCGGGTTGCAGCTCGATTCGCTGGCCGACATGGTTTCGTCGGGCGTCGCACCGACGGCCGTCATGCTCACGCTGGCATGGCAGGCCGGCAGTTCGTGGTGGGCGGCCGATACGGGAGGCCCTTGGAGCTGGATCGTACTGCTGCTGGCCGTCGGGACGGCGCTGCGGCTGGCGAAATTCAACATCGACGACACGCAGCGTACCGAGTTCTGCGGACTGCCTTCGCCCGCGGCGGGCCTCTTCTGCGCCTCGCTGGGTCTGCTCCACGCCGAAGGAATGCTCTCGCTGCCCTATGAAGCCGTACTGCTCGCCGCGGCGGCGACGGCTTGGCTCATGATCAGCCCGATCCGCATGTTCGCACTCAAATTCCACGGCTTCGGCTGGACGGGCAACCGGCTGCGCTATCTCTTTCTGGGGGCGTGCGTCGTACTTATTCTTACGCTCGGCGCATACGCAATTCCCGCGATTTTCGTTCTCTATGTCGTAGTCTCGCTCGTCCGGTGGCTCCTGCAAGGACGCAGGGCGACCGAAGCCTAAGAAAGAAAACGCATGTCGAAACGGCTCGGAACATATCTGCTCCCGGCAGTGCTGCTCTTGGCGGCGCTGCTGCCGGGGCGTGTCTGTGCCCAGCTCGACGCCCGTTCGCTCATGCGCGCCCAGCAACGCGGCGAAAACACCAACCTCTACGGAGTACCGAACCCCGCGCCCGAAGACGAGGAGGGGCAGGCGCAGCAGCCCGTCGACTCGACCAAGGAGAAGCGCATCAAAAAACCGCTCGAATCCTACTTTTTCAGCGACTCGATCCGGGCGCTGCCCAACTTCAAATGGAACGTCTCCCAGGATTACAACCGCGTGCGGATCGAACCGCTCGACACCACGCTCACGGCGTGGCGAATCGACTACCCCTTCTACCGCAACGGCGTGGGTGATGCGCCGATCGGCGCGCTCGGCCAGGGATCGGTTCCGCTCAACTATTTCGAGCGGCCCCAGTGGCAGGATTTCAGTTTCGCCTCCCCGTTCCACTCCTATATTTACGACATGCGGAACGCGCCGTTCTACAACGGTAAACGTCCCTTCCTGCAAATGACCTACATCGAATCGGGACAGAAACGCTACCGCGAGACCAATTTCGAGATCCGCCACGCACAGAACATCTCTCCCTCGACCAGTTTCAGCATCGACTACAAGTCTCGCGGCACGCGGGGACTCTACGAATGGTCGCGTACCAAGAATCAGAACATCGCCGTGACGGTCGCCCACACGGGCAAGCGCTACTCCGTACATGCCGGTTACGTCAACAACCACATCGAGACGCAGGAGAACGGCGGCGTGGTGGGCGAATGGGCGATCCGCGACACGGTCTTCGAGATGCCGTCGGGCGTACCGATGCGGCTGACGAACGCCAAGGCCGAAAACATCTACCGCAACCACGCCTTCTTCCTCACGCAGTCCTACGCCATTCCGCTGCAACGCGTCACCGAAAACGATTTTTCGCTGGCCGACCTCTCGGCCGTATTCATCGGCCACTCGATCGAGTACGACATTTGGAGCAAGACCTACACCGACATCTTCGGCACCTACACCGACGAACGCGGGTCGAAAGACGAGAACGGCAACTTCGTCGCCACCGAGGGCCACGAGTATTACGACAACTGGTTCATCCACCCCGACGCCTCGCGCGACACGCTCTGCGAACGGAGGCTTTCGAACCGCTTGTTCGTACAGGCGCAGCCGTGGGACCGCAACGGCGTGATCGGCACCATCGACGGCGGCGTGGGGTTCGACATACACACCTACTCGCAGTTCGCGCTCGGCGACTACATCACCGGCAAATACCGCCGCACGCGAAAGACCAGCTATTTCGCCTACGGGTCGATCGCCGGCAAAATCAAGAAATACGTCGACTGGGACGCCAACATGAAGGTCTACCCGTCGGGGTACAGAGGCGGAGACATGTCGCTGGGCGCACACCTCGCGCTCAAAGGCTATCTCCGCGGTCACGCCCTGATTCTCGAAGGACGTTTCTCGAACGAGAAGCGTTCGCCGGGTTACTGGCAGGAGAATCTCTTCTCGAACCACTACGTGTGGTCCAACTCCTTGGCCAAGGAGAATGAAACCCGTATCGAGGCTTCGTTCCGCGTGCCGGACTACGCGCTGGAACTCGCCGCATGGCAGGGTGTCGTAAAGAACAAGATCTATTACGGCCCCGTCGGTCCCGGCGACTCCAACGTAGGCGTCCTGCAACACGACGGCAACGTCAGCTTGACGAGTTTGTATGCCCGCAAGGATTTCCGCATCGGCGGACTCCATCTGGACAACAGGGTATTGTTGCAGTGGAGTACAAATCAGGAGGTCATACCCGTTCCGCTCGTGAGCGCCTTCCTCTCGTACTATTACGAGTTCTGGGTGGTGCGCGACGTGTTGAGGCTGCAAATCGGTCTCGACGGCCGCTACAACACGAAGTATTACGCCCCGGGCTACAATCCGGCCCTGTCGGCGTTCTACAACCAGCGCGAAACCGAGGTGGGGAACTATCCCTACACCGACGTTTTCGTCATGGGCAAGTGGAAACGAATGCGCATCTTTCTGAAATATCAGCATGTCAACAGGGGGCTGTTCGGCAACGGCGACTACTTTTCCGTGGCCCGCTACCCGCTCAACCCCGGCATGTTCAAGATGGGTATTTCGTGGGGATTCTACGACTGATCGATCGGTGTACTGTACGGCACGCAGAGAGCTGCCCGCAACGTAAAACTTTATGTTAAAAAAGACATTTTTAACGTTCGTGTTCTTAACATTGCTGACTACCTTCTACGGTCTGAACGCCAATTTCGGCCCCTACGGCAACCGCACGGCAGGCAGCTTCATCGGCAGTGCCGAAAGGACGGAGATCGCCCACACCATCTCGGTTTACGACGAACTGATCCGTTCGGTCAGCGAAGAGGAGGGTTACGACTGGCGTCTGATGAGCGCCATCGCCTACCACGAATCGCGTTTCTCGCCCGACATCGTTTCGAAACGGGGCGCCGCCGGACTGATGCAGATCATGCCCGCCGTGGCGCGCCAGTTCAACGTGACGGGCGACCGGCTCCTCGATCCGGAGACCAACGTCCGGCTGGCGGCACAGGTGCTCTCGAAGATCGACGCCGGACTGCATTTCGCGCCCGGCACGCCGGACGACGACCGGATGAGCATCATCCTGGCCGCATACAACGGCGGCATCGGCCACGTCAACGACGCACGCCGGCTGGCGCGCAGCCATGGCGAGAATCCCGATTCATGGGAGACCGTGGCCCGTTATCTGGCGCTCAAAGCGCTGCCCGAATACTACGAGCAGCAGGAGGTACGCTGCGGCCGGTTCACCGGCGGCAGCCAGACGAGGGCCTACGTCCGCGACGTTCTGAAACGCTACGACCGTTACTGCCGTATCGCAGCACGTTGAGAACCCGATCCCGATTCCGGAATAGAAAACAGCGAGGCAGTTTACCTCGCTGTTTTTTTATCGAACTGCCGCCAGCCGAAATTCAGTACGCGCCGTGCGGAAATCAACGGCCAACCTTCGCTGCTTCGGGATCGCGCCAAAAGCGGCAAAAGATCGAGCGGCGGAACGAGCGGAAGAGAATCCTTTCGCCGCACACCTACAACAGCAGCACGGCGAGCGTCGCGACGATGAACCCGCCGACATAACCCGCGGCGACCTGGCGGATCGTGTGGCATCCCAGCCACAGACGTGCCGAGGCGAGCGCACCCGCCGCCAGCACGGCCACGGCCAGCGCACCGTACCGCAGCCAGCCCGGGCCAATCACGCAGAGGCCCGTTTCTGCGTCCGTCCAGAACGTCAGGTCGATGCCCCGGAAAACGCCCAGCGCTGCGCTCAGGAAAAGCGAAACCATGATAAAAAAGTTCATCTGTAATCCTCAAATCTTTATCCCCTTTTCGGGGAAATTATCACAAGTGTATGATAGCGCGTTTTGGGCAAAAATGCAAGGCATCCCCCTCTTGTGCGCTTTTTTGCCGACGGAGGCCGGTATACTGAGTCCAAAAGTCTGTCCGGGAGGGAGATATGCCCCATGAAAAAAGCCTTTCTGCTCCTCTGCGCCCTGCTCCTCGTGCTGGGCAGCGCCCTGCCGCTGGCAGGCTACCGGCTGGCCCGGGCCGTGCTGGGCCGCAGAGCGGACGTTCCCCCTGCCCCGGCGTCCAGCACCTCCGCCGTATCGGAAGCCGCGCCTGCCGCTTTCGAGGGAGACGCAGACGTCTTTCTCATCGAAGACCTGAGCACCGGCGAGGTGCAGCAGGTGCCGAAGCGGGACTATCTCATCGGGGCCGCCGCGGCTGAAATGCCCCTCACATGGCCGGACGAGGCCCTCAAGGCGCAAATCGTCGCGGCCCACAGCTACGCGCTCTACTGCCGCGACCACGCCTCTGCAGCCAACGGCAGCTGGCTCTCTGCCGACCCGGCGCGGCGGCAGGGCTATCTGACCGACGCCGTCCTCCATAGCTACTGGGGGACCGACTACGAGGCCAACCATGCCCGCCTCTCGGCCCTCGCGGACGCCGTCCTCAGCGACGTCCTCTGCTATGACGGTGCGGCGGCAGGGACGAGCTATTTTGCCATCTCCAATGGCCGTACCGAGGCCAGCGAGAACGTTTGGGGCAGCGCCCTCCCCTACCTCGTCCCAGTGGACAGCAGCACCGACCTCTCCGCCGACAACTACGAAGTCACCCTCACCCTTTCTGCCCCGCAGGTGCAGCAGCTTCTTTCCTCGGGACTGGGCATCTCCGCTGACTCTGCCGCACCGGAAAGCTGGTTCGGTGAGACGACCCTGACAGCTTCGGGCTATGCGGCCTCTCTGCCCGTCTGCGGCCAGACCGTCTCCGGCACGGCCCTCCGGCGGGCTCTGGGGCTGCGGAGCGCCTGCTTCAACATCCGATATCAGGACGGCAGCTTCCTCATCACGACAAAAGGCTACGGCCACGGTGTGGGCCTGAGCCAGTGGGGTGCAAAAGCGCTGGCCGAGCAGGGCTGGACCTACGAAGCCATCCTCACCCACTATTTCCCGGGGACGCAGCTCTGCCGATGACACAAAAGCAGGGTGGTCAGCATTGCCGACCACCCTGTGTCTTTTTATTTTGGGGAAGCTCAGCCCAGAAGCCAGCTCCACATCCCCTTCTTCGTCTCGGTCACAGCCTCAGCTTCACTCTCGACTGCCTCAGCCACAGCCTCTTCGGTCTCCTGAACGAGCTGACCCAGCTTCGTGCCGGAGGGGTCCTGCACCGTCCAGTAGGTCGCGGTGCTGCTGGCGCTGCCGGAAACGGTAAAGTCGCTCATGAAGCAGAGCGTCTGGCCGTTGGAGTCGGTCAGTACGACCATGTAAGTGTAGCTGCCTTCGGGCAGCTCACCGAAACGGAGCTGGCTGTCGAAGTTCTTCAGAGACCAGCTGGACGCATTGGGCGCGGCCTCAGCGCTCTGAACGGTCTGGTCGTTAGCGTCGAGGATCGCCGCTTCCACGCTGCTCAGCACAGCGCCCGATGCGCTGGCGGCAGTGCCGCTCACGCTCATACCCTTGCCGGTACGGATGTTGACCGGGTAGCGCATTCCTTCCAGACGGAGGCTGTCCAGCGTCGCGACGGCGCTGTTATGGTCGGAAGATATGTACCAGTAGCAGGAGGCACCTGCGATGGAGATGCTGGCTGCCGAGATAGGAACACGGCCCGAGGAGACGCTGCCGGCGGGGTCGGAGCAGTAGAACACGCCGTCGGTGTAGTCCGTCAGGAGAACGGCGTGAGGCTGGCGGCGGTCATAGAGGACGATGCCCTCGGGGTGCTCTGCCAGCAGCTGGATGAGCACGGCCTTCTTCTCCTCGTTGTTGGACGGCAGAGTGGAGTAACCCACCTGCATTGCGTTATAGTTGAAGCTGTGGGAAAGGCCGCCTGCCCACGCACTGCCGCGGACGCTGTTCTCGGTCACGTCCGTCCAGTCGGTCAGGCCGTCCAGAAAAGCGCGGCGGCGGAGCATCATGGCGGCGGAGGCCAGCGTACAGGTGCCGCCCCGGCTCTGCTTGAAGTAAAATCCTGCGTCCACGTTGAGGTCCACCGCCAGCGCTCCCGGCAGCATCACTGCCATCAGCACGAGCGACAGCACAAGGGCCATCAGTTTTTTCCAGATCCGGTGCGGCGCACATTCCACGTTTGACTCATCCCTTCATCTTTCATTCATTGCTGTAAAGTATACCATTTTGTTACACTTTTGTAAACCGAAGGAAGACTTTTTTCTCAGATTTCACACGCTTCGTACACAATTTCGGGGCAGAATGCACAAACATCGTCTAACTTTTTGGAACATATAACAAAAAAGCCCCCGCCGTCCCGAGGGACAGCAGGGGCAAAACTGGAACGAATTTTCGTTTAGAACAGGCCGGTGATCTTGCCGTCGGCGTCCACATCAATGCTCACAGCGGCGGGCTTCTTGGGCAGGCCGGGCATGGTCATGATGCTGCCGCAGATGACCACCACGAAGCCGGCGCCGGCGGCCAGACGCACCTCGCGCACCTCCATCGTGAAGCCGGTGGGCGCACCGGTCAGCTTGGCATTATCGCTGAAGCTGTACTGGGTCTTGGCGATGCAGACGGGCAGGTCGCCGTAACCCAGCTCGGTGAGTTCAGCCAGAGTCTTGCTGGCGGCGGCACTGTAGTTCACGCCGTCGGCGCGGTAGATCTTGGTGGCGATGGCGTTGATCTTGTCCTTGAGAGGCATTTCCAGCGGGTAGGTGTAGCGGATGGGACGGTCCTCCATGATGTCCAGCACCTTCTCGGCCAGAGCCTTGCCGCCCTCGCCGCCCTTGGCGAAGACCTCGCTCAGGACGCAGGGGACGCCCTGCTCGGCACAGACCTGCTCGACGTAAGCCTGCTCTTCGGCGGTATCGGTCGGGAAGGCGTTGATGGCCACCACGACGGGCAGGCCGAAGCCGTTCTTCATGTTGTCGATGTGGCGGACGAGGTTGGCTGCGCCCTTCTTGACAGCCTCGAGGTTAGGAGTGTTCAGGTCGGCCTTGGCTACGCCTCCGTGGCTCTTGAGAGCACGGAGGGTCGCCACCAGCACGCAGGCGCTGGGCGCGATGCCCGCATAGCGGCACTTGATGTCCAGGAACTTCTCTGCGCCCAGGTCTGCGCCGAAGCCGGCCTCGGTGATGACGTAGTCGGCCAGCGAGAGGCTGAGCTTGGTGGCCATGACGCTGTTGCAGCCGTGGGCGATGTTGGCGAAGGGGCCGCCGTGGATGATGGCGGGGTTGTTCTCGAGGGTCTGGACCAGGTTCGGGTCGAGGGCATCCTTCAGCAGGGCAGTCATGGCACCCGCTGCGCCGATGTCCCCAGCCGTGACGGGCTTGCCGTCGTAGGTGTAGGCGCAGACGATCTTAGAGAGGCGCTCTTTCAAGTCGGAGATGCTGGTGGCAAGGCAGAAGATGGCCATGATCTCGCTGGCGACGGTGATGTCGAAGCCGTCCTCGCGGGGGGTGCCGTTGACCTTGCCGCCCAGGCCGTCCACGATAAAGCGGAGCTGACGGTCGTTCATGTCCATGCAGCGCTTCCAGGTGATGCGGCGGGGGTCGATGTTCAGGGGGTTGCCCTGCTGGATGCTGTTGTCGATCATGGCCGCCAGCAGGTTGTTGGCGGTACCGATGGCATGGATGTCGCCGGTGAAGTGGAGGTTGATGTCCTCCATCGGCACCACCTGTGCGTAGCCACCGCCGGCTGCGCCGCCCTTTATGCCGAAGACAGGGCCGAGGGAGGGTTCACGGAGGCAGAGCATGGTCTTTTTGCCTATGGCGTTCATGGCGTCGGCCAGACCCACGCTGGTGGTCGTCTTGCCTTCACCGGCAGGGGTGGGGCTGATGGCCGTGACGAGGATGAGCTTGCCCTGCTTCGATGCCTTATGGATGAGGCGGTGGTTTACCTTGGCCTTATAGCGGCCATAGGGAATCACGTCCTCGTCGGCGAGGCCCAAACTGGCGGCGATGTCGGCGATGGGCTTCATTTTGGCTTCCTGTGCGATCTCGATGTCAGACTTCATATTCAGCATCCTCCTTAAACAAAAAGGGCAGCTTTGCGCACCACGACGCAAGGCTGCCCAGACGGTCGGCATTAAAGCTTCTCTCCCCTTCTGCACTGTGGTGCTCCACAAGATCCGTCAGCAGAAGGGTCAGCTAACATCTATAAAATAGCACATCAGCACAAGGTTTGTCAAGCACAAAAAAGACGCCCCCGCTTTGCAGCGAGAGCGCCTTTTTGTTCAAGAATCGAAATTCAAGAAGCAAGCTTTAAGGGGGTTAAATTACTTAACCTCAACCTTAGCGCCGGCATCCTCCAGCTTCTTCTTGATGTCCTCAGCCTCAGCCTTGGAAGCCTTCTCCTTGACAGCCTTGGGAGCGCCGTCAACGATAGCCTTAGCCTCCTTCAGGCCCAGACCGGTGATCTCCTTGACCAGCTTGATGACGCCCATCTTGCCAGCGCCAGCCTCGACCAGGATGACGTCGAACTCGGTCTTCTCTTCCTCAGCGGCAGCAGCAGCGCCAGC
>ERZ773237.2376-NODE-2376-length-12796-cov-3.338278_pt1 | contig 12796 bp, 10 predicted proteins | sample MGYA00580990_ERZ773237 | MGnify/ENA primary metagenome ERZ773237 (study PRJEB29015, sample SAMEA2737749) | human gut metagenome | biome: human gut; feature: human-associated habitat; material: faeces | place: China | collected 2012 ...
AAAAGTGAGAGAAGAAAATTACGAGCCGACATACGGAGCACTTGAGTATGAGGATAAAATGTATGGTATCCCGCTGGAATATAATATCGAGTACGGCGGAATGCTTGTGAACGATACATTGCTCAAGGCGAAGGGGCTTACTGTTCCGAAAACATGGGAAGAACTTCGTAAAACGGCAATCGAAGGAACAGAGCACGACGGCAATATTTTCCAGTGCAAAGGTTTTGATTTTGTGAACTGGGATTCTGTGCCATATTATTTCCTTGCCTTTATCCTTCAGCAGGATGCGGATTACATGACGGCGGACGGAAAATTCGACGTGACGACAGATGCGGCTAAGACAGCGTTTAATGAACTTGCGACAATGGTAACAGAAGATAAAGTTACAGATCTTGAAGGACTGACAGGCGGAGCGGATATGGAAGGTTATCAGCAGTTATATGCCGGACGCAACATGATCGTACCGCGCGGACCGTGGACGATCTCCGAAGGAGAACAGTCATTCGGATTAAAACTCGGCACAGATTTTGATTATGCAGCTATGCCGCAGTATGGAAACAATCAGAAATTTGCTTCGGAAAACGGATGGTCGCTGGCGGTAAGTTCCAGTTGTAAAGAACAGGAAATCGCTTTGAAATTCCTTGAATATCTGTATCAGGATGATGTTATGTTAGAGCATAACATACGCTGCACACAGATTCCGGCAAAGAAAAGTCTGGCTCAGAGCGAAGAGTACAAAAAAGAAGTTCCGTACGCGGACGTTCTTGTAGGAATTCTCGATCAGGGACAGTTTATCGGAAACTTTAACACGGATCGTCTGAAAGAAACAATCAACAATACGTTTGTTTCCTATTGTTCCGGGGAATACGGATCGTTGGACGAGGCGATGGAAGATATGAATACGAAACTGAATGGAATACTGGAATAAAATAAAAAGACTGCCGTAAAACGGCAGTCTGACTCACAAGGGGGTGCGTCATGAAAAATAAAAAATTTGTAGGGACGGTCATGGTACCGGCTATGCTGCATATGTTTGTATTTATCGTTATCCCGATCGTGATAGGTCTTGTGATTTCTTTCTTTAACTATAATCCACTCAGTTCAGACAATAAATTTATAGGACTGGAAAACTTTGTAAGGCTTGTTCAAGACGCGGATTTTCGTAAGGCGCTTTTAAATACGCTGTTATTCGTGCTCATCACGGTTACTTTGAATATCGGCATCGCGCTCGTTGTGGCGCAGATGATCTCATGGTTTAAATCAAATAAGGTGAGAAGTTTTTTCCGTATGGTATTTTTCCTGCCGTGTATTGCGCCTATGGTTGCAACGTCCGTTGTATTTGCCCGTTCTATCTTCCCGACGACAACAGGATTTCTGAACGTGGCTCTGAACAAGATCGGGATCGACTCGATCAACTGGCTCGGAGATCCGAAAGTAGTGATGATCTCACTTATTATTTATACGATCTGGGTAGACGTCGGTTATAACGTGATCCTGTTTTCGGCAGGTATTGACGGAATTCCTTCTTATGTGTATGAGGCGGCAGATCTGGACGGAGCGAGCGAATGGGTAAAATTCCGCAAGATTACATGGCCTTTGCTCGGAAGAAGCTTTCAGTTTGTCATTGTACAGACGTTGATCTCACATTTTCAGATGTTTGCGCAGTTTGCAGTGCTCATTTTGAAAGACGGCCCTCAGAATTCAGGACTTGTTCTTTCAAGATATATATACAAGATGGCGTTTGAGTATAAAGACATGGGATATGCATCGGCTGTGTCGCTTGTTCTCTTTGTCATTATTATGACACTGTCATTGATCGAGCAGAAGAAGAGCGCGGTAGACTGGGAGTATTAGGAGGCATATTATGAAAATGTTAAAAGACAAAAAGAACAGAAAACTAAGGATTATTTCATTCGTGATTTTGTTTTTGGCAGCGATCGTGTTTCTTGCGCCGTATTTTTGGATGCTTTCCAATTCCTTTAAATCTACGAAAGAGATTTTGCTGGAGCCTACGAATATGCTGCCGAAGCAGTTTACGCTTGACGGATATGTGAAAGTGATTACAGATTCGCCGTTTTTCAGATGGATGGGAAATTCGCTTTTTGTAACGGTTATTGATACGCTTGTCGTTTTGTTTACGAGCTCTTTGATCGGATTTGTGCTGTCGAAATATAAATTCAAACTGAACAAATTTTTGTTTTATGTAATATTGATCACAATGATGATGCCGACGGCGGCAATGATGATCCCGAACTTTTTGCTTATATCAAAACTGGGATGGTATGATAAGATCATTTCTCTTGTTGTGCCTACGTTTGTAAATGCATTTGGAATTTTCCTGTGCAAACAGTTTATCGACGATATGCCGAAGGAACTTTTCGAGTGTGCGATGCTTGATAATGCGGGGCCGTTTACGATCTATCGAAAGATCGTGCTTCCGGGAATCCGCCCGGCGCTCGGAAGTCTGACGATCTTTACCTTTTTAGGATTGTGGAATGATTACCAGACGCCGTTGATCTATTTGAACAGCTCGGAAAATATGACTCTGCCTCTTGCAATGTCGTATTTTTCAACTCAGCATTTATCGGATCTTTCGGCGACGATGGCTGCCGCTTCCCTTATTATGATTCCTGCGTCGATCGTATTTATTATATTCCAGAAGCAGTTCATCAAAGGAATTACGATGACCGGAATGAAATAACGAAAAATGTGGAAAAGAAAAAGTTAAAAAAGCAAGAAGTATAAAGATAAAATGTAAATGCTAAGAACATAAAAAGAGGAAAACATAAAAAAGAGAATCAGAAGGGGTGATTCTGTATGAAATTGGAAAAATTTGATCCTGTCTGCGCCGCAGTGCTGAAAAAAACAGAAATTGAAAAACCGGCATATCCGGTGATAGATTTCCATATGCATATGGGAAAAATGCTGTTGGGCGAATCGTATGAAACAAAGTATGACACGAAGGAATATGTCCGGGAACTGCAAGATGCCGGCGTTGTATGCGCTGTGAATATGGATGGATATTTCGGAAAAGATCTGGAAAAGATGCAAAAGAAACAAGAAGGATTCGAGGAAATGTTTTTTAATTTTATGCAGCTTGATTTTTCTGCGTATGATGATCCTGATTTTTGCGATAAAACGAAAAAGGTAATAGAAGATTCCTGTATGCGCGGATGCCGGGGGATCAAATTATGGAAAGATCTTTCGCTGTGGGAGCGGGATAAATACGGCAGGCCGATCCGTACAGATGATCCTCGTTTTGATATCATCTATGATACGGCGGCGAAACTGCACATTCCGGTGCTGATGCATGTAGCTGATCCGGCGGCGTTTTTTACTCCGAAAAGTGAAAAAAATGAACGATGGGAAGAGCTTGATGTCTGTCCGGAATGGGATTTTTCAGATCATGAAAAGTATATGAGTTTTGAAGAACTTATGGAAATGCAAGAGAATACGGTACGCAGTCATCCGGAAACGACGTTTGTGATCGCTCATGTCGGAAGTTACGCGGAGAATCTGGAATGGGTAAGCGGGCAGCTGGAAAAATATCCGAATATGTATATAGATGTTGCGGCCCGGCTGGCGGAGCTGGGAAGAGTTCCGTACAGTGCGAAGAAGTTTTTTGTGAAGCATCAGGATCGGATCTTGTTCGGTACGGATTGTACGCCGCTTAGTATGGGATATCATAAGATTTATTATCGTTTCTTCGAGACAAAAGACGAGTATTTTCCGTATCAGCCCGAAGGAGAACTTCCGGGACAGGGAAGATGGGCAATCTACGGAATCGGACTGGAAGATGAGATCTTGAAAAAGATATATTATAAAAATGCATGTAAAGTTCTTTCTCTTGATGAAAACCGCTTTGTAGGAGGTGTGAGATGAGACGGTATTTAAGCGTTGATTGTGGCGGAACAAAGACGGCGTTTCTTTTGTGCCGTGAAACGGGAGAGCTGGAAGCTGCGTGTACGTTAGGCCCCGGCAACTATATGGTGAACGGAATCGATCATGTGCTGTCAGTATTAAAAGACGGTATTTTGCAGATCTGCTGTCAGGCGGCAATCGCGCAAAGTGAGATCACTCACAGTTTTATAGCTATCGCAGGGTTTAAAGATATACCGGCGGATGTGCCGGTGCTTACCCGCCTTGTACGGGAAACGTTTCCGAGGATGTCGATCACTCTCGGGAACGATACGGAAAATGCACTGGCAGGATCTCTTCTCGGAAAACAGGGAATCCATGTGATCGCCGGAACGGGATCGATCGGGCTTGGATTTGACAAGGACAGTTACTATGTGCGAAGCGGCGGATGGCATCATCTTTTCGGAGGGGATGAAGGAAGCGGTTATTGGATCGGATGTCAGTTGATCCGGCATTTTACAATGCAGGCGGACGGAAGAGAAGAAAAAACGATGATGTTTGATTATATTTTGGAAAAATACGGTCTTGCGTGTCCTGAAGAGATATTAAGGCTCGTTATTAATGAGTGGAAGGGAGAACGGGATAAGATCGCATCTATGTCAAAAGATGCATATGAACTTGCGGAACAGGGCGATTCTGCGGCGGCAGGCATTTTTAAAAGCGCGGCGCGCGAACTTGCGAAGATCGTAAAAGGCGTGTACAGAAACGGGAATTTTGATATACCGGTTTATGTGTCTTATTCCGGAGGTGTGTTCAAAGCGATGAAGTATATAAAAGAAACGCTGGAAGAAGAGCTGCGGGACGTATCGTGCGTTTTCACAGAGCCGTGTCTGCTCCCGTCGGCAGGCGGGATTATACTGGCGTGCAGAGCTGCGGGAAACGAAGTGAGTGAACAGATGATAGAAAATCTGCGTACGGCACAGCATATGCGGGTATAAAATTGATATGAAAAAATGAAAGAAAAGTATAAAAAATATATTGGAAATAAAGCCTTTTATATGATGGTCATGGCGATCGCCGTTCCGATCATGATCCAGAACGGACTTACAAATTTTGTGAACCTTTTGGACAATATTATGGTTGGAAGACTGGGAACAGAAGAGATGTCGGGTGTTTCGATCGTCAATCAGATCATATTTGTGTATAATTTATGTATTTTCGGCGGAACAGCAGGTGTGGGAATCTTTACCGCCCAATATTTCGGACAAAAAAATGATGAAGGGATACGCAGTACATTCCGATATAAGATTTGGTTGGCGCTGATAATTACTGTCGGCGCCGCTTTTCTTCTTCTGTTTTTCGGAAAGCAGCTGATTCTTTTGTATCTGATGGGAGAAAACGGAGGAAATGAAAAGCTGGCGCTGGAATATGGGATGACGTATCTTCGGATTATCTTATTGGATCTTCCGGCGTTTATGATCCTGCAGGTTTATGCCAGTACGATGCGTGAGTGCGGGGAAACAGTAGTGCCGATGAAGGCGGGAGCTGCGGCTGTGGCGGTCAATCTTATTTTCAATTATCTGCTGATATACGGAAAGTTCGGATTCCCCCGGCTGGGGGTGGCGGGAGCGGCTGTGGCAACGGTGCTTTCGCGTTATACGGAAACGGCGATCGTCGTAATATGGGCGCATACCCATGAGAAAGAAAATACATATATGACAGGACTTTATAAAACGTTGTCCGTGCCCCGGGATCATGTAAAAAAATATTTTATAAAGGGAACGCCGCTTTTGCTGAACGAAGCGTTATGGTCTTTCGGTATGGCGGTTTTGGCACAAAACTATTCTGTGCGCGGGCTGACGGTGATCGCGGCGATGAACATAGCGAATACGATCAATAACTTATTCAGCGTTGTGTTTGCGGCGATGGGAGAATCCGTGGCGATCATAGTCGGGCAGGCGCTTGGCTTCGGAGATATGAAAAGAGCGAGAGAGATCGACAATAAGATGATTGTATCCTGCGTTCTTATCAGTTTCGCAGTATCGGTTTTTATGTTTCTTTTCGCGCCGTTTTTCCCCCGGATTTATAATACGACGGAAGCTGTGCGAAAGGCGGCTATGGGACTTGTTTTGGCACAGGCGGTGTTTATTCCCCAGAATGCATTTCTCAACGCCGCTTATTTTACCCTTCGGGCAGGCGGGAAAACAGGTGTCACTTTTTTCTTTGACTGTGTATTCTTATGGTGCGTCAACATTCCGATCGTTTTTGTTTTATGCCGATATACCGGACTTGCCCCGTGGGCGGTCTACAGTGCGATGCAGATCGGGGAATGGCTGAAGTGTATTGCGGGCGCGGTAATGGTGAAAAAGGGAGTGTGGCTTGAGAACCTGACCGGTAAAGGGGAAGATGAAAAATATCTTCTGCGGGAAAATGAAGAAAAGCATTGACATTTCCGAGTGTACATTGTAAAGTCTTGTTTGTAACAAAACAGTTTAATAAAAATACTTTCTCTTATTCAGAGCAGTGGAGATACAAAGGATCTGAGAAGCTGCGGCAACCCCTGAACAGGAAGGTGCCAACCTGAGCGAGTCATCGAACAATAAGAGGATTGTTGTGATAGAGAGACAGTCCGCTTTTACGGGCTGTTTTTATTTGCGGCGGCGAGTCAAAGTCCGGGTCATCCGGGGATCTTGACGACTGCTTATGATCCGAAGCAGTCTGCCGCAGGCAGATATCTTTCTTGATCGTAAAGAAATAGAGAAAGTGAACGAAAGGAGAATGGTTATGGAGAGAGAAAAGATTTTATTTACTTCCGAGTCGGTTACGGAAGGACATCCGGACAAGATGTGCGATCAGATTTCGGACGCTATTTTGGATGAACTTATGAAGCAGGATCCGATGAGCCGTGTCGCATGTGAGACATGCTGTACGACAGGCGTCGTTATGGTGATGGGAGAGATCACGACGAAAGCTTATGTAGATATTCCGAAGATCGTACGTGACACGGTTCGTGAAATCGGCTATACAAGAGGAAAATACGGATTTGACGCCGATACATGCGGCGTGATCACAACGATTGACGAACAGTCGTCCGATATTGCGATGGGAGTGGATAAAGCGCTCGAAGCAAAAGAAAATAAAATGTCAGAAGACGATATTGAAGCCATCGGAGCAGGAGATCAGGGAATGATGTTCGGTTATGCGTCTGATGAAACAGAAGAATATATGCCGTATCCGGCGGCGATGGCGCATAAGCTTGCGCGCCGTCTGACAGAAGTAAGAAAGAACGGAACACTGCCGTATCTTCGCCCGGACGGGAAAACACAGGTAACTGTGGAATATGATGAAAACGGCGTTCCAAAGCGTTTGGATGCGGTTGTGCTTTCTACACAGCACGATCCTGAAGTGACGCAGGAGCGGATTCATGAAGATATTAAGAAATATGTATTCGATGAAGTGATTCCGGCAAATATGACAGATGATGAAACAAAGTTTTTCATTAATCCGACAGGACGTTTTGTGATCGGAGGACCTCATGGAGACAGCGGTTTGACAGGACGTAAAATCATTGTTGATACTTACGGAGGAATGGCGCGTCACGGCGGCGGAGCTTTCTCGGGAAAAGATTGTACAAAAGTGGATCGTTCCGCGGCATATGCGGCGCGTTATGCGGCGAAAAATATTGTTGCGGCAGGTCTTGCGAGACGATGCGAGATCCAGCTTTCTTATGCCATCGGCGTAGCGCAGCCGACGTCGGTATCCGTAGATACGTTCGGCACAGGGAAGGTTTCGGATACAAAGCTTGTGGAGATCATCCGTGAGAACTTTGATTTCCGTCCGGCGGGAATTATTAAAATGCTGGATCTGCGCAGACCGATCTATAAGCAGACCGCTGCGTACGGACATTTTGGAAGACTTGACGTTGAACTGCCGTGGGAAAAACTGGACAAAGCAGACGATCTGAAAAAATATCTTGAATCATAAAACAGATTTACCGGCGGGAAAGACCGGTATAGAAAAAGGATAGAAAACTAAGATGACGATTCGGCCGTCTTTTCGATACAGGGTAACGGATATCCATATCGAAGAGGCGGCTGATTTGTTTATAAAAAGTTTCGTTGAAGAAGGGGAGGGGTAACGGTATAATATATAATATCATGCAAAAGTGAGAATCTGTTTTAGGAGGAGCGCCTATGAAGCTTAGGACAAAATTGATCGTGGCATTTATGTCTGTTATGATTTTGCCGATGATCTTTTTGAATGTAGTGATGCATACGTTCGCGTCGCGGGAAGTAGGAGAACTTCAGCAGCTTTATATGATTGTCGTATTCATCACAACGACGCTGCTGATTTATTGGATCTACCGTTCGGTTTCTGTTCCGCTGGCGAAACTGCAGAAGGCGGCAAGAAATATCAAGGAAGGGAATCTTGATTTTGAGATCAGGCAGGAGTCGGATGATGAGATCGGACAACTCTGTCAGGATTTTGAGGAGATGAGGCTTAGGCTGAAGGCGAACGCGGAAGAGAAGGTTGCATTCGACCGGGAGAACAAGGAGCTGATCAGTAATATTTCCCACGATCTGAAAACACCGATCACGGCGATCAAAGGATATGTGGAAGGAATCATGGACGGGGTTGCGGATACCCCCGAAAGGATGGACAGATACATTAAGACAATATATAATAAAGCAAATGAGATGGATCTTTTAATCAACGAACTGACGCTTTATTCCAAGATCGACACGAATCGTATTCCGTATAATTTTACGACGATATCGGCGAAAGGGTATTTTGGAGACTGCGGGGAAGATCTGCATATGGAGCTTGAGTCGAAAGGAATCGAATTTACTTATTGCAATACGATGGAAGAAGACTGCAAGGTGATCGTTGATCCCGAGCAGCTTAGAAGGGTGATCAATAATATCGTATCGAATTCGTTGAAATATATGGACAAGCCGAACGGAAAAGTCACGATGGAAGTAAAAGATGTCGGCGATTTTATACAGGTTGAATTAGGCGACAACGGCAAAGGGATCGCCGCAAAAGACCTGCCGTACATTTTCGATCGCTTTTACAGGACGGATGCTTCCCGCAATTCATCGAAAGGCGGAAGCGGAATCGGTTTGTCGATCGTGAAGAAGATCGTGGAAGAACATGGCGGAAATATATGGGCGACCAGTGAAGAGGGCGCCGGAACAACAATGTATTTTGTAATCAGAAAATATCAGGAGGTATCTATTGATGAGTAAGCGTATTTTGATCGTAGAGGATGAAGAGAGTATTGCGGATCTTGAGAAAGATTATCTTGAACTGAGCAACTTTGAGGTGGAAGTGGCGAATGACGGAGATACAGGTCTGCAAAAAGGACTGGGCGGAGATTTTGACCTGATTATTCTTGATCTGATGCTCCCGGGAGTTGACGGTTTTGAAATATGCCGTCAGATCAGAGATCAGAAGAATACGCCGATTATTATGGTTTCTGCCAAAAAAGACGATATTGATAAAATCAGAGGTCTGGGCCTTGGAGCGGATGATTATATGACGAAGCCGTTTAGCCCGAGTGAGCTTGTGGCCCGCGTGAAAGCGCATCTTGCCAGATATGAACGGCTGATCAACAGCAATGCGGAGGAAAATGAAGTGATCGAGATCCGCGGATTGAAGATCGATACGACGGCGAGACGCGTATGGGTCGGAGGAGAAGAGCGGTCATTTACGACGAAAGAGTTCGATCTTCTTACATTTTTGGCGAGTCATCCGAATCATGTGTATACGAAAGAAGAGCTGTTTCGCGAGATCTGGGATATGGAGTCGATAGGAGATATCGCGACTGTGACAGTGCATATTAAGAAGATTCGGGAGAAAATCGAATATGACACGTCTCATCCACAGTATATCGAGACGATATGGGGAGTGGGATATCGCTTTAAAGTGTAATGGCATGACGAAAACACAGTTTGATTTTATATTTGTCATGAGAGAAAAGGGGTTTCGTTTTTCGGAACTCCTTTTCTATTGTAAATGAGAATAAATGCGTGTATCATATAGAAGTCAAAAGGGAAGCGGCATAATATGGAATATATATGCCGTGTATGGGGAAAACAGATTAAGATCATAGGGTGGTTTTTAGAAATGGAAAAGAAAAAAAAGAGTCCGAGGAGACTGAAGTTCAATACGGTGCAGACGGTTGTTATCGGATTTTTCGGGGTGATACTCGGGGGCGGAATACTTTTGAGCCTTCCGATCTGTAATCAGAAGCCGATCGAGTTTATAGACGCGCTTTTTACGTCTGTCAGCAGCGTATGCGTTACCGGCCTTGTGACGATTGTTCCGGCGGAACAGTTTACATTGCTAGGGAAAATTATTTTACTGCTTTTGATACAGGTCGGCGGACTTGGAGTGATCGCCTGCATGTCTGCGTTTTTCCTTTTATTGGGAAAAAAGATCAATATGAAAGGAAGAATTACGATCCAACAGGCATATGGACTGGATACGCTTTCAGGTCTTGTAAAGTTCGTGATCCGTATTTTAAAAGGAACGTTTTTGGTAGAGGGGATCGGCGCGGTACTTTTTTCGCTCCGGTTTATTCCTGAGTTTGGGTTTATAAAAGGCGTCGGTTACGCAATCTTTCATTCTGTTTCGGCATTTTGCAACGCGGGTAACGATATACTTGGAAGTACGAGCTTTATACAGTATTCAGGGTCGTGGCTTATTAATTTTACGACAATGTTTCTGATCGTTATGGGCGGACTTGGTTTTCCGGTATGGCATGACATTGCGATCAATATAAAAAAGATGACGGAAATCAAGAAAAGACCTTTAAAATGGCTGTTTACAAGACTTTGTCTGCAAAGTAAGATCGTTCTTACGATGACGGGACTTCTAATCCTGTGCGGCGCCGTCGGATTTTTCCTGCTGGAGTTTAACAACCCCGAAACAATGGGAGATATGAATCTTCTTGAGAAGATGACGGCATCTTTATTTCAGTCGGTGACGACAAGAACGGCGGGATTTGCGACAGTTCCGCAAGGAGACTTAAGAGAAAGTTCGAAGCTTTTGGGCTGTATGCTTATGTTCATCGGAGGATCTCCGGCGGGTACGGCAGGCGGCGTTAAGACAACGACGATCGCGATGCTTTTGCTGACGGTTCTCTGTGTACTGAAAAACAAAAGAGATACAGAGTGTTTTGCAAGAAAGATTGATAATAATATCGTCAGATCGGGAATTACGATCACAATGATCACTTTGATCTTCCTGATGTCGGGAATTACCGCACTGACAATCTTTGAACCCGGAATTGATTTCCTTGATCTTACTTATGAAGCGGCGTCCGCAATGGGAACGGTCGGACTGACGGCAGACCTTACTCCGATCCTGAGCAGGGGAAGTCATGTGATCCTTATGATCCTTATGTATGTCGGAAGGATAGGACCGCTTACTATGGCGCTTGCATTATCGGGAAGAAGCGATAAGATTTCTAAGTTCAGAGAACTTCCGGAAGAAAATGTGATGCTCGGCTAAGTGGGAGAGACAACGTAATGCTTGGATAATTGGGAAAGAAAATGCAATGCAGAGCATGAAGATGAGAATATGGACAGAGAAATAAAAAAGTAGAAATACAAAACCGGAAATGTAAAGACAGAAGCATTTAAAAGGAGGGAACATATTATGGATAAACAATTTGCGGTGTTGGGACTTGGAAGTTTCGGGTCAAGCGTTGCGCTTACATTGGAAAATATGGGATGCGATGTGCTCGTCGTAGACGAGTCTTACGAGAAAGTACAGGAAATATCCGACAAAGTTTCTTACGCGGTCAAAGCGGACGTGTCAGAGCCTGACGCGCTGCAGGCTCTCGGAGGACGTAATCTTGACGGAGTGGTAGTTGCCATTTCGGAAAGTTTAGAGGCAAGTATTATGGCGACGATGCTTTGCAAAGAAATGGGAATTCCTCTCGTCGTTGCAAAGGCGAAAGACAAACTTCAGGGCGCGATCCTGCAAAGAGTCGGAGCGGATCGTATCGTGTATCCTGAGATCGAGATGGGAAGCCGCGTGGCAAAAAGCCTCGTGTCGAAAGAATTTGTGGACTGGATCTCTCTTTCAAATGATTACAGTATGGTAGAGATCGTCGTGCCGCAAAACTGGGTAGGAAAGAGTCTTGTCGATCTCGGAGTCAGAGAGCGTCTGGGAATCAATGTCGTCGGTATTATCAAGAACGGAAAGATCGAAGTCGCGATCAATCCGCAGGAGCCGCTTCGGGAAAAAGAAATATTGATCGTGATCGGTTCTAACGATATTCTTGAGAAATTTGACATGAAAAACAGATAGAAAATGCAGGTGAGAAAATGATTACAAGTACATCGAATATACAAGTAAAAGAATTGCTTCGTTTGCAGAAAAAAAGCCGTGAGCGGGAGAAAGAGGGCGTATTTATCGTAGAAGGACCGCGCATGGCGGAAGAGATCCCACGGGAGCGCATTGTAAAACTGTATGTGTCGGAAAGTTTTCAGGCGAAATGCGTCAAAGAAAAAAACGATCGGTTTATTCAAGAGGCGGAAGTGATGTCGGATACGGTATTTGCGCATGTGTCGGACACGAAGACTCCGCAGGGAATCCTTGCCGTCGTACGCCGGATGGAGTATACGGCGGAAGATATTTTAGGGGAGACTCCGCATGTGCTCGTTCTTGAAAATATTCAGGATCCGGGCAATCTCGGAACGATTTTCAGGACTGCAGAGGCGGCGGGGGCTACAGGCATTGTTTTGAGCAAAGACTGTGTAGATCTGTATAATCCGAAAGTGATCCGTTCTACGATGGGAGCGATTTTTCGGATTCCGTTTATTTATACGGATGATCTGAAAGGAACGATCGACGAACTGAAACGGGAAGGAATCACGGTTTATGCGGCGCATCTTAAAGGGGAAAACTCCTATGATATGGAAGA
>ERZ773237.2384-NODE-2384-length-12747-cov-2.723999_pt1 | contig 12747 bp, 8 predicted proteins | sample MGYA00580990_ERZ773237 | MGnify/ENA primary metagenome ERZ773237 (study PRJEB29015, sample SAMEA2737749) | human gut metagenome | biome: human gut; feature: human-associated habitat; material: faeces | place: China | collected 2012 ...
CCGGGGGCAAAGGCCTCAAGGTCACCACAGCCAGACTCACCGATATTTTTCTTGAAGAAGCTGAACGCGGAGCATCATGCATTGAGCTGGTAACTCCCGGTCATTACACCCGCCAAATTCGTGAAGCGCTTCTCTCTGCCAAAGCTCAGGGCTTAAAACTTCCAGTTGTCTATAACTCCAACGCATATGAGCTCCCTGAGACGCTCAGGATGCTCGATGGCTTGGTGGATATCTTTCTGCCGGATCTCAAGTATTTCGACAGTCGACTGGGTGAAAAATATTCTGGCGTTCCGAAATATTTCGAATATGCCTCCGAAGCTATCCGTACGATGTTCGCGATGACGGGACCTGCCAGACTTGGCGATGACGGTCTCTTAAAACGAGGCATGATCATCCGTCATCTGGTTCTTCCCTGGCAATGGAGAGACAGCTGCCGCTGCCTGGATTGGATTCATGAAACTTTTGGCGATGATGTTTTCGTTTCAGTCATGAACCAATACATGCCGATCTATAAAGCATGCCTGCATCCGGAGATTAATCGCCCTTTGACAACACTCGAATATCAGAAGGTTATTCGTCACGCAGATGAGATCGGCATCACCAAAGGCTTCATGCAGGTGGGAAAAACGGCCGAGGCGAAATTCATCCCAAACTTCAATGGTGACCATGTTCTGGCTGATGCGGGTTAACTTAAATTTCATTAACTCTCAACGCAACACAGTATCTTGAAGTCATCCAGTTAAACTGCGCCTGAAACGTTTGTCAAGGGTCAGGTAAGTTGACCTCATAACGTACCGCGCGTTCCTGCGGCGTGAGCACGGTTTTGCGCCAGGGCTGACAAAACTTTTGCAGCGTGTGCAGCTGCACTGCCAAACCCAGCTGCTCCTTTAATCGACGTTGGAGATTGGGGCAATGACCGCGGCAGTCGACAAACAGTCTCTTGATCAATTCTTCATAGGAATCCAGAGCGCAAGCTCGTTGGACACGAAAACGATGGGCTGTCCGCTGTCAAGGAGCGCCAGATATTTGCGCACGGTGTTGCGCGATAGGCCGAGCCGCTTGCTGATCTTGAGCGAGCCCTCCCCGCGTTCATGCAAGAGCTGAATGTATTTCAGCTGTTCCGTTCTAACCATCTTGGGTTTCCGTTGCTTGAGGAAACCCTGATTCTTCCAGTTTTTACGTCTTCCTACCGTCATGTTTTGTGACCTGTTGGGGTAGGTCATTTTTGCGTTCGTTAGGTAGGTAATTTATGCGTTCGCGTTACACAGGACGTTTGCAGATGAACCCTGAATCACCTAGGCAAAGAGCATGACGAACTAACGAGATCTTCGAGCGAAATATTCGACAGATTTTTTGTTCCGAGCTTTCGGTAAATGGCGTTCCGGTGCGCATAGATGGTGCGGTCGCTCAAGCCCAAACGTTCGGCAATCTGTTGAGAAGAGACGTCTTGGATCATAAGTTCCAGTATTTCGCGTTCTCGCTCAGTAAGGAGGTCAAATGCTTTTTCAAGATCCCGGCCGGTAAGTTCGCCGCAGCTTTTGGCGAGACTTTCTCTGCACAGTTTGGCGATCGCCTTCATCAGGCGGTCTTCGTCAACGGGTTTTTCGAAAAATTCGGCTGCACCCGCCTTCAGCGTCGTAACGGCGAGATCAACGTTGGCATGTCCTGTAAGGATGATGATGGGCAGGGAGTACCGGCGGCGGCGCATTTCCATCTGCAGCTCTGTGCCGGTCATGTCCGGCATGCTGATGTCGAGAATAAGACAGCCAGGCACAGATGGTGCGTCATCCATAAGGAAAGACCATGCACCAGCATAAGTGCGAACCTGCCAGCCGGCATAGGTGAGCATCATTTCACACGTTTCACGTAGATCTTCGTTGTCATCAACGATGCGCACGAGCGTGTGCTGCTGAATATCCTTGAGTGTTCGTGTCACGAGGAGCCTCCGGGGAGAGGAAGAATGATGTGTATTTCGAGGCCTTTGTCGGCTCGTGCACTGAAGTGAATGCTGCCGCCGTGTGCGCTGATAATGCTCCGCACGATGCTGAGGCCAAGACCCAAACCGTCTCGTTTCTGTGACGGTCCGCAGGAGGCAATGCGCTCCAGCGCTTGAGTATCGAGCTGTTCTGTTTCGTCTGAAACGATCAGCTCGACGTGATCTTCGCCGCAGGTCAGTGCAATCTTGGAGTGCGGGTCCCGTCCGGCTGCAGCTTCTGAGGAGTTCTTGAGGAGATTAAGCACAACCAGCTGGAGTTCAAGGGGATTGCCAGTAATGAAGACATTGTCCGGCAGGACAAGCGTCACTGCATGATGGATGAGTTTCATCTGGGCGGCTTCAGCCACTGTTTCCCGGATCAGCTCGGAAAGATTAATCGGGAGGTTGCGGCGGTCCGTTCGGGCATAGGAGCAGACGTGCTCGACAATGTCGTTGATTCGCTCTGTTTGCCTTCGGGCTTTGGCACAGGACTTCTCAATGACGGCAGAGTCCTCTTCGTCGCGGGCGGCAGCCATCTCGATCGTACGCAGCGCATAGCGAAGTGCTGAAAGCGGCTGACGGATTTCGTGCGCAACCATGTTTGAAAGCATGCCCATCGTGCTCATTTGCTCGTAGCGGTGGAACTTTTGAAGCAGCGCAGTGTTGCTCTCTTCTAGAGCCATGCGTCGGGCAGCTTCGTCGTTAAGTTCTCGGGTTCGGCGCTCAACGAGGGCATTGACCCGACGAAGGTGCAGCATTAAGGCGAGGAAAGCAACTAGAGCAGCCAATGCGAACGGCCAGACGGCCTCCCAGACACGCGTAAAAGTCCAATGCCGCAGGTATTCATAGCGTCCCCATTTGAGCTCTCGGTAGAGCTGATCGATGCTTTTGAAGCTGTTGGCGGTGCTCCATGCAATGCTCGCTTCTGTTTGCGGCGGCGCCGTGAGCAGTGCCAGAGAGATTCGCTTGGCAACGTCGGACGGCACCTGACTCATAGCGCCAACCGTCCAGTTAGGAAAGAGCCTCGAGGTGTGCGCGCAGGCGAGCGGAGAGTCTTCTGCCGGCTCGATTACCTTGAAGTGATTTCTCCTCTCTATTGGCAGTCCTTCAAGAACGCAGGCCCGCATCAGTCCAACGTCAATGGTTCCGTCTTCAAGTGCCTGCAGAATTTTCGGCACGGGCTGATCCACCTGTCTGAGGGAACTGAAGAAGCGGTACGGATCCAAGCCTCTGTCAAGGAGCGCAGAAGCGGGCATCTGCCAGTTGAAGAACATCGATTCAAGACCCGACATCGCCGAGAGATGTTTCAGGTCCTTCAGACTGTTGAGATCAGTGCGCCGGCTGCTCACAACAACTGCGCCGGCAACCGCTTGGTTGGGGTCCGGGGCGAAATTGGTGACGAGCGTGGCGAGCGGATAGATGCCGTCAGGGAGCAGCGATGCATAGCACCCGCTGCTGCCGAAAATCACATCTACTTTGCCGCTGCGGGCTGCCTTGATGAGGGCGGCCGTACGGTAGACCTTTACATCCACGCGGTACTCCGGGAGACTTTGCGAGAGAATCTGCGGAAGTTTGCGCAGCACGTAGTCGTCGGCATTCACATAGGTCGTGAATCCCGACGGAGTGCCTTCCTGCAAAAAGGCCATCATCCCAAAACGCAGGACGGGACGGAGGTCTTCCGCCCCGCAGACAGAAAATCCGGGGAACGCGCAGAGCAAAGCCGCTGCTGCGGCCGCGCAGCTGGATATGTGAAAGGCCATTATGAGGAAATGGGGAATTCCGCACCGGCAAAGGTGAGGGGGAGAGCAGCCGATGCCGATGCGGAGATGAAAGACGCTGTGTGAAGGCTACTTCTCTAATTGCCCAAGCGCTTTGAGAATGGATTCACTTGCGACCTTGCCGGAGGTGAAGCCCCACGCCACGTTCATGCCGGGTGAGGAGTCATCGCCGTGCACAGCATTCACAATTTCACCGGCGGCATAAAGACCCGGAATCGGTTTGCCCTCTTGGTTAAGAACCTGAAGATTCTCGTCGACGATAACGCTTCCCATCGTAGTGGCAAAGCGCGGTTTTTGTTCAACGATGTAATACGGACCTTCCGACGAGATTGCGGCCTTCATAAATGCTGCAGGACGGCCAAAGTCCTCATCTTTGCCAAGCTTGACGAGTTCGTTGTAGCGGGCAACGGTCTTCTCAAGCGTGCCGCCGTCGATGCCGGCTGCGGCAGCGGCTTCAGCGAGGGTTGAGCCATGAGCGAAGATCGGAGCTTTGCGGCCGTTTTCGGCGAGCCATTTTTCAAGATCTTCGTCCGTAATGCCCAGCGTGTGAACGCCGTCACGGAAGCCATTCCATGTAGCCTGATCCATCACGAGGTAGAGCATTCCGTCCTTTTGCTTCTCGAGCACAGTGAGGATATCGTGATTGGAGGCCTTTTCATTAATGAGGCGGCGTCCTTCGTTGTTGACGAGAATGCCCGACTGGAGCCACGCACGGTAGTTGCCTTGAATAATCGACTTTGCTACGCCGGGAGCGGCTTCAACGCCGTTGGGATAGCGCTTGCCGAATTCCATGAGTTCAAGCTTGGCGCCGACGGCTTGGGCCATACGATGTCCGTCGCCGGTTGCTGAGGCCGGTCCGTAGTAGAGCGCGCTTTTGAGCGGTTCGATGAGCATCGCCTTATTCGCGCCGTAACCGCCGGTGGCGAGGAGGACCGCTTTGCTCGAGAAGATGTATTTCGTTCCGTCCTTCTTGTGCGCCTCAACGCCCACGATCCGGCCGTCTTTAACAATCAGTCGTTCAGCCTTGGTGTCGGTGTGGATCTTGATGCCGAGATCCCGCACGGCCTTTTCCACCTTCCGGTAGGCCGGGCCGCAGCCGCCCTTGAGGTAGAGCGAGCGGTCGAATTGAAATTCGGCGCGGTACTGCAGTTTTTGGTCAATGAATTCCGGTTTGAAGCGATTGATCGCCCAATCGGCAGCGCGAGGTGAGTTCTCCGCGAACATCGTGAGCGTTGTCAGGTCGTTCTTCAGGTGGCCATTGCCGATCAGATCGTAGACCAGAGCTTGCGGAGGATCGTAGGGGACGCCTTTTTCCTTCTGGAGCTTCGTGCCCATGATGGCCCACTGCCCGCCGCAGATGGCCGATGCGCCGCCGGTAACGCTCATCTTCTCAAGGACTGTCACTCGGGCACCGTGCTCAGCAGCGTTGACGGCAGCGGCAAGTCCTGAAAAACCCGATCCGATGATGACGACGTCTTCAGCTGCTTCAATCGTTTTTCCGGCATGTTTCGGCGCAGTGCTTCGGGCTGGCTGATTCGGATCGCCTTTGGCTTGACGAATGCAGTCTTCAACAGCCGCGAAGATGGCTTTGCTTGTTACCGTCGCTCCGCTCAGTCCGTCGATCTTTGTGCTCTGGGCTTCAACGATTTGCCGAGGAAGTTCGGCCGCCGCAGTCGTCCCGATGCCTGCCGTTTCCTTCTCTTCAATAACCTTGACTGAAGTCACCGCATCCTTTGAAAAAGTGACCGCAACTTTCACCGGTCCCTTCATGCCCTGAGCCGATGCTTCATAGGTCCCCGGCGTGTAACCCCAGGATGGACCGGCAATGAGCGCGGTTAAAAAAGCCGCGGCAGCGGTAAGACGAAAGTTTCTCATGACTGAATCTCCAGATCGTTAGGCGGACCTCAAGGCCGCCTGACATGAGTTCATCGTCGTTGCGCGCTTTTCTAATCAACATGACCTAGATCAATCGACGGATCAGGAGAGAAACAGGGAAATTGAAGTCTGCGGCTAAGCCTCCTTGGTTAGATTGAAGGGTGACGCTATGGCTTCTTCGCAAATGAATAAAGCCCCCCGAAGCTCATTTGAACATCGGGGGGCTTAGCGATTCAGACAATGCCCTTATATACCATTAACAGGACAAAAAGGGCAGAAGCGCTTTGGCAATCAGAATGCGTACTTCACGCCGATCTTGCCGCCGACAGAGGATGTTCCATCCTTGCCGCCGCCCACGGTAAAGTCAGCATTCAGCAGGAGATTGCCGTTCTGCGCGCGCAGGCCGAATGCGCTCTGCACCGGATTGGTGTCGATCACATCGGTTTCATGCGAGAGGACTTCAATTTCCTTGTCTCCGAAGGTCGGGACGTAGGCGACCTTGAAGAACGGCGCAAGCTGCCATCCTGCAGCATTCGTTTCACCAGCCGTCACACGAAGGGCAAGCGGGACTTGGATGAGATCCTGCTTCTGCTTCTCGACATTGACGGCACCGATGGTCATAGCATCTGTTTCAAGATGCGAGTAGCGAACACCTACGCTTGGCGTGAAGGTAAAGACCCCCGCCTTGAAGGCATGCTGACCGCGGATGCCGACAGACCACACGTTCGCATCAACGCTCTGGTTGAGTGCTGTCTGCGAAGCGGTGATGTCGTTTTCAGTCCACAGATACGAGGCTTCCGCGACAACCTTGGCAGCTCCGAAGTCCTTCGCGCCGTGGAGTGCGAAGCCGTAGCTGTCAATTTCGTTGCGAATCGAGGAGACGGCACTTCTCAGCGTACCTTTGCCGTACTGGAAGGCAGCGCCAACGGTGTAGTCTTGACCGAGGGCAATGTCGCCGCCGAAGGCCGCATAGCCCATGTCAGCCTTGAATTCAGCGCCGTGAGCGAGGCCGTCGGCTTCGTAGCGTTCGCCGGAAACGTCGGCCCAGAGATTGACGCCCGCATGGAGCTGCTGATCAATCGCGGTGCGGTCGGCAATCGTTTCGGAGAGCGTGAAATCAGCGCGGCGAGCCATGGACTGGATGCCGAGCGAGGCGAGTGCTGAGAGGCCGGAGTCGGCGTTCAGAGTGTTGGTGAGCGTGCCGTCAGCAGTACTGATTTCGCCTTCAATGAACGGATTGTCCGTAACGACTTCAGTCGTGCCGGTAATCGTGTCTGCGAGTTTGAAGGAGCCTTCAGATGCATTGGTGACGCCGATATAGCTGCCGTCAGCCACGCTGAGCGTGCCGGCAATCATTGACGTGTCGGAAGACCCCTGCGACTGACTGACGATTAGAATGCCCTGATTGGCGACGTAGAGCGTTGCATTATTCGGATAGGTTGCAGCAACAGAGGTTGCGTCAGTGAGGCTGCCGTCGACGACAATCTTGCCCGCTACTTCAATCGGAGCGCCAAGATAGAGCGCGGCAGTGACGTTCTTTTCACCCCATGACAAACCTTGAACGGAGGCAATGGCTTCAAAGGCGGATGCAGCTTCGGCAGCATCGGCTCCCAGAGTGATGAGGGAGTTGCGGCCTGCAGCCAAAGTACCCGTGATGGCGGTATCGACTTTGGAGATCTCGAGGTGCGAGGCATTGCCGATCACGTTGAGCGTTTCATCATCCTTCCAAGCCGGATCAACGAAGACCGTACCCGTGAAGTTTTCGGCGAGCTGCGTGATTGTGAGCTTGCCGGCAGTCTTATCTTCACCGATGAGAACTGTACCTGCGCCGTCAATGGCATCAACCGTGAAGGTTTCACCGCCCGTGGCGGTCAGCGTGCCGTTGCTCTCAACGGTAACCGTGCCTGCGAGCGTGCCGCCCTTGGCATAGTCAGTGCCGCCAAGAAGCAGCGTGGAATTCGCTTTGACGGTAACACCAACTTCGTCGGTGCCGGAGGTCTTCAGAAGTTCTGAGCCGGCGCCTTCACCCGTTAGGGTAAGCGTTTTGCCGCCGTCGATCAGCACTTGATTGGCCGTGCCAAGATCGAACGAAGCAACAGCGAGACTTTCTTCGCGATATGCGTAGTCATTCAACTGTGTGCCGCCAATTTGAACATTCTGATCTTCTGAGGTGATCTTGACTTCGTTCAGAACGATGTTTTCGCCGACCATGGCGACGTCATCCAATGTCACCTTATCCTGCTGAGCGAGATCATCTTTCGAAGCGTCGGAAAGCTGACCCAGGAGAACATACTTGGCATTGGTGTACTTGTTGCCCAGTGAGCTTGCATAGTCAAGATTGTAGACGGCGTCATTGAGAGCAATCGTACCGCCTTCTTCAACCGTAACTTTGTCAGCTTTCAGTGCGTCGCCGGCCTCCGTCACGGAGCCATCGCCAAGTCCGTTCTTAAAGAGCTGAGCAGAAGCGGTTTCAAGTGTGCCGCCGCTCTTAACGGTAATGCTGCCGACCGTTGAGAGCGGATCGGGCATCTTATCGAAATTGAAGGCTTTAAGTGCGAGCGTACCGCCGGAGATGGTGGCGGCTTCACGCAGAGACCAAGTCGTGTTCACTTCCATACGGCCGGCTTGGACGTCAACAGTGCCGTAGTAGCGGTTCATGTCGCTGTTTATGACAAGCGTACCGCTGCCAGTCTTCTTAATCGAAGCTGCTGTCTGATCGACTGCTTTGGGATATGCGCTCGCAATGGAGTCCATGTGGCCCGTTGAACCTTCTTCGCCGATAGTGAGTGTGGCGCCGTCATCGACTGCAAATTCTGCGCTGGTGCCGCGGTCCAGAAGCAAGAAGCCGCCGGCCGTAGCTGTCATGTAGCCGTATGTGTCAGCTGGATCATCTTTGCCGGTGACATTGTTGCCCGAATAGATCATGTCCTTCGAGGCAATGAACTTGACGCTGCCTTCGACTACGCCGGCGGTTGAGTTGGAAACGATGTCGACGTAGACGGCGCCGCCAGCAGCGATGCCATCGGATGATTCAACCGTGTTGTTTTGGAACAGCACATCCTTGAAGACCGCCTCGGCACCCTTCACAAACACTGCACCGAGAAGGCCTCCCGATCCCGTCGTTTTGTTGCCGACGAAGGAGCCGCCTGTTTGGTTATATTGGGTCTTTGTGTAGAGCCAAAGCGCAGCGCCGGCATCCTTGCCCTTGCTGACGTTGTTCAGGTAATTGACATTGGTGGCTGTCACTTCGACGGGGGTTACTTTGTCGAGTGAGGATTCATACGGTTTGTTTCCATATACCGCCAGAGCGCTCCCGTTGACGCCTTGATTGCCTTCAAAGGTGACGTCCTTCATTTTGAGCGAACCTTCACCCTGAACGAACATCGCGCCGCCTCAACTGTCAGAGGTGTTGTTTTTGAAGGTAACGTTGTCAAGGTCGAGATTCAGAATGTAGTGTTTGTCTTTTTCAGAATCGTAGTCGCTCTTGGCGTAGAGAGCACCGCCTTGAGCGCTGGTTCCCTTCACCGAATTGCCGTCAAAGGTCGAATTCTTGATGGAGGCTGAGAGATTCTCTGCTCCGCCCCAAACTCCGCTACGGAGGTAGAGGGCGCCGCCAAGGCTGGAGCCTTTTTCTGCATGAGAGGCCGTCGAGTTGTTTGTGAAAGTTGAGTCTTCAATGACTGTCGTTGTTCCCCACAACGAAACCGCTCCGCCCATAGCAGAGGCGTTATTTTTCGTAGGTTCTTTTGCAGTCTCTGCAACATTCTGGTCGAACGTTGAACCCTTAATAGTGGCAGTGCCGATCGATTGATAAACGGCGCCGCCTTCTGTCTGGTTGTAGCTCGTGCCTTTGTTGCTTGTGAAAGTCGAGTTGGTGATCGTCAGTGCGGAAGAGCCGTCAGCACCGGTTACACCGACGGCAGTGCCGTAGACGCCGTTAATAGAGCCGTCGGAATCCGAGACTTCATTCGAGGTAAAGGTTCCGTCCTTTACCGTGACGGAGGTATGGAATGCGGCGATGCCGGCCGCTGTCGTCTGGCCGTTAGTCGCGTTAAAGGTAAGTTTGTTGTTCTCGAAGGTGTCGTTGGTTGAAATAATGGCATCTGTTGTGCTGTTTAAGTGACCAGCAAGCTCTGTGCCGGCAACAGTTTCTGTTCGATTGGAGTAATCGGCAGCGAGGGCGCAGGTCGTCATTGCCAAGCAAGCGGCCGCCACAGATGCGGCCAATAATTTTTTCTGATTCATCAAGACTCCTTGAAATCATTGTGTTTGCGCAGAGGCGCGCAACTGCGTTTGAGTCTATGAGGTATCTGAAAACGGGGGGGGGGATTACCCTATACCTCTCGAAATGACTGAAGTACAGTAGTTTACAATCGTTGTCGATTTCGATAAACGTTGGGTATATGCAACTTGGGGTTTACGCCCTTCAAGCGGGAATGAATATCACCCTAAGCGGAAAAAAGGGCCCAGTGCGACAGTAGATGATGCTCCTAGATATTAGAAATGTCTGCTGGACACTGTCTTTCATACCTGAGTAAGAATGAAAGAAAACTGGTGCTGGAAGATTTTTAGATCAGTGTTCAAATTCAAATAATGCAGAAACTCGAACGCCGCAGAGCTCGAGTTTTGCGATGTTCGATTTGATTTCGGCGAATTGCAAAAAACATGTTCGTCAATTCGCCTGATCACGGGCTGCTGCAGCAATTATTTCGTTTCAACCCGCACGCCGTCAGCGGCGGCATGGAGCACGTGGCCCGCAAAATTCGGATGACGAGCACGAACGAGTTCGATGAAACGCTCGGCAACGGTCTCAGACTTTGTGAGTGCAATCATCGTTGAACCTGATCCGCTGATGAAAAAAGCTGGTGCTCCGGCTGCCTTGGCAGAGGCCCGCACCGAATCGTAGTCTTTGATGAGTTTGCGCCGGCAGGGTTCATGAAGCACGTCCTGACAGGCTTCGGCCAGAAGTTCTTCGCTGCCGGAGCGGAGCGCCTCAATCATGGCAATGGCATGAGAGGTCGTAAAGACGCTGTCTTTAACGGCGATTTCTTTAGGCATTGCACGTCGGGCGTCAGCCGTGCGCACTTCATAGTCAGGGATGATGACGGCAAACTTCCAATTTTGGTCAAGCGGCATACGCAGCGCGTGAAAGCGTTCATCCGAGGCAAAAGACGCGGTGAAGCCGCCGAATGTCACAGGGGCCGCGTTGTCAGGGTGACCCTCAAAGCGAGCACAAATTTGAAAGAGCTCGTCCTTGGCAAAGGGACTGCCGAGGAAAGCATTGGCGGCGGCAGCGCCGGCGGCGATGCAGGTGCTTGAACTCCCCAGGCCGCGGGCAACGGGAACCTCTGCGTCAATGTGAAGCTTCACGGAAAAGGGCGTCTGCCCGGCTTCACGGAAGACTTCTCGAAAGCCCTGAAGCACCAGATTGTCTTCATTTTGAAAAGCTTCCGGGCAGCCGGAAATCTGGAGCGCTTCAGCACGCTCAAAAGTGAAAACGGAGTAGAGCGAAAGTGCCAGGCCGAAGATGTCAAAACCCGGGCCGAGATTCGAAGTGGAGGCCGGAGCACGTACGGTGATCTGCATGAGACTGCTCGCGATGGAAAGAATAGAGATGAAGCAGCGGCAAAAGGGCTCCATGCCGCTCGGCCGCTGCCTATGATTTGCACAGCGTCAGAGCTTGGCGGCTGCGGCAAGCACGCGTTCAGGCGCCTGATCAACGTCATAGACCGCCTTGAAGCGCACGGACTGCGTGCGAAGTGCTGAGAGGCACTGCGGGGGTTCAACCCCCGTGGAGTCAGCAAGCGCATCCATATATTCGAATGCTGCGGCTTCCGGCGTCGTGCTCTTTAACTTCAGGGGACCGTAAAGGGCATTGAAGACGTCGCGGCAGAATTTGAAGGGCGAGGCAGTAGAGAGCACCACCATCGGCACTTCCGGCGTGGTATTCGCCCACACCTCTTCCATGGCAATGGATGCCAAGGGCAGAGTACACACCTGCTGTGCGGCTGTTCCCAACAGCTGGCACGTGATGGGCGTGACCCAGGGCGCCGGTCTGTCGCTGAAATGGTTCCGTGACAACTTCTGCGCCGCAGAAAAGCAGACCGCATCCCTCATGGGCGTAGACGAATACTACCTTATGGACAAGGAGGCAGAACAGGTTCCGGTTGGCGCAAACCGTCTGCTGTATCTGCCGTATCTCATGGGCGAGCGCACACCGCACCTGGATCCCAATGCACGTGGTGTATTCTTCGGACTTTCTGCAATGCACACCAAGCGGGATATGCTCCGTGCCGTTCTGGAGGGCGTGACCTATTCCCTGCGTGACTGCATAGAGGTATTCCGGGAAATGGGAATCTCTGTAGATGACATGATGGCGTGCGGCGGCGGCGGCACATCTCCCCTGTGGCGGAGTATGCTGGCAGACCTGTACAACTGCCCGGTCAAGACAGTGGCATCCAAGGAAGGTCCGTCTCTGGGCGTAGCGATCCTGGCATCGGTTGGCGCAGGCATTTACAGCAGTGTGCCGGAGGCTTGTGACGCTATCGTCAAGACCGACAAGACGCAGACACCGCAGGAAGAAAATGTTCCGGTATATGAGTCCTATTACCAGCTGTACCGGGAGATCTACCCGGCTCTGAAAGCACAGTTCACCACACTGGCTGGCTTGCAGTAAGCGAGATAAAAGCAAAAAACAGGGCAATGCCGTTCTTCGGAATGGCGTTGCCTTTTTTGAGATCGGAGGAATTCTCATGGAAAAACTCATTTCCGTTGCCGTCATGCGTGCCAGCGATGCCGCAGAGATTGCCGGCGGCACAGACAGCAAGACCCTGATGTACCGTGCCGGACTGGGCTTGTTTCAGAGCTGGGACTGGCACGGCAAAATTGACATCGTCACCGGCAGCGGCAACAACGCCGGTGACGGCTATGTGCTGGCGCTCCTGCTCCGCCAGCACGGCATCCCCTGCCGGATCGTCCGCACCAGCGAAAAAGTTTCCCCGGACGGCGGTTATTTCTTCGCCAAGTGTGAAGAACGGGGCATTCCCGTCACGGACAGCGTGGACTTTTCCCAGACGGACATCCTTGTAGACTGCCTGCTGGGGACAGGATTTCGTGGAG
>ERZ773237.2388-NODE-2388-length-12736-cov-46.352417_pt1 | contig 12736 bp, 7 predicted proteins | sample MGYA00580990_ERZ773237 | MGnify/ENA primary metagenome ERZ773237 (study PRJEB29015, sample SAMEA2737749) | human gut metagenome | biome: human gut; feature: human-associated habitat; material: faeces | place: China | collected 2012 ...
CGCAGGCAGCGAAGCGTCCCTGCCAGTAACTTTGCGCTCCCGCAGGAGCGCCCCCCAAGCTGCTCTTTCCAACATCTATGCTGTGTCGCGCCAGATGGGCGCGACCGGATTGCCTGTCTTCCAGACATAGCTTGTCTTTCTCGCAAGCAGGAGATTTTCGCCATGCAATACTGCGCCTTGGAAAAAGAGGGCTTTCTGGGGACATTCTACGAGCGCGAAACGCCGTCGGAGAAAGCCGTCATCCTCGTGGGCGGAAGCGGCGAGGGGCGCACCGTCAAGGTTGTGCAGCCTTGCGCGCGGAAAATCGGAATGAGCGGGCTGTCCCTCGGCGCGGCGTGTACGCTGCTGTGCGTGAATGGGAAAATCACCCGAAGCAACGCAGCGTCTGCTGGCGAAAATGATGACGATGGAAACAAAATACCCAAAGGAGTCCAACCGTGCCCGTGCTGACAGTTGGACGAAACTGGTTGATTTCTTCCAAACAAACATGGTGAGGAGGTGTCTGCTCTGCCAAAGGAATTGCGCAGCGCGGTTTCGCGCGGGATTCTGGCACTTTTGATGGCGTCGGGACTCATCCTGACGCTTTTGTGCGTCACGGGCGAATCGTCGCTCTGGGCGCTTGCGCTGGGGACAAGCCTGCCGGTGATTGCGCTGCTGTCCATCCTGCGGACGCGCCCCCGCGGAAAAGTGCTCGCGGCGGGCATCACCGCAGCGGGCGTGATTGTATGGCTGATTGCAGGCGGCGCAGCGGACGCGGTTGAGGTCGTTCGGGCACTGCTGCTGCATTTTTCGGGGCTGACGGCGGCGCTTCCGCTTGTCGCGCGACCTTTCGCGGCGATTCTCGGCGTAACTTGCGGTTTCATCGGTTATGGGCTGACCAGCCGCCGCGTGGGCGCATATCCGGCGCTGGCGACGGTGCTGCTGATGGCGCTGCTGCTCTGGCTGGGCAATCGCCCGGACGCGCTGTGGGGCTTGCTGCCCGCCATCATCCCGTGCGTTGCGCTGCTGATGGTGTCCGGGTACGACGAAATTTCCGTCACGCGCGTACTGCCGCTGACGCTTGTTGTCGTTCTGCTGAGCTTCACAGGCGTTGCCATCGGCGGCATCACCGTTCAGCCGATGAAGGAAGCAGCGGATGCCCTGCGCCAGAAAATCTATGACTACCTTTTCTTCACCAGCGCGCGCGACGTGTTTTCCATTGCCTCACAGGGGTACTATCCTCAAGGGCCGACGCAGCTTGGCGGCGCGGCGACCCCGAGCGAACGCCCCGTTCTTCGCGTGAGCGGCAGCGGGCGAATTTACCTGCGTGCCGTAACCAAAAGTTCATACACAGGCAGCATGTGGATTGACGAGACAGGCGGGCGGCGCTACCTGTGGAGCAGCCCGCGCTGGCAGAATCTGCGCTCCCAGACATTCGACCTGACGCTGCCGAACGAGACAATCGCGGCGAATCTGCCAGCAAAGACCGTCACCGTCACCATGCTGTCGGACAGCGCAAGCAGCCTGTTTGTGCCGCAGCGCATCCGCGAATTGTCCGTGGGCAGCGGCATCGTGCCGTATTTCAACGTGGGCAGCGAAATTTTCGCGACGCGGAATTTAACCTCCGGCGACACATGGACAGCAACATATGTTGATTTGACCGCCGGGCAGAGCGGCTTGGCGGAGCTGATTGATGCGGGCGCACAGCTGACCGACGCCCAGTACGAGGACATCCGCAAGCTGTACACCGGGCTGCCCGGTCACCTCGAACAGCGCCTGTTCGACTTCGCGCGCAATGCCGCTGGAAGCGCCGATTCACCCTACGAAATGGCGCGCAGCATCCAGTCGTATTTGCAGGCGTACTGCCGCTATTCGCTGGATATTCCCGAACAGGCGTCGAACCTCGATTTCGTATCGACTTTCCTGCTGATGACGCGCGAAGGCTACTGCACGCACTTCGCGTCCGCCATGACGGTGCTGTGCCGCATGGTCGGGCTGCCCGCGCGGTATGTGGAAGGCTTCGTGGCGGATGCGGACGCATCAGGGCAGACGGTTGTGACCGGCACAAGCGCCCACGCGTGGACGGAAATCTACTTTCGGGGCGTGGGCTGGGTGACGTTCGACGCAACGCCGTGGACATCCACGCAGAACGCCTCGTCCGCGCCCAACCAGCCGGATGATCTGCCTACGCCATCGGTTTCGCCGTCTCCCTCGCCCTCCCCGTCGCCTTCGCCAACACCCTCGCCTTCGCCGGAGATGGACGACTCCTCGGCTTCACACGAACCGACCAGCACGCCATCCCCCGCACCGTCGCCCTCGCCGGAAGCGAATCTGCCGACGAATACCCCTGAACCCGCACCGGCGCCGCCGGACAATCCACCGCCGGACGTGCCGTGGCTGCTGCTGATTCTGCTTGCGCTGATGGCGGCGGCTGGCGGGCGCATTTGGTGGACATTGCCGACCACACGCGACAAGCAGGCGCAGGATGAAGGCACACGCTGCATGGTATGGATGCAGGCGACGCACGATGCCCTGCGGATGGCAGGCTTGCGGCGCGGACGCAGCGAAACGCCGCAGCAGTTCTTCCAGCGCGCAGACGCAGCCGTTCACGCGCAGGGCGCACTGGCCGTCGTCGGGGAAATCGAGACGTTGGCGTTCTATGCCCGCGCGGACTTGCTGCCCAGCGACACACAGGCGCTTCGGCAGGCGTATCAGACGCTCTGGCAGGGCATGAAGCCGCTCCGCAAGGCATATCTGACCCTCTACCGGGCAGTTGTGCCGATGAAAATGCGCAACTTTACACAAAGCTAATACTATTTCCAAATGAGAATGCGCCAAGATGCGCCGCGAATTTTTCGTTCTGGCTAACGGGAGTGAAATGCAGCGTAGCAGTGCTACGCTAAATGGAACGACCGGACGCCAGAGCGGAAAAGGCGCAAGCAGATGGCGCAGGTGAATTTGGAAATAGTATAATACCAAAAACAGGGCTGCCTCGAGCGTGAAGCAGTCCTGTTTGTATTTACCTGATAGTTACGAAATTGTCTGGTCGAAGAACACGTTTTCGTCGCCCGTCGTGGTGATTCTCATCTGCACATGGACGCCGCGTTCCGTCTTTTCCACCGACAGCGTGTCCTCCTCCACCATCTCCGGCTCGAAGATTTTCAGCGTCAGCCGACCGTCCTTCATCCCCCATGCCCCCAGCGCCGGCGTATCGGCTTTATCGCGCGTGAAGAAGGGTTCGCAGTGCACAGCGCGGTGAATCGTGTGCCACTGTCCGCGCCCGGCAGTGACGAGCATCTGCCCCTGCGTATTCCGCATTGTCAGCATATCGCCATCCAGTGTCAGGCGCATCCAGACGTTCGGCGCATCCAAGTTCAGGTATTCCGGCGGAATATCGCTGCCATCGTCCTCCGGCAAATCGCGTTCGTAGCGCAGGTTCGCCGTCTTTTGGCGCAGTTGCTCCGTAACCTCTGGTTCATTCACAACAGCATCCGATTCGTACTTCATCAGCACCTCATCGTAGTACGCATTCAGCACGCCGCCCATGTTCTGCGTAAGGCAGTTCGTGACCAGAATGGTGTCCGTCGCCGGATGCACGACGCAGAACTGCCCGTACATGCCGTCCGCGCGGAACGCCCCGTGCCGACACTGCCAAATCTGGTAGCCGTAGCCCTGCGCCCAGTCGCTGTTCGGGTCGTCGCCGTTGCCAATTTGCCGCGTCATCGCCTCGCGGACATACCACTCCGGCACAAGCTGCTGCCCGTTCCAGCGCCCGGATTGCATCAGCAGAATGCCGAGCTTTGCGATGTCCTCCGGGTGCAGGGAAAAGCCGAAGCCGCCCGTGCAGATGCCGTTCGGGTCGCGAATCCACCGCGTGCCGGTGATGCCCATCGGCGTAAGCAGCTTCTCGCGCAGGTACTCTTCAAGGTCGATGCCGCGCTGTTTGAGGGCGGCAGACAGCATATACGTCGCGCCCGTATTGTAACGGAAAGTTTCACCGGGTGTATCCACGAAAGGCTCGCGCAGGAACGCCGAAATCGCGTCATCCCACGCATTTTCCTGATGGAACGGCTCGCTTCCCTGCCCCGTCGACATCATCAGCAGATGCCGAATCGTGAGCATTTGCAGCTGCGGTGAATCCGGCGCGTTCTTCGCCTGCTCCGGGAACAAATCGACAATGCGCTCATCCAGGCGGATTTTCCCCTCGCCCGCCGCGATGCCAATCGCCATGGCCGTGAACGTTTTGCTCAAGGAATAGACAGTGCGCAGCTGCTCCTGCGTGTAGGGCGGCCAATATGCTTCGTACAGCACCTGATTATGGCGCAGCAGCATCATGCTGACGACGCTGATGTTCTCTTTTTCCAGCCGCTCCAGCAGATTCAGGATGTTTTGACTGTGCAGCCCCATTTCTTCCGGGGTTGTCCGCATCAGCTGATTCATGGTTTCCGCCTCCTTCAAATCGCGAAAGAACCCAAAATCGAGGGTGAGCGACATGTTTTTCTCCACGATTTCCGGCACGCGCAGCACCCCGAACCGCCACATCAGTGGGTACACATAGCTCACGCCGCGGATATCCCCCAGCGCCTTTGGGCGGTCGGCATACCCAATTTCCCGTGCGCGCCGGAACGCCAGACAGACGCTGCTCCACGAGAGCGTCTTGCTCTTCTCGCGCCGGTCGATGAGCAGTTCGCGGTTCGGCTGGCCGTTCTGCCCGATTTTCAGGCAGTAGGTGAACGGCAGTCCCGTCGCGGTGCGAAACGGCATCCCCTGACACGCCACCACCGCGCGCCAGAGTGCCTCTTCCGCGTTCTCCGACGCCCCTTGCAGCGCCTGAATCGCTGCTTCGGCTTCGTTCGTCATGCGCATTTTCCTTTCGCTTCTTTTCCCCATCATAGCATATTTTCCCGTTCCGCGCAAGTTCCTTCTACTATATGCCGAAAATCAATGGGGAGAACAGCCAAAAAACAATACAAAAACAGCAAAAAAGGCTTGACAAGCGCGCAAATTGCGTGTATGATTGTCGCATAAACCGGTGACGGAGAAGAGTACCTGCTTCTCAGTCCGGCACAGGGAGTCGCTGATAGTGGGACGGCGGCGCGGACGGCAGCAGCGAATGGGCTCCGGAGGGTTTGCCCCAAGGTGGGGAATTGGGAGAGCAAGGGCGCAGGGCATAAGGGCGGATGCATGGAGACATGCGGATGCGATTGCTTTCCATCAGCCGCATCGTAGGGCAGAACGGGAATCTGCACCCGTTATCATGGCAGCGCATATCAAGTGTATGCGGATGAGTGCGCTTTTCGTACAGAAAAGCGAAGCTGAGTGGCACCGCGGGAATACCGCCTCAGTCGGAAACGACTGGGGCGTTTTTTGTTCCAATAAAAAACGACGACTTAGGAAAGGAAGGTACCCCATTATGATGAAGAAGCTGACTGCCCTGCTGACTGCCCTGTTCCTCCTGCTGGGCGCGACCGCCCTTGCGGACGAGGTGATTCACATCGGCATCATTCAGTTCGCCGAACACGGATCGCTCGACAACTGCCGCATCGGTTTCATCGAAGGTCTTGCCGAAGAAGGTTTCGTCGAAGGCGAAAACGTTGTGTTTGACGTTCAGAACGCGCAGGCGGACACCGCCATTTCTGCCCAGATTGCCGACGTGATGGCTGGCAAGTACGACATGATCTGCGCGATTGCGACCCCGGCGGCGATGGCTGCCTTCAACGCTGCGGAGGATGCGGGCATCCCGGTCATCTACACTGCCGTGTCCGACCCGGTCAGTGCCATGCTCGCCGGTGCCGACGGCAAGAACCCCGGCAACATCACCGGCACGAGCGACGCGCTGCCTGTGGAAGCCCAGCTGAAGCTCATCCGCGCGTTGATGCCCGATGCAACGAAAATCGGCATCCTGCACACGACGAGCGAAACCAACAGCGACGCGACCCTCGCCCTCTACAAGGAACTTGCCCCGAACTACGGCTTTGAAATCATCGACAAGGGCATTTCCACCGGCGCTGACCTCCCGATGGCGCTTGACGCGCTGCTCCCGCAGGTGGATTGCACCACGAACCTGACCGACAACACTGTCGTCAGCTACCTTGCCGTTGTGCTGGAGAAGTCCGAAGAATACGGCAAGCCCGTGTTCGGCAGCGAAATCGAACAAGTCATCAACGGCTGCGTTGCGTCCGAAGGTATTGAGTATACCGAACTTGGTCGTCAGACCGGCCGCATGGCGGCGCGCGTCCTGCGCGGCGAAAGCGCCGAGGATATCCCCTACGAGACCATCAGCAATTCCTACCTGTACGTCAACCCCGATGCGCTGGCGGCATACGGCGTGACCGTCCCCGCGGAACTGTCCGAACGCGCCATCGACGTGACGGCAGAGTAAACAAGCCATTTCCTCTTCCTTCCGGCTGTATTCCCGCAGCCGGAAGGGTCTTGCATGTCCGGGCTTCCTTCCTATTATTATGCAGCTTCTTTCCCCGCAAACATCCACACAACGAGGTGACTGATTATGACGCTGAACATGCTCATCGGCATTCTGGAGCAAGGGCTCATCTATGGCATTATGGCAATGGGGCTTCTCATCACCTACCGTATTCTGGATTTTCCCGACCTGACCGTCGATAGCTCCTTCCCGCTGGGCGCGGCGGTCTCCGCCACGCTGACCCTCCAAGGCGTTGCGCCGTGGCTGACGCTGCTCATCGGCTGCGCGGCAGGCGGCATCGCCGGGCTGATTACTGGGCTGATTCACGTCAAGTGCCGCGTCCGCGATTTGCTCAGCGGCATCATCACCATGACTGGGCTGTACTCCATCAACCTGCACATCGCCCAGAACAAGGCGAATCTCCCCCTCTTTGGCGGCGATACGCTCTTCCGCAACGCCTTCACGAAGTCGCTGCCCAAGGCGATTTCCCCCTACACCACGCTCATCATCATCCTCCTGATTGCGCTGATTGCGAAAATTCTCCTTGACCTCTTCCTGCGGACGAAGTGCGGCTACCTCCTGCGCGCGGCGGGCGACAACCCGTCCGTCGTCACAACGCTCAGCCGCGACCAGGGCACGGTCAAAATCCTTGGTCTGATTATTGCGAATGCGCTGGTTGCGCTCGCGGGCGCGGTCATGTGTCAGCAGCAGCGTTTCTTCGACATTTCGATGGGCACCGGCACGATGGTCGCCGGGCTTGCGTCCGTCATCATCGGCACGAATCTCTTCCGCCACGCCTCCTTCCTCCGCACCACCACCATGGTGCTGATTGGTTCGATTCTCTACAAGGCGTGTGTATCGATTGCGATTTCGTTCGGTCTTGACGCGCAGGACATGAAGCTCATCACGGCAGTGCTGTTCCTCGCGATTCTTGTGCTGTCCAATACGCGGAAAAAGAAGGTGCGCATTCATGCTTGAAATGAAGAATATTACCAAAATTTACAATCCCGGCACGGTGCAGGAAACCTGCCTGTTCCGCGATTTTTCCCTCACAATTAACAAGGGCAGCTTTGTCAGCGTCGTCGGCAGCAACGGTTCGGGCAAAACGAGTATGCTCAACCTGCTCTGCGGGTCGATTCCGGTGGATGCGGGGCAAATCCTCATGGACGGGCAAGACATCACCCGCGTGAAGGAGTTCCGCCGCTACCGTCGGATGGGGCGCGTCTACCAGAATCCAGCAATGGGAACGTGCGGGACAATGACGATTCTGCAAAACCTATCGATGGCGGACAACAAAGGCAAACCGTTCGGACTGACCCCCGGCACGAACCGCAAGAAGCTCGAAGCGTATCGGGCGATGCTGGCGCCGCTTGGGCTGGGCTTGGAGGACAAGATGGATGTGCCCGTCGGCTCGCTTTCCGGCGGTCAGCGGCAGACGCTGGCACTGCTGATGGCGACAATGACGCCCATTGACTTCCTGATTCTGGACGAACATACCGCCGCGCTCGATCCCAAGACTGCGGAAATCGTGATGCAGCTGACGAACAAAGTGGTGCAGGAGAAGCATCTGACGACGCTGATGGTGACGCACAACCTGCGCCACGCGGTGGAGTACGGCGATCGCCTGCTGATGATGCACCAAGGGCACGTCATCATGGACAAGGCGGGCGACGAGAAGCGCGCGCTGAAGGTGGACGATTTGCTGGACGTGTTTACTTCCATTAGTATCGAATGCGGCAATTAAACGGGGGCAATGCCCCTGTTTTTTCTTGCAAATTTCGCTGTCTCATGCTATAATTGTTCCATCAGTTAGCTTCTTCAAACCACAAAGGAGACTTGTCCCATGTGCATCACCGTTCTTTCCATCCTCATGGTCATGCTCGGCTATTTCCTGATTCTCTATGCCGGCGTCGCGTGGATACAGGACAAGCGCTTTTTCTCCAGTGCCCCAAAGGAGAATCTGGACGCAATTCCTGACCGCAAGGAGCGATTCCCCGGCGCGCACATCATCGGCTGGTGCATCGGCCTCTTCGCGCTTCTGCCCTTCGCGGGCGGATTTGTCCTTGCCGCATGGGACGGCGTGCAGAACCACTTCACCTTCTGGGGATTTTTCGCGCGCTTCGTCATCATCCTCTACGTCATGGAGCTCTACGACATCGCCTTTTTCGACTGGGTGCTGCTCTGTCACTCGAACTTCTTCCCGCGCTACTACCCGGAGCTGAAGGGCGTTGTCGGCCCGCACCAATTCGGCTACAACAAAGCGTCGCACATCCGTCACTTTCTGCTCTACCTCCCCCTTTCCGCCCTCGCCGCGTGGATTTGCACGTTGTTGTGACATGGGGAGACCCAAGGGGCCTTGCCCCTTGACCCCACCAAAGGGTCTTCGACCCTCTGGACTCCCTTTCACGCGATTGGGTTGGTGACGTCTGCATGCTATGCCCGCGTGCCGCTCCTCCGTGCGTCCGCGTCTCCCTTCCCCCCGCAGCCATGTTGGGGCGCGGGGAATTTTCTATTCCCCAAAACGACAAAAAAACGCCCTTGACTCTCGCGAATCAAGGGCTAATAGGAATCCGGCAGCGACTTATCCTCCCGGGCCGTGTCCAGCCAAGTACTTTCAGCACTGGAGAGCTTAACTTCTGTGTTCGGGATGGGAACAGGTGGAACCTCTCCGTCATTGCCACCGGAAATGGTAGCTATTTAATTGCTTCGCCTTTCTCTTCTTGCTTTCATTTTACTTACTTGCGTTTGAAAGAGAAGGGTCGAAGTTGAAAGGGGATGAAACCCCTCTGCACCCTGACAACTGCACATCGAATGATTCTTCAGACCGTTCCAATTAGTTCTCAGTTTTCTGTTTCAGATTTGCTTTCGCTTGACTTCGCATTGCTTACGCTCCGCTCAGCCATCCTCATTTTCAGCTTTCAAGCGTTAAATGAAGCTTTCGACCGATTAGTATCATCAAGCTACACGCCTTACAGCGCTTCCACCGATGACCTATCTACCTGGTAGTCCTCCAGGGGTCTATGTGGAGTCTTATTCTTGAGGTGGGCTTCACGCTTAGATGCCTTCAGCGTTTATCCCATCCGCACTTCGCTTCCCTGCTATGCCGTTGGCACGACAACAGTTGCACCAGTGGTGCGTCCATTCCGGTCCTCTCGTACTAGGAACAGCTCCTCTCATGACTCCTACGCCCACGATGGATAGGGACCGAACTGTCTCACGACGTTCTGAACCCAGCTCGCGTGCCGCTTTAATTGGCGAACAGCCAAACCCTTGGGACCGAATACAGCCCCAGGATGCGATGAGCCGACATCGAGGTGCCAAACCTCCCCGTCGATGTGGACTCTTGGGGGAGATCAGCCTGTTATCCCCGAGGTAGCTTTTATCCGTTAAGCGACGGCTTTTCCACTCAATACCGCCGGATCACTAAGCCCGACTTTCGTCTCTGCTCGATTTGTCAATCTCGCAGTCAGGCACCCTTCTGCCTTTGCGCTCTTCGAATGGTTTCCATCCATTCTGAGGGTACCTTTGGGCGCCTCCGTTACTCTTTCGGAGGCGACCGCCCCAGTCAAACTGTCCACCTGACACTGTCCATCCTCTGGTTTCACAGAGCTATGTTAGAATTTCAGTAACCGAAGAGTGGTATCCCAACAGCGTCTCCACACGAGCCGAAACCCATGTCTCTCAGACTCCCACCTATCCTGTGCATCAGTTACCGAAACTCAATATCAGGCTGCAGTAAAGCTCTACGGGGTCTCTCCGTCCAGTCGCGGGTAATGGGCATCTTCACCCATACTTCAATTTCACCGGGCCCCCTGTTGAGACAGCTCACAAGTCGTTACACCATTCGTGCGGGTCGGAACTTACCCGACAAGGAATTTCGCTACCTTAGGACCGTTATAGTTACGGCCGCCGTTTACTGGGGCTTCGGTTCGATGCTTCGATTGCTCTAACATGTTCCCTTAACCTTCCAGCACCGGGCAGGTGTCAGCACCTATACGTCAGCTCTCGCTTTCGCAGATACCTGTGTTTTTGCTAAACAGTCGCTTGTGACTATTCTCTGCGGCCTGCTCTCGCAGGCACCCCTTATCCCGAAGTTACGGGGTCATTTTGCCGAGTTCCTTAACAAGGGTTCTCCCGTTCGTCTCAGGATTCTCTCCTCGCCCACCTGCGTCGGTTTCCGGTACGGGTACCTTTGGATGTACTAGCAGCTTTTCTCGCCAGCGTGAACTCACTCGCTTCCCTACTGAAATTTCGGTCCGCATCACACCTCAGCTTATAGGATTGCGTACTTCACTACAACCCAACCTTGATGCTTGCACAGGGTTGACCATCACCCTGCTCGAGTTATCCTTCTGTGTCACTGCTTCATTCCATCGGTAGTGCAGGAATCTACACCTGCTGTCCATCGCCTACGACTTCCGTCCTCGGCTTAGGCCCCGACTTACCCTGGGCGGATGAACCTTCCCCAGGAAACCTTGGGCTTTCGACGGGCATGTTTCTCGCATGCCTCTCGCTACTCATACCGGCATTCTCTCTTGTGCAGTGTCCACCGTGCCTCTCGATACGGCTTCTGCCTCTGCACATTGCTCCTCTACCGCGCATCTTCTTCAGATGCACCCATCGCTTCGGTGTCACGTTTAGCCCCGGACATCTTCGGCGCACAATCACTCGACCAGTGAGCTATTACGCACTCTTTAAATGTGTGGCTGCTTCTGAGCCAACATCCTGGTTGTCTGTGCAATTCCACATCCTTCTCCACTTAACGTGAACTTGGGGACCTTAGCGGTTGATCTGGGGTGTTCCCCTTTTGCCCGCGGAACTTATCTCTCGCGGACTGACTCCCATGGTCTGCATTGTATGGTATTCGAAGTTTGATAGCGTTTGGTAGGCTTTGTGGCCCCCGCGCACATTCAGTGCTCTACCCCCATCAATGATCCATGAGGCTAGCCCTAAAGCTATTTCGAGGAGAACCAGCTATCTCCGGGTTCGATTGGAATTTCTCCCCTATCCACAAGTCATCCCCGCCTTTTTCAACAGACGTCTGGTTCGGTCCTCCATGGAGCTTTACCTCCACTTCAACCTGCTCATGGATAGGTCACCCGGTTTCGGGTCTACGTCATGCAACTATCGCCCTGTTCAGACTCGCTTTCGCTTCGGCTCCGAACCTTCAGTTCTTAACCTTGCTGCATAACGTAACTCGCCGGTCCGTTCTACAAAAAGTACGTGATCGTGCCTAACTTGCACTTTCACTGCTTGTAAACACAGGGTTTCAGGTTCTTTTTCACTCCCCTCCCGGGGTTCTTTTCACCTTTCCCTCACGGTACTATGCGCTATCGGTCACCAATTCGTATTTAGGCTTGGGAGGTGGTCCTCCCGGCTTCCCACCGGATTTCTCGTGTCCTGCGGTACTCTGGTGTCAGCTCGTCGTTTGACCTTTTCGCGTAAGGGGCTTTTACCCTCTCTGGCGGGACTTTCCAATCCTCTTCTGCTAAGGTCTTCCGTCCTTTTTGCTGATCCACAACCCCGAAGAGCAAGCCCTTCGGTTTGGCCTCTTTCCCGTTCGCTCGCCGCTACTTAGGAAATCATTCTTTATTTTCTCTTCCTACGGGTACTGAGATGTTTCAGTTCCCCGCGTTCCCCCTATTAACCTATTGATTCAGTTAATAGTGACGGGCTGTTAACCCGCCGGGTTTCCCCATTCAGACGTTCACGGATCAATACCTGCTTGCGGTTCCCCGTGACTTTTCGCAGCTTGCCACGTCTTTCATCGGCGTTTGGTGCCTGGGCATCCACCCTGTGCTCTTATTAGCTTGATTTTTTCGTCGCTTGATCCTGAGACCAACTGGTCAACTTCGTATGCGAGTTTTCACTCATTACTCCGTTGCAACTGGTCTTTTTTTAGAATCATTCTCTGTGCAGTTGTCAAGGTGCAGGCAGCTTCGCTACGTTTCGTTTTGATTTCTTCCTTTCGGTTTCATCTCAACGGTTCGCTTTGAAACTGTTCAGTTTTCGCTCTCGCGAACCCTGAAAACGATACAGAACTTCTCTTCGCAAACGCAACAGATTTCCTCTTTGACGCTGTGCGTCCTTTGCTGATCCTTCGTTTCCTTCTTCAGCTGCTGAACTTGATTTGCTCTCGCTTCTCTCATTCAGCTTTTGCTGTCCTATGACAGCTCCTTACTGGTCAACTTCCCTTCCTGCTTTCATTTCTGTCCGCATTCTGCTTTCGTCAACCAGATCGACCTTTAGGATGAAGCGTCCGCGTTTCCGCTTTCGCTTGCTCCTTAGAAAGGAGGTGATCCAGCCGCACCTTCCGATACGGCTACCTTGTTACGA
>ERZ773237.2395-NODE-2395-length-12713-cov-2.802496_pt1 | contig 12713 bp, 12 predicted proteins | sample MGYA00580990_ERZ773237 | MGnify/ENA primary metagenome ERZ773237 (study PRJEB29015, sample SAMEA2737749) | human gut metagenome | biome: human gut; feature: human-associated habitat; material: faeces | place: China | collected 2012 ...
ACGACCTGGCCGTGACCAAGGCAATCGACTTCATCAAGAGCCACGCAAACATCGTGGAGAAGGCTGCTGAGGCCGAGAAGGCTGCCGACGCTGAGTAAGACACTTAAAAAATGCTTCTGTTACCTTGGTGACAGGAGCTTTTTTATTTGCCTTTTTCCGCGGTGTATGGTAAACTGGGGGCAGTAAGTAAGGACAGGTAAAGACAATGGCTGATTTTCAAAAACAAAAGGTACAATGGTTCCCGGGCCACATGGCAAAGACGCGGCGCCAGATCAAGGAAATGCTGCCTCTGGTGGACGGGGTGGTGGAGCTGCTGGACGCCCGCGTGCCGTATAGCTCTGCCAACCCGGAGTTAGACACCCTGGTGCGGGGCAAGCCCCGGATCGTGCTGCTGAATAAATGCGATGTGGCAGACCCGGCGGCCACCAAGCGCTGGATTGCTGCCTTTGAGGCGCAGGGCAAAACTGCCCTGGCGGTGGATTGCCGCAGCGGTAAGGGACTGTCCGCCTTTTTGCCCACGGTGCAGCAGGTGCTGAAAAAGACCATTGAGAAGAATACCCAGCGAGGTATGGCCGGCAAGCCACTGCGGCTGATGGTGGTGGGTATTCCCAACACCGGCAAAAGCTCCTTTATCAACCGTATGGCCGGTAAAAGCCGTGCCAAGGTGGCCGACAAGGCCGGTGTTACCCGGCAAAATCAGTGGTTCGCTGTGGGCGGCGGCATTGAGCTGCTGGACACCCCCGGCGTGCTGTGGCCAAAGTTTGACGATCCGGAAGTAGGGGATCGGCTGGCGTTTATCGGCTCTGTAAAAGATGAAGTAACAGACCTGGAGACCTTGACCTGCCGTTTGCTGGAGGTACTGGGGCGCACCAGACCGCAGGCCATTATCCAGCGGTACGGCATTGAGGTGGACGAGTATATGCAGGGCTGGGAAATACTGGAAGCCATCGGCCGCAAGCGCGGTTTTTTAATGCGGGGCGGCGAGATCGACTATAACCGGTCCGCAGTGATTGTGGCGGATGAATTTAGAGGAGGAAAGCTGGGGCGAATGACCCTGGAACTGCCGGAATGATGGATTGGACAGCATTTGAAGATCAGGCCCGCACAGAGGGCTACACTTGCATCTGTGGTATAGATGAAGCCGGGCGAGGTCCCTTGGCGGGTCCGGTGTACGCTGCGGCGGTGGTGCTCCGCCCGGGGCAGGTGATTGAGGGGGTCAACGACTCCAAAAAGCTCAGCGAAAAAAAGCGGGAGGCCCTGTTTGACACCATTTGTAGTCAGTGCGCCGCCTATGGGATCGGATCCGCCACAGAAAAAGAAATTGATGAGATCAATATTCTCAACGCCACTTACCTTGCCATGCAGCGGGCGGTAGCCGCCCTGCCGGTGCAGCCGGACTGCGCTTTGGTAGACGGCAACCGTGCCCCTGACTTGCCCTTGGAGGTGCGCACGATCATTAAGGGCGACTCCCAAAGCGCCAGCATTGCGGCAGCGTCTATTTTGGCTAAGGTCAGCCGGGATCGCTATATGCTGCAAATGGCGGAGAAATACCCGCAATACGCTTTTGAAAAGCACAAGGGCTACGGCACCAAGCTGCATTATGAACGACTGGAGCAGTACGGGATCAGCCCCATTCACCGGCTGTCGTTCCTGAAGAAATGGATGAACCGATGATCCGGCCGGAATACTACGGCAAGTACGGCGAGTTGGAGGCTGCCCGGTACTTGCAAAAGCAGGGCTATAAGCTGTATGATGTGAACTACCGCTGCCGTTTTGGCGAGATCGACCTGATATGTACCAAGGGGCAGTATTTGGTGTTTGTGGAGGTCAAAACCCGCAGTCAGGGTGCCATTGCCGACCCGGCGGAATTCGTGGACCAATACAAGCAGGAGCGGATCATTCAAACCGCCAAGCTGTTTTTGGCCCAAAATCCAACGAAAAAGCAGCCCAGATTTGATGTAATTGAAGTGTTTTTACAAAAGGACGGCACAAAATCCGTAAAACACCTTGAAAATGCCTTTGCATTGGTATAAAATATTCTGCAAGAAAAACGAAATCACAACCCCCAACGAATAGGAGAGCGTGTATGCTATATACTTCAACAAGAAACAACAAGATCCGTGTAACCGCTGCCCAGGCCATTGCCCAGGGAATCAGCGAAGAAGGCCGGTGGAACTGCCGCACTTTTCTATGGACACGGTACGGGAAATGATGGAGATGTCCTACATTGACCGGGCCAAGACCGTGCTGCGCACCTTCCTGACGGACTTTTCCAATGAAGAGCTGAATTACTGCGTAGAGGGTGCTTACCGGGCAGATAAGTTTTCCAGCCCCGCTGTGGCACCCACGGTGAATATCGGCGGCAAGGAAAACATCTTGGAGCTGTGGCACGGTCCCACCTGTGCCTTTAAGGATATGGCGCTTCAGTTGCTGCCGTACCTGATGACCGTATCTGCCAAAAAGACCGCCGAGGGCAAGACCATTGTGATCCTGGTGGCCACCTCCGGCGATACCGGCAAGGCGGCGTTAGAGGGCTTTAAGGATGTTGACAAGACCAAGATCTTGGTGTTTTACCCGGTGGACGGTGTGTCTCCCATGCAGAAACTGCAAATGACCACCCAGGAGGGTGAGAATGTGGCAGTTTGCGCCATTCACGGCAATTTTGACGACGCCCAGAGCGCCGTTAAGTCTATCTTTACCAATGACGAAATCAAGGCGGAGCTGGCAAAGAAGAATATGATGTTCTCTTCTGCCAATTCGATTAACTGGGGCCGTCTGGTGCCGCAGATTGTCTATTACTTCTCCGCTTATACGGATCTGTGCAAAATGGGTCAGCTGCAAGTAGGCGAGCCCATGAATGTGGTGGTGCCCACCGGCAACTTCGGCAACATTTTGGCCGGGTATTATGCCAAGCACATGGGCCTGCCCATTCAGACCATGGTTTGCGCGTCCAATACCAACAATGTACTGACTGATTTCCTGAAAACCGGCACTTATGACCGGAACCGGGACTTTTACGCCACCACTTCTCCCTCTATGGATATTCTCATTAGCTCCAACCTGGAGCGGCTGCTGTACCATATGAGCGGCGAGAGCGACGCTGCCGTGCGCGGCTGGATGACCCAGCTGGCGGAGAACGGCAAATACACGGTAGAGCCGGAAGTGATGGCAAAGATCCAAAATGAGTTTGCCGCCGGTTACTGTGATGAGGCCGCTGTGGCAGATACCATTCACAAGACTTATACCGATCAGAACTACCTGTGCGACACCCACACCGCCGTGGCTGTAAAGGTGTACCGGGACTATGTAGCCCAGACCGGCGACGATCTGCCTACGGTGATTGACTCCACCGCCTCTCCTTACAAATTCTCCAAGAGCGTGCTCACTGCCGTGCTGGAGGGCAAAACCCCGCAGCTGGATGAGTTCGATATGGTAGAGGAACTGCACCGGGTCACCGGCGCTGCCGTACCGGCGCCCTTGGCCGCATTAAAGGATAAGGCCGTGCGCTTTACCCAGGTATGTGACCGGGAGAATATGAGCCAAATGGTTTTTCAGCTGCTGAACCTGTAACAGAACAAAAAGAGGGCAGGATATCCTAAGATGATACCCTGCCTTTTTCGTCTTTTTACTTACAAGAACAGCCGTCGCAGCACTGGAAGGTCTCGCACGCGGTGTCCGTAGAGGACTTTGCGTTTTGCGTGCCCACCTGAATATGACCGGCGGTGCAGCAGTCGGAGCCATCGTGGTACTTGCAGTTCTTGACTTCACAGGAAATGCCTTTGATCTCGTCCATTTTTTTCACTCCCTTCCCGCATAGTTTGTGCAGGTGCGGGTATTTTATACGGAAAAGAGGTGCCTTATGGCGCTGTATGCCATTGCTGATACCCATTTGTCCTTTGGCACGGACAAGCCCATGGACAGCTTTCCCGGCTGGAGCGATTATACCGCTCGCTTGGCGGCCAATTGGCGCCATTTGGTGGAGCCGCAGGATACGGTGGTGATCGCCGGGGACATTAGCTGGGCCATGAAATTCTCGGAATGTACGGCAGATTTTGCCTTTTTGAACGATTTGCCCGGGCAAAAAATCTTGCTCAAGGGCAATCATGACTATTGGTGGAACACCAAGCGCAAAATGGATCTGTATTTGCAGGAAAATCATTTTGATACTTTACAGATTTTGCATAATCAGGCGATCCCTTATGGCAATGTGGCTTTGTGCGGCAGCCGGGGCTGGTTCTTTGAGGACGCGCCGGAGGCCCAGGACGAGAAAGTGCTGGCCAGGGAAGTAGGCCGTATTCGTATGTCGTTGGAGGCGGCAGGGGACAGAGAAAAGATCGTTTTTCTCCATTATCCGCCGGTGACCACCGGGAATGCCTGCGCCCCGATCGTAGAACTGTTGCAGCAGTACGGCGTGCAAAAGTGCTACTACGGCCACTTGCACGGCGCAGCCGCCCGGTTTGCTTTTGAGGGGAAGTATCAAGGTATTGATTTTCGCCTGATCTCTGCCGATCATCTGGCGTTTACCCCCTTATTTATCTGCAAATGAGCAGAAAAGCCAAATAATATAAATACTTGCTTGAAATTAAGAAATAGATATGTTATAATGCCAAATCGGTGATATTAGATAAATTTTGAGGAGGTCAAAGCAATGGCACTGAAATCATCCAATAAAGTGGACACCAATGTTTATGAAATCGAGGTTACCGTTGCCCCTGAGGAATTTACTCAGGCTTGCAAGGACGCATATTTGAAGCGCAGAAAATCTATCCAACTGCCCGGCTTCAGAAAGGGCAAGGCTACCCAGGGTATGATCGAAAAGCTCTACGGTGAGGGCTTCTTCTATGAGGACGCACTGGAGATCGTGTATCCCGCAGTTGTTACGGCTGCCATTGAGGAGGCCGGTTTGCGCACGGTGGACTCTCCCTCCGAGCTGGATGTAAAGACCATCAGCAAGTCCGAGGGCGTGGATATGACCATGAAGGTCACTGTGTATCCGGAGGTCAAGCTGGGCCAGTATAAGGGCCTGGAGGCTGTGCAGCTGCCCACAGAGGCAGACGATGAGGATGTGGCCAACGAGTTGACCAACATGTTGGACAGAAACAGCCGACTGGTGACTGTTGAGGACCGTGCTGCCGAGATGGGCGACACCGCAGAGATCGACTTTGAGGGCTTTGTGGACGGCGTTGCATTTGACGGCGGCAAAGGCGAGAATTATCCTTTGGAGTTGGGCTCCGGTTCCTTTATCCCCGGCTTTGAGGAGCAGGTGGCCGGTCACAAGACCGAAGAGGAATTTGATGTGAATGTGACTTTCCCGGAGGAGTACCAGGCAGAGAACCTGGCCGGTAAAGACGCTGTGTTTAAGGTGAAGATCCACGAGATCAAGACCAAGGAAGTACCGGCACTGGACGACGAGTTTGCCAAGGACGTGTCCGAGTTTGACACTCTGGACGAGTTGAAAGCCGATCTGAAGAAGCAGCTTAGCGAGAAAAAGGCGGAGGACGCCCGTCGCGATCTGGAGAACCAGCTGCTGGAGCAGGCCATCGACGGTATGGAAGCCGAGATCCCGGAAGTGATGTTCACCAAGCGCGCCGACGAGATGATCAACGACTATGCTTACCGCTTGCAGGCCCAGGGCATTGACTTGCAGACCTACTTGCAGTACATGGGTCAGGATATGGACGCATTCCGCGCTACCTTTAAGGACGGCGCCGAGAAGCAGGTTAAGGCTTCTTTGGTACTGGATGCCATCGTGGCTGCCGAGAAGCTGGAAGCCACAGAGGACGAGATCAGCGCCGAGATCGACAAGCTGGCCCAGCAGTACGGTATGGAAGCGGAGCAGATCAAGAAGGCTGTACCGGCTGACCAGATCGCTGCCGATGTAACCACTAAGAAGGCTTTGGATCTGATCGTGGACAGCGCCAAGTTGGTAGCGAAGAAAGCGGAAAAGAAGGCCGCCAAGAAGTCCACTGCCAAGAAGGCAGACGACAAAAAGGCAGAGAAGAAGCCGGCAGCTAAAAAGACTGCCGCTAAGAAACCCGCCGCCAAGAAAACCGCCAAGAAAGAGGAAGATGCCGAGTAATACTGCGCACCTCTTTGAATGAATAAGCAAAATACGGTCTATATTATAACAGACCGTATTTCCGCATAGACTGAGTTTAAGGAAAGTGATTTTATGGCTTTAGTCCCTTATGTTGTAGAGCAGACCGGCGCCGGCGAGCGCTCCATGGATATTTATTCCCGCCTGCTCAGCGACCGTATTGTCGTGCTCTCTGACCAGGTGAACGACACCACCGCTTCTTTGGTGGTGGCCCAGCTGCTGTTTTTGGAGAGCCAGGACAGTGAGAAAGACATCAGTCTGTATATCAACAGCCCCGGTGGCTCCGTAACTGCCGGTCTGGCGATTTACGACACGATGAATTACATCAAGTGCGATGTGTCCACCATCTGTGTGGGTATGGCCGCCAGCATGGGTGCGTTCTTGCTTTCCAGTGGCGCCAAGGGCAAGCGCATAGCATTGCCCAACAGTGAAATACTCATTCACCAGCCCTTGATCGGCGGCAATGGCCTGACCGGTCAGGCGACAGATATTGAATTGGCTGCAAAGAACTTGGTGCGCACCAAGGAACGGCTCAATGAAATTCTTGCTAAGAACACCGGCAAGAGCTATGAGCAGATTGTGCAGGACACAGACCGAGACAACAGCATGACCGCACAGGAAGCGCTGGCGTACGGCCTTGTGGATAAAGTGATCGACAAGAGATAACACGGTAGACGGACGGATGGCAGCATCCGTCCTGTCTTTCTATTTTGGATTTGGAGTGTGCATACATGGCACGAGATGACAATTACAATCGTATGACCCGGTGCTCCTTCTGTGGCAAGTCAGAGGCAATGGTTCACAAGCTGATTGAAGGTCCGGGCGTATTTATCTGTGACGAGTGTATTCGCCTTTGCAACGACTTGATCCAGAGCACCGAGCTGGTGGACGCCCCCGGTAAGCAGGGAGAGGACGGCGATATGGTGCTGCCCAAGCCGGCAGAGATCAAGGCCCAGCTGGACGCCTATGTGATCGGTCAGGACGAGGCAAAAAAAGCGCTGTCCGTTGCGGTATATAACCACTATAAGCGTATTTTCAGCACTCAAAAGGACGATGTGGAGCTGCAAAAGAGCAACATCTTATTGATGGGTCCCACCGGCGTGGGTAAGACGATGCTGGCCCAGACTTTGGCAAAGATCCTGAATGTTCCCTTTGCCATTGCGGACGCCACCACCCTGACCGAGGCCGGGTATGTGGGCGAGGACGTGGAAAATATTTTGCTGCGCCTGATCCAAGCGGCGGACTTTGATGTGGAACGCGCCGAACGGGGCATTATCTATGTGGACGAGATTGACAAAATCAGCCGCAAGAGCGAGAACCGCTCCATTACCCGTGATGTAAGCGGCGAAGGTGTGCAGCAGGCGCTGCTGAAGATTTTGGAGGGAACCGTGTCCAATGTTCCCCCCGGCGGTGGGCGCAAGCACCCCCAGCAGGAGTTTATTCAGATTGATACCACCAACATTCTCTTTATCTGCGGCGGTGCCTTTGACGGCATCGAAAAAATCATTGAGAAGCGGATCGGTGGCAAGTCTATGGGCTTTGGCGCAGATATTCAAGCGGAAGATGTGGACGAAAACCGCGTGATGGAGCGGGTAGAGCAGCATGATCTGGTGAAGTATGGGCTGATTCCGGAACTGATTGGGCGTATTCCCGTGATCGCCGTCTTAGAGAATTTGGATAAACCGGCGTTGATCCGCATTATGACGGAGCCGAAGAATTCCATCGTGAAGCAGTATACCCGTATGTTCCAAATGGACGGGGTGCAGCTGGAGTTCCAGCCGGAGGCCCTGGAGGCCATCGCCGACAAGGCCATCGAGCGGAACATCGGCGCCCGGGGCCTGCGGGCCGTCATGGAGGGTATCCTGACTCCCATGATGTACGACATCCCCTCCGACCCCACTGTGGTGAAAGCAGTCATCACAAAGGACTGTGTGGAGGGCAGGAGCGGTCCCGAGCTGACCCACGACCCCAAGAAGATCAACTATTCTGTGAAATTGAACACCGGCAAGGGAGAGGGCAGGCCGGCTTCCGGCTCCTCGACCCCCGCGTCGGCGTCTTAATGAAGAGAGGGAGGGACGCTGCCGCGCCCCTCTCTCCTGTTTTACCATCCCCTCAGAAAGGAACAAGCACATGGAACTGACCACTTGGAATCTGCCCGTTCTGGCCCTCCGGGGCCTGACGGTGTTTCCACACATGACACTGACCTTTGACGTGGAGCGGCCGATCTCCATCGCGGCCCTGGAGCGGGCCATGGAGGCCGATCAGGACATCTTCCTGGTGACCCAGCGGGAGATCGGGGTGAACGCGCCGGAGGAAAAGGACCTGTACACCATTGGCACGGTCTCCCACATCACGCAGATCCTGCGGCTGGGCCAGTCCTCTGTCCGGGTGATGGTGGAGGGGCGGCAGCGGGCCCACCTGCGCCGCCTGTGGCAGACGGAGCCCTTCCTCCAGGCCAATGTGGAGGCCATCCCGGAGGAGCCGTCCTCTGAGGCCATGCGGAAGAGCCCCCGGACGGAGGCCCTGCTCCGCCAGACCTACGCCCTGTTCGGCGAGTATGCCGAGCAGGCCAGCGGTGTGCCGGAGGAGGTGGTGGCCACGGTGATGGACAGCCGGGACCCCGGCTTCCTGGCGGACTATATTGCCCAGAACATCGCCCTGCGCTACACCGACAAGCAGGAGATCCTGGAGGAATTCTCCCCCTTCGCCCGGCTGCGGAAGCTCAACGGTTTCCTGGTGCGGGAGAACAACGTGCTGGGCTTTGAGCACGAAATGGAGAGCAAGGTCCGGGACCAGCTGGTCCGCACCCAGCGGGACCAGATCCTCCGCACCCAGATCCGGGTCCTCCAGAACGAGCTGGGGGAGACCGATGACGGCGACGAGGACGAGATTGAATCCTACCGCCAGGAGATCCTGGCCCTGGAGCTGCCGGAGGAGACGGAGCAGCACCTGCTGAAGGAAGTGAACAAGCTGGCCAAGCAGCCCTTCGGCTCCGCCGAGGGTGCGGTGATCCGCAACTATCTGGACGTGTGTCTGGAGATGCCGTGGAACACCACCACAAAGGAGCGGGTCAGTGTGGACGCCGCCCGCAGGGTGCTGGAAAAGGACCACTTCGGCCTGGAAAAGGTGAAGGAGCGGATTCTGGAGACCATCGCCGTCCGGCAGATGAATCCGGACGTCAAGGGGCAGATCCTCTGCCTGGTGGGCCCGCCCGGCGTGGGCAAGACCTCCATTGCCATCAGCGTGGCCAAGGCGCTGAACCGGAAGCTGGCCCGCCTGAGCCTGGGCGGCGTTCGGGACGAGGCGGACATCCGGGGACATCGGAAGACCTACATAGGCTCCATGCCCGGCCGGATCATCGAGGCCATCAGCCGCAGCGGGTCTATGAATCCCCTTCTGCTGCTGGACGAGATCGACAAGTTGGGCAACGACTACCGGGGCGACCCGGCCTCCGCACTGTTGGAGGTGTTGGACAGCGAGCAGAACAGCACCTTCTGGGACCATTTCCTGGAGATCCCGGTGGACCTGTCCAAGATCATGTTCATCACCACCGCCAACACCACAGACACCATTCCCCGGCCCCTGCTGGACCGGATGGAGGTGATCCAGCTCTCCAGCTACACGGATGAGGAGAAGCTGCAGATCGCCAAGCGCCACTTGTTCCCCAAGCAGCTGGCAGAGCACGGACTGAAGAAGAGCGCTGTCCGCATCAGCGACGACGTGTACCGGGCCGTCATCCGGGACTACACCCGGGAATCCGGTGTGCGCCTGCTGGAGCGGCGGCTGGCTGCCATCTGCCGGAAGGCGGATATGCGCCTGCTGGAGGGCACTGTCAAGCGGATCACCGTGACAGAGGAGGAGCTCCCCAAGTTCCTGGACTGCCAGCCCTATCCCCCTGATCTCCACACGGACCGGGAGGAGATCGGCGTGGTGAACGGCCTGGCCTGGACTGAGGCGGGCGGCGAGATCCTGGAGGTGGAGGTCAACGTCATGGACGGCTCCGGCAAGCTGGAGCTCACCGGCAACCTGGGAGACGTGATGAAGGAGTCTGCTCAAGCGGCTCTCAGCTGCCTGCGGAGCCGGGCGGCGGTGCTGGGGATTCCAGCGGACTTTTACAAGACGAAGGACATCCACGTCCACTTCCCAGAGGGCGCAGTGCCCAAGGACGGCCCCTCCGCCGGCATCGCCGTCACCACTGCCATGCTCTCGGCCCTGACGGACCGGAAGATCAAGGCGGGCATTGCCATGACCGGCGAAGTCACGCTGCGGGGCCGGGTGCTGCCCATCGGCGGATTGAAGGAGAAGACCATGGCCGCCCTCCGCAGCGGCATCACCACGGTGCTGATTCCCAAGGACAACGTCCGGGATCTGGAGGAGATCGACCAGACCGTCCGGGCTGCCCTGCGGTTCGTGCCGGTGGAAACGGTGGACCAGGTGTTCGCCGCCGCTCTGTGCCCAGAGCGGGATCCCATCCGGGAAGAGGTGGCGGACCATGTGGCGGCCTTTGCCCCGGCGGGGCGTGAGAGCGGCCGTGACGCCGCCGTGCGGCAGTAAAGGAGTGTTTGTATGGCTTTGAATTTTGCCAAGGCGGAGTTTGTCCGCTCTGCCGGACGGCGGGAGGATTTCATTCGGGACGGTCTGCCCCAGTTCGCATTTGCAGGCCGGTCCAATGTGGGAAAGAGTTCTGTCATCAACCGGCTGGTGGGACGGAAGAACCTTGCCTATGTGGGCGCCTCCCCCGGCAAGACCACTCAGGTGAACTACTTCCTCATTGACCGCCGGGCCTATCTGGTGGATCTGCCGGGGTACGGCTATGCCAAGGTCTCCCAGGCGGAGAAGGAGCGGTGGGCGAAGCTGATGGAGAGCTACTTCCAGGATGAGGCGGACCGGATCACCACCGGCGTGCTGATCGTGGACATCCGCCACAAGCCCACGGCCAACGATCTTGTGATGCACGACTGGTTCCGCCAGACGGGCTGTCCGGAGATCGTGGTGGCCAACAAGCTGGATAAGCTGAAAAAGAGCCAGGTGGAGCCGGCCCTTCAACTGGTCCGGGAGACGCTGGAGCTGACGGAGGCGGATATTCTGCTCCCCTTTTCCGCGGAGAAGGGAATGGGGAAAGAGGACCTGATCCGCCTGCTGGTCCAGACCTGCGGGGGATAATGCGGAAAGAGAGGACCACGGTCCTCTCTTCTTCCTGTCCGCAGGACCTGCTTTTTTGGAAAAACTTTGTCTACCCCCTATGCAAAAGCGGAAAAATACGCTAAAATATCAATGATATTTTGTGAGCAGAACAGACGGAGGTTTTCATCATGGCGAAGCCTGTGTATAAACGGGTCCTGCTGAAGATCAGCGGCGAGGCCCTGGCCGGTGACAAGCATACCGGCCTGGATTTTGAGGTGATTGGTCAGGTCTGCGATGTCATCAAGGAGTGTCTGGACATGGGCGTCCAGGTAGGTCTGGTGGTGGGCGGCGGCAACTTCTGGCGCGGTGCGAAAAACAGCGGCGGCGCCATGGAGCGCACCCGGGCCGACCACATGGGAATGCTGGCCACGGTGATGAACTGCCTGGCTGTGGCGGACGTGTGTGAGCAGAAGGGGATTCCCGTCCGGGTGCAGACCGCCATTGAGATGCGGGCTGTGGCGGAGCCCTACATCCGTTCCCGGGCCATCCGGCACCTGGAGAAGGGCCGGGTGGTGATCTTCGGCGCAGGCACCGGCAATCCCTACTTCTCCACGGACACTGCGGCGGTGCTGCGGGCGGCGGAGATCGACGCCGACGTGATTTTGCTGGCCAAGAACGTGGACGGCGTCTACACGGCCGACCCGGTAAAGGACCCCACTGCGGTGAAGTACGACGTCATCACTTATGACGATGTGCTGGCCCAGCACCTGGCGGTGATGGACTCCACCGCCACGTCCCTGTCCATGGACAACCACATTCCGGTGCTGCTGTTTGCCCTGAAGGACCCGCGGAACATCATCCGGGCCCTGTGCGGTGAGAACGTGGGCACCATCGTCAAGGAATGAGAGCACGCATGCGCGACAGCGCCTCCCCATACACTCAACTGTGAAAGGAAGGACCTATTTATGCTGAAGGAAGATTACAAGATTTATGAGGGCAAGATGAAGAAGAGCATCGACTCCGTGGCCGCGGACTTTGCCTCCGTGCGGGCGGGCCGGGCCAATGCCTCCGTGCTGGACCGGATCATGGTGGACTACTACGGCAGCCCCACCCCCATCCAGCAGATCGCGTCCATCTCCTCGCCCGATCCCCGGACGCTCGCCATCTCCCCGTGGGACGCGTCCGCCGTCAAGGCCATCGAGAAGGCGATTCAGGAGTCCGACCTCGGCATCAATCCCCAGAACGACGGCAAGGTCATCCGTCTGGCCTTCCCGCAGCTGACGGAGGAGCGCCGCAAGGAACTCGTCAAGCTGATCCACAAGTACGCCGAGACGGGCAAGATTGCCGTGCGCAACGTCCGCCGCGACGCCATGGAGTATTTCAAGAAGGCGCAGAAGGCCTCCGAGATCACCGAGGATGAGCTGAAGATCGCCGAGAAGGATCTGCAGAAGCTGACCGACGACAGCTGCAAGGAGATCGACAAGCTCCTCGA
>ERZ773237.2396-NODE-2396-length-12709-cov-3.067726_pt1 | contig 12709 bp, 9 predicted proteins | sample MGYA00580990_ERZ773237 | MGnify/ENA primary metagenome ERZ773237 (study PRJEB29015, sample SAMEA2737749) | human gut metagenome | biome: human gut; feature: human-associated habitat; material: faeces | place: China | collected 2012 ...
TTTTCCAATCAACGTGACAATATCCGCTCTTGTGACATTTTCAATATCCGTTACGTCTACCATCATCTGATCCATGCAGACCCTGCCGACAATCGGGGCTTTCTGACCCCGGACCAAAACATATCCCTTAGACGATAAAGCCCTTGGATAACCGTCACCATAACCGACTGAAACGGTCGCAAGCTTTGTGGTTCTTGTCGTTGTAAATGTACCGCCGTAGCTGACCTTTTCGCCTGCCGGAATTTCTTTTACCATCGTAACGTGGCTTTTTAAATCCAGCGCTGGGAATAATTCCACCTTTTCTTTTTTGACCTCATCTGACGGATACATGCCATACATGGCAATTCCCAGTCTTACCATATCCAGGTCCACCTGCGGCATATCAATCACCGCCGCACTGTTTGCACAGTGTCTGTATGTAAAATGGATTCCTTCTTTTTCAAGACGTCCTGTAAAATCCGTAAATAATTTAAACTGATGTTCTGCCGATGTCTTGTCAGTTTCATCCGATGCCGCAAAATGTGTAAAAATGCCGTCTGCGGACAATTCCTTTAATGCCGTAATCTGCTTTACAATGGCAATACCATTCTCATCCGGTTCCAGTCCGATTCTTCGCATACCGGTATCAACTTTGATATGGCAGTGTGCCTGTTTTTTCTGCACCCTTGCAGCATCTGCAAGTAATTGTGCCGTTTCCACATCAAATACGGTTGCCGTAATTTCATGGGATACCAGAATATCAAACTCGTACGGATCTACATACCCCAGCACCAGAATCGGCTTTTTCACACCGTTTTCACGCAGATTGACTGCTTCATCAAGTGTTGCCACGGCATAGCCCGTTACTTTTTGCGCAACTGCTTTTGCCACTGCGACATCGCCGTGTCCGTAGCCGTCTGCCTTTACAACTGCAAGTGCACCCGTATTTTCCTTTGTCAGTGCCATCAGATTATCAACATTTTTCACAATAGCATCTAAATTAATTTCTGCATATACTCTATAATACTTATTATTCTTCATTTTTCTTTTCCTCAGACTTATGTATTTGCTTCTTAGTATTATACAACAACTTCAAAAAATGTCTAGTTCTCTTTAAGCACATTTGCCACTGCATCTGCAATGTCCATGGCTTTCATGCCTGCATTGCCAAATCTGTCTGCTGCCTCATCGCCTGCCCTGCCATGCAGATAGACCCCCATGCAGATTTTTTCAAAAAATTCGTATGAAGCATTTTCCTTTCCGTTCTTCTGTGTCCGCCCGGCAAGCACGCTCCCTGCAAGAATCCCCGTGAGCGTATCGCCTGCGCCTGCCGTTGACATACCGGAGTTGCCGGAAGTATTAATATAAATGCGGCTACCATCCGATACGACCGTTGCCGCATCTTTTAAAACGCAGACTCCGCACAGTTTTTGTGCCAGCTCCTTTGCGGATTCACAGGACGTTTCTTTTAACTGAGCGATACTTTTTCCGGACAGTCTTGCTGCTTCCCCCATATGCGGCGTATACACGTACTGCTTGGAGCTGCCTTCATTCTCTGCAATCCCGCTTAACAGTTTTCTGTTTTCAGCAATGATGTTTAATGCGTCTGCATCCAGAAGCACCGGAAGCCTTTTCCCTCTTTTGGGCTGATAGTCTATCATCTCGGCTACAATCTCTTTTGCCGTATCTGATTTGGAAAGACCCGGTCCTGCCACCACACAGTCTGCCCAGTCCAGCTCCCCTGCAAGCTTTGCTTTTATATCTGCGGTATCTTTATATGTTACCATAACAGCTTCCGGCACATGCGTTAATACAACGGTACGGTTGTTTTCGTGTGTGAAAACTTTCACAAGTCCGCAGCCGGTACGGTATGCCGCCCTTGCAGAAAGTGCTGCCGCTCCCGCCATATTTTCAGAGCCTGCCACAATCAGCAGCTTTCCGTAGCTGCCCTTATTCGTATCCGCCGGACGGTCAAAAAAAGCCGCAATGTCTGTATCTTCCATTGTAAATGCCGCCTGCTCCCAGATTTCTGGAATTGTGCGGACATCGGCAAAACCGGCATTGACAACACACAGTTCTCCTGCGTATATTCTTCCCGGATACAGGCACAGCCCGCATTTTGCAAAGCCGAAGGTCACCGTCATGTCTGCCCTTACGGCACAGCCCATGACCTGTCCGTCCCCGGCATTAATTCCCGATGGCGTATCTACTGCCACAATCAGGCTTCCAGTATCCTTTGCCGCATTGATTTTTGCAATAATCTGTTCATATCTGCCTGTAATTGTTCTTGATAAACCGATGCCAAAAACAGCATCTATAATACAATTATATTCACCGGCAGGAATGTCGTTCACAAACACAATTCCCAGTTTCTGCAAAATCGCACGCTGCCGATTTAACTCTTCTGTTCCTTTTCCTTCCTCTGCTGTCGTATACACCTCTGCTGAAATTCCACGTTCTGTCAGCTGACGTGCTACCGCCATGCCATCCGCACCGTTATTGCCGCTTCCGCACACGCACAGCACCTTATCCGTCTTTTTAATCTTTTCAAGCACCGCCTCCGTCACACAAAGTGCCGCCCGCTCCATCAAAACCAGTGAAGGAATCCCCACCTCCTGAATCGAATACGTGTCAATCCTTTTCATCTGCGCACCATTCATTAATTTCTCCATAAACACCCTCCTGCCCTGTAAAACAAAAAGCCGCCATACGGACTTCTTCCCGCACAGCAGCTTTCTTCTATTCGTCATTCTCATTTAACCGGTCTAATTCACTCATAATTTCAGGACCTAAGATCGCATGCATATAAGAATACATCTGCTCGTTCATATCCTCTTTGTCCTGCTTGACCAGTAAATTTTTCTTAAGTTTAATCCGCGTGTCTTCAATCCATGCTTCCAGCCGCTCCAGGTCTTTATTGTTGCGGTTGATTTTTTCATAACACATTTTGACTGTTTCATAAAAAAGATGCATGTTTGCTATGCGAAGTTTTTTAGGCACTTCGTCCGATTCATCTTCTAGCTGGGAGATTTTATCTCTTGCTTCATAAATCAGCCGCTGGCTTTCATCCATAATTTTCTGCTTTTTCGGATCTTCGTCATTCTGGTTCATATGATTAACAATGCCCCGGAACAATCCTTTTCTAATCTTTTTTACCTGAATCAGGTCTTCGTTGACCTGCCCCTGTTTTTTGAGCAGTTCATTGACACGTTTTTCCCAGTAACGGATTTCATCCGTTTTTACAGATTCCGGCACAAGTCTGTACCACCGTTGGTCAAGCGTTAAAATCGGCAGATTTTTCAAAGCCGCATTATCCTTCATTGCCTTATATGTAAGCTGTGCCATCCGCTATTCCCCCTTTGTAAATCTTTTTCTACCGTCCTTCATTTGCAATGGTATACGAAAGGCGCATCAGGCTTTCTGATAAATGTACATTTTCAACAATGACTTCATCCGGAAGATTCAAATCTGTATGGGCAAAATTCCAGATTGCCTTAATTCCGGCATCTGCTACCAGCTTACCGACTTCTTTTGCTGCTTTTTTAGGAATCGTCAGTGCTACAATCTCGATTTCATTTCTCTTAATAAAATCAGAAACGGCATCCATCATCATCACCGGGATTCCACGGATTGTCTTTCCTTCCATCTCCGGATTGTTATCAAAGACTCCTTTAATCACAAATCCACGTTTTTCAAAGTCCTCATAATTGACAATTGCCTGACCTAAGTTACCCGCACCGATAATAATCATATTATGCGGACGGTCAATTCCTAAAATTTTGGCAATTTCATCATAAAGATACTTCACATTATAACCGTAACCCTGCTGTCCAAAGCCGCCAAAATTGTTTAAATCCTGACGAATCTGTGAAGCGGTTACTTTCATCTTTGCACTTAATTCCTTTGAAGATATTCTCTGTACTCCGCTCTCAATCAGCTCGCCCAGATATCTGTAATATCGTGGCAGACGTCTGATTACCGCAGCTGATATCTTTTTTGTTTCTTCCATACTCATGTCACCATGCTTTCTTTTCAATGTATCTTCGGATACCAGGGTCAAAAGGTCTGAACCCACATGAGCTTGCTCATATGTGTGTGAACGACCTTGGGACCCGCCCGCTATGAGCATAAAAGTGGGATGAAATCCCACGATATGCGAATAGCGGGCCGGATTGTGAGAGTGCGCAGCACGAAACAATCCGTGGTTATTATAATACTTTTTATTATATCACCCCAGCACTCTTTTTGCAATATCTACGGATTCCTTGGCATCCTTTGCATAAAAGTCGGCATGAATTTCTTTGGCATATTCCGGTGTCAGAACCGCACCGCCTACCATAATTTTGCAATCCAGCTCATTTTCATGAAGCAGTTCAATCGTCTTTTTCATGGAAACGAGTGTCGTTGTCATCAGAGCAGAAAGTCCGACCAGCTTGACATCATTTTCACGGACTGCATCAACGACCGCCTGATATTCCACGTCTTTTCCGAGGTCAATCACGTCATAACCGTAATTTTCAAGCAGAACCTTTACAATATTTTTACCGATGTCGTGAATATCACCTTTGACGGTTGCAATGACGATTTTGCCTTTGCTGACCGGTGCGGCGTTACTCTGCACCATATGTTCACGAATGACTTCAAACGCCGCCTGTGCAACGGAAGCTGCCATAATCAGCTGCGGCAGGAACAGCGTTCCCTTTTCAAAGTCCTCGCCGATTTTATCCAGTGCCGGAATCAGCACTTCATTGACAATTACCATGGAATCATTGTCTTTTAACAGTTCTCTTGTGAGGTTCGCACCCTCATTTTTTAAGCCTGCATAAACCGCATGGAATAACTGCTCTTTACAGTCACCTGCCGGTACAGCTGCCGTCTGTGCACCCGCCGGTGCCGCACTGCCTGCCGCACCTGTGCTTCCCGCTGCCGGTTTTGCCGCCGGATTGATTTTTTCAACCTTTGGCATATTGGCATAGGCTTTAATATAATCCACTGAATTTTTATCAATATTGGCAAGCAGTTTGTAAGCTCTGACCGCCCCCGTCATTTCCGGAATATTCGGATTGATAATTGGAAGGTCTAAGCCGTTTTGCAGCGCCATGGTTAAGAAAATGTGGTTGACTAACACTCTGTTTGGCAGACCGAAGGAAATGTTTGACACGCCCAGTACGGTTTTTAAGCCTAACTCATGTTTTACACGGTAAACTGCATTTAACGTTTCCATAACGCCTTCCTGCTCTGCGGAAGCCGTCAGTGTCAGACAGTCAATATAGACATTTTCCTTTGGAATACCGATTGCCTGCGCACGCTCTAAAATACGCTGTGCAATCTTAAAACGGTCTTCTGCCTTTGGCGGGATTCCATTCTCATCCAGTGTAAGACCGACAACTGCCGCACCATATTTTTTCACGAGCGGAAGCACTGCCTTTAAGGACTTTTCCTCGCCGTTGACCGAATTGACAATCGGTTTTCCGTTGTATACACGGAGTGCCGCATCTAACACTTCCGGAATCGTGGAATCCACCTGTAACGGTACATCAACAATTGCCTGAATGGACTTTACAGCAGAAATCATCATTTCTTTTTCATCAATTCCCGGCAGTCCGACATTGACATCGAGAATATCCGCACCCGCACCAATCTGCTCCAATGCCTGATTTAAAATATAATCCATATCGCCGCGCAGCAGGGCTTCCTTAAACAGCTTCTTACCGGTCGGATTGATACGTTCCCCGATGATACGCGGTTCCGTAATTGTCACTGCCTTTGTAGGTGAACAGACTGCTGCCGGAATTTCCTTTTCATGCCAGAAACCTGCATTGCCGTCCGTATGCAGCATTTCGGATACACAGCGGATAAAATCCGGTGTTGTACCACAGCAGCCGCCGAATACTTTAATGCCGTATTTGCGCAGGTTCTTCATCATCTGTGCAAATTCTTCCGGCGATACATTGTATTCATTGGTAACAGGGTCGGGAAGTCCCGCATTCGGTTTCACAATAATCGGCAGGTTTGTCCACTCGGAAAGCTTTGCAACGACCGGCTCTAATTCTGCCGGTCCTAACGAACAGTTGACACCCAGCGCATCTACACCCAGTCCGCTAAGGGTCAGTGCCATGGATTCAATACAACAGCCTGTGAAAGTTCTCTGATTGATTTCAAAAGTCATTGTAACCGCTACCGGTAAATCCGAATGTTCTTTTGCCGCAAGTACCGCCGCTTTACATTCAAGCAAATCGGTCATGGTTTCAAAAACGACAAGGTCTGCGCCTGCCGCGCTGCCCGCTTCAACGATTTCACGGTACATATCATAAGCTTCTTCAAAAGAAAGTGTACCGGTCGGCTCTAAAAGCTGTCCAATCGGACCGACATCAAGTGCTACAAGTGCCTGCGGATTGACATTTTCACATGCCTGCTTTGCATTTTTAATGGATGCCTTTACAATCTCATCAACACTTTTCCCGCATTCTTCCAGCTTATAACGGTTTGCACCGAATGTGTTGGCATAGATGACATCTGCACCCGCACGCAGATACTTTTCATGAATCCCGACTAAAAGCTGTGGCTGGGTAATACTTAATACTTCCGGTGTTTCGCCCATTTTCATGCCTGCCGCCTGAAGCATTGTTCCCATTGCGCCGTCAAATACAACGTATTCTTTTTTCAAGAGTTCCCTAAAATTTTTATCCATTACAATGACCACCCTTTATTCTGTACTGACATTTTTCTCTCATATTACAGGTCTGACAGCCTCTTGCCACACCCTTTACCGGTTCTTTGGACAACCCGATAACCGCTGTTACGGACTTTGTCGGAATCAGCATAAATGAACTGCTGACACTTAATCCAATCTGCTTCGGAGCATTAAGCAGTGCCACAAAATCTTTTTGCTGTTCTATCGGCAAATCGCCATAGCCCAGCCCGAACCGGAACGTCTGATAATACCCCTGTGTCTGTTCTTTTAAAATCTGCTCGAATTTATCACATACCTGCTCGACTGCCACGCTTGCAAGGCTGTCCATTACAAATGCTTTCGTAATGTCGGATACCTGTGCAATCCGTAACTGTCTGTCGATTCCGTCCGATATGGTTGCTGCAAAAAACGCCGCCTTTTCACAGCCCTTTAAATGTTTTTTTATGGAATTGCCGCGCAGTATAAAATCCGTGCCTTCCGCACACACGCCCTCCTCACATTCCCTGATGTCAAAAATGCGGTAGACATAACGCGGTCTTGCCTGTGCAAGCACCGTTTTCTCACAGTCCTTCATAAGTGCCATAAACGCACTATCCGGGGTCTGTCCGCCGCTTCCAAGATACCGCAGGGCTTCCTGCATGTTCAGATTGTCTAATTGTATCAGTCTTTCCATATAAAATATTTTCCTATAAATGCTAAAAGAATGTTATAGCCTTCTTCAAAGGAGCCGGCATCAACCCACTCCTGTCTTGTATGCGCACCGCCGCCTCTGTAGCCGCCGAAACTGACCGCCGGGATTCCCATGGACAGCGGGATATTGCAGTCCGTTGAACCACTGCGCCGTACCGGCTCTCGACCCGTATACCGGCAGATGACTTCTGCTGCCGTATCCGCAAGTGCCTTTTGTGCCGCTTCGGGTACACCGTTTCCTGTCGGACGGAAACCGGTCTGTTCATACGATATCTGCACTTTGGCAAACCCCTCTGCATTATTAAAAGAATCGAAAATATTGCAGAGCTGTTCATCAATCTTTTGCAGTGCCTGTGCATCATCGGAGCGCACTTCTGCAAGAAATGTACACTTTTGTGCAATCGTATTGACTGAGGTACCGCCTTCTATCATTCCGACATTATACGTTGTCTGCGTGCCTTCGCAGGGCTTTATGCGGTAAATTTCATGAATAATTTCTGCCGCCGTTTCAATCGCACCTTTTTGTCCGAATGCGTGAAATGAATGTCCGCCCGGCGCCGTCACTGCCACACGGTAGCGTTTTGAGCCGACCGCTTTGGCACAAACCGCATCACTGCCTAAATCAAATGAAATAATCTCATCTACCTTATCCTTATAATCCTGCATGAGCTGTCGTGTTCCGCGGCAGTTGCCAAGTCCTTCTTCACCGGTGTCGAAAACGAACAGCAGATTCTTTAAAGGTCTACATTTTTGCCCGATAAGTGTCTTCATTACCGCCATTAAAAAGGCGGCATTGCACGTATCATCGCCAATTCCGGGCGCACTCAGGATGTTTGCATTTTTTACTACAGAAATGTCTACATCTTCAAATACGGTATCCATGTGTGCCATAAGTACGGTATAACCGCCCTCCTGCACCTTCATTTCCACAATGACATTGCCTGCCGCATCTGTAAACGGGTGGTATCCCAATTCCTTTAACCAGTCTGTAATGTATTCTGCCCTTTTCTGTTCCCTGCCTGTCGGCGCCGGAATCTGCACCAGCTTAATCAGCAGTTCTTCAATCTCTGCCGCATTCATGATTTACTTGCGTCTTCCCTTCTTCTTTCTGCCGCCCTGTGCCTTTTCGATATTAATGCTTCTGCCCTTAATCTTTGCATTGGACATTGCCTTTAATACTTTATCGGCATGTTTTGCAGGGACTTCTACAAAGGTATAATTGTCAAGCATGTCAATCGCACCGACTAATTTACCCGGCATACCGCTCTCGCCCGCAATCGCACCTAAAATATTGGCTGGCTTGATTTTATCTTTCTTACCCACATTGATAAACAGACGTACCATGCGGTTATCGTCCTCATACATATCAAAATGGACTTCTTCCACATCATCATCTCTGTCAAGCGAATCGCCAATAACCATTTTTAAAAGCGCCGCCGCCATATCCATTGAAGTATAATCTTCATCATTGACATGATTTTCAACCATTTCTATCATATCAGAAATTCCGCCTTCTGCAATGGTTTCCTTAATTTTTTCAAAAAGCACTTCCAGCTTTGTATTCTTTACATCATCTAATGAAGGAATCGGCTTTGCCTTAATCTTTGTTTTACAGTAATGCTCGATATCCTTTAACTTATAAACTTCTTTTCCTGATATAAATGTCAGTGCCAGACCTTCTCTGCCCGCACGGCCTGTTCTTCCGATTCTGTGTACATAGTATTCTTCGTCCTGCGGTAAATCGTAGTTGAATACAATATCCACGTCATCCACATCAATGCCTCTTGCCGCAACATCTGTTGCAATTAAAATCTCAGTCTTTCCGTTTCTGAAATCTGCCATCACACGGTCACGCTGTGCCTGCTTCATATCGCCGTGGATTCCGTCGGCAAAGTATCCTCTGCCCTTTAAATCGGAAATGAGTTCGTCTACCTGACGCTTTGTATTACAGAATACGACAGATAATCTCGGATTATAAATGTCAATCAGTCTGCAAAGCACTTCACATTTGTTCTTCGGACGAACTTCGTAATAATACTGTTCAATATTTTCTACCGTCAGTTCTTTTCTGACAACTTTAATGACCTGTGCATCATTCTGGAAACGTTTTGCAATATCCATAATGGCTTTCGGCATCGTTGCGGAGAAAAGCACTGTCTGACGGTCTTTTGGTGTATCGGTAAGAATCGTTTCCATATCTTCACGGAAGCCCATGTCTAACATTTCATCGGCTTCATCTAAGATAACCATGGAAACGTGGTCAAACTTTACGGTCTTTCTTCTCATATGGTCCATGACACGTCCCGGTGTACCGACTACAATCTGCACGCCTGCTTTTAATGACTTAATCTGCTTGACAATTTCCTGTCCGCCGTAAACCGGAAGTACCTTAATGTCGCTCATGTACTTGGCAAGCTTTCTGATTTCTTCAGATACCTGCACAGCAAGTTCTCTGGTCGGGCAGAGTACGATTGCCTGCACCTTTTTTAAATCCGGGTCGATTTTCTGTAACATCGGAATGCTGTATGCGGCAGTTTTACCGGTACCGGTCTGTGCCTGTCCGACAACGTCCCTGCCTTCAAGCACCGCAGGAATCGCATTTGCCTGAATCGGTGATGCTTCCTCAAATCCCATGTCTTCCACTGCTCTTAATATTCTCTCATCGATATTTAATTCTTCAAATTTCATCTATAATCCTCTATCTGTTTCTACTTAATGAATGTGCAACTTTATAAGTATATACTAAGAACGCGTGCAAAGTCAAAATATTTTTACATGACAACCCCTGTCTTTTCATGTATAATAAATGATAAAAGACTTTACGATACGAAAGGAATCTTTGCATTATGATTTTATCATGCAACAACATCACAAAGACTTTCGGAACAGATACGATTCTTTCCGACTGCTCTTTTCATATAGAAGAACGGGAAAAAGCGGCGATTGTCGGACCAAACGGCGCCGGTAAATCCACTCTTTTAAAAATCATTATGGGCAGGCTTCCCGCAGATGACGGAACGGTCACGATTTCTAAAGATAAGACTTTAGGGTATCTTGCACAGCATCAGAATCTTTCTTCTGACGGTACAATTTATGACGAACTGCTCTCCGTAAAAAAAGACATTATCGCACTGGAAGAAAAAATCCGCGAAACCGAACAGCAGATGAAAAATGCCACAGGTGAACAGTTAGATACACTGTTAGACCAGTACACCAAAATGAACCACCAGTTTGAACTGGAAAACGGCTATGCGTACCAAAGTGAGATTGTCGGTGTGTTAAAGGGTCTCGGATTTACAGAAGATGATTTCTCCCTGCCTGTCAGTACCCTCTCCGGCGGTCAGAAGACGCGCGTTGCGCTTGGTAAGCTTCTGCTTTCCAAGCCGGATATTATTTTACTGGACGAGCCGACTAACCACTTAGATGTAGATGCCAAGGAAGAACTAAAAAGAGCACTTATAGAATACAAAGGAAGTATACTTATGGTATGCCACGAGCCAGAGTTCTATGACGGACTTGCAACAGACGTGTGGGATTGCAGTGAGTGGACGACAAGACTTTAAGTATAAGGAAATGAGGTGTGGACCGTGAAGATAGGTATATTTGATTCAGGAATTGGCGGCTTATCACTGCTTCATCAGGCAATGATAACATTGCCTGAAGTTGATTATGTATTTTATGCAGATGTTGATAATGTGCCATATGGAGAAAAGACTACAGAACAGATAAGAGAGTATGTAGACAGGGCAGTTGATTTTCTTGTATCAAAGGGCTGTAAGGCAATAGTATTAGCGTGCAATACAGCTACTAGTGCAGCCATTACATTTTTAAGAAATAAATACCAGATTCCAATAATCGGCATTGAACCAGCAGTTAAGCCAGCCTGCGCACATAACAGGGGTAAGAGGATAATGGTTGTTGCAACTCCGGTTACGGCTAAGGGAGTGAAACTTAAAAATCTTATTATGAAGTATGATATAGACTCAAAGGTAGATGTTATTGCACTTCCTAAGCTAGTAAGATTTGCACAGCAGGATGAATTTAATTCAGCAGAGGTTATGAATTATCTTAACAATCAGTTTGCAGGACATAACTTTAATGATTATTCAGAACTTGTGCTTGGCTGTACACATTTTAATTATTTCAAAGATTCATTTGCGAAGCTGTTTCCGGATGATATTGAGATAATAGATGGTAATATCGGAGTATCTAATTACTTAAAAAATATACTTATAAAGAATGGTGTTCTTGATAATAATAATGATAAACTGTGTGGAACGGTGGAATACTATTATTCTGGAAGAGCAGTTGACGATAAGGAACTGGAACATATTAAAATGCTGCACCGCAGACTTGAGGTTATGCGTAAGATTTAATTGTGGGGAATGATTAATGCAGAATAACCATATGTATATAGCAATAGATTTAAAGACATTTTATGCATCTGTGGAGTGTGTCGAAAGAAATTTAGACCCACTTGATACCAATCTTGTAGTTGCTGATCCCCAAAGAACCGAAAAGACGATATGCCTTGCCGTGTCACCATCATTAAAGGCTTTCGGAATATCAGGGAGGGCAAGGCTTTTTGAGGTTGTACAGAAAGTTAAGGAGGTCAATGCACTAAGAAAGAGCAGGTTAAGAAACAGGCAGTTTACAGGAAGTTCATATAGTGCAGAAGAACTTAAGAATAATGAGTCTTACGAGCTTTCTTATATAATTGCACCTCCAAGAATGTCTTTATATATGAAATACAGTACACAGATATATAACATTTACCTTAAATATGTTGCACCTGAGGATATTCATATATATTCGGTTGATGAAGTATTTATTGATGTCGGGGCATATCTTAATACCTATAAGATGACACCGCACCAGCTGGCTATGACTATGATTAAAGATGTGCTTGAGTCGACAGGAATTACTGCAACGGCAGGCATAGGAACGAATCTATATCTATGTAAGATTGCTATGGATATAGTTGCCAAGCATATTCCGGCAGATAAAGATGGTGTGAGAATAGCTGAGTTAGACGAACGAAGCTATAGGGAAAAGCTATGGGGACACAAGCCTATTACAGATTTCTGGAGAGTGGGTGCTGGATATGCTTCCAGACTTAAAGAGTATGGTATATATACAATGGGCGATGTTGCGAGATGTTCGCTTGGCGGTGAGCAGGATTTCTATAATGAGGAACTGCTCTATAAGCTGTTTGGGGTAAATGCAGAGCTCCTTATTGACCACGCGTGGGGGTATGAGCCGTGTACAATAGCAGACATTAAGCAGTATAAGCCAGAAAGTAACAACTTCGCGTCCGCAGACGCGACGGGAGCAGCAAAAAAACAA
>ERZ773237.2413-NODE-2413-length-12644-cov-3.229009_pt1 | contig 12644 bp, 8 predicted proteins | sample MGYA00580990_ERZ773237 | MGnify/ENA primary metagenome ERZ773237 (study PRJEB29015, sample SAMEA2737749) | human gut metagenome | biome: human gut; feature: human-associated habitat; material: faeces | place: China | collected 2012 ...
ATTTTATTTACTGCCAGAGCCGCTTAGGCTTGGAGAATTTTTAACGAACTATTGATATAAATATATTCTGCAATAAAAGGTAGTATTAATAATAGCTACATAAGAATCATTATTCAACTGCCAACTATCAAATATAACTAGATTATTGCCCAAATAGCTTCCTTATTGTAAACCTATTGATTGTCTCGTATATTCCGAATATTCTGCTTCCCTTACAAGGTGACATATCAAACATCCAATATCATCAATCTTTGCATAAGTTGCAATATGGGTCTTCGAGTTTATTGTTTCATTCCAATATTCTAAAATACACTTTTTTCAATGGCTCCATATACACAGTTATCTGTCTGGTTAAAATATATTGCAGCATCATTTCTGGTGGCAAAAACAATCCAGTTCTTATTCCAATTTTGGCCGTCCTGTACCCATGTATTTTCTTTAGAGAGTACCCAATACCATCCTTGTTGCATTTTATCCAACATATCTTTAGGGTATATATGCATAAACAATTCACCTCCGATGGTTAATGGCTTACTAAAATTCAGAATATCGTACAGAGTTTCCAAATTACATGATTCGGAGGATGTAATATTAATTTGCATAGTTCCAATGTCGTGCCCTGAACGACCGAAAACCTTTTCAAATTCAATTATGCTATCTAATAGTTTCATATCTATAAATATTAATTTTCACTTGTTGTCGATAATGTTCGGTGGATAATCAATTTTCGGAGAGATTAATCCGCTTGTTATCGTCATAAATTGTACTTCATTAATAATAATTTAAATTCTTCATTTAACCTCTTGCCTCCAAATTGAGCAGCAACTTTTTGAATACTGTCTTTTTGCATTACAAATTCCAATTCAGTAGGCTTTAATTGAGAACAACACCAATCAAATACACGCAAATTGGGAATATTGGCTATACTTTTTATATCAACTAAATTTTTACATTCAAAAATAAATAATTTATATAAACTATGTAAGTTCGATAAATTGGGGAATTTGATAAACGGTTGTATGTAACCAATGATTAGTTCTTCTAAAGAAGAAAGATTGGCTATATAATCAAAAGTTTGCTCTTCCTTTGTGGCAATACCATTAATACATAATTTCCTTAGATGTGTCAATTTGCTTAATGCTGTATAGTCATTGAATTTACACGCATACATCCTAATATCTTGCAATTCGGGCATATCCAAAATAAAATCCATTGAGTCGCCTTTGATATGCCACAACGATAACATAGTTGCATCTTTATACTTGTTCAATTTGATTTGAGGACAAGTAAAATATGCAACGTGAACACCATTCTGCTCAATTTTTCTAATGCCTTTCTCCATATTCTTTTTTAATGACGATAATGTTTGGCAGCGTTCCGCTTATTCAGTCGGTCTGCTGTTTGTTATCAATGCCTTACCGATTATAAAGTTGATTTAGCATTTTGAAATAATCATTTCCAAACCGTTCAACATAATCATCCATTACGCCGTATATGTTGTTTTTACTATCAACAAGCAAGACCATATATCCATGTTCGTATTCCCCAAAAGGACAAATATCCGAAACATGGAGTAGTTCACAAAATTGGTCGTAGAATAAGTAATGCGGATTATCGTTTAATGTTTTCTTTAGATTAAAATGCACATCCATGAGTAGAAACTGAAATTCCTGATTGTAGAAATAAATAAGGAAATCTATCAACTTTGGAGTCGGTTGGTAGTTTGCTTTAGAATAAATTGCCATAAGCTCATTCGGGCTTATGATTACCCGATTTTCCCAGTGGCAATTTGTTTTAAGATATTGCTTCAGTTACTTATTTCTTACCAAGAGCTATGCAAAACAAGGCAAAGCGATGAAACAGAACTTGTTATGTCGTATATACCCTGTTTCGGAACCGGTAGCTGTTTAGTAGCCGAACTTTGTCCGAAAGGGGTGTTTTCAGGCATTTTATGCCGAAGTCCGTTTCCACCCGCTCTGCATACAAGATGCTGACCTGCATTTATTTATGTAGAACTTTGCTTTTCTTTGCGCCTTATGCCGATTTTTCCAATAAAAACTGTTAATCTCTTGCCTTGCCCCTGTTTCCATACAGACAGTCGGATGGTTTCAGTTTGTTTTTCCTTTACCTTTGTAGAGAAATAAAAATAGGAGGCGTATGAAGCAACAGACATCAACACAACTGAACGAGCAAAAATAACTAAATTGATAATACGTATATATAATAATCTATTGGTTACAGAAACAAAAAAGAGAATAGGTAGATCAAAAAAATATTTTGGCGTTTATTTTTGATATATTATTTTATATTCCCGCCCCAGACAAAATAATTAATTGTCATAGGTAAATTATTTTTTGATAAAAAATACAATAAATACTATTTATTAATTAAATATATTATTTATCTTTGAGCCGAAAATAAAAAATAATGTTAAAACTTAAAGTTTAGAATTTCATGCATTTAAAAAATTATCATTTTTTTATGAAGACGGGAGGGGTGTTGCTAACATCAGGCACATTGTTGTTTTCAGCACCGTTATCTTCAACGGCATGGGCTGCTGATAGCACTGAAACGGTGATGAAGCAGACTATAATGCAAGGAAAAGAAGTCCCCAAAAAAAGAACTATTACCGGTGTCATCACCGATGCAAACGATGGAACACCTGTGGTAGGAGCCACAATCAAAATCAAAGGTCAATCCGCAGGTACAATTTCGGGATTGGATGGTGACTTTTCATTGTCAGTCACCAGCAAGGATGTACTTCAAATCAGTTTTGTGGGATACAAAACAAAAGAAGTGCAGGTAGGGGATCTGGGTGTTTTCAATATTAAATTGGAGACAGAGAATGAATTGCTGAGCGAAGTTGTGGTGGTCGGTGCCGGAACACAGAAAAAAGTCTCTGTGACAGGTGCCATTACATCGGTGAAAGGTCTGGCTTTAGCTTCTCCAACCTCTTCGCTGACCAACTCATTTGCCGGTAAACTGGCCGGTGTTATTTCAACTACTAATAGCGGTGCTCCGGGTGAGGCTGCCGCTTTCTACATCCGTGGTATCGGAACGTTTGGTGGACGGGCCACTCCTCTGATTATGCTGGATGACGTGGAAATTTCAGCATCAGACCTGAACAAAATTCCTGCAGAAACGATTGAAAGTTTCTCTATTTTGAAAGATGCCTCTGCCACAGCTATCTATGGTGCTCGTGGTGCCAATGGTGTGATGTTGGTCACTACAAAGACCGGTAAGGAAAATGAAACGACCAAAGTGAACGCCAGCATTGAAAACTCCTTCAACGTGATGGACCGTTTCCCGGAATTTGTGGATGGAGCTACCTGGATGGAAATGTATAACGAAGCACAACTTACCCGTGACCCGCATGCTTCTCAACGCTACAGCCAAGAAATTATCGACAACACTCGCAAGGGGATCAATCCGCTGATATACCCCAGTATAGACTGGACTGACTATATTTTCAAGAAGATGGCTATGAGCCAACGTGCAAACATCAACGTATCGGGTGGTGGTTCGAAAGCCACGTACTATATGAGTATTCAGGCAAACCATGATACCGGATTGTTGAATACGAAGAAATTCTATTCTTTCAACAATAACATTAACAATTGGTCCTACAATTTCCAAAACAATATTCGTTACAAGCTGACGCGTAGCACTACTATTGATTTGAGGATGAATGCGCAGATCTCAAACAACAACGGTCCTCAATATAACCCCGCTGATTTGTTCGCCAAAGCCCGCACTACCAATCCGGTAAGCTTCCCTGCTATTTTCCCGGCACAAGAAGGTGACGAGCATCCACGCTTCGGCAATGCATACCGTACAGGTAACACCCTAATGGAAAACCCGTATGCATTTATGAATACATCATTCAAAAATTACCAGTCAAACACACTGAATACTTCCTTGAAGATTACACAAAACTTTGATTTCATCACCAAAGGATTGAAGGCTACCGCATTGATTAACTTCAAGAACTGGTCGTACAACCAATATACCCGTACTATCGAGCCCTATTTCTATCGGGTAAAAACAGGTAGCTACGACCCGGCTACTGATAAATACGAACTGGAACGTCTCGGTACATCGGGAACGGATTATATTGCCCAATCGGATATTACCAAAGGCGGTGACAACACGTTCTTCTTGCAATTTACAATAGACTATGCCCGCCGTTTTGATAAACACAACGTTGGGGGCATGTTGCTTTACAACGTGAATTTAAAAACAATGTGCTGCCCAGCCGCAATCAAGGTCTGTCCGGACGTGCAACCTATGATTACGACCAACGCTACTTGTTTGAATTTAACTTCGGTTACAATGGGACTGAACGTTTAGGCAAAGGTGACCGTTTTGAATTCTTCCCCGCTGTTTCTCTAGGCTGGTTAGTGTCCAACGAAAAATTCTTCGAACCGCTAAGCGATGTCGTTTCTTCTTTGAAACTAAGAGGTTCATACGGTTTGGTTGGTAGCGACGAGACAGGTCCTAGTAATGCACCTCACTTCCTTTACATTGACCAAGTACAGGTTACTGGTAATGGCCGTCCGGGATTTACTACAGGTGAAAACTTGAATGTTAGTTACTATGGCCCCGTCGTGCAACAATGGGCCGTTCAAAATGGCGGTTGGGAGCGTGTAAAGAAATTAGACGTTGGATTTGATATGGAGCTGTTCAGAGAATTAAGCATCACATTCGACTTCTTCTATGACAAGCGATACAACATTTTGCTTCATCGTGAAGCGTGGCCGCAATCACTGGGCTTCCACGAAGCCAAACCTTGGTCAAATAAGGGTAAAGTGGACAATTGGGGTTATGAAGTGAGTACCAATTGGCGCAAACAGTTCACCAAAGATCTGACTGTGGACTTCCGTGGAACATTTACCTACACACAGAACAAATATATAGACGTAGACGAACCTATCTATCCTTACGTATGGCAGACGGCAACCGGAAAGCCCCTGAACCGGAGAAACGGTTATATTGCTGAAGGCTTGTTCCAAAGCCAGGAAGAAATAGACAACAGTCCTACACAAAATCTAGGTAGTAAACCGATGCCGGGTGATATCAAATACCGCGATGTCGATGGTAACGGCGTGATTGACAGCAAGGACCAAGTGATGATTTCCAAAACAGCCAATATGCCACGTATCCAGTATGGCTTTGGTGTGAACATTGACTGGAAACGTTTCAACTTCGGTGTATTCTTCAACGGATCGGCTATGCGCGACATTAACATCAACGGGCTACATCCGTTTGGACAGAATGACTATAACGCTATGAAATTCGTTGCAGAAAACCGCTGGACAGAAGCCAACCCAAATCCCAATGCGGAATATCCACGTTTGGGATTGAATGATTCACAGATGAGCAACAATTCGCAATCCAGCACTTACTGGATTAGAAATGGTAACTTCCTGCGTTTCAAGACACTCGAAATAGGATACCGTTTCGACCATGTACGCCTCTACTTTACTGGAAACAATCTGGCGGTGTTCAGTCCGTTTAAATTGTGGGATCCTGAACTGGGTTGGAACAGCTACCCGCTGCAACGTACCTTCTGTATCGGTGCGCAATTATCCTTTTAATTAACATTTTAAGAACAAAAATATATTATGTCTTTTTTTAGAAATTTATCAAATGTTGCACTGCTGTCATTGGCCATGACTTGCAGCATGACTTCTTGTGAGTATTTGGATATAGTGCCACCCGAACAACCCGACTTGCAAGATGCTAATAAGGACCGTGCAGGAACATTGGGATTTCTCTACTCTTGTTATGCAGGAGTGATAAATCCAATGAACTATGAAGGATTGGAAATGGGTTCGGACGAATACGTTTTACCCCGCTTGTGGCAAACCGGAGGACAAAAAATTCAATGGAATCTGAACGAAGCCGCCAACCTGGCTGATGGTTGGAGATGAGGGTCATACTACAGGTATGTCGGTCAGTGTCACCTGTTCATGAACGAATTGTTCCATGCACGTGCCATATCAGAAGAGGAAAAAGTAACTATGAAAGCTGAAATCGACTTTTTGCTGGCCTATTATCACATGCAGGTATTGTTCCAATACGGTCCGTGTCCTATTAACGACCGTTACATAGAACAAGACACTCCAGCCAGCAAATTTCCGGGCAGAAGTCATTATGACTACGTGACAGAGTGGTGCTACAATAAATTTGAAGAAGCCTATGCCAACCTGCCTGCTACCCGCGAAGGAGACGATTGGGGCCGTGCTACTCGCCCGATGGTCAGAGCTTTGCAGGCGCGTTTGAGACTGTATGCTGCTTCTAAATTGTGGAATGGTGGATTCCCTTACAGAGACTGGAAAAATAAGAACTATGAAACTCCGGGCTATGGATTGGAACTGGTAAGTGTGAACTATGATGAAGAGAAATGGCGCAGAGCCTTGTCAGCTTGTCAGAGCGCCCTGAAAGAAGCCGAGGCTGCCGGACATAAGCTTTTCACTCTGGAACAATCAGAGCAACTGAGGGAACAGCAAAAGGTAGAGTTGCCTTTCGTGCCCAACAAACCGTTGACAGGCTCAGATGCTGAAAAGAACAAGGAATTCCTGAAACATGTAATGCTGATGCGTTATATGGTCACTACCAAAGTAAACCAAGGTAACACAGAAACAATCTGGGGATTGGCTAACCAAGGTAACTACCTGGTGGGGTCACTGCCTCACCGCACCATCAAGAACAATCAGGGCACTTGGAAAGGCGGATGGTCGGGAATTGCCCCTACATTGAATGCTTTAGCCCGTTTCTATAAAGAGGACGGAACACCTGTCAATGACTGGCAAGATGCCAAATACTATCAGTCTGCCGAAATCAAGGACCGTCCGGGCATTATTAACTTCAACACAAACCGCGAACCCAGATTTTATGCTTGGGTAGCTTTCGATGACGGTGATTTCGGCAATGAACTGTCCGATGGTCAACCGCTTAAATTGCAAATGAGGAATTCAGAGTTACACGGGTATAACCCTGATTTGTTCAACAGAGACAACTGCGAAACAGGATTCCTGAACCAAAAGTTCTTCCCGGCCAACTATCGTCAAACCCCTGGTGGTGAGCAAAATGAATCCAAACCCAGGCCATTAATCCGTATGGCTGAATTGTATCTGAATCTGGCAGAATGCTATGCAGCATTAAAGGATGAGCAAAATGCGCTTAAAAACTTGAATGTTATTCGTAAACGTGCAGGAGTAAGACTATTGACACACACCGACCTGTCTACTCAATCACTGGAAGAATGGGTACGCAACGAACGTAACAATGAACTGTGGCTGGAAGGTCACCGTTTTTTTGATATTCGTCGCTGGATGATTGCTCCTCAAACCATGAGCTACGGAGTGCGTATGGGACTGAATGCCTTACAGAAAAAGGATCCTACTTTTGAAGAATTCAACAAACCGGTGCTCATCAGCCAGCCTTTTGCATGGCACAACCGTATGTATGCATCTCCGGTGTTTGAAAATGAAATCTACAAAGGTCCTCAATTTGTACAATTCCCAGGTTATTAATCTTATAATTATTTATACTAAAGATAATGAAAAATTCAGCATTTTTTTCATGCTTGATGTGCGGCATACTGACGTTTTCAAGTTGCGAGACATACGATGACCTAGTTCCGTCAGAATATCATCACATTTTGAATCTCAAGCAATATGGCATGCAGCGCCTCTCACTTTACACTACCGGTGAAGATGCAGTGTACAAGTTTACTGTGATGAAAGGCGGTTCGGAAGTCGGAAACGCGGCAACAGCCAAGATCGAAGTAATGGCAGAAGAAGAGTTCAATACATATGCCAAAGACAACAATGTGGCTGAGTCGTATCTTCCTGCTGACAAATATAAAATCCATGAAACGCAACTGAACTTCGCTTCAGATGAAACATACAAGTTTGGTGAAGTCACCTTAAAGACGGTCGACATCAAGAAATTAATGGACGAAACGCAGAAAAAATATGTACTTCCCATCCGTATGGTAAGTTCGGACTGTACAGTAAAAAACAATTTACTGCTTATCCAACTGGATGTTGAAACACCAACTATAGCCTTTAATTTAGCAGACGGCAACAAGTTTGCTATGGTTTCTTCCTTCACCTCGAGTGATCCCCAAACTCAGACGGTAGAATTCAATGTGACGTTCCCAATGCCGAATCAATGGGACTTCACCTTCGATGCGAACACAGATGAACAGGCTATACAGGCATTCAACGAATATAACGCTAAGTTTGATAACAAATTCACTCTGCTTCCGGAAAAAGCATACAAATTTAATGGAAAAGGTATTTCATTCCCAAAGGACGCTACTTCAATGAGCCTGTCGGTGACTATCGACGCAAGCAAATTGTCGTGTGGTGAATATATTTTACCGCTTCATTTGTGCAATTTGTCGAACAAGAATTTTGAGACTGATACACAAAATGATATTGTTCTGCTAGGCGTGAAGTACGTTCCTAAGAAGCTGGATTTGAAAGTTAGCCAACTTTCAACCAATTCCGTTGAAGACGGTGACGGAACAGGTTTGTCGGGTTTGATAGACGGTGATTTGGTGGGGACTGGCTATTTCCATTCAAAATGGAGCGCTCCGGTTCAAGATGCAGTTTACGGAAACTACATCGATTTAAATATTGGCAAAACGCTCCACAGCCTATCTTTCGACTACTGGACACGTAAGCAAAACGGAAACGGTGCTCCCCGTTTTATCAGTCTATTTGTTAGCGACGACGGCAGTATTTGGAGAAAATTACAAGATATCAATAAAGGTTTACCCGGTAGTGGAAACACGAAATACTCTTCAGCCATTTTCACTGATGAAGAAGGCTTCTCATACGTACGATTTGCAGTATTGGTAAGTGCAGCCGGGGACATGACCAACTCCGCTTCTTACTTCAACCTGCATGAATTGACATTCTACGGCGAATAAGAAGTAGTATAACCAATAATAAGCAGAGTTGAGCAAATCCATTCAACTCTGCTATTTTTTATATAAATCTAATATATAACCCATATCATGAAGACCTTTTTTTTAATAAAATGGAATATATCTCTTGTTCTGCTGGCTGGAATCACTACTTTTTATGCTTGCAAGAGTGATGACAGGGAGCTACAGGGAGAGCCGGTGCCGCAAGTCCAGAAACCGAATGATATTTCGGAGATAAATCTGGAGAAGGATGTAAAGCTGAAAGTTAGCGGCGGACGCGATACCGACCATCAGCCGGGGCAGGATATATCGAAATCTTATGACGGGCAGTTCGGTGGAACCTGTTATCATTCCACATGGAATCAATCTGCAAAATTCCCCGTTACTCTTGAATATCAATTCGATCAGAATAAGCTTACACTGGACTATATCCTGTATCACAGTCGAAATGGTAACGGTAATTTCGGAGCATTCGAACTTTACATCAAGCCCCAAGGAAGTACGGATTTTGTTCATATACAAGATTATGATTTTAAGGGAGCAGGAGGCAGCCACAGGATATTGCTGAACGATTCGATTGTGCCTGCAGCTGTTCAATTCAAAGTTAAAAGCGGATTAAATGATTTCGTCAGTTGCGACGAGATGGAATTTTTCCATGCTGCGGAAGACCCGCTTGACGAACAGCTGACAACTGTATTTACCGATCGTTCATGCACTGAACTCCTCCCAGACGTTTCCGACGAAACTATCAATCGGCTTCCGGCATTCTTCAGTGTACTGGCAAGATCTCTGCAGAGCAATACTTATCCCGAAGCGGAAAAGAGATTCAGGATACAGTCATATCAGGCATACAGCGTGCCCGAATATTGGGGAGATAAATTGAGAACTAACTACTACTCTTCTCTTTGCAACCCTACTGGTATCATAACTAATGCGGAGGAAGAGATGATTGTTTTAGTAGACGGCATACCGAAAGGTGAATCTATTTCACTAAGGTGTTGTTCGGATCTGGGACCCGATGGTGAAGAACGATTCTTGAAAAACGGAATCAACAAGTTTTCTTTTTCACGTGCGGGAAATCTGTTTGTTATTTATCAGAAACCTGATCCCCGTGGCATGCCGGCGGTGAAAATACATTTTCCCCCACAGTATGTAAAGACAACGGAACATGCGCGTGTAGGCTTCAATGTATGGGATCTGAGCGTGGATAAGACCGATGATCAGTTCCGTGAATATATCCGGAAGGCCAAATCAGTCACTCTGGACGGATCTAAAAAATGTGTATTTATATTAAAAGGCAGGAAGATTCTGTTTACAGCACTGAAAGACTTGCTGCAAAATCAGGACAACTTCAAACACTATGGAGTAGTAAAAGGAATCGAACGATGGGATAATCTGATAGATTGGGAGCAGGAACTGGCTGCTATCGACACCTATTCGAATACGGGAGAATTCAATTCACTGATGCATGTCACGACTTTCACCGATGGACTTTATGCTACCAATTATTACATTAACATGGCAGCCGGTGATGTAAGCACAAAAGACGGTTGGGGATTCAAAAACAACTTTGATCCTCGCGATATGGATCAAAATCAGGACAATGAATGGGGACCGGGGCATGAACTCGGACATATGCATCAGGGAGCCATTAACTGGCCCAGCACTACGGAATCAAGCAATAATCTCTTTTCTAATTATGTGGTATATAAGATAGGTAAGTGGGGGTCACGTGGTAGTTCCATCGGGACATTGGCTGCTTATCGGTATGCACCTCCGACCCCTTGGAGCAGATTCATGCATCCTCGCGATCCGAACACGCTGGAATTTATCCCTCAAGATATGACATCTGATGATGCCAACAAATACGGATTATATCAAGGGGAAGCCTCCGAAATGCATATGCGTCTCAACCAGCAATTGTGGACATATTTCGAACGTATCGGCAAGAAACCGAATACCATCCGTAAGATATTCGAACAAGGACGTACCCCTGAATTTTGGTTACCTTCCAATGATCCGGGAGCGGCACAGTTGATGTATGCGCGCAATGTAGCAAAAGCTGCTGACATGGATATGACCGAATTCTTCGATGCCTGGGGATTCTTTATTCCGGTCAGTAGTTTCAAGTTGTATGCTTACGGAAGCTTTTCATATACTGTGACACAGGATATGATTAATCAAACGCTGGATTATATGAAAAAATTCCCCACTAAATGTCCGCCTATTGAATACATTGAAGACCGAAGATACCAGGCAGGGGCCAAAGGCAATCAAAAAGGTATATCCGAAGATGGAGGAGATGTAGGGTATTTCGAAACATTCCAGAACAATGTAAAAATCACCAAACCTGTAAGTTATACTGTTTCCGGAAGAGAATACACTGTGACTGATGGCGAGCAGGCGGTTGCTTTCGAATTAATCAAGGACGGTAAAAGAATATGGTTTGCTAATCGGTTTGTATTTATCGTACCTGAGGCTGTAGACATTAAAGGGGCAGAACTGTACGCTGTTCAGGCGGACGGGCAACGTATTAAAGCAAACAAATAGGGAAATTTACTGAATATCCCCAATCTTATATGGAATGAAGAGTAGCTTTTACTTTTGAGTAGAAGTTACTCTTTGTTTTTGCCTTGACTGTCTATACAAACAATACGGCGTCCTCTATTATAGGTAAAATATCTATATTCTAAAGCCACTTATAATAACTGAAAGCCAATTTTATCTTCTCATCGAAAAGCCTCTCCTCTGTTGCTGGTCATAATGGCCTCCCACCACGTTCTCGACTTCTCGTCTGGCTTTAATTTGCTCCCGATTATCCAGTTTGCCTTTCTGCATGGCTGTGATATACAAGAAGTCCCCGGCTGCATGGTGCGACTGCCTCTCATCTCCGAACAGGTCAAGGGCCTTTTTGATATCAGATACTTGCTCCGTATCGAAACGTGGCTTGTAATAATCCCTTGCCAAACGAATAATGCAATTTACTGCCTTACGGAAAATGTCGCTTGTTTTGAGCAGCAGGAAACTCAGACAGCCAATAATATGATTCTGCCATGCAATCCGGTTTTTAAACCTTGTGGTCTCCTGTGCATGTTCCGCCTCCTTGCGGCTCAGCTCGGACTGGTACTTACTTTTCAAGTTCATCAGTTCACGGTTATGGTCGCTCTGCATGGTCTGGATTTTACACTGTAACTGTTCAATGGTCTCCTCGTGCGTGGAAATCTCGCTACGTAAATCCTCGATTTCATTTTTCAGGGCTTTTGACTTTCCGGTCGCCCAGCCGACAGCGGCGTTCAGAAGTTCGCTCCCTTTTTCCCTGTTCAGCTTGGAGCGTTTCTCACTGATAGCCTTGTCGAGGTCTTTACTCTGCTGTTGCTTTTGATGAGCTGTTTCGATAAGGATGTTGGTTCTGCTTTCAACCTCCTGCATCTTTTGGTTTGCGGTTTCCAGCTGATGCTCCCTGTACTGCCTTGTAGCATCAAGGCGGTTCATCTCCTCTTTCTGCTTCTCGATGATGAAATCGTTACGTTCCAAATGCTTCTTACCCGTCTCGGCTTTGGATTGGCCACGTTTCATGGAGAGGATGTCAGATGCCAAAGTCTGCATCGCCATCATATCGTCATCGTTGAGTTTTTGGCTCTTGCCCGTGTCGTGGTTCATCCAGTCGAATACTATGTGCGCATGGTAATTCGGCTTGAAC
>ERZ773237.2414-NODE-2414-length-12634-cov-5.100723_pt1 | contig 12634 bp, 9 predicted proteins | sample MGYA00580990_ERZ773237 | MGnify/ENA primary metagenome ERZ773237 (study PRJEB29015, sample SAMEA2737749) | human gut metagenome | biome: human gut; feature: human-associated habitat; material: faeces | place: China | collected 2012 ...
GGAGGGGCTTCATCTGTTTATAAACTTTGCAGGATGATTACTATGAAAAAAATAAAAGAGAGGGCTTCTGTTTGTGAAACGAGGGTGGACGTGCGGCAATTACCTATCACTCCATAATTCTGATTGTTCATAACGCTTGTTTTTATTTAGTTTTCAATAAGTCTCTGAAAAAGCTGAAAGCGGAAGTCAGGCGGTTTCTGACATAGCTTTTCGTTGTGTCGGTGTTTTTTTGCTTTCTCAGCATGGATTGCAGGAAAGGAAGTACATCAGATTGTGCGGGCAGATTGTAGTTGGCTGCTTTTGATACGTTGCCTATCTTAATGGTGACCGCTTTGGCCGGAAGAGCTTGGAACATATCTTCGTCCGTTGTGTCATCTCCCATTGCCATAACGAAATCATAACGTCTGTTAACCAGCAAACGCTCTACTTCCGAGCCTTTGTTGCAATCCGGTGATTTGACTTCAACCACTTTGTTCCCTTGTAGAATTTGCAGTTTTTGCCGAGTACAGATCGAAACCAGTGCATTGACGAGTTGCTGTGCTCTCAGTGTGCCGAGCCATGCGTCGCTTTCTCGGTAATGCCATGCTAATGCTGTCTCCTTTATTTCCAGATGTGAACGGGGAGTTCTGTCTACAAACATTTGCAGGATAGAAAGAAGTCCTGTCCCCCATTCTGTCTTCTTAATCTTTTTGTGCCAAACCCCGTTTTCTTTATAGAATGCTCCGTGTTCGGCAGCCATAGATACGGGAAGGAGGCCAAACCACTTTTCCAGAATAAAGTGATCCCGCCCGCTATTGATGACTATATGATTGGCGGGATCACTGGCTAATTGTTGTAGAATAGAAATAAGTTCAGGTGTAGGTTTGGCATCTTCGGGACGTGGCTTGAGTGCTGTCAGTGTACCGTCGTAATCCAGCAATATCAGGCGTTGTTTTGCCTGATTGTACTTGAGCTTGATTTGGGCGATAGTGGTGGGCACGATACGTTTTTTCCGTAGCGTATCATTTTGGATACACGTCGTATTCAGTCCGTTGATGAAGTCGGCAGCCCATTTATTGACAGTTTGTACGGATAAAATGGCTTGCATTCGTTGTAAACGTGCCCTTTGATCTTCTTCGGGCATTTCAAGTGCCTGGCAGATGGCGTGCTCTATCTGTTCCGTATCGTTCGGGTTGATTTGGATAGCATCTGTTAATTCTACGGCGGCACCTGCCATTTCGCTGAGGATAAGCACACCCGGGTGATCGCATTTGGCGGCTACATATTCTTTGGCTACCAGGTTCATGCCGTCACGTAGCGGGGTGATCAAAGCAATGTCGGCAACATAATACATGGCGGTCAGTTCTTCCAGCGAGAAGCCATGGTAGAAGTAGCAGACAGGGGTCCAGTCCATTGTGGAGTAGTGTCCGTTAATGGAACCTATCTCTTCATCGATTTTTGTTTTTAATTCTGCATAACTGCCTACATGGTCGCGTGAGGGGACAATGACCATTGCCAGAGTCACTTTGCCATGATATTCGGGATGACGTTCGAGAAAAGTGGAGAAGCCATGTAGGCGGTGCAATATTCCTTTACTATAATCCAGCCTGTCTACCGACAGGACTAACTTGTGTTTGCCGAAAAGTTTTCGGGTGCGGTCAATAGCTTGGTGTACCTTTTCGTTTTCCGAGGCTTTATGGTAAAGCTCATAGTTAATCCCCATTGGTAGTGCGTCTACTCTCACTACACGATTACCGGTTTGTAGTTCATCCAGATTGAAGTCAAGATGAAGGACACGTTCTACGGTGCTAACGAAGTGGCGCATATAGTCATGAGTATGAAAGGCGATAAAGTCTGCACCCAGTAAGCCTTTCAGTATTTCGGCACGTTCCGGCAGGATACGGAAAAGCTCGTAGGACGGGAACGGGATATGGTGGAAATAGCCAATGCAGAGTTCCGGATATATTTTTCGCAACATACCGGGAAGTAACATCAGTTGATAGTCTTGTATCCACACCTTGTCTCCGGGACGTATCAGCCGGCAAATTTCATCGCAGAAAAGTTGGTTGACCTGCTGATAGGAGTGCCAAAAACATTTTTTATATAAGGTATAGGCGTAAAAATAGTGGCATAAAGGCCAGAGGGTACTATTGCTATATCCTTCGTAATAGTTCTGAATCTGTTTTTCCGATAAGAAGACCGGGTGAAAATTCATTTCCTGTAACTTCTCATTCATTTCTTGACGGTCTTTTTCGTTGTCTGTACATACGCCGGGCCACCCTATCCAATGTTTCTCATAAGAAGTTTGGAGAGAATCCAAACCTGTTGCCAGCCCGCCTTCACTGCGTGAAAAGACGAATGTTCCATTTGAACCGGCTGCTTTGACAGGTAATCTGTTTGATATAATATAAAGTTTCATATCTGTTTATAGGCAAAGCGTATACCAATTATTGTATAAGAGTGGTTAGCCGCTTGTTTTCAGTAGGTTATAAAAAGCTTCTTATATATTCTACCTTCCCAAAATGGAAATAACCTTCCAATTTGAAAAATCCTTTGTTTTTTCTCTTTCAGAAATTGCCGAAAAGTACTAACCTTTTCAAAATAGAATGCCTTTTTCAAAATGGAAGGGTTTCTTGTAAGGATAGATAATCTGTGAGATGTTTATAACTTTCTGGATATTAGTATGTTATGTGCTTTCTTGCTTTTGTGGCACGCATTTGGCATAAAGACTGGCAAGTAAAACTAATAATAATCACTTAAAAGAAAAAACATGGAAATTACATTATCATTTATTTTCTGCCTGTTAAGCGGCTTCGCCTGTTTCTGGTTATTCTGGAAATGTGTAGACTGGTTTGAGAATATTTAAAGAAAAAGGAGAATTGATTATGTACACAGCATTATTCGTATTAGGTATTGCGATCTTCGGTTATTTGATGTACGTGCTCGTCAAACCCGAAAAGTTTTAAAGTAACACACACAGTTTAAGGTAAAAAGTATATGAATACAGAAATTTTAGGCGTGGTTGTTCAGATAGCCTTGATGGTGATTCTGGCTTATCCACTGGGAAAATACATTGCCAAGGTCTACAGAGGAGAAAAGACCTGGTCTGATTTTATGGCTCCTATCGAAAGAGTCATTTATAAAGTTTGTGGAATCGACCCCAATGAAGAAATGAACTGGAAACAATTCCTGAAAGCATTGTTGATTTTGAATGCTTTCTGGTTTTTCTGGGGAATGGTACTCTTGGTTTCACAAGGATGGTTGCCCTTAAATCCGGACGGCAACGGACCGCAGACTCCGGATCAGGCATTCAATACCTGTATCAGTTTTATGGTGAACTGTAACTTGCAGCACTATAGCGGTGAAAGCGGACTGACTTATTTTACTCAACTGTTCGTCATCATGCTTTTCCAGTTTATTACCGCAGCAACAGGTATGGCTGCTATGGCAGGTATTATGAAGAGTATTGCTGCAAAAACAACCAAAACAATTGGTAACTTCTGGCAATTTCTGGTAATAAGCTGTACACGTATTTTATTGCCTCTTTCTCTGATTGTAGGTTTTATCCTGATTCTCCAGGGAACTCCGATGGGATTTGACGGTAAGATGAAGGTAACTACGATGGAAGGCCAGGAACAAATGGTTTCTCAAGGTCCTACGGCTGCGATTGTTCCTATCAAACAATTGGGTACAAATGGTGGTGGTTACTTTGGTGTAAACTCTTCTCATCCGTTGGAAAACCCGACTTATCTTACTAATATGGTAGAATGTTGGTCTATCCTGATTATCCCGATGGCGATGGTACTTGCGCTGGGTTTCTATACTCGCAGAAAGAAGTTGGCTTACAGTATATTCGGAGTAATGCTTTTCGCTTTTCTAGTAGGCGTATGTATTAATGTCAGTCAGGAAATGGGCGGTAATCCACGCATTGATGAATTGGGAATTGCGCAGGATAATGGTGCGATGGAAGGTAAAGAGGTTCGTTTGGGAGCCGGAGCAACAGCATTATGGAGTATTGTAACTACTGTAACCTCTAATGGTTCTGTGAATGGTATGCATGATTCTACTATGCCGCTGTCCGGAATGATGGAGATGCTGAATATGCAGATTAACACTTGGTTTGGCGGTGTAGGTGTAGGATGGATGAATTACTATACATTTATTATCATTACAGTGTTTATCAGCGGTTTGATGGTAGGACGTACGCCGGAATTTCTCGGCAAGAAAGTGGAAGCCCGCGAAATGAAAATCGCTACGATTGTAGCTCTGCTTCATCCGTTTGTCATTTTGGTATTTACAGCACTCTCAAGTTATATTTATGTGTACCATCCTGATTTTGTGGAAAGTGAAGGTGGATGGTTGAACAACTTGGGATTCCACGGTTTAAGTGAGCAACTTTATGAGTACACTTCTTGTGCCGCCAATAACGGTTCCGGTTTTGAAGGTTTGGGAGATAATACTTATTTCTGGAATTATACGTGTGGTATTGTTCTGATTTTGAGCCGTTTTATTCCTATCATCGGGCAGGTTGCCATTGCCGGATTACTGGCACAGAAGAAATTCATTCCGGAAAGTGCCGGCACATTGAAGACCGATACATTGACTTTCGGAGTCATGACATTTGTGGTTATCTTCATTATTGCTGCGCTGTCGTTCTTCCCGGTACATGCATTGAGTACAATTGCTGAACATTTAAGTTTGTAATACTGAATTAGAGAAGATATGAAAGATAATAAATCAGCTTCTTTGTTTCCAAAGGAGCAAGTTATAGAAAGTTTGAAACAGTCATTCGTGAAACTGAACCCGCGGATGATGATAAAGAACCCGATTATGTTTACAGTAGAAGTGGCTACAGTGGTCATGCTACTCGTAACGCTCTACTCTATTGTAAATTCTTCACAAGGTTCGTTTGCTTACAATATTGCCGTGTTTATCATTCTGTTTGTAACCTTGTTGTTTGCCAATTTTGCCGAAGCTATTGCCGAAGCACGTGGTAAAGCACAGGCCGACAGCTTGCGTAAGACTCGTGAAGAGACACCGGCAAAGAAAGTGGAAGGCAATAAAATTGTTACCGTCAGTTCTTCGCAGTTGAAGAAAGGAGATGTGTTTGTTTGTGAGGCGGGAGACGTGATTCCTTCCGATGGTGAGATTATTGAAGGCTTGGCTTCTATTGATGAAAGTGCTATCACCGGCGAGTCTGCTCCGGTTATTCGTGAGGCAGGTGGCGACAAGAGTTCCGTAACGGGTGGCACGAAGGTATTGTCCGATCATATAAAAGTAATGGTGACTACTCAACCGGGAGAAAGTTTTCTTGATAAGATGATTGCATTGGTGGAAGGTGCTTCCCGTCAGAAAACCCCGAACGAGATTGCGTTGACTATTCTGTTGGCAGGTTTTACGCTTGTTTTTGTCATTGTGTGTGTTACCTTGAAACCGTTTGCCGACTATAGTAATACGGTCATCACTATTGCTTCGCTTATTTCTTTGTTTGTGTGTCTGATTCCGACAACTATCGGTGGACTTCTTTCTGCTATCGGTATTGCCGGTATGGACCGCGCGCTCCGTGCCAACGTGATTACTAAATCTGGTAAAGCGGTAGAGACTGCCGGTGATATTGATACGTTGTTGCTGGATAAAACAGGTACTATCACCATCGGTAACCGTAAAGCAACTCATTTCCATACGGCTCCGGGTGTCAATTTGCACGATTTTGTAGAGACTTGTCTGTTGTCTTCCTTGTCCGATGAAACGCCGGAAGGTAAGTCTATCGTAGAACTGGGACGCGAGTCGGGCATCCGTATGCGTAACCTGAATACAACAGGAGCGCGTATGATTAAATTTACGGCTGAAACCAAATGTTCGGGAGTAGACCTGGCAGATGGAACGCAAATTCGTAAAGGTGCTTTCGACGCTATCCGTAAGATGGTGGAAGGTGCAGGAAATGAATTCCCGAAAGAAGTGGAAGAGGTCATCTCTTCTATCTCCAGTAATGGTGGTACGCCGTTGGTAGTATGTGTAAACAAGAAAGTGACCGGTGTCATTGAGTTGCAGGATATTATCAAACCGGGTATTCAGGAACGTTTCGAACGTCTGCGTAAGATGGGAGTGAAGACGGTCATGGTGACAGGAGATAACCCGTTAACTGCAAAATATATTGCCGAAAAAGCCGGTGTGGATGATTTTATCGCTGAAGCTAAACCGGAAGATAAGATGGAATATATCAAGAAGGAACAGCAGGCTGGTAAATTGGTTGCAATGATGGGAGACGGAACGAACGATGCTCCTGCTCTGGCACAAGCCAATGTGGGTGTAGCCATGAATAGCGGTACACAGGCAGCAAAGGAAGCCGGTAATATGGTCGACTTGGATAACGATCCGACGAAATTGATTGAGATTGTGGAAATCGGTAAACAATTGTTGATGACACGTGGTACGCTGACTACTTTCTCTATTGCCAATGACGTGGCCAAATATTTCGCAATTGTTCCTGCCTTGTTTATGATTGCTATTCCTGAACTGGCTGCTCTGAATATCATGCATCTGCATAGTCCTGAAAGCGCCATTCTTTCGGCAGTCATTTTTAATGCGATTATTATTCCGATTCTGATTCCGCTGGCTTTGCGTGGCGTGCAATACAAACCGATAGGTGCAAGTGCTTTGCTTCGCCGTAATCTGCTGATCTATGGTGTGGGTGGTGTGATTGCTCCTTTCGTGGGAATCAAATTGATAGATTTAGTAGTAGGTTTATTCTTTTAATTAAAAAACAATAGCAATGAAAACTTTATTGAAGTCATTAAAAATAACACTTGCTTTTTGTGTCTTTTTCTCCGTGTTCTATATCCTTATCTTGTGGTTGTTTGCGCAGGTTGCAGGTCCTAATAAGGGAAATGCCGAGGTAGCTACGCTGGATGGAAAAGTAGTGGGGGCAGCCAATGTGGGTCAGATGTTTACAAAAGATATTTATTTCTGGGGACGCCCGTCTTCTGCCGGTGACGGATATGATGCTACGAGTTCTGCAGGTAGTAATAAAGGTCCTACGAATCAGGAATATCTGGATGAAGTGAAAGCGCGTATTGATACTTTCCTTGTACATCATCCTTATTTAGACCGTGCGGATGTGCCTGCCGAAATGGTTACAGCCAGTGCTTCGGGGCTGGATCCTGATATTACTCCCCAATGTGCATACGTACAAGTGAAGAGAGTGGCACAAGCACGCGGATTAACAGAAGAACAAGTAAGAGCGATTGTTGATAAAAGCATCGAAAAACCGTTCCTGGGATTGTTGGGAACAGAAAAGGTGAATGTGCTGAAATTGAATATAGCTCTTGAAGAAAGTAATAAGTAGATGAAGATCAGGAGCAGCGTTCCTGTCCGAATCGTTTGGGTGATACCAGCGGTTCAAATAAACAGGGGGGGATGGGGCGCTGCTTTTTTACAGGAACATAAAATAGAATTAGATAAGAAGTATGAAAAGTTTTTTTAGTAAAAAGAGTATTTTAGGAACAATGGCTGTAGCGGCCGTATGTATGTTGGGAACTGGCAATGCACAAGCACAAGAGTTTACTATACAAGGTGATTTGGTAAGTTCGTATGTATGGCGTGGTATTTATCAGGGGGGTGCCGCTTCTTTTCAACCGACTTTGGGATTTAGCGTAGGTAATTTCTCACTTACTGCATGGGGATCAACCAGTTTGAGTGAGAGTAATAAAGAAATTGACCTCACTGCAGCTTATAAGTTTGGTGAAGCAGGACCGACACTTTCAGTAGCCAGTCTTTGGTGGAACGGACAAGCTGATGTAGCCAATGGAGAACTAACAAATGATTATTTCCATTTTAAGAGTGGCGACACCGGACATCATTTTGAAGCAGGATTAGCTTATACGCTTCCTGTTGAAAAATTCCCGTTGTCTATTGCATGGTATACCATGTTTGCCGGTGCTGACAGAAAGATGACTGACAAGGGGGAAGAAAAACAGGCATATTCTTCTTACGTAGAACTGAATTATCCGTTCAGCGTAAAAGGGGTAGACTTGAATGCTACCTGTGGAGTGGTTCCTTATGAAACTCCGCAGTATAATGTGAATGGTTTTGCAGTGACGAACCTTGCTTTGAAAGCAACGAAAGCTATCAATTTTAATGATAAGTTTTCATTGCCTATATTTGTGCAAGCTATATGGAATCCGCGTTTGGAGGATGCCCATCTAGTATTTGGCGTAACTTTAAGGCCATAAAATAAACTCATGAATTTTTGTGAACCCGTGGTGATCGTGATGATTGCTACGGGTTAGGATGTTTAAAATAACAGAGCAACATAATGGATGATAGAGAACAAAGTGTACAGCATTTTCTGGATCTGATAAAGAGATCTCAGCGAGGTAAGTTTAAGGTCTATATCGGTATGATAGCCGGTGTGGGAAAGTCATATCGTATGCTTCAGGAGGCACATGAACTGTTGGAAAATGGTGTGGACGTGAAAATCGGCTATATCGAGACTCATGGACGTGTCGGGACGGAAGGGATGCTAGAAGGACTTCCTGTCATTCCGCGACGTAAAATCTTCTATAAGGGAAAGGAATTGGAAGAAATGGATTTAGATTCTATTATTCGCCTTCATCCCGAAATTGTGATAGTGGATGAATTGGCACATACCAATGTGGAAGGAAGTCTGAATGAGAAACGTTGGCAAGATGTAATGACATTGTTGGATGAAGGAATCAATGTGATTTCGGCAATCAATATTCAGCACATCGAAAGCGTGAATGAAGAAGTGCAGGAGATTACGGGGATTGAAGTGAAAGAACGAGTGCCCGACAGTGTGCTTCAGGAAGCGGATGAGGTGGTGAATATTGACTTGACGGCAGAAGAACTGATTGCCCGTTTGAAAGCGGGAAAGATCTATCGTCCGGAAAAGATTCAGACAGCATTGGATAATTTCTTTAGAACCGAGAATATTCTTCAATTGCGTGAGTTGGCTCTAAAGGAAGTGGCGTTGCGGGTAGAAAAAAAGGTGGAGAATGAAGTGATGATGGGAGTAGCCGTCGGACTTCGGCATGAGAAGTTTATGGCTTGTATCAGTAGTCACGAGAAAACACCCCGGCGAATTATCAGAAAGGCGGCAAAGTTGGCAACCCGGTATAATACAACTTTTATAGCTTTGTATGTTCAGACTCCGAGAGAGAGTATGGATCGAATTGATTTGGCCAGTCAACGGTATTTGTTGAATCATTTTAAACTGGTGGCGGAACTTGGGGGAGAAGTTGTCCAGGTGCAGTCGAAAGACATTTTGGGGAGCATCGTCAAGGTTTGTAAAGAGAAACAGATATCGACAGTGTGTATGGGAACTCCTAATTTGAGGCTACCGTACGCTATTTGTTCTATACTGGAATATAGAAAGTTTTTAAATAATTTGTCGCAAGCTAATGTAGATTTGATTATACTTGCATAATATTAATCGTATGAACGTTATGAATATTAAAACGAAACTGATTCTTGGCATTGGGATGTTGGCAGGAATGATTATTTTGTTGGTAACACTTTCAGTAGTGAATCTTCAAACTCTGACTGCGACAGAGCCTGATAGTCCTGCTGCTATGCCTGCCTTGGAACGTGCATTGCTATGGATCTCCATAACAGGGGGAATCTGTATCTTGACCGGACTGATATTGCTTTATTGGTTGCCTCGTTCTATCAGCAAGCCGATTAAGGAGCTGAAAGAAGGAATTCTTGAAATAGCCAATCATAACTATGAGAAGCGTCTCGACATGAGTGACAATGAAGAGTTCCGTGAAGTGGCTGACAGTTTCAACCGGATGGCGGAGCGTTTGACTGAATATCGTGCCAGTACTTTGTCGGATATTCTTTCTGCTAAAAAGTTTATAGAAGCTATTGTTAACAGTATTAACGACCCGATTATCGGTCTGAATACAGAACGTGAGGTTTTGTTTATCAATGATGAAGCCTTAAGTATTCTGAATATGAAACGGGAGAATGTGATTCGTAAATCGGCAGAGGAACTTTCTTTGAAGAATGACCTGCTCCGTCGACTAATTCGTGAGTTGGTGACGCCAAGCGATCAGAAAGAGGCTTTAAAAATTTATGCGGATAATAAGGAAAGTTATTTTAAGGTCTCTTATGTCCCGATCATTAATACGGAGGCTGAAAAAGGGGAACCTCGCAAACTGGGTGATGTCATTTTACTTAAGAATATCACGGAATTCAAAGAACTGGATTCTGCCAAGACTACATTTATTTCAACGATCTCTCATGAATTGAAAACTCCGATTGCTGCTATTATGATGAGTCTACAACTGCTTGAGGATAAGCGTGTCGGTGCGCTGAATGATGAGCAGGAACAGCTTTCAAAGAGTATCAAGGAGAATAGCGAACGTTTGTTAAGTATCACCGGAGAATTGCTTAACATGACGCAGGTGGAAGCTGGTAAATTACAGTTGATGCCGAAGATCACCAAACCGATTGAATTGATTGAGTATGCGATCAAAGCTAATCAGGTGCAAGCGGATAAGTTTAATATTCAGATAGAAGTGGAGTATCCGGAGGAGAAAATCGGTAAACTGTTTGTCGACAGCGAGAAGATTGCTTGGGTATTGACGAATCTGTTAAGTAACGCTATTCGTTATTCAAAAGAAAACGGGCATGTGGTTATTGGTGCCAAACAGGATGAAAACTGGATTGAATTGTATGTCCAAGACTTTGGCAAAGGCATTGACCCGCGTTATCACAAAAGTATCTTTGACCGCTATTTCCGTGTACCCGGAACGAAAGTGCAAGGTAGTGGTTTGGGATTATCTATTTCCAAGGATTTTGTGGAAGCTCATGGCGGTACGCTGACGGTAGAGAGCGAATTGGGTAAGGGGAGTCGGTTTGTGATGCGGTTGAAGGCGTAGTTTTGAAGGAGTCTATGAAAGAATTGGGTTATTGCTATCTACTTCCTATGTTGTTTTAATTCTTTGTTGAATTGAATACTATAACAGCAAAAAACGCGACTCTGTTCTGAAACTTTAGAGAATCAATGTATTATAGTCTCTCTAAAAATCTTTATATTTGCAGACCGTTTGGAAACGATAGTGAATAATAAACAATACAATAACTTAAAAAACAACCAAAATCAGATGAAGCAGGATATGATTGTTATCCTTGACTTGGGTAGTCATGAGAATACGGTGTTGGCTCGCGCCATCCGTGCATTAGGAGTTTATAGTGAGATTTATCCTCACGATATCACAGTGGAAGAACTGAAAGCATTGCCCAATGTAAAGGGTATTATAATTAATGGTGGACCGAATAATGTAATTGATGGCGTTGCTATTGATGTAAATCCAGCTATCTATACTTTGGGGATTCCCGTCATGGCTGCAGGTCACGATAAAGCAACTTGTGAAGTGAAGTTGGCAGAATTTGCGGATGATATTGAGGCTATAAAGGCGGCAGTGAAATCATTTGTTTTCGATGTTTGTAAAGCTGAAGCTAACTGGAACATGAAGAACTTTGTCAATGATCAGATAGAGTTGATTAAGCGTCAGGTGGGCGATAAGAAAGTATTGTTGGCTCTGTCGGGTGGAGTTGATAGCTCTGTGGTAGCAGCTTTACTTCTGAAGGCAATTGGTAACAATCTGGTTTGCGTACATGTTAATCATGGTTTGATGCGTAAGGGAGAGTCTGAAGATGTGGTTGAGGTATTCAGCAACCAGTTGAAAGCAAATCTTATTTATGTAGATGTAACCGATCGTTTCTTGAATAAACTGGCAGGTGTGGAAGATCCGGAACAGAAACGTAAAATTATTGGTGGTGAGTTTATTCGTGTGTTCGAAGAAGAAGCACGTAAGCTGAATGGTATTGACTTCTTGGGGCAAGGGACTATTTATCCGGATATTGTGGAAAGTGGAACGAAAACTGCTAAAATGGTGAAGTCTCACCATAATGTAGGTGGGCTGCCTGAAGACCTTAAGTTCGAGCTTGTGGAGCCGTTGCGCCAATTATTTAAAGATGAAGTTCGTGCTTGTGGCTTGGAGTTGGGATTGCCTTATGAGATGGTTTACCGTCAACCTTTCCCTGGTCCAGGTTTGGGCGTACGTTGTTTAGGTGCTATAACGCGTGACCGTTTGGAGGCTGTACGTGAGTCCGATGCTATTTTGCGTGAAGAGTTTCAGATTGCCGGATTGGATAAAAAGGTATGGCAATACTTTACAGTAGTACCCGATTTTAAATCTGTTGGTGTACGTGATAATGCCCGTTCTTTTGATTGGCCGGTGATTATTCGCGCTGTCAACACGGTAGATGCTATGACGGCTACTATCGAACCGATAGAATGGCCTATCCTGATGAAGATAACAGACCGTATACTGAAAGAAGTGAAGAATGTAAATCGCGTTTGTTATGATATGTCTCCGAAACCTAATGCGACTATAGAATGGGAATAGAGAGACTTTTTAAGTGATATTTCGATAGCCTCAATTTTTTGTAAGTTGAGGCTATTTTTTTTAATATGTTGAACCTTGCCACATTGAATTTGACAGATGTTTAATCTGATTGATATATGATTTGCGTTGGTGTAAACCATAGTGTAAACTGAGCCGTGTAAACGGCTCACCCGCAATTTCTTGGGGGTAACTATTTGTAGCTTTCTTTAAAGTGATTA
>ERZ773237.2425-NODE-2425-length-12574-cov-3.381101_pt1 | contig 12574 bp, 4 predicted proteins | sample MGYA00580990_ERZ773237 | MGnify/ENA primary metagenome ERZ773237 (study PRJEB29015, sample SAMEA2737749) | human gut metagenome | biome: human gut; feature: human-associated habitat; material: faeces | place: China | collected 2012 ...
CGGCGGCCTGATCACCACCTTGGCGGATCATAACATGAAGCTGGCTTCCGCTCGTGTGGCAGACAGCAACTTGACCCTCAGCTATGGCGGGAACACCACCACAACAACGCTGACGGTTACCAATAACTGCTACGGTCTGAACCGTGCGGTAAAGAACGCCGAGGGTAACTTCGTTGCTCGTGGCCGTTACAACATTGAGATCACGAATGTGGTTTCCGATAACAGTGCTTGCACCGTAGACTTCTCCAGCAAGACAGTTGTTCCTGAGAAGTCCGCTTCCTTCACTGTTACCAACGGCGGTTTTGATGAAGATACTGTAGTAACTTACACCGTTACTTACAACATTATCGACACCAACACCAACCAGGCCCTCTACACCGGCCTGACCTGCAAGACTTATCAGTTTGTGACTCCGCAGAAGAACTGGTCCGATTCTGTGTATCCGGGCGGTTCTCAGGACGGCAGATTCTCCAATGGTTCTTCCGGTAAGACCGCCGATGGTCAGGCTACCGTGAACAACACCGGTTACTTTGGTAACGCTTACCTGAACCAGAAGCCGTTCCGTGTAAGCTATCCTACCGATATTGTTCTGGCAAGCTCTAACCTGGATGCAGTGAAGAACTACAAGATTCGTCTTGGCTATGACCGTACCCTTGCCGGTTCTCCCGACAAGACTTTGGACGGCGTTTTTGCTTACAGCACCGATTCTGTTAAGGATTCCTTTAGCAACAAGACCGTAACTGTGAACAATTCCAACATGATGGCTGCGTTTGATAAGTTCACCGGTGATGTGCTGAACTACGAAAAGGTAGACTACACCACCGATGGCGGTCAGACTTGGGTCAAGGGTGTTGCCGCAAGCCAGGTTCCCTCCAACGGCGTATCTCGTGTGAACCACGCTTACACGCTGAGCGAGCTGAACGGCGGCAAAGCGTTGGCTGCAGCTGTTAAGGATAGCAATGGTTATTACACCGCTGTTTATTTGAAGAGCGGCTCCGGCGACTTCGCTTACAGCAACTTGCTGGGCAAGGTTTCCGGCGCAACCGGCATTGACGGTCTGTACATCCAGACCGGTTCTGTGACTCTGTCTAAGGACAGCTCCTCTTCCCTGGATCTGTTCAAGTATGATGGTTCTACGGATATTTCTCAGGTATCCAAGAAAGAAGTGAAGTTGAGCTTCTTCTGCGACAAGAACCCGGCAACCGGTAGCTTGAAAGTAACCGTTGCTGACGATGGTAACCGTAGCCAGTTCAATAGTGCATACGATTCTTTGAATAGCTACATTAAGAACTACAGACCTTCTGACTTTAAGGATTACGATAAGGCCGGCGGCTCTTCCGCAACCTATGATGCAGCAACCGCTGCTTTGGCTGCCGGCTTTGAGGCCCGCCAGTCTCCGCTGAATCTGTCCACTGCCGGCACGCTGTCCAGTGCGTTCACGAAGACGCCTGTTACCTCTGAGGTAAAGACCGTGATCGGCGAGCCTGCAACCAAGCCCGTAACTTCCTTGGATCAGCTGCCTGCAGCTCTGGCTGCTTATGCAACGACTGACGGCAATTATTACTATGCTGACAGCGCTATGAGCCAGCCTTATTACACCACGGAGGCTCTGACCGATGCTGATGTAACGGGTCAAACTTCCACCACTGTTGGTGGTCAGGCTTACACCGCGGGTATGGATAAGACCGGCCAGTTTGTTGTGAAGAGCGGTTCTTCCTGGTACTTCCTGAACACCCCGGCTTATGCCACCGCATGGGATACCACCACTTATAAGGATGCTCCCTATGCGATCAACGGTGCTGAAAAGGAAGGCACCTTCAATCAGGCGAAGTTCGTTTACTACAATGCCAATGGCGTTGCCGTGAGCAAGGACTTCACTGTGAAGCACATGGTTACCGAGAAGTCCATTGTCAACAATGGTGAGGAAACCCGTGCACTTGCCATGCAGGCAAGAGACAAGATGCGCTATGCTGTGGATCAGTGTGCGCAGATGCTGAGCGTTACCGTTGCCGGTCAGATCTTCACGGATGTTTCTTCCATTCGTGACGGTATGACGGACGCCAACTTCGATCTGCCCGAGTACCAGAAGATGGTATCCGTGGCGAAGGATGCTGAAAAGATGTACGCTGCAGATATTTACCTGAAGAGTGACGAGTCCAAGACGGTGCTTGCCACCTGCGGTTGGAACCAGATCGACCAGACCATTGCTGACCTGGCAAACACCAACGGTAATGACGCTGCGGATTATACCTATGCATTCTCCACCAGCACTTCTTCTTTGCTGATTGAAGAGGCTGTTCGTATGTTTAAACTGTACATGGGCACTGTGACCGAGCGCGGCTATATCGGCGACAAGGTGGAGGCTGAGGTTTCTCACGCCAGCGGCAGCGCTTACAGCGCAATGACCACCACCTGGACAGATTCCGGTAAGGTCGATGCAGACGGCAATGCCATCAAGAATGCTGCAATCGCCACCACCGCGACTTCCGTGAAGTACGGTGCTGTTGAGGGCGGCAAGCTGGTTAACAAGGGCGAGAAGGTTTACACCGACGAGTCCTGGACCAACTATGTGAACGCATTGGCTGCTGCTGTAGATGTTGCGACCACCGGTAACGGCGACTACGCCCATAAGGACGCTGCCACCTATGTTCCGGCTGATAAGGACAACTACACCGCCAACCTGTCTGCTTGCTTCACCGCTTACAAGAACCTGGTAGATGCAGAGAACTCTCTTGAAGAGGGCACTGCTCCCTCCGGCTTCGCTGTAACCGGTAAGGTACTTGCTCTGGCGAACACCAGCGGTAAGGTTGCTGGTGACAAGTTTACAGTCATTGGTTGTAATGTGATCATCAATGGCGAGACTGTGGCTACCACTGGTCAGGATGGCACCTTTACCATTCCGTCTTTGGCTGCCGGTAAGTACACGGCAACGCTCAGCTACCAGTATGGCTATGACCGTAACATCACCATTGAGGTGAAGGACGGCAATGTGAATCTGGGCAGCTACGGTATGGTTGTATGCAATTTCAAGAAAGATGCAGCAATCAACGGTACTGACTACAACACATACAAGAAGTCAACAGGTAAATCTAAGGGTAGTGCTTCCTATAACGAAGCATGCGACTTTAACCATGATGGCGCTGTAAATGGTACAGACTACAATATCTATAAGGCATTTACAGGCAAGACACTGAGCAACGCAATCTACGGCTAAATCCTAACTTAAAGTACCCTGGCGGTGCTTCGGCGCCGCTTGGGTTACACGGATTATGATTATGAAATTGAACAAACTCAAGAGAACACTTGCTGCTTTCTTATCGTTTGTATTGATTTTGACCTTAACCTCTATAACCCCGCTGGCTGCCCAGGGTACCTTGGGCACCGAGAAGCCCCACCTCTCCTGTACCTTTACGGACAGCGAGGGCAAGGCTGCAGACGGCAATGCACTGTCTGCCGGGGATTACACCGTATCCTTTACGCTTTCCGGTATGCAGTCCTTTGCCGTGATGCAGTACACCATGTCTTATGACGCGGCTGTGCTGACGGTCAACGGTCACAGTGATCTGCTGTCGGACAGCAAGCCGGATCAACTGCGGGGCCTTGGCGCCGCCGGTGTGCTGGTGCAGAATGGGACCATCAACTTTGGTTTTATCACCAGGGTGGACCAGATTGCAACGACCACCGCCATTGACGCGGCGGGTCAGCTCCTTTTGAAGTTGCAGGTTACCGTTGCTACGGAAGCGCCTGTGGACTTTGCAAAGATCGTGACCTTGGATACGGACCCGAACCAAACCTTCATTGAGGCAGATTATGCGGATTACGCCGACTATGGCACGGCTGACCAGGACTGTTATGCATTGGTCACCGCCTTTGACGGCTATAATGCTACGCTGTATCCCATGACAGCGGATCTGTCACCGGCCACCGGCCATGCCGTTACCGGCAGGGTGCTGGCGCTGGCCAATACCAGCGGCAAGGTCGCCGGCAGTGCATTTACCGTCATCGGTTGTGATGTGCTGATCAATGGGGAAGTTGTGGCTACCACCGGCGCAGATGGCGTATTTACCATTCCGTCTTTGGCAGCCGGTACTTATACCGCTACGCTGAGCTATGCCTACGGCTATGACCGTGACATTCAGATCACGGTTGCTGACACTGATGTGGATCTGGGCACCTACGGTATGGTTGTATGCAACTTCAAGAAAGATGCGGCTATAAATGGCACAGACTTCAATGTTTATAAGAGATGTACAGGTAAGAGTAAGAGTGACAGTACATACAATTCAGCCTGTGATTTTAATCATGACGGTGCTGTGAATGGTACTGATTACAACATTTACAAGGCATTCTCTGGTAAAATGTTGAGTGCTGAGATTTACAATTGATTATTTTAGGAGGAAACACACATGCGCAAAAGCGTAAAGAAAGTGCTTTCCGGTATTATGGCAGGTATGATGATCCTGACTGCTGCGCCCGTTTCTGCGTTGGCAGCGAATTATACGCCTGGCCAGGTTATCGAAAAGGCTGACTTGCCTGCTGCTAAGAGCCTGAGCCCGAAATTGGATGTAGTATGGACTGCCTACACCGGTAAAGATCAGGCTTTTTATAAGAATGGCGATGAGAACTGGATTACCGATGGCGCGACCGTTACTGATTTGAGTAAAGTTTCTGTGGAAGGTCAGACCGTTGGTAGCGATGATTGCACCCTGAAAGCAAACTCTAAGGGCGAGTATTTCGTTGCTGCATCGTTCATTCTGCATGATACAGCTGGCCAATTTGGCAATGTACAGTTTAAATATGAAGTTAATTCAGCTTTGACACCAGGTGTGCGTAGCAATCCTACTACCGGCTGGAGCAAGACTGCAAAGTTACTTGCAATGGCTGATGAGGCTATGGTCGATGCTAACGGCGAAGCTTATATGACTGATAATGCAAGTGATGTAAACGGAACCGAGCAGTACATCTGCTATGGTACTCGTTTGGTTAACGATGAAGTTCCGGATGCTACATGGCAGGGCGATACTTCTACCTTGTACAACAGTGACGAGGATACAAATGTTGTTATTGATGGTATTTACATTGCAACTGTTGGCTTTAAGGTAGCTGCTGGCACAAAAATTGAAGATAGCTTGTTGACTTTCAACACCGATCCGCTGATGACCAAGTACAGTTCTATTGCATTTGGTAACGAAAACGAGATCGCTTGCAGTTACACCATGACAGGTATCTCCGAAGAAGGCGATGCTGAGGTTGGACTTTTTGAAGTACCCATGAAGGCATCTGCTCCGGAGCCCAAGTCTTACACCGTTAAGTATGTGACCGAGGATGGCAAGGACCTGGGCACCGAGACTGTGGAAGAGGGCAAGAGCCCCGCTTCTGTACCGGCTCTGCCCACGAAGGCTCCCGATGCTGCCGGCCACTACAGCTATGCTTGGGATAACGATCCCACCACAGCGACCATCTCCGCAGACACCATCTTCACTGCTAAGCTGACCACCACGCCGCATAATCCGCAGACTCTGGAAAGCAACATTGTGGATGCCACCTGCGATAAGGCTGGTTCTAAGACCGTGACCACCAGCTGCTCTGTTTGCGGCTATGTGATCAGCGAGAATAACGTGGTTATCCCCGCTACCGGTCATGCTTGGGGCGAGTGGAAGCATGACGCTGCAACTGCTGAGGCTGATGCCACCCATACCCGCGTTTGCGGCAAGGACGCTTCTCACACGGAGACCAAGGCCTGTGACTTTACTTCTCAGGTAACGCAGAACCAGACTTCTGATCTGCCTGAGATTACCACTTACACCTGTAAGGACTGCGGCTACTCCTACGCTAAGGAGACCAAGCCCGCTCTGGGTCATACCCACAACTACGGCGCTCCCGTTGCTGATTACACCAGCGGTGAGGCCTTCGTTGAGGGTAAGAATTACACCCACACTGCTACCTGCACCGGCGAGGGTACCTGCAGCCAGCCTACGAAGACTGACAAGTGCACCTTCAACAATGGTGTGGAGACCAAGGCTGCTACCTGCACCGAGCCCGGCGTGAAGACCTTCACCTGCACCGAGTGCGGCGGCACCTACACTGTAGCGATCCCGGCTACCGATCATAACTGGGGTGACTGGAAGCATGTTGAGGGCACCGAGGGTGCTGATGCAAAGCACAGCCGTGTATGCGCCAATGACGCTTCTCACACGGAGACCAAGGCCTGCGACTTCACCGCTAAGGTGACCCAGGAGGCCACTCTGGATCAGCCCGAGATCACCACTTACACCTGTAAGGACTGCGGCTACTTCTACACCAAGGAGACTGCGCCGGCTCTGGCTGGTGTGACCGTAACTGTAAATGCTGTGGAGAACGGCTCTGTAACCCTGGCAGGTCAGGATGTGACCGCCGGTGGTTCTAAGAAGTTCGCTGAGAACGGCACTTACACCCTGGTTGCGACTCCCAATGCGGACTGCACCTTCGTAGGCTGGCAGACCGGTAACAAGATCGTTTCCACCGATGCTACCTACACCACCGTGGCTATCGCTGACATCACTTACACGCCTGTGTTCGCTGAGTCCGCTAAGCCCGTTCAGTTCACCTTTGTTGATATGTTCAACAACGTGATCTCTTCTCAGTCTGTTGCTTCCGGCGCAGATGTGAAGATCCCGCAGGCGCCCACCTACACCGGCTACACCTTCACCGGTTGGTCCGCAGATGAGGCTACCATTAAGGCCGCTACCTCCTCCATGACTGTTTATGCACAGTATGAGAAGGACGCTGCCGCTACCTACACTGTAACCACTGACGCTGACGCTACCGTTGCTTACGGCAGCAACTCCGCGCAGGGTACTCTGGCTGACGTTCCTTACGGCACCCAGGTAACCGTGTCTAAGGCCGGCGCTACCGCTTGGGCTATCGACGGCAAGATAGTTGCTTACGGCGACAGCTACACCTTCTATGTTGCATCTGATGTAACTGTGAAGGCGGCTTCCGCTACCACCCAGGCTCCCGTTGTGGCTGCTGTTTCTGCCAACCAGGTTGCCGGTTCTTACAAGGTTGAGTTCGTTGCTACCCGCGCTATGGTGGATGGCTGCACTTACCTGAAGTCCGGTTTCGTGTATGGTAAGAACCTGTCCGATGCTGACCTGACTCTGGCCAACGTTGGCAAGAAGGGTTCCGCTGATAACTCCGGCGTTGTGAAGGCTGCTTATGCCAACAGCACCGAGGGCAGCACTCAGTTCATCCTGAGCTATGGTATCTCTGCTCAGACCGGCACTGCCTCCGCTAAGGCATTCTTGACCTACAAGAATCAGAATGGCAAAGTGCAGACCGTGTACTCTGATGTGATGAACCACACTTACGCTTAATCGCGTAAACACCTATTTATCGCTCCTGCCGGCGGGCAACTGCCGGCAGCGATATAAGGCAATTTAGGAATAGGAGGAATGTCTTCATGAAAGAAGCTTATTCTAAGCCTGTTGTCGACGTCAAGGAATTTCAGCAGATCGATGTGATGACCGCAAGCGGTCCTGAAATTATTGGTGGCGAAGACGACTAATTGCAATTAGTAAAATAATTGCTCGAGCGAAAAGAGCCGAGGGAGCAATCCCTCGGCTCGATTTTTTTTGCTTTATCGGTGCGGCCGGTTGGGTGCACCGGGTCGGTATTGTACGGATCGGCGGGGTGACCGTCGGCTTTTTTTGTTTTTCTATGGCAATGGAGCAGCACTTATGGTACAATGAAAGCAGACGAAACGATTGGAGGCGGCGGTATGAAAAAAATGACAAAGCGCTTGGCGTGCCTGGTGCTGGTGTTGGTAATGGCCTGCTGTGCCCTGCCGGGGGTCACTTACGGTGCCACCACCTCGGTAGATCTGAACCAGAACTACCTGTTCCGTACCCGGACGAATGCCTTTTCCTTTGGCGCCGGTGAGACGGCAAACCTGACCTTTACGCCCCAGTACACGGCGGAATACACCTTAAAGCTGTACGGCCATGTGACAGGCGGGCGGAATATCCGTGCCAGCCTGACGGATCTGGACGGCACGGTCACGAACTTTGAATACCCTAACCGTACCGGCTCTACCGTTAAGGATTATAGCCATCCGTACCTGACCGCTACCTTGGAGCAGGGCAAAACCTATACCTACTCGGTTTGGGGCTGGACGGCAACCAGTACCGGCGCAACGGTAGACGTGGACTTTACCAGCGGCGAAAGCGGCACCCTTTCCAAGGAGGTGGGGCTGCGGCTGTATCTGGACCAAACGGAATTTACCGCTTACAGCCAGCAGGCGGTGCTGAATGCGATGAAGCTGCTGATTGTGGATCGCACCGGCGCCCACTTGGAATGGAAGTATAAGGATGCGATGGGCAGCCTGTTGGTAGGCGGCGCCGATGTGATCGTGGATCTGTCCGCTTGCGGTGCCTGCGGCAAGAACACGGTGCAGGTGCACTATATGGGCTACACCGCCACGGCGGATTTTAATTTGGCCCACGACTATTCTGTGCTGCTGGAACGGGTGGCGGCTACGCCTACTGCCCGCGGTTATGACCTGCTGGGGTGCAGCCGGTGCAGCGCTACCACACGGGCAAATTTTGTAGACTACGACGGCTTTTGCATTGCTACCCCCGGCGCGGATATGGGCGCGCTGCTGTTTAACGATACGGATGTGACCGCCGGCGGCCGGATTTATGTAGATCGGGGCAAGGACTGCACGCTGCTGGCTCTGCCCAATAGCGGCTGCCGTTTTGCCGGTTGGCAGCAGGGAAATAAGATTTTGTCCGGCGATGCCAGCTATACCTTTACCCCGGTGGCCAGCGCCACCTACACGCCGCTGTTTTTGGACAACAGCGACCGGCTGACTTTTTTGTTTATTGACCCGTTTTCCAATGTGCTGTCTTATCAACAGGTGGACAGTGCTGCGGATGTAAAGATCCCTACGCCGCCTACCTACACCGGCTATACTTTTGTCGGCTGGTCCTACACGCCGACGCAGATCCACAGCGCCACCGGCTCCCTGACCGTGCAGGCACTGTACCGCGCCGGTGGAGCCAAGCAGCTGACCATCACCGCCCCCGGCTGCACCTTGCAGTGCGGCAGCCAAACTGCCCGGAACAGTCTGACTGTTGCCTATGGGGCGCGGGTTACTGTGTCTGCAGCAGATGCCAAGGGCTTTTCAGCCGATGGGCGGGTGCTGGGTTATGGCAGCCGGTACAGCTTCTATGCCGTTGCCGATTTGGCGCTGGAGAAGTGCACCGATGATCAGACTCCGGTACCCTCTGTGTCGCTGCTCTCTGCCCAGTTGCAGTCGGATACCGGGCGGGTGATGTTTGCTGCCACCCGGTCCATGGCCGGGGAGGGAAACCGGCTGGTGACCTCCGGCTTCCTGTACGGCAAGAATTTGGCAGACGATGACCTGGTGCTGGAGATGGCCGGTAAGCCGGGCACCGGTACGGACGCCGGCACGGTGCGCTGCGCTCAAAACCGCTCTACGGAGCCGGGAGGCCAGTTTGTGCTGTACTACGGTATTTCCGCCCATGTGGGCACTGCCGCCGCGCGGGCGTACCTGACTTATGCAGACGCAGACGGCGCCCTGCACACGGTGTATTCCGCCGTGCTGCGCTATACCTATTGACAGACTTTTCTTGTTTACAATCTGCCCGGCCTGTGCTACAATAAGGGCAGCAAAGGAGTGCGATTATGAAAAAAACTATACGCCTGGGCAGTTTTCTGCTGGCGTTTCTACTGCTGGTGTGCACCCTGCCGGTGACGGCGTGGGCAGCGTCAACATCATATGATTTAAGCCGTGCCTTGTTTCGTTCTGCTGAGACCCAAAAAAATGTAGTTTCCTATGCAAAAGGCGAAAAGGCCACGCTGACCTTTACCCCGCAGTACACGGCGGAGTATACTCTGAGCTTTTTTGTACACAATCCGAACGGCGAAAGCGGACGCAATGCGCACGCAAGTTTGACTTTCCCGGGCGGAAAGGTGCAGGAAGGGGAGTATCCATACCGTCCCAACGCCAAGGATTATAGCAGACCTTATATAACTGCCACCTTGGAAAAGGGCAAAACATATACCTACCATGTTTGGGGCTGGTTGCCTTCCAGTGAGGGTTCCGATGTAGATATTACATTTATCAGTGGTGCAAGCGGCGCGCTGACGGAGGAACTGGGGCTGCGTGCTTATTTGCAGGGCAAGACAGTGTTTAACGGCTACAACCCCCAAGCGGTGCTCAATGAATTGAAACTGCTGGTGGGATTTAAGAACGCCACCCAGCCTTTGGAATGGTATTATAAAAATGCCGGCGGTGTGCTGAGCATTAACGGCATCGACGTGATCGTGGATATGTCCGGCTGCGGCGCCGAGGGTATGAACACCATGGCGGTGTACTACCAAGGCTATCGCGCTGAGGCGAAATTTGAAATCCGCAGTCACGAGCATAATTACGAGGCGGGGGATTCGGTACTGCCCACCTGCACCACTGCGGGCTATACGCCCTACTTCTGCACCATTTGCGCAGATGAGGTGCACCGGGATATTGTCCCGGCGCTGGGTCATAATTACAAAGAAAAAAGTCGTGCCTTGACCCGGGCCACGACTTCTAAGGACGGCAAGCGGACGGCAACTTATACTTGTACCCGCACCGGCTGCAAGGCCACATACACCAAAACCTTGCAGACATACTATAAGGTCAATAACATCAAGCTGAGCAAAACCGCTTACACCTACAACGGCAAGGTGCAAAAACCGTCTGTGACGGTAAAAAACAGCAAGGGCAAAGCCCTGAAGAATGGTACGGATTACAAAATCAGCTATCCCAAGGGCATGAAGCATGTGGGCAAATACACCGTAAAAGTGACCCTCAAGGGCAATTACAGCGGCAGTAAGTCCATGACCTATAACATTAACCCCAAGGGCACTAGCGTGTCTAAGGTGAAAGCTGCCAAGAAAGGCTTTAAGGTGACCTGGAAAAAACAGGCGACGCAAACCACCGGCTACCAGGTGCAGTATAGTACCAGCAGCAAGTTTAAGAAAGCCAAGACGGTGACGATCAGCAAGAATAAGACCACTTCTAAGAGTGTCGGTAAGCTGTCTGCCAAAAAGAAGTATTATGTGCGGGTACGCACTTATAAAACCGTCAAGGTGAACGGCAAAAATGTAAAACTTTATTCCGGGTGGAGTAAGGCCAAGAGCGTGACCACCAAGAAATAAGAAAAACCGGCGGATTTTCTCCGCCGGTTTGTTGCACCTTGTACAAGATTTTGCATAGCGGCGGGCAAGTTGTGAATAATATAACAAATCTGCAGACAGAGACCAATTTTTTCTTGCAATATAGGGGCAAATCGGCTATAATTGTATCGGTAAAAATATCAGACTTTTCTAAGAAGACAGATTAACTTGAAGGAGTTGTTATTTTATGAACGCACTGAACAAAAAATCCGTTGAAGATTTGGATGTTAAAGGCAAGCGCGTACTGGTACGCTGCGACTTTAATGTTCCGCTGAAAGACGGCGAGATCACCAATGACAAGCGTATTGTGGCTGCACTGCCCACCATTAAGTACCTGATGGAGCAGGGCGCTAAGGTGATTTTGTGCTCCCACCTGGGCAGACCCAAGGGCGAGTATAAGCCTGAGTTCAGCCTGGCTCCCGTGGCCAAGCGCCTGAGCGAGTACCTGGGCGTGGATGTGCCGCTGGCTGAGGACGAGAATGTGGTTGGCGACAATGCCAAGAAGATGGCTGCCGATTTACAGGACGGCCAGGTGATGCTGCTGGAGAATGTGCGTTACCGTGCAGAGGAGACCAAGAACGAGGAGAACTTCTCCAAGGAGCTGGCTTCTTTGGCAGACCTGTTTGTGAACGACGCATTCGGCACCGCACACCGTGCCCACTGCTCCACCACCGGTGTGGCTTCTTACCTGCCGGCTGCCTGCGGTTATTTGATCCAAAAGGAGATCCAGTTTATGGGCGGCGCACTGGCAGATCCCAAGCGCCCGCTGGTTGCCATTCTGGGCGGCGCTAAGGTGTCTGACAAGATTGGTGTGATTTCTAATTTGATCGACAAGTGCGATACCATCATCATCGGCGGCGGTATGGCTTATACCTTTATGAAGTACCTGGGCCACAACATCGGCACCTCTCTGCTGGAGGCTGACTGGGTGGACAAGGCCGGCGAGATGATGCAGACTGCCAAGGATAAGGGCGTGAAGTTCCTGATCCCCGTAGACAATCGCTGCGGCAAAGAGTATAAAGAGGATACCGAGGTTTTGGTTTGCAAGTCCGACGATATTCCGGACGGCTGGATGGGCCTGGACATCGGTCCCAAGACCGAGAAGCTGTTTGCTGATGCCATTGATGGCGCAGGCACTGTGATTTGGAACGGCCCCATGGGTGTGTCCGAGTGGGACCATTTCGCCAGCGGCACCATCGCTGTGGCTAAGGCTATTGCTGACAGCGGCGCCATCTCCATTATCGGCGGCGGCGATTCTGTGGCTGCTGTGACCAAGCTGGGCTTTGCTGATAAGATGAGCCACATCTCTACCGGCGGCGGCGCTTCTCTGGAGTACCTGGAGGGCAAGGAGCTG
>ERZ773237.2435-NODE-2435-length-12533-cov-5.408559_pt1 | contig 12533 bp, 8 predicted proteins | sample MGYA00580990_ERZ773237 | MGnify/ENA primary metagenome ERZ773237 (study PRJEB29015, sample SAMEA2737749) | human gut metagenome | biome: human gut; feature: human-associated habitat; material: faeces | place: China | collected 2012 ...
TCACCCGTTACCGCACACGACTGGGCGCGGAGGCGGCCTCGGTGCAGGCCCTCCGGCTGCGGTGCGGGGAGTTCGAAACGCTGCGCGCGGCCGACGCCGAGCAGATCCGGCGCCTCGGCATCCGGCTCCGCAGGCTCGAAGCCGCCGCCAAGGCCGTCGCCGTCACCGACGCCGAAATCCGCACCCCGCTGCGCGACACCGTCGTCGTCCGGATACACGACACGCTCCCCGTGCGCGACACCGTCCGGATGTTCCGCTGGCGCGACCCGTGGATTTCGGTCGAAGGACGCATCGGCCGCGACTCGGCCGCCTGCCGCATCCGCAGCGTCGACACCCTGCGCCAGGCGGTCCACCGCATCCCGCGCCGTTTCCTCTTCATCCGCTGGGGCACGAAGGCCCTCCGGCAGGAGATCGTCTCGACCAATCCCCACACACGGATCGTCTATGCGGAGTACGTGAAAATCGAACGCTGAAAAATTTTCCGCAAAAATCCGGCTGTCCCGTAGGGGTCGGCCGGATTTTTCGTGTCACAATGGAAACGACAGCAAACCATGAATCCGGACAACCATACCTGGGACCTTCTGGTCGGCGCCCTCAAAGGCACGCTCGGCGAGGCCGAACAGCGCGAATTCGACCGATGGGCCGCCGAAGCGGAAAACCGCCGCTTCTACAACAACCTGACCCGCGTATGGCGCGAAATACAGCAGCGGGCCGCGGCTTACGAGCCGGACCGCGACCGGCTGTGGCGGCAGTTGCAGCAACGGATCGGAACCTACGAAATTCCGCATGCGGACCAGCTTCCGAAACGTCGCCGGAGCCACCTGCTGCAAATGGCCATAGCTGTCGCCGCGGCAGTCGCCGTGACCCTTTTCGCAACCCGCGCCGACCTCTTCCGCTCCGCCGCAGAGACGGCGGAACAGCGGCTCTGCGCCTTCGAAGGCAAGTCGCAGGCGCGGCTCTCCGACGGCTCGACGGTCTGGCTCCACGGCGGATCGACGCTCACCTGCGACGCCCGTTTCGCCGCCGGGGAACGCCGCGTGAAACTCCGCGGCGAAGGGTTCTTCGAGGTGGCCAAAGACTCCGAACGCCCCTTCACCGTCGAGGTCGAAGGGTTGGAAATCAGCGTCCACGGCACGAAATTCAACGTCCGCACCGCGGCCGACCGCTACGTGTCGGTCTCGCTGGTCGAAGGCTCGGTGTCGCTCGACACCGGGCGCGGCAGCCGCAGACTGCTGCGTCCCGGGGAGATCGCCTGTTACGACCCCGACACGCGCAAAGTGGTCATCGGACGCGGCAACGTGGCGATGGAGTCCTGCTGGGCCGCGGGAAAACTCGCGTTCGAACGGCAGTCGCTGGGCGAAATCTGCCGCTACATGGCGCGCTGGTACGACACCGAAATCCACATCACCCCGGCCCTCGCACACAACTACGCCTACACGTTCACCATTACCAACGAACCGCTCGAAGAGATCCTGCGCATCATGAGCCGCATCAACCCCATCGCCTACACGTTCGCCGAAGACAACACCGTCACGATTTCCGAACTCGAATAAACCCTGCATTACGACCTTTAAAAACCCGATTGCCTATGAAGCGATAAACCGCCCCCCTACCCGACCTTACCGCAGCGGCCCATGACCAATGCCGCCGCAAACTTTCCACAAACTTAAAATTTCAACCATGATGCACTTCAGACTATTTGCAATCCTCTTGCTGCTGGTCGCAGGCAGTACGACGGTTGTATCCGGCCAGACGCAGCAGGAACCGGCGCTCGACATGGAGTTCACGGACATCCCGCTTTCGGAGGCCATATCCCGTATCGAGAAGAACACCCGCTACACGTTCTTCTACGACGCCAAGCAGACCGACCTCTCCCAACGCGTGAGCCTCAAGGCGAAGCGAATGCCGATTTCAGCCGCCTTGAAGGAAATGCTCGCCCCGACAGGGCTGAACTTCACCATCACCGAACGCCAGATCGCCCTGATCCCGGCCCGCAAGGCCGCGGCCCGGCAGCGCACGATCGCAGGCGTCGTCAACGACTCGTCCGAAACGCCGCTGGCGGGCGTGGCCGTCACGCTCGTGGGCGACAATACCCGCGGTGCGGTAACGGAAGCCAACGGCAGCTTCTCGCTCACGGTCCCCGACGCCGACATAACGCTCAACTTCACCTATCTGGGCTACGTGAGCAAGGAAGTCGCCGTCCCCGCCACGCAGAACAACGTGAAGGTGTTCCTTACGGAGGACGCCGTGAAGATGGAGGATGTGGTGGTCGTGGGTTACGGAACCCAGAAAAAGGTGAACCTCACGGGCGCCATCGCCACGGTGGACGAAAAACAGCTGCAGAACCGGTCGGCGCCTTCGGTGGCCCACATGCTGCAAGGCTCCGTCCCGGGACTCACGGTCTCGACTTCGTCGGGACGCCCGGGCAATCCGGCCAGCCTCAACATCCGCGGCATCACCTCGATCAACGGCGGTTCGCCGCTGGTGCTGGTCGACGGCGCCGAAGGCGACCTGATGAAGATCAACCCCAACGACGTGGCCTCGATCTCGGTGGTCAAGGACGCTTCGGCGGCGGCCATCTACGGCGCCCGTGCGGCATTCGGCGTGGTGCTCGTGACGACCAAGAGCGGCGACTCCTCGGGCAAGACCCGCATTTCGTACAGCGGCCGCTGGGGCTGGAACGAACCCACCACCTCGACCGACTACGAGACCCGCGGCTACTACTCGGTCTACCTCAACGACCTCTTCTGGCGCTCCTACGCCGGAAACAACTACACGCGCTACACCGAACAGGACATGATGGAGCTGTGGGCGCGCCGCAACGACCGCACGGAGCATCCCGACCGCCCGTGGGTCAAGATCGACCAGCGCGACGGCCGCGACACCTATGTCTACTACGGCAACACCGACTGGTATCACTACCTGTTCAAGGACGAGCACCCGAACACGAGCCACAGCATCTCGCTCTCGGGAGGCAACGACCGTGTGGACTATCTGCTCTCGGGCAGCTATTACAGCGAGGAGGGACTTTTTCGCCAGCATCCCGACAAGCTCCAGAAGATCACATTCCGGTCGAAAATCACCTTCGACATCAACAAGTGGCTGAAGGTGAGCAACAACACCAGCTACTACAACTACAAGTACTTCTACCCCGGCCCGAGCGATGTCAATACGGCCTTCTCGTGGAGCACCGTACACGGACTGGCTTCGTTCGTTCCCGTCAACCCCGACGGCACGAGCGTCTACAACACGTCGTTCTCGAACTACCAGATCATGGACGGACTGCCCACGATCCTCAACAAAGACGGCCACACCAACGACGACCATACGGACAACATGTCGACCACGACGGAGCTGACCTGGACCCCGGTCAAAGGGCTGGAGATCAAGGGTAACTTCACCTACATGTTCAATACCACGCGCTACACCAACCGTCAGGTCAACACCGAGTACTCGCAGTATCCGGGTGAAATAAACACGCTCACGTCCGGAAAGATGGAGGACAAACTCTATGAAAAGAGCATGACCCACACCTACTATCAGGCCAACCTCTACGGCACGTTCGAACGCACCTTCGCCCGGGACCACAACTTCAAGGCGATGGTCGGCTTCAACTGGGAGACCAAATTCCTCAAGGACGTGGCCGCAACGGGTTACAACCTGCTCTCCGAAACGCTCAACGACCTGAACCTCGTGGGCCAGGGCGCCGACGGCGAAAAACGCATGGAGGTAGGCGGCGGTCAGAACGAATACGCCCTGATGGGCTTCTTCGGCCGTCTGAACTACGACTACAAGGGCAAATACCTCGTCGAGGCGAGCGGCCGCTACGACGGCACATCGCGCTTCAAGCGCGGGCAGCGCTGGGGCTTCTTCCCCTCGTTCTCGCTGGGATGGCGCGTCTCGGAAGAGGCCTTCTTCGACGGCATCCGCGACCAGTTCAACAACCTCAAACTGCGCTTCTCGTACGGCCAACTGGGCAACCAGAACGTCGGTTATTACGACTATATCCGCAAAATCTCGATCGGGAGTCAAAACTACCTGTTCGGCGGCGACAAGCCCACCACGGCGACCATCTCGGCCCCGGTGGCTTCCGACCTCTCGTGGGAGCGAAGCATCCACAAGAACCTCGGCGTGGACATGAGTTTCCTGAACAACCGCCTGGCCTTCTCCGCCGACTTCTACATCCGCGACACGAAGGACATGCTCACCGCGGGCATCGCCCTGCCGGCCACCTACGGCGCCGACTCGCCGAAAATGAACAGCGCCGACCTGCGCACCAAGGGCTACGAGCTCTCGCTCAACTGGCGCGACGAGTTCCAGCTGCTGCGCCGTCCGTTCTCGTACAGCGTGACGCTGACCTTCAACGACTACGTTTCGAACATCACCAAGTTCGACAACCCCGACCGCTCCTTCGCCAAGAAATACTACGAAGGCATGCGCTGGGGCGAAATCTGGGGTTACCGCATCGACGGACTGTTCGCCTCGGACGAGGAAGCCCGCAACTACCCCGTCGACCAGACGACCGTGAACGAGATCATCAACGCCTCGGCAGGAGCCGAAAAGGGACTGCGCGCCGGCGACCTGAAATTCCGCGATCTGGACGACAACAACGTAATCTCCATCGGCAAGAACACCGTCGACGATCCGGGCGACCGCGAAATCATCGGCAACAGCCAGCCGCGCTACCACTACGGCGCCACGCTGGCGCTGCAATGGGCAGGCATCGACTTCTCGATCTTCTTCCAGGGAATCGGCCGCCAGGACTGGTACCCGGCCGCCAACGCACTGGCCTTCTGGGGTCCCTACGCACGTCCCTACGCCACCTACCTCCCCAAGAACTTCCACACGCAGATCTGGTCGGAGGAGAATCCGAACTCCTATTTCCCCCGTCCGCGCGGCTACACGGCCCTGCAGGGAACCAACCGCGAGCTGACGGCCGTCAACGACCGCTACCTGCAAAACATCGGCTACTGCCGTCTGAAAAACCTCACGGTGGGCTACACGCTGCCCAGACAATGGACCCGCAAGGCGCTGATCGAGAGCCTGCGCATCTACTTCACGGGCGAAAACCTCTTTACCTGGTCGGGCATCCGCTCGGATTACATCGACCCTGAAATGGCCGCCACGAACGGCAACCTGCGTCTCTACCCCTGGCAGCGGACCTACATGTTCGGCGTGGACGTCACCTTCTAACCGCTTAAATGAGAAGAGTTATGAAAAAGATTCTATCGATACTGACCGTAGGCTGCGCCCTGACGCTTTCGTCGTGCGAGGACTGGCTCGACAAATATCCGCTGGCGCAGATGTCGCCCGAGACCTTCTTCTCGAACGAAAACGAGTTGCAGGCCTTCAGCAACACCTTCTACACGATCTTCCCCGGCGACGGCCTTTACAACGAAGGCTACGACAACATCGTGAAGAACGAAATCGCCGCCGAAATGCGCGACGGCCGCACGATTCCCGCCTCGGGCGGCGGCTGGACGTGGACCGACCTGCGCAAGTTCAACACCCTGCTCGAATACTCGGGCAACTGCAAGGACACCGACATCCGCAACCGCTACGACGCCGTGGCCCGTTTCTTCCGCGCCTACTTCTATTTCGAGAAGGTGAAGCGCTTCGGCGACGTGCCCTGGTATGCCAAGCCCCTCGGTTCGGCCGACCCCGAGCTGAAGCGTCCCCGCGACTCGCGCGAATTCGTCATGCAGCGCATGATCGAGGACATCGACTTCGCCATCCGCTATCTGCCGGCCGAACGCGATCTCTACCGCGTGACGAAATGGACGGCGCTGGCGCTCAAGTCGCGCTTCTGCCTCTTCGAAGGCACGTTTCGCAAGTACCACAGCATCGACGGCTACGAACACGACTGGAAATGGTATCTCGAACAGGCCGCCGACGCAGCCGAGGAATTCATCACCAACAGCGGCTATTCGCTCTACACCGCGACCGGACCGGCCACCAGCTACCGCGACCTGTTCGCCTCGGAGAACGCGCAGAGCGTCGAGGTCATCCTCGCCCGCGACTATAATTCGGCGCTGGGCGTCTTCCACAACGCCAATTTCTACACCATCAGCGCCTCGTACGGCAAACCGGGCATGACGCGCAAGATCGTCGACAGCTACCTGATGGCCGACGGTTCGCGATTCACGGACAAGGCCGGCTGGGAAACCATGGAGTTCAAGCAGCAGTGTTCGAACCGCGACCCGCGCCTGGCCCAGACCATCCGCACGCCGGGATACACGCGTATCGGAGCCACGACCAAGCTGGCGCCGGACCTGGCGAACTCGATCACCGGCTACCACGTCGTGAAGTTCGTCACCGGAACGGCGCAGGACGCCTACAACAAGTCGTTCAACGACCTGCCGATCTTCCGCTCGGCGGAGGTCTACCTCAATTTCGCCGAGGCCAAGGCCGAGCTGGGAACCCTCACGCAGGAGGACATCAACCTCTCGGTCAAACGGCTGCGCGACCGTGTGGGCATGTCCAACCTGATCCTCGACGACGCCAACAAAAACCCCGACCCCTACCTGTCGGATGAGAAGACCGGCTATCCCAACGTCACGGGTGCGAACAAGGGGGTGATCCTCGAAATCCGCCGCGAACGCACCATCGAGCTGGCGATGGAGGGATTCCGCTACTACGACATCATGCGCTGGAAGGAGGGCAAGACCTTCGAACAACCGCTGCTGGGCCTCTACATCCCCGCCAAGGGCGAGTACGACATCGACGGCGACGGAACGCCCGACGTCTATTTCGCCACCAAGGGCGAGACGCCCTCGACCACGGCCAAACTGACACTGGTGATCGACCAGGACATTCTCTTCTCCGACGGCGACCACGGCTACATCTCGCCACACAAGAACAACCCCGGCATCTGGGACGAAACCCGCGACTATTTCTATCCGATTCCGACCGACGACCGCTCGCTGACGGGCGGCGCCCTGACCCAGAACCCCGGATGGAACGACGGACTGAATTTTTAACCGCAAAACAAACCGAAAAATGTTGGAACTCATGAAAAAATACCTGATGACCCTGCTGATGCTCGGCCTGGCCTGCAATGCCGCAGCCTGCATGGAGGACGAACCGTTTTACGACACCGAAATTCCGCCCCACGTCTCGATCGACAACTCCAAGGGCGAGGGTGTGACACGTCTGGTGACCTACAATGTCGGAATCTTCAACAAATACATCAAGGACGACTACCAGCTCATCGCCGACATGATGAAGGAGATCGACGCCGACGCCATCTGCATGAACGAGCTCGACAACAACACCAACCGCACGCGCCACGTCTACCAGCTCAAGCATTTCGCATCCCTGATGGGCAGCTGGGACTTCGAATACGGTGCGGCCATGCCCTACGACGGAGGCGAATACGGCGAGGGCGTGACAACCCGCAAGAAGGCCGTGAATAAGTTTTCGGTGGCCCTGCCCAAGGGCGTGGGCGCCGAGCCGCGCGTACTGGTCGTCATGGAGATGGAGGATTACGTGATCTGCACCTCGCACCTCGACCATGTCTCTTCCGAGGCGCAGCTGGGACAGGTGGAGCTGATCACCAAAACGATGAAGGAACGTTACGGCGACTCCGGGAAGCCCGTTTTCCTGGGCGGCGACATGAACGCCACACCCTCGTCGGAGACGGGCAAACTGCTCCAGAAAGACTGGGAGATCCTGACCATCACCGGATTCGGGACCTTCCCGTCGGACAATCCCTCGAAATGCATCGACTACATCATGCAGCTCAAGGGCACGCCGAAGTGCGAAGTCGTAGGCTCGCAGATCCTGCGCTGGTTCAAGTCGGGCGACGTGACGAAAGCCTCGGACCACCTGCCGGTGATGCTCGACATCAAACTCCCGGCCAAAAACAAGTAGAACCCAAAACGAACACGACCATGAAACGATATGCTTCCATCCGTCTCGTTGCGGCCGCCGCGCTGTTGATTGCGTCGGGAGGCTGCAAGGACGACAATCCGGGAACGGGGCTGAACGGGCCCGCGGTGCTGGCGATCCAGAACGCCGGGGCCGAGCCGCTCCAGATCTCGCTGCTCGAACCCAAAACCCAGACGATCGACATCCGGGCCGTCGCCCGGTCGGTCAGTGCGGAGAACCTCACCGTGACCTTCAAGGTCGACCGCACGCTGGTCGACGCCTACAACAAGGCCCACGACACGTCGTACGAACTCGTGCCGGCCGAGGCCTACGAATTTTCGAAGAAGGAGGTGATCCTGCCCCGCTACAACGAGGTTTCGTCGACGGCGCAGGTGACGCTAAACAGCGAGAAGATGCCCGACGGCGAGCAGTACCTGCTACCGATCACCATCGAACAGATCAAAGGCGACGACGCTGCGCAGACCTCCGACGAGGGCAACGTCTACTACATCCTCTTCAACAAGCGCGTGCTGCCGCCCGCCCAGCTGCTCGACCGCGAAGGCTGGAAAGTGGTCCACTGCACCTCGGAATACACCCCGGGCGAAGGCAATCCCAAGACCGGGTGGGCCAAGGACGTGCTCGACGGCAACCCGGCGAGCTATTGGACCTACAATTTCAAGGCATCCGTCGGTCCGGTGGTCTACGTTCCGCTCTATTTCGTCTTCGACATGGGCAAGGAGGTGACCGTGCGCGGCGTCCGCATCACGGCCCGCACCAAAGCCGGCGGCGTACTGAACAATCCTCCGGGCGACATCACGATCGAAACGGCCAAGACCATCACGGGCGACGGCATGGAGAACGACGCGGACTGGACATACAGCGAACGGTTCACCGGGACGAAGCCCGACGAGGGAATCATGTCCCACTCGCTCCATAACTCGGTCTATCTGGGTGAAATACAGCGGGCGCGCTACATCCGCTTCACGCTCCACATGTCGTGGAACAGCGGGTCGAGCGTAAAACCGACGCCGATGACCTACAAAGGCGGCACATTCGCCGAATTCGAAGTCTGGGGCAACCTCGAAGAACTGAACCTCGACTAATCCCTTATCACCCGCCTGCGGGAGCGTTCCCGCAGGCGGCTTTTTCAGCCACCACCCTTCCCCAATCCAATGAGAAAGAGCATTTTATTAATCTTCGTCACACTTCTCGCGGCAGCCGGCTCCGCCCGGAGCATCGACATCATCCCGCGCCCCGCGGAAATCACCGAAGCCAGAGGTGAGTTTCGGATCACGGCCCAGACCGCCATCGCCGCCGAAGGAGAACTCCGGCGTCCCGCCGAAATCTTCGCAACGGACATCGAACCCGTCATCGGGCGCGAAATACCCGTGGCCGCGAAGGGCGAAATCCGTCTCCGGACATCCCCGTCCCTCGCCGCCGAGGAGTACACTCTTGCCGTGACGCCCCGTACCGTCGAAATTCTCGGAGGCTCCCCGCAAGCCGTGTTCTACGCCTTGCAGACACTCCGCCAACTCGTCGCTACCGACGGAACAGTACCCGCGGTCGTCGTCCGCGACAAACCCTGCTTCGCACACCGAGGCGGAATGCTCGACTCCGGGCGTCATTTCTGGACCGTAGACGAGGTGAAGCGTTTCATCGACATCCTCGCCATGCACAAGCTGAACGTATTTCACTGGCATCTCTCCGAAGATCAGGGATGGCGCATCGAGATCAAACACTATCCCCTGCTGACCGAGATCGGGTCCGTACGCAGGGAGACCGTCATCGGCCGATACGACAAGACCGACGAAAGCCGCAACCGATACGATGGAAAACCCTACGGCGGTTTTTACACCCAGGACGACGTACGCGCCATCGTGGCCTACGCCGCAGAGCGCTACATCGAGGTCATTCCCGAGATCGACATGCCCGGGCATATGCTCGGGGCGCTGGCTTCCTATCCCCAGCTGGGATGCCGGGGCAAGGGCTACGAGGTATGGACCCACTGGGGGATTTCCAAGGACGTGCTCTGCGCCGGAAAGGAGGAGACCTTCGAATTCGTGGAAAACGTGCTCGCAGAGGTGCTCGACCTGTTCCCCTCGAAATTCATACACGTCGGGGGCGACGAATGTCCCAAGGAGCGCTGGAAGGAGTGCCCCGCCTGCCAGAGGCGCATCCGGGAGGAGGGACTGGCAAACGAAAACGAACTTCAGAGTTATTTCATGCACCGCGTCGAAAAGTGGCTCCACGAGCACGGACGCGAGTTGATCGGATGGGACGAGATCATGCAGGGCGGAATATCGAAGTCAGCGGTAATCATGGCCTGGACGGATCAGTTCCGGGGAACGGACGCCGCGAGGAAGGGAAACCGAGTCATCATGACACCCAAGTGGAACTGCTACCTCGACTACTCGCAGACTTCCGATCCCGAGAAGTAGGAGCCGATAGGACCCACACGGTACCTCTCCATGAGGCAGGTTTACCGACTCGATCCCTACGACCGCCTGAAACCCGCCGAGTACAGGAATATCCTCGGCATTCAGGGAAACGTATGGACCGAATATATCGCCGATTTCGGCCATGTGCAGCGAATGACGCTCCCCAGGATGGCCGCCATCGCAGAAATCGCCTGGGCATACGACCGGAAGGATTACGACGATTTCGAAAAACGGGCCAAAAGGCTCCTGCCGGAACTTTACGGAAACGCAAAACTAAAATTCTCGGAATTCTTCTTCGAGGACATCGAGTGAACAAAGCCGCGGAAAAGCGGGTCGCCTCCCCACCCTGCGGCCTGCTTTTCCGCAACGGCTTTTCGGGGAATCCCGATTTTTAGTACTTTTACACAGTCTTACGACACGCCATGTCAGATAACGAATACGACGTTCACCTGTGGTTGAGAATCGAACGGGGGGGGGAAATCGCCGCCTTCCGGGAGTTGTTCGACCGTTACTATGCGCCGTTGTGCCGCTTCGCCGAGTTCTGGCTCCGCGACCGCGCTTCGGCCGAAGAGGTCGTACTCGACGTCTACACCCATGTCTGGCAGCACGCCGCCGAGCTGCGGATCACCGTCTCGGTACGCGCCTATCTGTTCCGCGCCGTGCGCAACCGGGCGCTCAACCGCCTGCGCGACGACCGTTTTTCCTACATTCCGTTCGAAGAGTTAGGCGAGGTTTTCGCCAGCCCCGAGTCGTTGCAGATCGAGACCGACGAGATCACGCAGCTCGTGGCCGAGGCCGTCTCGCAGCTGCCCGGCCGCTGCCGCGACATCTTCCTCAAAAGCCGCAACGAGCAGCTCTCGAACGCCGAAATAGCCGCCGAAATGCATATTTCCGTCAAGACCGTCGAAGCGCAGATGAGCAAGGCGCTGCGTCGCCTGCGCGGTCTGCTCCACAAGGAGTGACCCGCCGCGGCTGCAATGAATAAAAACGGGAAAACGTGCTGTTTTTCCGTTTTTTTTCTACCTTTGTCCGATATGGAACGCACTGCAATCTTCCCCGGGTCGTTCGACCCCTTCACGCGCGGCCATGCGGCTCTGGTCGACGAAGCGCTGAACCTGTTCGACCGCGTGATCATCGGCATCGGCAACAACACCTCCAAGCAGGGGCTGCTGACGGTCGAGAACCGCAAGCGGCTCATCGACGACATCTACCGCGGCGATGAGCGCGTCGAGGCGTGCATCTACACCGGGCTGACGGGCGAATTCGCCGAGGCGGCAGGAGCCTGCGCCATCATCCGCGGCGTGAGGAACACCACCGACTTCGAGTACGAACGCACGATGGAGGCCACCAACCACCGCATCTACCCCGACATCACGACCGTGATGCTGTTCACCCCGGCGCCCGTGGCCGACATTTCGTCGTCGACGGTACGCGAAGTGCTTTCGTTCGGCCGTTCGGTGGAAGAGTTCATGCCCGTGGGAGTAGATATTAACAAATACCTATAATTATTTTATGATGGAATTCACAGCCGAAATGATCGCCGGATTCCTGGGCGGTGAAATCGTCGGCAACAAAGAGGCGAAAGTACACACCGTATCTTCGATCGAGGAAGGCAAGGCCGGCTCGCTCAGCTATCTTACCAATCCCAAATACGAAGCCTATATTTACACTACCGGAGCGTCGGTCGTGCTGGTCAACCGCACGTTCGAACCCGCGCAGCCGCTTTCGGCGACGCTCATCAAGGTCGACGACGCAGGCGCCTGCGTCCTGAAACTCCTCGAAATGTACAATGCCGCAAAACCCCGCCGCAGCGGCATAAGCCCGCTGGCCTCGGTCTGCGCCGAAGCCCAGGTGGGCGAAGGGTGCTACATCGGCGACTTCGCGGTCGTCGAAGCCGGCGTGAAGATCGGCAACGGATGCCAGATTTATCCGCAGGTATACCTCGGAACGGGCGTAAGTGTGGGAGAAGGCACGATCCTCTATCCGGGGGTCAAGGTTTACGAAGGCTGCCTTATCGGCCGCAACTGCATCCTGCACGCGGGCGCCGTGATCGGCGCCGACGGATTCGGATTCATGCCCAATGCCGCAGGCGGGTTCGACAAGATACCCCAGCTGGGCAACGTCGTGATCGAAGACGACGTGGAGATCGGCGCCAATACCTGCATCGACCGCGCCAAAACCGACTCGACGGTCATCCGCCGGGGCGTGAAACTGGACAACCTGATC